>Ga0137410_10001162_pt1 | contig 18107 bp, 14 predicted proteins | sample CZODoug1_16funga_FD_108878 | JGI IMG/M metagenome (GOLD analysis project Ga0137410, IMG submission 108878) | Vadose zone soil fungal communities from Angelo Coast Range Reserve, California, USA - CZODoug1_16fungal (Illumina Assembly) | ecosystem: Environmental > Terrestrial > Soil > Vadose zone... | reverse complement strand
TATAAGGGCAAGATCCGCTACTGGGAGGTCTGGAACGAGGGCAACGGCGGCTTCAATGACGACCACGACACGACCGCCGACTATGCCCGGCTCGCGGCCGAGGCCGGCGCCGCCGCGAGGAAGGCCGACGTGAACGCCCGGGTCGGGCTCACCGTCGCGAGCTTCGACGCGCCGTATCTCCGGGAGGCCGTCCGCGCCCAGGTCGCGGCCGGCCAGACGGACGTCTTTGACTTTCTCTGCATTCATCCCTATGAGATCGCGGACGGGCTGGCCGAGGTCGACGGCGAGATCCCCTTCCTCTGGATGCGGCACCGCCTGAGGCAGGCGATCCGGTCCGTCGCCCCGAAGAAGGCCGACGTCCCGATCTGGATCACGGAAGTCGGCCGGCGCCTGGATGCTCGGGCGGGTCGCGTCGTCACGGAGACCGACGCCGCGAACGGCCTCGTCAAGATCTACACCCTGGCCATCGCCCAGGGCATCGCGCACACGCAGTGGTTCGAGGCGCAGGATCCCGTGGGCGAAGAGCCGGGCTTCGGACTGATCGACCGGAACGGGCAGACGCGGCCTGCCTATGCCGCACTCAAGACGCTGACCACGAAACTGGGACCGACGCCCGAGGTGCTGGGCTGGCTGCAGCTCGGAGCAAAGGGGCGCGGCTATGGCTTCGTCTTCCACAAGGGCTCGGAGCCCGTGCTCGTGGCCTGGATGCCCCCGGGGGAGAAGGCCACCATGACCCTGAAGGAGCCGGTCTTCGTCGGCGATCTGCCGGGAAGAAGCCGGCTGCTGGCGGACGGCATGCCGCTGGACCTCGGCGACGTCCCGATCTTCGTCAATCCGCTGCCCCAGGACCTGCTCAAGCTCGCCAAGGCCAACGCCGCCAAGCCCTATCCCTGGGGCGGCAACTACGCATCGGCCTCCGGGGTCAGCCTCGACTTCGCCGCTCCCGAGTCCCAGGGCGTCTTCACGCTCGCGCGCCGCACGATCCACAAGTTCGCCGACGGCAGCCAGGGCTGGAAGCTGGGCGCCAACGAAGGATCGAACTTCTTCGTCCACCCGTCGTTCGCGACCATGGACACGCGCGACTACTACATCCGCCTCACCGTGCGCCGCATCGGCCCGGGCAACGTCGGCATGAACTGCGTCTACGAAGTCGCCGACAGCCAGGGCCGCACGCCCTATAAGAACGTGGGCGACTGGTTCGGCCTCCAGACAGACGAGGGCTGGCAGACGCACACCTGGCACGTGACCGACGCCTGCTTCTCGGCGATGTGGGGCTACGACTTCTGCTTCCGGCCGGAGCAGTCGGTGCCTTTCGTGATCGGCAAGATCGAGGTCAGCACCCAACCCTTCAAGTAGTCGGTTCTGCTGTTTCCGATCTACTGACTGCTGACTACTGAGTCGAAGACGGTTCCATTGAGATCCACGGCCTCCAGGCTCAGCGTTTTCCCGGAGACCCGTACCCGGACGTAGTGATTCACGACGCGCGCGCATTTCGTCTCGGGCGTCTGGTCGCCGATGGAATAGAGCGGCGCGCCCGCGCCGCCGGTGGTGATATAGAGCACGCCGTTACGCTCGGCGCGCTGGTAGTTGTGGTTGTGCCCCTGGAAGACCGCGGCGACCCTCCCCTCCTCGATGATCCGGCCGAAGATGCGGTACATGCTCGTCTCGGGCGTGAAGTCGTCGCAGGGGCAGGAGACCACCGGCTGGTGCAGGACGACAAAGCGCCAGCGCGCGCTGCTCTTCTTCATCTCCTCCGAAAACCAGGCCCGCTGCTTCGGGTCCCTGCGGCCGTTCCAGTCGGCGTCGAGGATGAAGAACTGCGCCGGCCCGGCGCTGAACGTGTAGTACCGCTCCGGCGCGGGCAGGATGAACAGATCGTAGTACAGTTTCGCGTCGTACTCGTGATTCCCCATCGAGGGCCATAAGGCGCCCGTCCGCAGCAGCGGCGCCGCCGCTTCAAAGAAGCGGTCCCAATCCTCCGGCACCGTTCCCTCGTCAACCAGGTCGCCGGTGTGCACCGAGAAATCGGGGAGATCCCTCGCCGCCAGCGCCGACATTTTCGCGAGGCGCTCGTAGGAGGTGCGGCAGTCGCCCCAGGCGAGGAAGAAGAGGTCCGCGTCGCCGTCGGGGGAGGTCTTGAAGCTGGCTTTGATCCCGCCCGGCTGCACGGAATACTCGTAGCGGGTGCCGGGCTTGAGGTCGCGCAGGACGACCTCGTGCCGCCGGCCGCGGGGGCTCGCGACCGACCGGCCGTCGCAGTCGACCTTCCCGTCCCCGTCCTCTCTCAGCTCGAAGCAGACGGTCGCCTCGGACGAACTGACCGCCTGGATATAAGGGCCGCGGCGGATCGGACCTTCGATCAGCGGCGGGATCCGCAGCGGGAGGGGCTCCATCCGGGCGACGACCTCGGGACGCGAGGCGGCCGGCGGCGGGGAGGTCCCGGCGGGGCCGCAGCCGGCGACGAGCAGAACGAGCGTCAGCGCGCGACGAATCACGCCCCTATATAGCGGTTCCGGGCGCCCTGGCGTCCAGATTAGGGCGCGGTTCCGCGACGTCGTCCACCACGGCCTCAAAGCGGCCGAAGCGCAGCGCCAGCGTCGGCAGGACAAACAGGTTCAGGAGCGTCGACGTCGCCAGTCCGCCGAGGATGACGACGGCCATCGGCCCCTCGATTTCGCGGCCCGCCTCCTCGCCGCCGAGGGCGATGGGCAGCAGCCCGAGGCCCGTCACCAGGGCGGTCATCAGGACCGGCACGAGCCGCTCCGACGCCCCGCGCAGGGCAGTCTCGAGGCCCCATTTCCGCCCCTCGACACCGACCAGGTGCTCGAAGTGCGAGACCATCATGATCGAGTTCCGGGTCGTGATGCCGAACAGCGTGACGAATCCGACCAGCGAGCCCACGGAGAGCATTCCTTCGGTGAAGTAGACGGCCAGGACTCCGCCCACCATCGCGAACGGCAGGTTCGCGAGCACCAGCAGCAGATTCCGCAGCCGTCGGAAGACGACCGCCAGGATGAGGAGGACGCCGGCGCCGGCCAGCAGAGAGTTTCGCAGCAGCTCCCGGCGGGCGGTCTGCTGCTCCTCAGCGACGCCCACGAACTGCGGATACATGCCCCCGGTGAACGGGACCGTCTCCCGGATTTTCTTCTTCGCCGCTTCCGCGAACGAGGCCTGATCCCTTCCGGCCACCGAGCAGGACACCTCCTGGTACCGGCGCGTCCCGTCGTGGAGCACGGAATGGCGCCCGGTCGCGAGATAGACTTCCGCCAGCCGATCGAGCGCGACCGCCGAGCCCTGACGGTTTCTCAGCAGCAGGCCGCCCACCGACTCCGGCTCGCGGCGGCCCGCCTCGTGCAGCTTGACGACGACGTCCACCACCCGACCGCCGTCATAAGTCTGGCCCACCGACAGGCCCTGACAGCTCGTGCGGATCGTTTCGAGGACCTCGACCGGACGGATCCCGAACTGCCGGACGCGCTCGGGATCGAGCCGGATCACGAGCTGGGGCTCGTCGGGCCGGAGGAACTGGACCGCGGTGGCCCCCTCGACCCCGGCCAGCACCTCTTCCACTTCGCGCGCCTTGGCCTCGACGGCGTCGAGATCGCTCCCGAAGACCCTCACGCCGAAGGGCGCCTTGGTCCCGGAGATCGTCTCCTCGATGCGCTCGGTGACGAAGGTCTTGACCGCGAAGCGGACGCCGGGATACCGCGAGTTCAGCTCCCCGGAGAGCTCCTTCTGAAGCGCGGCGATGTCGACGCCGTCCATATCCTTGAGCGTGATCTGGTACTCGCCGAAATCGGTGCCCACCGTATCCTCTCCCAGCTCGGCGCGGCCGACCTGGAGCGAGGCCGTGCGGATATGATCGCGGGCGAGCAGCTCCATCGAGACGCTCCGCCCGATCCGCATCATCTCGGGCGCCGAGGTGCCCGGAAGCGCGGTCATCTGGATGATGAAGTCGCCCTCCTGGAATTCCGGCAGCAGTTCGCCGCCGAAGGACAGGATCATCGGGATCGCCGCCGCGCAGAGCAGCAGGGGGAACGCCATCACCCAGCGCGGATGCGCGCTCAGAGCCTCGAGCGTCCGGTGGTGGACCTCCTTGAGCTTTCGCAGGAACGCCGGTTCGCCCGTGCTCTTCGCTTTGGCCAGCAGCAGCAGGCTGAGCGCCGGCGTCACCGTCAGCGCCACCCCGAGCGACGCCAGCGTGGCGAGGATATAGGCCTCGCCGAGCGGCGCGAACATCTTCCCCTGCACGCCGCTCATCCCGAGCACCGGGAGGAAGACGAGGGCGACGACGAAGGTCGCATACACCACCGCGCTGCGGACTTCCAGCGACGCGTCCAGGACGACGCGGAACGCCGACTTCGGCGATCCGGCCGCGTGGTTCTCCCTCAGCCGGCGGTGGATGTTCTCCACGTCGATGATGGCGTCGTCCACGACCTCGCCGATCGCGATGGCGAGGCCGCCCAGGGTCAGGGTGTTGAGCGTGGCGCCGAGCCGCTCCAGCAGGATCACCGCGACGAGCAGCGAGAGCGGAATCGCGGTCAGCGAAATGAACGCCGTGCGCAGGTTGAACAGGAAGACCGCGAGCACGACCGCCACGAGGACGCCACCCAGCATCAGCGAGCGGTTGATGTTGTGAATCGAGTGATCGATGAAGTCCGCGGGACGGAAGAGCGGCGGGTCGGTCACGTGAACGGCCGACGACTCCAGCGCAGGCGTCAATTCCTTCAGCGCGGCCTCCACGCCCGCGGTCACGTCCTTCGTGTTCGTCCCGTACTGGCTCCAGACCTGGACCAGGACGCCGGGCTCGCCGTTCACGAGCGCGTCGCCGAGCTTCGGCTCCGGGCCGTCCACGACATGGGCCACGTCGCGCAGCCGGATGTCCGCGCCCCTGGACGACGCAACGACCACGCCGCCGATCGCCTCGGGCGTCAGCAGCTGGCCCTCGGTGCGGATCGCGATGCGCTGGGCGTCCGTCTCGATGAAGCCGGCGCCGAAGACGCCGGTCGCCTCGCGCGCCGCGGACACGACGTCGGCGACGGAGAGGTCGTAGGCGAGCAGGCGCTCGGGCCGCAGCTGCACCTGGATCTCCCGCACCTCGCCGCCGAATTCGACCACGCTCGCGACTCCGGGGACGCCGAGCAGCCGCGGCTTCACGGTCCAGTCCGCGAAGGTCCGCAGCTCCATGGGCGTCCGCTTCTCCGAGCGCAGGCCGAGGACGATCACGAGGCTCGTGCTCGAGGTCAGGGGGGCCATCACCGGGGCCCGGACGCCGGCGGGGAGCTGGCCGGCGACCTGGGTCATCCGCTCCCCCACCAGCTGGCGGGCCCGGAAGACGTCCGTGTCGTCCTTGAAGATCGCCACGACGAGCGAGAAGCCCTGGATCGACTGCGAGCGGATGGAGGCGAGGTTGCCCACCCCGTTCACGGTGTTCTCGATCGGGCGCGTGACCAGCTGCTCGACCTGCTCGGCCGAGAGCCCGGGCGCCTCGGTCTGGAGGATGACCTGCGGCGGGGCGAATTCCGGGAAGACGTCGAGCTTCGCGTTCTCCGCGACGCTGATCCCGTGGATCACGATGACGCAGGCCAGCGCGACGACGACGCCGCGGAAGCGCAGCGAGAATTCGACGAGCGATCGGATCACGGCCGGCTAGTCCTCCCCCTGGATCCTCGACTTCAACTCCTCGGACAGCAGCAGCTGGGCGCCGGCGACGACGACCTTTTCGCCCGGCTTGAATCCCTCGGCGACGGCCCAGCCCGCCTCGACGGGCCGCGCGTGCTCGACCCCGCGCCGCGTGAACTTGTTCTCCGCGGTCTGGATCCAGACCCAGCGCTCGCCTTCCAGCCGCAGAATGGCCGCGCGCGGCAGCAGCGTCCCCTTCTGCTCCTCACCCGGCACCGGCAGATAGGCGCTGAGCGCCATTCCCGGCCGCAAGCCGGCGTCGGCGGCGTCCACGGCGTAGAGCAGCGCGTCCCCGGGAACCTGGGGATCGACGGAGGCCCGTCCCACGCGCTCGCCCTTGAGCACGCGGCCCTCGCGGCCCAGCGGCAGGATCCGCGCCACCGCGCCCTCCGCAGGGGCGGTCTCCCCCGCCGGCAGCGCCACCCGCGCCAGCAGGCGGTCGAAGCGTGCGACCCTCAGGATCGGCTGGCCGCTCTCGACGGCTTCCCCGGGCTGAACGAGCACCTCGACGACCTCGCCCCCCCGCTCGATCGACAGCGGCATCGGCCCGGAGACGCCCGCGCGGGCGCCCAGCGACGACTCGATCGCGGCGGCGGTTTCCGTGGCGGCCTTCTGCCGCGCCGCCTCCGCCTTCACCTTCGCGTCCGCCTCCTGGAGCGCCCGGTCCGACGCCGTCTTGTTCTCCGCGTTCAGGGACTTCAGGCGGGCGTGGGATGCCCGCGCGGCCTCGAGCGCCGCCGACGACGCCGAGATCTCGGCCTGCGCCGTCGTGAGCCGCGACTGCAGATCGACCCGTTCGAGCGGCATGAAGCGCGGCTGCAGCCGCCCCACCGCGGTGCCATCCGCCAGCGTCTCGCCCAGCCTCGGCCAGGCACGATCCGCCGCGATCCGGACGATCCCGGGACCGGGCGCGCGCAGGGTAAAGCTCCGGGACGGGTCCTCCACGAAGCGCCCATAAGCGGCGACTTCCGCCGGGAGGGAGAACTCCTTGAGCTCCTCGGTTTTCAGCACCGCGCGCTCCTGCGTCTCCTTGTCGAGCGTCAGGACGGAGCGGCCCGCCTCGTCCTGCGACAGCCGCTTGACCGCCTCGTGCTTCTCCTCCGGCTTCTCGGCGTCCTTATGGAGCACGTGGAGGACCCAGACGACGTTCGCGACCATCGCGGCCGCGAAGAGCACCCCAAAAACGGTCTGCGTGACTCGGCTCATCGGATCCCCTTCTCGATCTCGTCCGGAAAACGGAAGCCGGGGAGGGTCCCGTCGATCGGCCGCTGCACGGCGTCCTCCAGCGCGCCCAGCGCCTCCTGCGCGCGGCGCAGGGCGTCGAGCCGGGCCGCCTCGACCGCGAGGCGCTCGATCCGGACGCCGAGCAGCGCGACGAGGTCCGCGTCGCCGAGCTCCACCGCGCGGCGGACGCCCTCGACCCGGCGCTCGACCGCCTCCATCGCGTCGCGGGTGCGCGACGCCTGGGCCCGGCCGGCGCGATAGCGGGCCGACGCCTCGTCGAACTCCCCGATGGCCCGCGCCTGCAGCGCGAGGAAGCGCGCGGCCGCCTCCTTCCTCCGGGCCTCCGCCTCCTCGATCGCGCCGCCGTTCTGGTTGAAGACCGGCAGCGTCACGGACAGCCCGAGCGTGAACTTGCGGTCGCCCTGGTCGTAGAGATAGCCCGGTCCCAGGCTGATGTCGGGCCAGCGCTTCGCGAGCTCCAGCCCGAGCACGGCCTCGGAGGCCGCATACTCGGCCAGTCTGCGCCGGACGTCGAGGCGGTTGAGCAGGCCGGCCTCCTGGAGCGCCGCCGGCTCCCCGGGCGGCGAGTCCAGCGTTGCCCACTCGACGCGGAGGTCCTGCAGCGCCGCCAGCGGAACGCCGACCGCGGACGCGAGTGCGGCCCGGACGGCGGCGACGCGGCCCCGGGATTCCTCGAGGCCGATCTCGGCGCCCGCCAGTTCCACGCGGGCGCGATCGGCTTCGAGACGCGAGGCTTCGCCGGCGGCGAGCAGCGTGGCCGCGGCGGCGGAGAGCTCGCGACGGGCCTCAAGCTCCCGGGTCCGCACGTCGATCTCCCGCTGCGCGAGGAAGTCCTCGAGCAACGCGGCCCGCAGCCGGTGGCGGATCTGCCACGCGGCCTCCGCCAGCTCCAGGTGCGCGCCCTGGATTTTCGCGCGGGCCTCGTCGATGCGGTATCCGCGCTTCCACAGGAAATCGAGCGGCATCTGCAGGCTGAGTCCATACACCCAGGGGCTCACGCCCGCGGGCGTCCCGCTCATCACCTTCTCGAGGCTCGCCCCCAGAACGGGATTCGGCACTTCCCCCGCCGTCGTCTCGGACCCCCTGGCGGCCAGCAATCGTGCGCGCACCACGTCGAGATCGGGATGGAAATAGAAGGCGGCCAGCGTCAGGGCATCGAGCGTCCACACGGAGGCCTTGGGCACGCCCCGGGCCTCGAGCCAGGCGACGAACTCGGGATCGTCCAGCCGGCGCGCGCGGAATTCCGACTCCATCCGCGCCGGATCGAGCGGCTGCGGCGCGGGACCGCCGCACGCGGCGACGGACGCCATCAGAAGGAGGCCGGCGGCTCGGAAGCGCACGGACCTGAGGCTACCGGAGGACCCCTTACGGCGACGTGAAGCGCGGATTACTTTTTCGTCATGTCGCCGGAGGGCTCCGCGGGGAGGATCAGCGAGACCCGGGTTCCCCGGGCCACCTCGCTGGCGATCTCCGCTTTCCCCCCGTGCAGCTCGGCGATGCTCTTGACGATCGCCAGCCCGAGCCCGGATCCCCCGGTCGTCGCCGAACGGGCGCGGTCGGCCCGGTAGAGCCGGTCGAACACGCGCGGAAGGTGCTCCGGCGCGATCCCGGCGCCGGTGTCCGAGACTTCGACCCGGACGCTGCCGTTCTCGCGATCCGCGCGGATCCGGATCTGCCCGCCTTTCGGCGTATGGGCGAGCGCGTTGTCGATCAGGTTTCCGGCGGCCCGCTGGAAAAGTCCGCGGTCCATCGACACGCGGAGCCCCGGCGGAGCTTCCGTCGCCAGCGCCACGCCCCGGTCGGCGGCCGCGGCTTCGTAGAAGTCCGCAAGGGATCGGAGCTCGCCGGCCAGGTCGAGGCTCTCGCATCGGATCTCCATCTTCGGATCCTCCGCTCGCGCGAGGAACAGGAGGCTCTCGATGAGGCGCGTGAGGCGGCCCGCCTCCTCGAGGAAGGAGGCGAGCGTGTCCCGGTACTCCTCGGGCGAGCGGACGCGGCCCAGCGCGACTTCCACCTCCCCCCGGAGCGTGTTGAGCGGCGTGCGAAGCTCGTGGGCGAGGTCGGCGGAGAATCGCGACAGCCGGTCGAAGGATTCCTGGAGGCGGTCGAGCATGTCGTTGAAGGTTCTCGCCAGGCCGCCCAGTTCCTCGGGGAACTCGCCCGACGGCAGCCGCTCGTGAAGCGTGGTGGACCGGATGCGCGCGGCCGCGTCCGAGATCCGGCCGATCGGCCGCAGTCCGCGTCTCGCGATCTGGTACCCTGCGGCCGCGCAGACCAGGAGACTCACGCCCAGCAGCGGCAGGATGCGGCGCCCGAACTGGCGGAGCAGCTTCTCGTCCTCCTTCTGGTCGAGCGCGACCTGGAGGATGCGCGCGCCGGGCCGGTCCCCCAGCGGCGCCGCCGCCGACAGGACCCGGAACGACTGCCGGCCCCGGCGGACGAGCGTCGCCCCGCTCCCGCCCGAGGGGCCGGGAATCGCGTCCTTCGGGAGCGGCTCCGCCATTCCCGGAGTCTCCGCGAGGGTCTGTCCCGCCTCGTCCAGGATGCGGATGAAGATGCGCGAATGCTGGCGCGCGCCCGTCTCCACCTCGACTTCCTGCCGGATCCCGTCCGAGGCGTGCGGATGCTCGCGCAGGAGGACCTGGAGGATATGGATCTGGTCCTGGAGGATGCCGTCGTCCTCGCGCTCGAGGTTCCGCCCCAGCGCCCAATAGAGGTATCCGCAGCAGCCGAGGATCAGGAGGAACGAGAACAGCGAGTACCAGAGCGTGAGCCGCCCGGCCAGGCTGCCCCGCGCCCGCTCAGCGGGTCTCGTCGAGGACATATCCCATCCCCCGGACGGTGTGGATCAGCTTGCGGTCGAACGGGTCGTCGACTTTCGAGCGCAGGCGGCGCACGTGCACGTCGACCACGTTCGTCCCGCCGTCGAAGTTCATGTCCCAGACCTGCTCGGCGATGGCGGTGCGCGACAGCACCTCGCCCGTCCGGCGCGCCAGGAGCGAGAGCAGCGCGAATTCCTTGGGGGTCAGGTCCAGCCTTCGGCCGCCCCGCGCGGCGCGGTGCCGGACGAGATCGATCTCCAGGTCGGCGCGACGGATCGTCTCCTCCCGCCGGTTGGGGCCGCGGCGGAGGATCGAGCGGACGCGGGCCAGGAGCTCCGAGAACGCGAACGGTTTCACGAGGTAGTCGTCCGCGCCCAGGTCGAGCCCCTTGACGCGGTCGGACAGCGCGTCCTTGGCCGTCAGGAAGAGCACCGGGGTCTGAAGGCCGTCGCGCCGCAGCGCCGCGAGCACGGACCAGCCGTCCCGCGAGGGGAGCATGACGTCGAGGATGACCAGGTCGTGGCCGCCGGACCGGGCCATTTGCAGCCCGTCTTCCCCGTCGGGCGCGACGTCGACCACGAAGCCGTTCTCCGAGAGCCCCTTGCGGAGATAGGCGGCGGCTTTCTTCTCGTCCTCGACGACCAGGATCTTCACGATCCTCTTTATGGGGCGCCCGTGCGGTGAAGTCAAGGGCGGCGACGATCGTCAGCCGATCGACAGGCACCGGGAGCAGAGGTCCTCGCGGACGACGACCCCGCGGAGGCAGTTGCCGCAGATGGGCTTGCGGCAGTGGGGGCAGGCCCGGGCGCGGCGTTCGCGCAGGCCGCCGCAGGACGGGCAGGCGACCTCGGCCGATTCGGAGCGGAAGCCGATCTCGCCGCTCGGGCCGAGGGCAGAGCCGCAGACGCTGCACTTCCCCAGCTTGGCCGGCATGATCGCCTCGCAGAAGCCGCACTTCACCTTTCGTCCCGTGCTGCGCAGCGCGTCGGGCGTGTCGCCCCGGCGGCAGAGGTCCAGGTCCCGGAGGAATTCCTCGACCGACCCGTAGCGCCGCTCGGGGGCGCGGGCCATCAGCTTCAGCGCGACCGAGCCGAGGTTCTCGTCGATCGATGGATTCACCTGGACCGGGTTCTTCGGCGTCCCGTTCAGGTGCAGCTCGCGATATTCCCTGGGCGACTTCGCCCGGAACGGGTACTCGCCGCAGAGCACCGTGTAGAGGATCACGCCGAGCGAATAGAGGTCGCTGCGCGCGTCGGCGACTTTTCCCATCCAGAGCTCCGGCGGAATATAGGGGGGAGTCCCCACGATGCGTCCCTGATACTCGTCCTTCGCCCCGGCGTCGCGGACGAGGCCGAAGTCCATGATGACGGCCTGTCCCTCCAGGGTCAGCATGATGTTTTCCATCTTCAGGTCGCGATGCACCATGCCCCCGGCGTGCATGCCCGCCAGGCCGCGCGCGATGCCGCCGATCACCGGGTAGAGTTCGCTTTCCGCCACCGCGCCGAATTCGTCGAAGCGCGCCTTCAGGGTCTCGCCCTCGAGGAACTGCATGACGATGGTAATGAGGCCCCCGTGGACGCCGACGTCGTAGACGCGGACGATGTTGGGGTGCTCCAGCTTCGCCAGGGCGCGGGCTTCGAGGAGGAGCGCGTCGACGGCGGCCTTCTCGACGGCGGAGACGGAGATGACCTTGACGGCGACGAGGCGTTGAAGCGCCTCGTGGACGCCCTTATAGACCTCGCCCATGGAGCCGCGGGCGACGGGCGCGACGAGGCGGCAGCCGGCGAGGGTTTTTCCGACGAGGTTTCCCGATGGCATGGTGGGCGTCAGGGTGGATTTACTCGAGGGGTCTCCGAACCTGGACACAGATCCTGCCCGAAGCATCCTCGGTCAGGTCGATCACTCGAGAACGGGCGAGCCAGCCGACGGCGAGGGCGCCCAGATCGGGGGGAACGGAGAGCGCGGCGGCCAGGGTCTCGAGGTCGAGGCTGCCGCGTTCACCCACGAGAATCAGGATCTGGCGGGAGAGGAGATTGAGTCGTGTTTCCAGCCGGGGCGGCACGGAGTCTCCAGGGATCACGGCCGCCCTCTCCCCTGCGTGGTCGCTCTGGATGATGTCCCGCTCCTTCTGCCCGTTGGAAGTACTACGCGGGCCGGAGCTGGAAATTTGCACGATGCCCCATTTTTCATGAGGAAGGCGGGGGGCGCCGGCCCCGGGTCCGGGACCGGCGTCCCCGCCGATAGGGATTGGGTTTTCACTCCGTCTAGAAGTCCCACCCGAACACGAGCAGGATCTGCACGCGGGAGGAATCGCCCGTGCAGCCGAAGATGGGTTCGATGTCGAGGTGCCCCTTCGCGCGCTTGATCTTGGTCTTCACCCCGTTGACCTCCATCTCCTCCTCCTTGCTCGCCATGCGGAACTGGAAGCTCGGCCCGAGGTACAGTTCGTGGCTGCGCTCGGTGCCGGCCTGGTCGGAGCCGATGTTGTCGGACTCGTACACGAACTTCGCCGTGGCGCCGATGGTGAGCACCGCATCGATCACCGTATGCAGCAGGGACGCGGTGACGCCGTGCTCGCGGACGCTGTTGTTGAACGTGCGCTCATAGAAGAAGTTCGTGCCCCAGTGCCAGCCCGTCGCGATCTCGCCGCCGAGCAGCAGCTTGGGCTCGATCGACGCGGACGCCTCGTCGCCCGGAGTGCCGTCGTTCGCGTTGTTGTTCCAGAGGATGTACTCGAGGTACAGGGTCGGATTGCCCGGGATGACGCCCCAGTCCGCCAGGGCGTAGCGGAGTTCCGCGGCCCATCCGCGGTCGACGAGGACGGCGTCCTGCCCGGAATTCCGGGTCCACTTGGTGTTGTAGTACAGGTCGAGCTGGAAGCGGCCGCCGAGGCCGAACTCGAATTCCTCGCTCAGGCGGATGTGATCCTCCTGCTTTTTCCCCCGCGCCTTCGTGAGGCGGATGTCCAGCCACTGCTCGAACTCCACGTCGCCCGGGTCGACCTGCAGGTAGATGCGGGTCTGCGGCGAGACGCGGTGCAGCGTCCACATGGGGCGCTTGTACGGCCCGACGGGCAGCTCGTCCGTCAGCTTGTCGCCGGTGATGGTGCGCGTTTCATCCTGCTTGGCCTGCTCCGCGCCGTCCTCCATGGCGGCGAAGATTTCAGGCAAGCGCTGGTCCAGCAGGTTGACCTGGGCCGTCAGCGAATCCTGCGCCGCGGCGGCGAGCGACGTGACCAGCAGCAACGGCACAACCCAGAGTTGACGCATGGAAAACCCTCCCCAATCGTGAGTCTTGGAACCCAAACCCGCGAAGTGGGTAGCAAGGGCTGTGCCAAGGGCCCGTAAAGGGGGGTGTTGTCTAGGAACTGAGCAGTCGGGGACTACTTTTCAGGCAACAGCGGCGGATAATCGGCCATGAATTTCGGGTCGACCTTTCCGTCGACGTGGCGCCGGGCGGTCGCGTAATACCGCATCGCCCGGTCCACGGACTGCCGGAGGAAGGCGTCGTCGGTCTGGCCGATCACCTTCCCGGGCACGCCGACGACAATCGAGCGCGGCGGAACGACCTGGTCCTCCTTCACCAGCGCGCCGGCGGCGATGAGGCAGCCCTCTCCGACGACGGCCCCGCTCAGGAGGATGGAATGGATGCCGAGGAGGCAGCCGTCGCCCACGGACTTCGCGTGAATCATGGCGAGATGGCCGACGGTCACGTGTCGGCCGACGACGAGGTCCTTGCCCGGGTCGCAATGCAGGACGGCGCCGTCCTGGATGTTGGTGAATTCGCCGACGGTGATCGAGGACATGTCGCCGCGGACTACGGCGCCGTACCACACCGAGGCGCCTTTGGAGAGGCTGACGCGGCCGCAGACGACGGCGTTTTCCGCGACGAAAAACCCGCCCTGGTCGACGAGCTTCATGGACGGCCATCATCGCCGCGGGCCGCGCGGCTGTCAACCCGTCGGGGGGCAGGTCAGAGTCCGCGGCCGCGCGTGCCGTCGAGCAGCACGAGAATCAGGGTCGCGAACGGACCCAGGAGCAGGGACAGCAGGAACCATACGAGTCCGCTGCGATGTTTCGACTGCGCCAGGCCGGCGTTGATGAGGGCCAGGGTGCCCCAGCCCGCGAACCACTCGTTCTTGAATTCCATGGTCATGGCCTCCTCCTCGTTAACGCAGGGGTCTGACGAGGCGGGGCGGAATCCGTTACGCCCGGAGCATCGCGCAGTACCGCGCCTTCTCCTGCTCGAAGACGTAGACGATGGTGGTCACCCGGTGCTGGCGCCAGGCCGCCGAGTGGGTGCGGGCCCACTCGAGCGCCACCTCCTGCGAGTCCGGCGGGCATCCGGACAGCACGCCCCGGATCCACTTCTCCTTCTGGATCTCCTCGAGCTGCTCGCGGATCTCCCGCGCCGGATTGATCGAGCGGTAGCGCAGCAGATAGAATTTGATCGCGGCGTCGTCGGGAAGCGACAGCCCCTTCCCCTCCTGCTCGGCCCGGTAGTCCAGGATCCTCGAGCGATGGAGGCAGATGAAGTGGCCCAGGTCCTCCTTGATGGAGTTGAGCTCGCCCGAGTCGTACTGCCGCCGGATCTCGTCCAGTTCTGACACGGCCCGCCTTTCTCCCGATCGCCCCGTTCCTATTTCGACCAAAAACCTACTGCAGCCCCATCAACTCCGCAAGATTCGCCTTGCGCGTGATGATGGGCTCGATCGTCGGCTTCGGACTCGTCAGGATCACGTTCACCCCCGGCCCGTGTCCGCTGTGCCGGCTCGCGCCGTGCACGACGACCCCCACCGTCGAAGCCCCCGTCTGCCATCGCGGCCCCTGCGAGCAGTCGACGTCCGCGATCGCCACAAGGTCCCCCAGCCGCAGCTGGTCCAGCGAGTACTCCTTCACCGACTCGGGCGACGTGGACTGGATGTCGATGTCTCCGGTCCACCCGTTCGTGCAGCCCACACCGTTGCCCAGGAGCTTGCCGGGGATGACCTTCGCGACGGGAATGCGCACCTTGCCGCCCTTCTCGGAAGGGTTGAGCGACTTCAGCAGCCGCGGACCGAGATTCATCACGCGCACATCCGGATAATCCAGCAGCTGCAGGCCCATTCCGGAGGCCCGGACCTGGATGCGGTCGCCGACCGCAAGCCGGTCCACCACGCGCTTCGGGAAGTGGACGAGCACCCGGCCCGCCGACACCTTGCCGGTCACGACGCCCGGCGTCCCATGCAGCCGGGCGTCCTTGCCCTCCAGAGCCGACTGGACGAGGACGGCCTCGTTTCCGATGCAGGCCAGGGTCATGAGCCCGACGTTCGACTCCTCGCAGTCGTTCGTGATGCCGACGCCCGGCTCGACCTCGTGGGCGCCGGCCCAGTCGAAGGCGGAGTCACCGACCTTCACCGTGAAGTTGATCCCGGAGAAGCTCAACGGCGAGACCGCCACGCCGTCGAAACCCGGCCGGCCCCCGGAATCGCGGGCGGCCGCCTGGCCGGCGCTCCCGCCGACCGCCAGCTCGACCAGTTTCTCCAGGTTTGTCCTGATCATCCCGTTCCTCCCGGCGTGACCGAAGCTTCCGGCCCGCCCGCCCTCGCCGCCAGGGGAACCCGTCCCGTCGGCAGCGGGAAGAGCAGCGTCACCGTCGTCCCCCGGCCGCGCTCGCTGGCGATCTCGAGCCGGCCCCCGCAGTTGGCGACGATGTTGTGCGCGACCGCGAGTCCGAGCCCCGTCCCCTCGCCCACGTCCTTCGTCGTGTAGAACAGATCCGTGCAGCGGGCGAGCTCGTCGGGCTCCATCCCGCAGCCGTTGTCCGCCACCGAAACGCGGACGGCCTCGCCGTCGACGCGCCCGAAGATCGTGATCATGCCCTCGCCCATGACGCAGGCGTCGGCGGCGTTCATGAGGATGTTGAGGAAAGCCTGCTGGAGCTCGAGGGGGTCGCCGCTGACCAGGGGCAGGTCGGCCGGGAGCTCGTTGCGGACGCCGATCTCCTTCGCGCGGGCGCGGTGCTCCATGAAGGAGATCGCCTTCGCGACGGACTCCAGGAGCTGGACCGGCCGGGGCTCCAGGTCGCGCGGGCGGAACTGGAGGATCTTCTGGACGATGGCGCTGACGCGCTCGAGGCCGTCGAGGATGAGCTCGAGGTACTCCTGCTGCTTGGCGGAATCGAGGCGGCCCTCGCGCAGGGCGTGGGCGGCGTTGATCATCCCGCCGAGAGGATTGTTGATCTCGTGGGCGATGCCGGCGGCAAGGGTTCCGGTGGCGCTGAGGCGTTGGGCGGCGAAGAGGCGGCGCTCGGTCTGCGTGATGCGGCCGCGCGCGGCGGCGATGTCCTTCTGCAGGGTTGCCTGGTACTCCGCGGTCTTGTCGATCATGAGGTTGAACGCGCGGATCATGCGGCCCATCTCGTCGTAGGTCGCCGTCTCGGGGATCTTCTGGCTGAAGTCGCCCGGCGCGACGCGGTTGGAGGCGGCCACCAGACTGTCCAGCGGACGCAGGACGAGGCGGTTGGTGAGGACGACGATGTTGAGCAGAAGGAGGATGGTCCCGAGGGCCATCACGGCGAGGATGCCGCGCAGGGCGCCGGCCATCGGGATGCCGGGGACGGCCGTGCCGCGGACGTCCAGGCGCGCGGCGAAACGGTCTCCTTGGACGGTCAGTATCGGGACATAGAGACGACCGCCGCCGGGTTCGACGTGGATCTGGTCCATGGCCTTCGCGAAGAGCGCGGCCTCGGCGCGCACGATACGCTCCGGCTCGAGCTCGCTCGAGATCATCACCCGCAGCCCGCCCTCCCCGCGCCCCACGACCGTCCAGGCGGCGATCAGCTCCGAAAGCTCCAGCTTGCGCGACAGCTCCGCCCAGGCGTCGGCCGACCAGGACGGAAACCGGGACGTCCACGTCTGGACCAGGTCGCGCACCACGCGCCCGGTCAGGTCGGCGTCGCGCTCCGCCTCCGCGGTCGCCCTCGACGCCGCCACGAGCCACAGGTTCAACGTCAGCAACCCGAAGACGAGAACCAGGAACACGAAGATCGACAACACCAATTTGGTGCGAAGGGACATCGCGCACCCATCAGTAGACAGTATTCAGCAGACAGTAGTCCGCAGATCGCCCCCCCCGGGGGGGGATCCTCTGCGGTCTACGGTCTACCGACTACTGAATACAGTTCCCGGCCCAATAATGAAGAAGGCACCCCGGGCAACGGGGTGCCTTCATGAACCTTCCGGTATTCCGTTCGTTCACTTCGTCGGCGCTTCCCTTTCTCCTCTAGTGCTTCTTCTGGCCGATGCCTTCGAGCAGGCTGATCAGCGGGAGGAACAGGGCGACGACAATGAAGCCGACCGTGAAGCCCAGGCCGACGATCAGGATGGGCTCCATGACGCTCATCAGCGCGCTCACGGCCGCGTCGACCTCCGCGTCGTAGTTGTCGGAAATCTTCAGCAGCATCTTGTCGAGTTCGCCGGTCTCTTCGCCGACGTCGATCATGTTGATGACGATGTCGTCGAAGACGCCGCAGGCGGCCAGGGGCTCGGCGATCGATTCGCCTTCGCGGATCGAGTCGTGGACGGTGCCGATCGCGTTGGAGACGACCTCGTTGCCCGTCGCGTTCTTGACGATGGACAGGGCCTCGAGGATGGGGACGCCCGACTGGAGCAGGGTGCCGAGCGTGCGGCAGAAGCGGGCGATGACGGACTTCTTGATGATGGGACCCACGAGCGGGGCGTGGAGCTTCATGCGGTCGATGCTCATTCGTCCGCTCTTGGTCCGGCCCCAGGCGGTGAGGGCGAAGAAGAGGACGAAGGGGAAGGCGATGATGACGTACCAGTAGCCCTTGATGAAGTTGGAGATGTCCATCAGCATGACGGTCAGGCCGGGCATCTGGACCTTGACCTGCTTGAAGACTTCCTCGAACTTCGGGACGATGAACGTCATGATCGCGAGCACGACGGCGACGGCGATCGTGATGACGACGGCGGGATAGATCGACGCGCCGATGATCTTCCGCTTCAAGGCCTCCATGCGCTCCATGAAGGTCGCGAGGCGCTGGAGGATGACGTCGAGCACGCCGCCGGCCTCGCCGGCCTTGACCATGTTCACGTAGAGCTTGTCGAAGGTCTTGGGGTGCTTGGCGAGGGCCTCGGAGAAGGACGAGCCGGTCTCCACGTCCTCGGAGACTTCGATGACGATGTTCTTGAGGAGGCCGGGTTTCTGCTGGTTGCCGAGGATCTTGAGGCTGCGGACGATGGGCAGGCCGGCGTCCATGAGGACGGAGAGCTGCTGGGTGAACTGGGTGAGCTGTTTGTGCTTCACACGGCCGGCGAGGAAGAGGCCCTTCCTGGAGCTCTTGCCGCCGGTCGGCATG
>Ga0137410_10001161_pt1 | contig 18111 bp, 32 predicted proteins | sample CZODoug1_16funga_FD_108878 | JGI IMG/M metagenome (GOLD analysis project Ga0137410, IMG submission 108878) | Vadose zone soil fungal communities from Angelo Coast Range Reserve, California, USA - CZODoug1_16fungal (Illumina Assembly) | ecosystem: Environmental > Terrestrial > Soil > Vadose zone... | reverse complement strand
GACGCAGATTGGTGCAAGGACGGCTTCGAGCCGAAGTTGAATTGATATGGACACAGAACCGTTCTGGGAGGCCGTGCCCGTCATCGTCAACGACAAGTTGATGTGGATGCTGGTGAAGTATCACACCACTGGCGGCACGAAGTACCGCGACCGTCACGGCCACTTTGCATTGCTCGATGACGTGCAGAGCGCGATCAACCACCTTGAATCCGAGCCGGTCAGGATTCCGGCGAAGGGGAAAACATGAACGCCGAACCACTTCTTGCCTACCACGGCGACCCGAAAGTGAAACGCTTGTACCTGGCTCGCGTCCGCGCGCACCAGAAGGCCGATGAAATCATGCAGGGCTACGGCTATTGGAAAGACGGCAAGGGCTGCGCCGTGGGCTGCACGATTCACGGGAGCGATCATTCAGCGTACCCGCGCGAGTTCGGCGTCCCTGAAGAACTGGCTTACCTTGAAGATCATTTCTTCGAGAACTTGCCAACCAAAGAGGCACGCGCGTGGCCGGCTAGATTCTTGGCCGCGATCAAAGTAGGCGCCAATCTTTCGCGCGTTTACGATCTGTGGAGCGCGTGGAACCTGATCGACCCGAAGGACGGCGTGATTAACCTAGTCACGGACGAGTTCCCGGAAGTTCAAAAAGTGGTTCGTGAAACTGGGGAGGCGTGCTTAAGGGGTGATCGTGTAAGCGCGGCTCGCGCGGCTCGCGCGGCTCGCGCGGCTGACGCGGCTGACGCGGCTCGCGCGGCTGACGCGGCTCGCGCGGCTCGCGCGGCTGACGCGGCTTACGCGGCTCGCGCGGCTGACGCGGCTGACGCGGCTGACGCGGCTGACGCGGCTCGCGCGGCTTACGCGGCTTACTACAAAAGGGCCTCAGACAAACTCATCGAGTTGTTGGAGGCCGCGTGAATGATTCGTTACCCCCCCCCTGCTATCAATGCCGATGTCTGGTGGATTCCAAGAGCCGTCGGCATAAAACCACGCTGGATTCTGGCAGTGAATGACACGCACGTAATCTACGGAACTGGAGGTGAAAAGCACCGAGAGTGTCAGATCAAGACGCTGTTGCGGTGGATCAGGGAAGAAAAAGCAACGGTAACTATTTCTAAGAGGGACGTGCAATGAGCAAAATTGCCTTGATGAGTTCGGAGAAATACCACGCCGACGACACGGCGAATCCGCCGTCGCTGTCGGCGAGTATCGCGTCAGTGCTGCTCACGCAATCGCCGTTGCACGCCTGGCTCGCGCACCCGCGCCTCAATCCAAACTACAAAGAGGTCGAAACCTCGCGTTTTGACCTTGGACAGGCCGCGCACGCGCTGCTGTTGGAGGGCGAGGACCGGATGGTGGTCGTGGACGCGAACGACTGGCGAACGAAACTCGCGCAGACCGAGCGCGACGACGCGCGCGCCAAGGGCATGTACCCGATCCTCCGTCACCAGTTCTACGATGTCACGAACATGGTGGCCGAGGCTAAGAGATTCATTGCCAACACGGAGTTGGTTGGCATCTTTGAGCGTGGCAAGCCCGAGGTGGTCGCTACTTGGACTGACGGCGAAATTCACTGCCGCTCGCGCTTCGACTGGCTAACGGACGATCGAAAGATAATTTTGGATTTCAAGACTACGGACAGCGCTGATCCAGAAACATTCATTCGACAGATCGGGAGGATGAACTATGACCTACAGGCTGAAATGTACGTTAAAGCCGTCGAGGAGTGCGTGCAGGTCACTCCGACGTTCGTTTTTGTCGTTCAGGAAATTTCAGCCCCATACGCCTGTTCTCTGGTCAGTCTATCCAATGCGTATCGTGAAGTCGGCAAGGCAAAGGTCGGTGGAGCGATGGATCGCTGGGCCGCGTGCCTGAAAAGTGGGAAGTGGCCCGGCTATCCGCCATCCATCCACTACGCCGAGCCGGCCGCGTGGCAAGTTGCGGCGATGGAGACAGGGGAATATCTGTGAACGTCTGCGACGTGTGCGGCAAACTATTCCAGCCGAAGCGGCACACCACTGGAAAATTTTGCGGACGCTATTGCGCGTGGGTTTCGAGAGGCGGCGCAGCGTTCAACGCGCGTATCGCTCGAGAGAGTGCAGGAAAGAGGGGTGACGGCCAGCGCGGGTCTGGACGGCCAGACACCTACGTAAAGATGAACGGACGCCATCAGCACCGCGTTGTCATCGAAAAAAAGCTAGGGCGCCGACTGCGGAGCGATGAGGTGGTCCACCACATCGACGGCAATCCCCACAACAACAGGCTCAAGAATCTCGTTGTGCTGACTCGTGCAGCGCACATGCGGGAACATGGAATCGGAATTCCAGGCATGAAATTGCATTGGAAGCCGTGGAAGTTTCGACGGAGAGCAGCATGACTTTCCAGTTCAAACCGGCTATCAGAGAGCAAGTAGGTCTGTTAATCGGCTTGGCTGGCTGCAGCGGTTCTGGCAAAACTTTTTCTGCACTGCGCCTGGCGAAAGGCATCTGCGGCGACCGGCCGTTCGCGGTAATTGACACCGAGGCCGGGCGCGCAAAGCACTACGCCGACCAGTTTCGATTCGACCACGGCGATCTGCCGCCGCCATTCGGACCGGATGCGTATGCCGATGCGATTCACGCGGCCGACAAGGCGGGGTATCCGGCGATCGTCGTCGATTCCATGTCGCATGAGTGGGCCGGAGAGGGCGGCGTGCTCGAGATGCAGGAAGCCGAACTCGACCGCATGGCCGGCGACGACTGGAAAAAGCGCGAGGCCGTACGCATGGCGGCGTGGATCAAGCCGAAGATGGCGCACAAGCGCATGGTGCAGCGACTCCTGCAGGTCCGCGCGCACCTGATTCTGTGTTTCCGCGCCGAGGAAAAGATCGAGATGGTCCGCGGCGACGACGGCAAGATGAAGATTGTGCCGAAGCTCACGCGCACCGGACTCGATGGCTGGGTGCCGGTGAGCGAGAAGTCGCTCCCGTTCGAGCTCACGGTATCGTTCCTGCTGATGAATGACAGGCCCGGCTTCCCGCTGCCGATCAAGTTGCAGGAGCAGCATCGGGCGATGTTCCCGCTGGATAAACCCGTCGACGAGGCTTCGGGCCAGCGTGTTGCGTCCTGGGCGGCCGGAGGTGTTGCCACCAGTGGGGCACCCTCCGCCGCTCAGGCCGTCAACGTCGAGGATCTGATCGACGAGATTATCGCCGCACCAGACATCGACGCGCTCCGGGCCAGGTTCGATTCCGCGAAAGCGGCCGCGCGCGCACGGAAGGACGACGCACACACCTTCAACGCGCTGCTGAAGCGCATTGAGGCCGCGAAGGACGAGCGCAAGGGTCAGCTGGTCGATGCGGAGGCCCTGTGAAAACCGATCTGGAATTGCTGCGCGATTGGTTGGTACACGAACGCGAGCACGTCCTTCAGCGCGGCACTACCGTCTGGACGTTATCCTCAATGATCTGCACTGGGTTAGATACCGCAATCACGAGAAGCGCCGAGCAGAGGGATGCGTTGTTTCGCAATATCCCGGCTGGCCCTCTGATTGAAGTGACTGGCACCTACGAGGAAGGCTTCGCTGCCGGCGTCCGCAGTGCGATGGCGCTGGCGAGGGTCAAGCCGTGAACAACGTTAATTGGTTTTACTTTTGGTGCGGCGCGGCGGCCTCTGGCTTTGTCAACTACCTCATCATCCGTTTTTCAAAAGATAAATCATGAGCCGCCACGCCGGAAAGCGTATCGCGCGCGACGCGCGCCATCGACGAATCGAGTCGGTTCTAATCGGCATCATGGTCGTGTGCTGGGCACTGGCAGTGCTCTCGGCGTTGATTTCCGTCATTGCGAGGCTGACGAAATGAGCACTTGGATCGACCAGATCCACGTCGGCGACTGCCGCGCGCTGATGCGAACAATGATCGCTGACCGCGTGAAGGTGCAGTGCATCGTGACTTCGCCGCCGTACTGGGGACTCCGCGACTACGGTCACTCCGGCCAGTTCGGACTCGAGCGCGACTGGATCAGGCACGTCGCCAGGATGCGCGCTGTGTTCCGCCTGGCGCGCGATATGCTCGCCGACGACGGCACGCTTTGGCTCAACTACGGCGACTCCTACGCCAGTTCTGGCGGCGCCGGATGGCAGGGCAAGCATGGACAGCGCGCCGGCCGAACGCACACGCAGCGAAACCTCAAGAAGCGGAGTGCGCTGCGAGGATTGAAGCCGAAGGATCTCGTCGGGATGCCGTGGCGCATCGCCCTCGCCCTGCAGGACGACGGCTGGTGGCTGCGCTCGGACATCATCTGGCACAAGCCTAACCCCATGCCAGAGAGCACGAAGGACCGGCCGACCAAAGCGCACGAGTACCTATTCCTATTCTCGAAGTCTGGCAGTTACCACTACGATGCGGAGTCGATCGCCGAACCCACAACCGGCGGCGCCCACGCTCGCGGCACTGGCGTCAATCCGAAGGCTAAGAACGGCAAGGTGTCGGGATGGGACAGCAGTCCCGGCGCGCACGACACGCTCACGCACAGCAAGCGTAAGCAGGATGCGCGCGCGCAGATTAAGGGCGGGGACAGAATGACCGGCTTCAACGCCAGGTACCGGAGCAAGCAGAACGAGAGCTTTTCGGAGCCCGTGACCGAAGTCGTCGAGGACCGAAACGCGCGCACGGCCTGGACGATTCCAACGCAGGCCTTCCCAGGCGCACACTTCGCCACCTTCCCGCAGGAGTTGGTGCGCCGCTGCGTCCTCGCCGGCAGCGAAGGCGATGACATCGTGTTCGACCCGTTCATGGGCAGTGGCACGGTGGCGGAGGTCGCGCTGTCGCTCGGCCGCCGATTTATCGGCTGCGAGCTCAAACCCGAATACGCGGCCCTGTACAAGAAGCACCGCTCGCAGCAGCAGGGAATGGCGATATGAGCAAGCCAGACGATCGCCGGTTTCAGCGCGCGGTGAAGAAAGCGGTGCGCGATCGCATGAGCGAAATCGGCGCGATGGGCGGCGCGGCCGGTCGCGGCGAGAAGAAGCGGCGCGGTAACGCGGCGCACTACAGCAAACTGGCGAAACAACGGTGGAATCGTGAGTAATCCTATCCCGCGCGCCGCGTTGGCGCAGCACGTCATCGCCTTGGGTAAGACGGGCGCAGGCAAGTCGTCAGCCATGCGGCTGCTGGTAGAAGGCCTCTTGGACGATGCCAAGCCGGTGACGATCATTGACCCAAAGGGTGATTGGTGGGGAATCAAGTCTGCGGCTGATGGGAAGCGCCCCGGCTACCCTGTCGTGATTTTCGGCGGCGAGCACGCCGACGTGCCGATCAACGCCCACGCCGGCGCCGCAGTGGCCGAGCTCGTGGCTACCGGCAACCGACCGTCGCTCATCGACCTGGGCGGCTGGATGGTGGGCGAGCGCACCCGCTTTTTCATCGAGTTCGCCTCCACGCTGTTCAAATTCACACGCGGCGCGCGCCACTTGGTCATCGACGAGGTTCACAACTTCGCCCCGCAGGGCAAGATCATGGACGTGGACGCCGGCAAGATGCTGCACTGGGCGAACCGCCTCGCCAGCGAGGGCCGCGGCAAGGGCCTGACTATCCTCGCCGCCTCCCAGCGACCACAGAAGGTCCACAAGGATTTTCTGACCGGATGCGAGACTCTGATCGCGATGCGCGTGATTCACAAGCTGGACCGCGACGCGATCAAGGACTGGATCGACGGCTGTGCAGATCCGGCGAAGGGTAAAGAGGTGCTGACCACGCTGGCCGGCATGAAGCGGGGCGAGGCCTGGGCGTGGTCGCCTGAAATAGAGTTCGGGCCTGAACGTGTGAAGTTCCCGATGTTCTCGACCTACGATTCGTTCAAGCCGCAGGCCGCGGACGCGGGAAAGCTGAAGGGCTGGGCGGAGGTTGACCTCGACGAGGTTCGCACGAAACTCGCGGCCAGCATCGAGCAGGCGCAGGCGAATGACCCGACGCTGCTGAAGAAGCGCATTGCAGAACTGGAGCGCCAGTCGCGCACAGTGCCGGTGCCTGCCAAGGCCAGCCAAGAGGACCAGAAGGCGGCCGAGCAGCGCGGTTTCGATCGCGGCGTCGCCGAAGTGCAGCGCGCATTTGCAAAGCACCTCAAGGCGCTAAAAGCCGACACACATCAGGCGATCGAGGGGGCTTTTCATGGAGTGCTTGCGCTGCCCGTCGATATGCCGGCCTATACCGCACCCCCGCAGCAGGCGCGTGCGCCGGTTCAACGGCCGGCGCCGAGGTCAGGCGCGAAGTCCAACGGCTCCGGAGTGCGCCTGCCTCCAGGCGAGAAGGCCGTCCTTTCTGCCTGCATTCAGTTTCCAGACGGCCTCGAACGTTCGCAACTGACGGTGCTCACCGGCTACAAGCGATCGAGCCGTGATGCCTATATCGCGAGGCTCCGCGAGAAGGGCTATATCCTGGTCAACGGCGAGGTGGTTCGTGCGACCGCCGAGGGGGAGGCTGCTCTGCCAGATGCCGAGCCGTTGCCGACCGGCGCGGCGTTGCGTGATTACTGGATGGCGCGACTCCCGCCAGGCGAGCGGGCGATCCTTGAAGTGCTGATTTCTCACTATCCGGTTGACATAGCGCGCGCTGCGCTCGATGAGCACACCGAGTACAAGCGTTCATCGCGCGACGCCTATCTCGCCCGCCTAGCGGCGAAACAACTCGTAACCGAACCGGAGCGCGGCACTGTGCGCGCGACGGATGCGCTATTCCAATGAGGATGCCATGAGCGCCGCCGTCACAGCCGCCCTGAGCACGGTCCACCACGCCTCCAGCGGCACGGCGGTATTCGATACCGAGGCAGAGGCCGATGAGTTCGTCGAAGGTGTGTACGATAAGTTTCCGCCGCTCGGGTACGGCACGACCTGCGTGTGGCGCATTCAAAACGGGAAGTACGTTGCCGAGTGGCACATCTACTGCGCGGATTAGGAGACAAGCATGAGAGTCAGAATTGCAGCGTTCAGGGACATCGTATCTGGATACACCCATGTGTTCGATTTCGAGGCGGACGCTCTGAGAATGGTGCGTATCTCTGAATTTGTTGAGGTCGAACTGCCAGAGCGAAGCCAAGCAGAAGTTACGGCCGTCGAGGCTGCGACGAGGGCGCAGAAGGTAGCCTCGCTTGAGCGAGAGCTTGAAACACTGCGCCGGGTGTCGCCATGACAGCCTTAGAAAAGCAGTGCTCGATTGCTGCCGCCACGTTGCTGGTGAATGCGCCGAAGCCGGTGCGCGAGATGAACACTGCGGAGTTGATCGTTTACACGACCAAGGCGGTGAGCCTCGGAGCGCATCTTGGGCTCAATGTCGCCGAGCGAGCGGGGGTCAAGCGGTGAACGGCCCCATCCTTTCGTATGTGACTGCGCACCGCTGGTACGTGGCGTGCCTGATCGCGTTGGCAGTATCCTGCGCCATCGCCCAGTGTTACGAATGGCACACGCGGCGCAAAGGGCGCATGTACATTGACACGCCGCCCATGCGCGACCTGCGGGGCTCGCAGGCGCAATTCGAGGCTATACGGAGAATGTACCCAAGGAGTGAGCGATGATCGATTACGCCGACATTCCGTATGAAGATATGCCGCCCGCTACGACGTGGGAACTGCCGCACCACGTCTTGAACAAATTACAGCAGGCCAGCATCACCGAAGTTGTGCGAATGGCAAAACACGCGCACATGACAGACATCGTTCTGAGAATCGACGGCCGCTATGTGGTCTACCAAGCCGATTGGATCAAGTCTCTGGAGCCGAAGCTATAGATGACCTACGGAAAAAGTGGGGCTCAGGAAATTGGGATAAGCCGCCGCGCCGACCGCTTGGCTTCGAGGTCATGCCGACGGCAGTCGTCCGGCAACGCCGGCGCCGTGACCGTTAGTACGTTAACGACGGTCGCCTTGACCTTTTATTTCGGCCGCGGACACACCCGCGTAGCGTAGTCCCACAGTTTCTCTATGGTGTCGTCACCTTCACGGGCAATTTGCACCGTGGATCGGTCAGCGGCGTCAGAGTCTTTACGCAAATCGCCTGTCGGACCCGTAATTCTAATGAATTGGAGGGGGTCGGTTTCAGCGACGGGTCCGGGGGCGGCGGCTGGTACTGAGGTGCGGCAACGGAATGGTTTGGAACCGTGCTGCACGCCGAGAGTAGCGACAGGAGCAAGGGGAGCGGCAATAGCGTTCGCATGATCGGTGGCCTCCTGCTTGACGATTTCGCCGGCGCGCCCTTCGGCGGCCGCGTTCTTGGTTCCTTCCTTCACGACTGCCTTAGCGTCACTGGCGATGCACTTCGCCGCGCCGACGCTGCGCTCGTGCCACGTCCAGTACCATGCCGCGCCCATCGCCAGCACAACGGCGACGAGGATTGCTTCGAGCTTCGTGGTCACCTGATTCTCCCCAGTGCCCGGCCTGAGACTTCCTCTATCTCAGTCAGGCGCGCCACCAGGTTGATCGGCCCGCGCGCGGTGGCGGTGTTGTAGATCGTGCGCAGTGCGGCGCGGAGCCGACGATAGCGCAGTGTCAGATCAACGACGGCGGCCTTGAGTTCAGGATCGCTGCTCACTTTGACTTACCGTTCACCACGGACTTCATAAACTCAAGGACATGGCGGAAGAATGTGCTTTGAAACAACTTATTTTGGCTACGGTTCTTCTCACCTTCAAGTGCAGCCGCTGCATCACTGTCGTGCAAGGCAGTGCGCATACCCTCCACGGCCTTCGCAGCATCCTTGCGACTGCCCTCCACCATCGCCGTGAGATAGCCGGCGTGTGCGCGTGCCTTCAGCGTAGCGTCCTCCGCTTCCAGTCGGCTGCCCTCCACGGCCACCTTCACGTCCTCGACCTTCTGATGCACCACGTCAATTTTGCGATCAATGTGACCGTGCAGAAATTTGGCGTGCGCTCTCGCTCTGAAATACAGCAGCACGATCAGCGCGGCGAGAGACCCGCAGGCGAGCAACGCCCATTTCGCCTCCTCGCTCATTTCTTGAACACCAGTGCGGCTAGAAATCCAATCACCGCCCACTGCGCGATGATGACCCAAATCCAATTCGCCACGCGCTCCTTCAGGATCGGAAATTCCTCGGCGACCTTGGCCTTGTGGAGCGCCACCAAGCGAGGGCGGGCGAGTCCCATCCACGCCACCATGATATTGAGCATGGCCTTGGACGGTCCGGACGGGCTGAGGATTTCCTGATCGAAGATCGCGAGCAGGTTAGTGTGGGTCTGCGATAGCTCGTCGTCCTCTACTTTCGCGGGCGCGCGCCGGCCAAAGGTAGGGTGGCGATCGAAACCCATTACGGCTCCGGCGGTTTCGCTGGCGCTTCTCCGAGCGTTTGGTGGATGCCGGTTGTTCCGGTCTTGAGCTGGGCAATGGCCGCTCCATGTTCTCGTTGCACGCGCCCCTGGCGCAGGACAATCACAAGGCCGGTGATCGCAGTCCCGAGCGCGGTCACTACCAGTGCTGCGGCGGTCAGGATCGGGGCAATGTCGTCGCTCGAAATTTGCACGTCACTTCCAAAAAAGATGGCCGACGATCGCGCCGGCGGCCGCACCTATCCCGGCGGCGTACCAGTGAACCTTGAGCCACGCCCATGCCTTGCTGCCCTGGCGCTGGCCGGAGGCCTCGAGCGCGTCGATTACAGGTTTTACGGGGTCGGTCATGTCGGTACTCCTTGCTCTGAAATAACCAGCGTGTGCCCATGAGACATCTCACCGAGGATTGCGTGCAGGTGAGCCACGGCGTCACGACTGCCTTCGATACTGGGCTCGACCTTCCCAGTCAGAGGGTCAAACATTGGCTTGTCATCCAGTCCCAGCGCAATGCAGCCCTCAAGCTGCTCGGCCCAGTTCGCAGAGTGAATTTCGCACGCTGAACGCCCGCCTTCCGGCACGTTTCCGCGTCCGTAGATGTTCAGCGCGGGATTGTGCAGCTGCCACGTGGCACCGTGGCGCGGCGATTGGTAGGGAATCAGGTCGTAGGTTCCCACCGGCACGCACGAGTGACCCTTCAGATTGTTACGCCACGGCTGCTCGATCGTGTGGAACAGCGAGTCTGCGGCCAGGAGCGTGCCACTGGTCGCCAGTTCTGTCGAAGCCGTGCGGGAGAGCGGGAGGATCACTGCAGTCGCCCTAGAATCGCGTTGCGAACGCCAGCGTCTATGCTCATCTTCTCGACCTCCTGCGCGCCCATCTGTTTCAGCACGCTATCGAGCGCAGCGTCTAGGCTCTTGCCCTTGGCGAGTATCCCGAGTGAGCGAACGCGCACTTGATAATGACGCAGCGCGGCGTAGCGGAGCGAGACTTGGCGCAACTCGTCTTTCTTCTCCTCGAACATCTTCCGCGCTCGTTCTCCGTCTAGCCTGATCTGCTCATATTGATCGGCGTATTGGGCTTCCAAGCGCGCGGTAATCTCGGCTGCCGTCTGGTCACGCGAGCGGATCGCCGCAACTGCGAGGTTGAGTTGTCCTTTAAGAAACACCGGGTCGTTGAAGTCAGGGTCGCTCATATCGCTTGCCACTTTGAAAGGATCGTGTTGTACATAAATTGGCGCGATTCAAAAGGCGCGAGCACTAGGCTTACTGCGTTCTTAAGGGAGAACCTGTTCCACGAATTCGAGCTGGCGTTGAGGTGAGTGAACGTAAGGCTATCTGCCGAGGACAGGTTCTCGATCACAAGTGTAGAGCCGTGTATCCAAACGCTCGCCACGGTACCGGAAAAGAGACCATTGACCGTGGTGCCGCCGGCCGCCGGCGTGAGGCGCAGGTGCGTGACGTTGACGTTCCAGCTGGTCGGGTTGTAATTGTTAACCGTCGCGGCCATTGCAGCCGGTCCGAGCGCCGAGTGGAAGGTCGAGTTGCCGGCGTAGAGGTTGTCCTTGATGATGCTGTTGGTGTCACCGGAATTATCAAGGATCGCGCCCAGCGTGTTGAGCAGCATGTAGTTATGGACGACGATGTTCTGGCTAGATCCTAAGTCAATCTGCACGCCATAGGACTGATCGGATGTCGCTGCGCCGCTGTTTTGCCCGAGCGTGTTGTGATGGATGTTATTGCCAAAGGAATTGGCCCCAAGCTGAATGGCAGGATAGGTGCCAACAGCATCCTGGCTGTTTTTACGGATATCCATATCAGAAACTTGGATATTGTTTCCGTCGATGAACATGCCGCCCAAGTTGCAGGTGAGTATGTCCCCGCCCTGAAATCTCGAGGCGCGACAGTTGGCGTAGATGTAAATCCCTGTTCCTTTACCAATACCTGCGCCTGAATTGTTCTGTCCGGTGTGATGGACATAGGTCATAGCAAAGTTGTGGCCCGTCGTGTTGCCAGCCCCAGCTGTGCCCAAAACTATTCCATCGCCGTAGCAGCCATCGACCTGAACGTTATCGCCTTCGATGAATTGGGCGAAGTTGGTGACTGCAGATGTATTCAGCGTTATCACGCCGCAAAAGCAAGCCACAGATGAGAAGCTACGGATGTTGACGGTTGCTACACCGCCATCGACAACAAGCCCGTATGATGAAGTGGCAGATGCGCCTCCAGAACCACCGTATTGGACATTGTTGATATCTGCGACCAATGCCGATGCCGCGCCAGACCCGAAAAGATAGATCGCTGCACCGTTCGTTCCATAGCTGCCGTTGAGCCATATATCTCTGAAGGTGACGCTGTTGAAATCAGCGGCGTAAAAGGCCCCTGCTCCAGTACTGTTGGTGATGACGTTCATATCTTCAGCCAACCATCGGCCCTGAGTGGTGACGCTAAGAGCGTAGCCACCAGTCATGCCACTCACCTGAAGAACGCATCTTTTCATGCCGCCGCCAGAACCTGCCCCGCTCCATTTGAAAGCATCTGTATTGGTAGACAGAATGAGTTTGGTGGCCCCGCGCGCAGCTCCTATGTAGGTGACGGGACGGGCAACGCATGTAACCTGAACGGCGATTTTGTAAGTGCCCTCTGGCATATCCACCTTCAAATTGCTGTTCGATGCCTGCTGATAGGCGGTCGCAGAATCAGCGACACCGAGCGGATCGGCGCCATATCGGCGCACATCTCCGGGCGCGTAAAAGTAGGCGACGATCGTGGAGGCGGCCGATATTTCAGTGGCGGTGGGAGGGTAGAAGGGAACCGCACTCTGAGCGATGACTCGGAAGAATGCGGCGCCGTCGTAGACAAAGCGGTAGATCGTGTTCGCCTGAAGCGCGCCGATCGCCAGGGCGTTGCCGCTGGCGTCGCGCACCGGAGTGGCACCGAGCCCGTTGGGGTTGGCCGTTACACTCGCCGAGGTGTTCGCGTTCGCCACCATGCAGTCGAACCAGACGCCGCCGACGAGGGAAAAGGTGGTGTTTGCCGGAGTGGAGACAACGATCGCGTTCACCGCGCCCGCGTCCGACAGGAAATTGGCGTAGGTTACGAAATCGTTGATCGCAGCGGAGAGTACGTTGTAGTCCGCGTCCAGTTCGCTCGCCGGAACGTTGCCAGACTGCGTGGCAAAGACGTTTGGAATCGTAACGGGCTTGCTCATGGTCTACCTTAGAAACTCGTGATGACGTAGATCGCGCCGTTGCCGCCGGCTGCACCGGCACCAGAGGCCTGCGTGCTGATCGCGCTACCGCCGCCGCCGCCGCCGGCGCCGATGCCACCCACACCGCCGGCGAATCCTGTGGCTGCGGCGCTTGATGCGCCACCCGCGCCACCTGAACCGGCAGTGTAACCAGGGGCATTTGCTCCATTGCCGCCTGCGCCCGCACCGCCGGCGGGACCGGCCATAGCCGCAGTCAAAGCTGTCATGCCTCCGCCGTTGCCGCCGTTAGTCGCCGCCGGCCCAGCCGTCAATCCGCCACCCGCACCACCGCCAGCGCCGCCGAGATAACTGTTACCGCCGTTGAATCCCAAAACACCACTGCCGCCGCCGGCACCGGAAGCATCGCCAGAATTACCGAACACGCCGTTCGCGCCGAATCCACCTATTGCGCCTGAACCCGCTCCCGCTGCGCCACCGGCGGCATTGGTTCCTACGCCACCGTTGCCGGTCAAACCAGCAGACCCACCGCCCCCAGAATTTCCGGCGCTCTGACCGCCAGCGCCGCCTCCACCAGCAAACGCTTGGGCGAAAGCTGTGAAAACAGTCGCGCCACTTCCGCTAGATCCTGGATTCCCGACCGCACCCGTTACCGTGAGACCACCGGCACCACCCGTGCCGACTGAAGTGACGACCGTCGCGGGAAGTGCTGAAGCGGGGAAAGTGACATCGACGATTGCGCCGCCGCCGCCGCCGGCGCCACCGGAACTCGCCGTGCCAGAAATAATCGACCCGCCAGAACCACCGCCACCGCCAGGGCCGACCAAGATGACGCGCACGAGCTTCGGTGTTCCAACCGTAGGCTTCGTCCACAGTCCCGCACCTGCCGAGGTGAATACCTGGAGGTTCGTTTGCGCCGGAATCGTGCCGGAGCCGCCCGAGGCCGTCGGGAACGCAAACCATGCTGTCCCCGTGTAGATGAATAAATTTCCGGTATCTGTCTCGAAGAACAGATCGTTGACTAAAACCCTCTGATCCGTGGGCTTCGTGTCACCGGAGAGCCCGCTCCACTGATTTCGTGGGACGCCACCATATGCAATAGTCATTACGGCCCCCTCATTGGAGGTTTGCTATTCGACACCGACCACGCCACGCCGTTGAACACGTAATACTTCGCCGTGTCCGTTTCAAAGAACACGTCGTTGATCCCCACTCGAATGGGATCGGTAGGTTTCGTGTCACCGGAAAGCCCGGTCCACAAGTAACGCGCGATGCCTGAGACTTGGAGAGCCACGGCTTATTCGTCCGGCTTGCCGGTGCGGGAGTAGGGCTTGCCGCCGGCGTTCATCGTACGCGTGTGCGCGGTGTCGCTGCCGCCCGTCACCAGTATTGGAACCACGGACTTCTGATCGAAGAACTGGAGCTTGAAGTCCGTGTTCTTCTTCTGGTCGCGCTCGTTTGGAATCTGTGTCTCGAACCGGCGCACGGTCTTGCCCGACAGCATCGTGTAGCGATCGGTGTCAGCGTTGTTGAATTTACGGGTCATTACCTTCACTCCTGTTTTTCAGGCCAATGTACAGCACCGGCCAGAGTGCGCCGAGGCCAAAGACGACCGCCACCGTGACCCCGAGCCAAGTCTGAAGCCACATCGCCCAGCAGAATAGGCCGAAGGTCATCGCCAGGGCAAGGAGTGCCAGCACCTTCGTACCCAGCGCCTTCAGCAGCACGTCGAGGATCAGCAACGCCTGTCCCGTGTCCATCCTCGGTCTCACCATGTCGTCCATGCACGTTCCCCTTACTTGATGTCAAAGCCGCGCCCCTTTTTGCTGCCGCCGTCCTTGCGACGCATCTGCAGTGCCTTTAGGAGCCGGTCGTAATACTTCGCTTTCTCGTCCGGGTCCGTAGTGGCCTTCACGCATGCGCGTAACTCGACGATGATTTCATCGAGGACGGCATTATCGTCTTTCGACTCACGGACCACTGGGTTGCTCCGGCCGGTCGGCGTCCTCGCTCATCGCCTCCTGCATAAAAAAGCGAGTCATCTGCATCGAGGCAGACTGCGCGCCCTTCGCGAGCTTCCCAGGAGTTCGCTCTCCGATCAGGTAGGTCTCGAATCCAGGGTGATTGATAATCATGCGGCCGAGTGCGATTTTCGCCTGCGCGTACCAGCGCCTGCCGAACCAGTATTCCAACACCTCGCCGCCCTTGAATCCAGCCACCGCCGGATCGTGGATGATGGGAAATAGAAACTGCGCGTCCTTGTCGAACTGGCGCATGGCATCGGCCATTCCGCCTGGGAACAGCAGATCCTGAGAGGCCTTCGGGTACTTCGACAGGTACGAGGTTAGGTTGGCACCGACTTCGGTCTCCTTGTTGAACGCCGACACGGCCTCCGATTCGGCCATTGCCTGCCGCAGCGCGGTCTCCCTCAGCGCGTTGAGTTCAGAGGATGGAGGGCGGATGCCGTTTTTACCCACTGGCGCTAGGAAGTCCACGACTCGGCGCAGGAGAGACCCGTTCTCGGGCTTCGACACGCTCGCGTACACCTGCTCGGGCGGAATCTTCGGATCGGCGAGTGCGGCGATTGGGTCGGTTTTTACGAACTCGTCCAGATCCTTCACCGCGGCCTCGTGCTGCTCCATGAATGAGCGGAACGCGCCAGGCGCCAACGCCTCAGCCGGGATTTTCCCGTTGACGGCCGCGAGATTCTTGGTCAGCGCGATCATGCGCGCTTCCACGTCCGCGCCGTGGATGGTCGACATCATGCCGCGGCGGCCGGCGATTGTGGCGGCGAGGCGAGAGGGGTCTACGGCACCCGTAATCGGATCTCGAGCACGGAACAGCACGTTCTCCATGTCCTGCGCGACGACCTTGTTCCACACCTCGGGACCGAGCGTTTTCTTGAATTCGAGCGCGCGCTCAGTTTTCCCGCTCTGAATCAGCAGATCCGCGACCTTTGCCGGGTCGGGCGCGACTTTGGTTTTCCTGAAGTCGTTGAGGAACGTGCGCAGCTGAGCGTCGGCGAACTTGGAGCGCCCCTGCGAATACGCCTGATCGGCGGCCTTGAGCAGCTTCCCGGCGCCCTGCGCCTCTGGAGACATGCCGGCTCGCGTGATGGCGCGGTCCACCGAATCGGCGAGCAGCCCGATTTCGCGCTGCTTGATGTTCTTGATGATCGACGGACCCTGTGCGGCCTCGCGCAGGACTGAGCGCATCCGCTGGGCCTGCTCGAAGGTGAGCTTCCCGTCCGGCGGCATTTCGATACCGAGTTCCTTGAATAAACCCGCATCGTCCAGTTGCGGCGTCGCGCTGGCGCTGATGTCGGCCGCACCTTCAGCGGCCGGAGCGCCGACACGCGCCGCCTGACCTGCGGCACCGGACGGTTTCACGCCCTGCGCTTTCCTCAGCAGCATGTTCGCCACACCGCGGATACCGTCGGTCTCGATGATCGGCTTGTCCCCAAACAGCTTGTCGACCTGCTTGTAGACGTGGCTCATCGTCACCTGAAACTGTGCTTTCGCCGCTTGGAAGCCCTTCGCCACATCGACGCCGAGCGTGCCCTTCTCGTAGCGCGCAGCGAGTTCATCGAAGGTCTGGATCTGCTTATCGGTTTCAGCCCTGGCGAACGAGATGGCGGAATCGACGCGCTTCTGCAGCATTTCCTGATGGGCCTGAACCCGCTTCGATACAGCCTCTGCGACCGGCACGCCGCTCTGAGCGAAATGCCCGTGTTGCAAGTCCTCGTACACCGAATCGACGGAGTGTTCTGGCACACCGCCGTTCACCAGCACGCGCTTCGCCTGGTCGGCCAGCACTTTACGGTTGGTCGCGATGCGGCTCGTTGCCGGGCCGGTCGTTTTCTCGGCCATGATTTCCATACGCGAGAGCTTGCGAAGGTCAGGAGCCACGGACATGATCGGCGGCTTCCCGCCCATCGCCTTGATTCGCTGGAATTGCCGCTTGATTTCAGCCGTGCTGCCGGTGAACCAATCGGGAAGGCCTCCGCGGGCCAACTTACCGATGACCTTGCCTACCACGCGGCCGCCCACTTCTCCGAGTGCTCCGCCTTCTCCGGCGTCTGCAATGGACCGCACATAGGTTTCCCCGCCCTTGCCGAGCATCGGCCTGATGGTGGCGGGCGCAGTGACTGCCTGCCCGACCTTCTCGACGGTCTTGCCGAACATGCCGCCGATCGCGGCGCCGCCCACTATCCCAACCGGGACGGTTATCGGCGCAAAAGGACCACCCGCCGTGCCGAGTGCGCCTCCCTCGGTGGCGCCTGCCGCCATACCTGTGAGGCTGGGAACGTGAGAGAGAAGGCTGGCACCAAAGTTTTCCCACGCATTACCGCCTTCCGCGAGCACCCACTGATCGCCGTGCTTCACCGTCAGGTTCTCGGTGCCGTTCATCTGTCGAACGGATGACACGTTCTCCCTGCCGTAGACGGACTCGAGATAGGCCCGCTTTTCCTCCAGGCTGTCAGCAGTCGCCAGATGCACGCGGTCGGTGAAGGGCAGGCCTGTGGCCGTATCGAGCGCGTCCGCATCACTACCTGGAGCGGCTGGCTTGGCTTTGCTCCAGTCAAGCGGCGGCGCGGCCTCCGGCTGACTGACCGGAGTCGCCTTGCTCCAATCAAGTGCTACTGGAGCGTTTGCCATTTTCCATTTCCAAGCGATCGTAATTGATGCGTGGCTCCGCTGCTGTCGGGAACATTCCATAGAGTCCCAACAGGTTTGTCCGGTCCATCTTGTATTGAACCCTCTGTGTCAGGAGCCGCAGCAGTTTCTTGAAGTCTGGCTTTCAAGGCCTCCAGGTTCTGAATCGTAGCCGCATCGTTCGATCCGAACCCCTGTGAACCCAGCGTGCCAGCAAACTCTTTCATAGCTCCGACGCCCGGCCGCAATCCGGCCATGTGCGTCGCGGCGGCCGTCAGTATCGTGAGATTTGAGTTCACCTTATGCGCCGTCTGATCGGCGCCTTGGCCTACAGACCCCGTGACATTTTCCTTTACTGAACGAGCAAACCCTGGCAGTCCGGTCGTCCCCACTGACCCCGCTTTCGACCGAATCAGAGCGATGGTTTCGTCGATGATGGGAATCGTGCTTGTCGCCAACGATTCCGCTTCAGCCTTCTTCTTTTTACCGGCGGCGCTGCCGGGCGGGTTGTTTCGTCGCGTGTCAGCGTTTTCCACTGCGGCGTCTGCAGTCCGACCGCGAGAGTCAGCATTCTGCTGAGCGATGCGCAGCATCAGCGCCTTGAATACCCTGTCTGAATCATTCTTATCGCTTTTCTCAGCGAGAGTGGCCGCCCACTCCTGATACTGCTGCGCCATCGCTGCGGTCTGATGTTCTGCCATCGCCTCGTCGTGGGTCAACTGCCGCGCGAACTGGAGTGCCTTCACGTCGGCGTCGATGCGGCCTTTGTAGGCCTCGCGCATCTCCTTGAAGATTTTGTCCTGCTGCTCCTGGCGGTCCTTGAATCGCTGGTAGGCGGCTTGGTACTGCTGCTCGGAGAGTTGGTACGCCTCGGCGTTCCCGGCCAGGAATCCCTTCACGACGCCCGTCGTCGCGGCCAGCATCGAACCCGCGTCGAGTTTCGATGACTT
>Ga0137410_10001158_pt1 | contig 18139 bp, 16 predicted proteins | sample CZODoug1_16funga_FD_108878 | JGI IMG/M metagenome (GOLD analysis project Ga0137410, IMG submission 108878) | Vadose zone soil fungal communities from Angelo Coast Range Reserve, California, USA - CZODoug1_16fungal (Illumina Assembly) | ecosystem: Environmental > Terrestrial > Soil > Vadose zone... | reverse complement strand
TCCATCCGATTCCAGCCGTAGTTCCGTCCGCCGAGACCCGCCGCCTCGTAGTCCAGCTCTTCCCAATCGTTTTGACCCACATCGGCGATGTACATGTCGCCGTTCGCGCGGTCGAAGCAAAACCGCCAAGGATTTCGGAGCCCGTACGACCAGACCTCGCCGCGCTTTCCCGTCTGCCCCTGAAACGGATTTCCCGCGGGAATCGAGTAGGGTGACCCCGAATTCACGTCGATCCTGAGAATCTTGCCGAGGAGCGCATTCAGGTTCTGGCCGTTCCCCCGCGGATCCCCGCCGTCGCCGCCGTCGCCGAATCCGATATAGAGGTAGCCGTCGGGCCCGAACGCAACCTGGCCGCCGTTGTGGTTCGAGAAGGGCTGGTCCACGAAGAGGATCTCGCGGGAGACCGCCGAGGCGCTCTCGGGGTCGGAGGAGACCAGGTACTCGACCACGCGCGTATCACCGGAGAGGTCCGTGTAGTCCACGTAGAACTTTCCGTTCGATGCGTACTGCGGGTGGAAGGCGAGTCCGAGAAGCCCCTGCTCGCTGCCGCCGCTGACAAGGCTCGAGATGTCGAGGAAGGCGCGGGAGAGCACCTGGCCCCCCTTCAAGATCCGGATTTTCCCGGTCTTCTCGACGATGAAGATCCGCGTGGTGTCGCCCGGGGGCGCCGTGAGGTCTACCGGCTCGGAGAGGCCGTTCGCCACGCGCACGGTCATATACCCCGATGGAGCGGCCGGAGGCCGCATCGTCGCCGGGCTCGATTGATTGTTGTCGCACGAGGCCGCGGCCATCAGCAGACAGGCGAGCAGGGCCGCGCGGGGTTTCATCACGGAGCCTTCTTTCCGACGAGGAGTCGGAATACCTTGAGCACCGGATCGTAGTGATCGTCGACGACCCGCTCTTTCAGCGGAATGATCGCGTTGTCGGTGATGTGGATCCCCTCAGGGCAGACCTCCGTACAGCACTTGGTGATGTTGCAGTAGCCGATCCCCATCGAATCCTTGAGCAGCTGAGTCCGGTTCAAGGAGTCCATGGGATGGGTCTCGAGCCCGGCCACGCGCACGAAGAAGCGCGGTCCGGCGAAGCGGGCCTTCTCGTCGTGCTCCCGGATGACGTGACAGACGTTCTGGCAGAGGAAGCATTCGATGCACTTCCGGAACTCCTGGACGCGGTCGATGTCCTCCTGCTTCCAGCGCCATTCGGCGTCCTTCTTCGGGGTGAAGGCGGGAATTTTCTTGTTCACCTCGAAATTCCACTTCACGTCCGAGACAAGGTCCTTGATCACCGGGAACGACCTCATCGGCCGCACGGTGACCGGACGGTCGAGGGGAATCGCGTCCAGGCGGGCCTTGCACATGAGCGTCGGCTTGCCGTTCACCTCGGCGCCGCACGATCCGCACTTCGCGGCCTTGCAATTCCACCGGACGGCGAGGTCGGGCGCGGAGTGGGCCTGGATGCGATGGATCGCGTCGAGGACCACCATCCCTTCCTCCACCGGAACCTTGTACTCCTGAAGCGCTCCGCCCTTGGCGTCGCCGCGGTAGACGTGGAAGACGGCTTCCTTCATCGAGTCTCCCTTCAGACCTTCACGGCTTCGAGCTCGGCATCGACGATCGCGCGGAGATCGGCTGGCATCTCGGGGAGCGGCGACTGGGTCACGCTCATCGCCTCCCCGTCCTTCTTGGCCACCGTGTTCTTCCGCCCGAACTCGGGGTCCAGCTTGGGATAGTCGAGGCGCGCGTGGCCGCCCCGGCTCTCCTTGCGGAGGAGCGCGCTGCGGGCGATCGCCTCGCTGCAGAGGAGCATCGACCGAAGATCCCGGGCCAGGTGCCAGCCGGGGTTGAATTCCCGGGCGCCCGTCACCGTGACCCGCGCCGCCTCCCGCTCCAGCGAGCCGATCTCCTGGATCGCCTTCTGCAGGTCCGCCTCGACGCGAAAGATTCCGACCAGCGACTGCATGGTCGCTTGAAGCCTCGCGTGGATGTCGTACGCAGAGGGGCCGCCGGTCCGCTCGAACGGAGCCAGCATCTCGCGCTCGGCCGCCTCGATCTGCGCGGGTTCGAGATCGGGATGCTTGGGAATCTTCTTTGCGTTCTCGGCGGCTCCCATGCCGGCGCGGCGGCCGAAAACCAGGAGGTCGGAGAGGGAGTTCCCGCCGAGGCGGTTCGACCCGTGCATTCCCCCGGACGCTTCCCCCGCCGCGTAGAGGCCGGACACCGTGGAGGCCGCGGAGTCCGGATCGACCCGCACTCCGCCCATGATGTAGTGGACGGTCGGTCCCACCTCCATCGGCCCTTTCGTGATGTCGACGTCGGCCAGCTCCAAGAACTGGTGATACATCGAGGGGAGCTTCTTCTTCACGTAATCCGCCTGCTTGTGCGAGATGTCGAGGAAGGCGCCGCCGTGGGGCGTACCGCGGCCCTCTTTCACCTCGGTGTAGATGGCGCGCGCGACCATGTCGCGTGTGGAGAGCTCCATGCGCTTCGGATCGTAGCGCTCCATGAAGCGCTCTCCGGTCGAGTTCCGGAGGACTCCGCCCTCGCCGCGGACGGCCTCGGTCACGAGAAGGCCGTGAACGCCCGGGGGCCACACCATCCCGGTGGGGTGGAACTGCACGAACTCCATGTCGATCAGCTCCGCGCCCGCCTCGTAGGCGAGGGCCAGGCCGTCGCCGGTGTATTCCCAGGAGTTCGACGTGACCTGGTACGCCTTGCCGATCCCGCCCGTCGCGAGGACGACCGACTTCGCGCGAAACACCACGAAGCGTCCGTTCTCGCGCCAGTAGGCGAACGCGCCGACGACGCGCTGGCCCTCCAGGAGGAGCTTCGTGACCGTGCACTCCATGTAGACCTCGAGGCCTTGGTGGACGCCGAAGTCTTGGAGGGTGCGGATCATCTCGAGCCCGGTGCGGTCGCCGACGTGGGCGAGCCGCGGCGCGCTGTGCCCTCCGAAATTCCGCTGGAGGATCCGCCCGTCGCTCGTCCGGTCGAAGACCGCGCCCCACCGCTCGAGCTCGCGCACGCGGTCGGGGGCTTCCTGCGCGTGGAGCTGCGCCATGCGCCAGTGGTTGAGCATCTTTCCGCCGAGCATCGTGTCGCGGAAGTGGACCTTCCACGAGTCCTTGGAGTCGACGTGCGCGAGCGCCGCGGCGACGCCCCCTTCCGCCATCACGGTGTGGGCCTTCCCGAGGAGCGACTTGCAGACGACGCCGACGCGCGCGCCCAACGCGGAGGCCTCGATCGCGGCGCGAAGCCCGGCGCCGCCCGCCCCGATGACGAGCACGTCCACGTCGTGCGTCTCGAAGCGGATGCTCACAGGAATCTCCGGTCGTGGATCAAGCCCATGGAGAGGAGACGGACGTAGACGTCGGCGGCGGTCACCGCGAAGAGGGAGATCCATGCGTGGAGCTGGTGGCGCTCGTTCAAGCCGGTGAACCACTCCCAGAGGCCGTGCCGGGCGCGCGAGCTCGCCGAGCACGAGAAGCAGTCGAGCTTTCCGCCGATCAGATGGCGCCAGGAATGGCAGGACGTCGTGTAGAGCGTCAGGGTCCCGGTGCTCGCGAGGATGAAGAGCGAGCCGAGGCCGACGCCGAGGCGCCCGTCGAAGTGGAACGCCTGCCAGACGTCGTGCCACAGGAAGATGAGCCAGAAGAGCGCGAGATAGAGCGCGAAGCGATGCATGTTCTGGAGGATGAAGGGAAACTTCGCCTCACCCGCGTAGGAGCGCTTGACCTCGCCCACGGCGCAGGCCGGAGGATCCCAGAAGAAGGCGCGGTAGTAGGCCTTCCGGTAGTAGTAGCAAGTGGTCCGGAACAGAAGGGGCGGGATGAGGACCAGGAAGGCGGGCGAGATCGGCCACCATGCGGGATGGATCTCGGGAGAGTAGACCGGGGAAAGGTAGCCCCCGAATCGGAAGTGCGCGTTCTGCGCGGCGGCCCAGGTCAGATAGAGGCCGGCCAACCCCAGGCCAACCGCGACCGCGACGGGCGCGAGCCACCACGCATCGCGCCGCTCGGTCGCCCCCAGCCCCTCCCTCGTCATCGCTTCGGTCGCCTGACCCAACGGGATCCCTTTGGAGGCCATCTCGAATGAACTTGGGACACGAACAGCGCATCAGGGTACCACAGGGGCCTCAATAAAACGACCGGCGCGACTGCGCGTCGCGCCGGTCCGTTGCGTCGGCCGATTCAGCCGCCCGCCTACTCGCCGTCCTCGCGATCCCATCCGTGGTTGTCCTGCCACTGCTCGTCATCCCATTGTCCCTGGTCCCAGTCGCTCGTGATGACCCTGTAGCCGCGGGGGGCATACCTACAGTGGGCGACGTGGTTCTCGTACGCGTCGTAGCTCGAGAACTCCGCGTCACAGAAATTGCAGCCGTAGATGTCACCCGGGTCGGAATAGGAGCCGTGGACGTGCGCCCCTCCGATGAGCGCACCTACCGAGATGAAGAAACGGACCGGGCGCACGTAGACGATGTGTCTCGGATAGTAGTAGGACGGCGCCCCATAGTATCGGTAGCCATAGGCGGGCCGGCCGCGATAGTACCGATCGGAGCGCAGCCACACGCGGTCCCGGTAAACGCGACGTCCCTGCCAGGGTCGCGAGTATCGCGGCCCCTGCTGGTAGGCCCCGCGGCTGCGCCATGCGGGCGGCCGATAGGCCTCCTGCCGTTCCGCGGAGCGACGCACGCCGCGATCACCGCGATCGCCCCGCGCGCCGCGATCGCCGCGATCACCGCGATCACCCCGCTCGTCACGCGCGCCGCGATCGCCGCGCACGCCTCGCTCGTCACGCGCGCCGCGATCGCCGCGTTCCGGATTCCACCACTTGCCCTGATCCGCCTGAGCGGAGATGGGCGAGCCGAATAGCACCGTGGCGCCGAGAAGGCCCACGAGCATCGATCGTCTACTCCGGATCCACTTCGCGTTCATCTGGACCGCTCCTTTCCGGCGCTGGGGGGACCCCCGTTCGCCAACACTCCGGGCTAAAGCAACCCGCGTGCCCTAGCGCCTCAATTCCTATAAATCATTACATTTAAATACGATACGTGGCCAACACGCTCTCATGAACCCCCCTCGGAACCGTGACCGGGGAGCCACACCATGAGGATCGATCACACCCGGGAGTCAAATTCGGGCGAGGACCTGCCGATAGACCCGAAAGGCACCGCAGGGGGCGGGGCCGATCCTTTTGACGGCCGCAATTCAGCACGGAGGTTCAGATATGTCCGGATCTGGCGATTGGGAGCACGCGGAGTATCAGGCGCTCATGACGCGCGGGCGGGACGCGGAACGGGCGGCGCTGATCTGTTGGACCGCCGCGGGTTTGGTGGCGGCGGTTCTCCTGTCATGGGGGATCGGAGCGAAGAACTCGAGCCTCATGATCCCGGTGATCTTCGCGGCCGCGTTCGGCTACTACGCCACGATTCACAGCCGGAACCAGATCAGGCTGATCGCCGGCTACGTGAAGGAATTCGTCGAGACCCAGACCGGCGGGCCGCAGTGGTTCACGCGGCTCGGTCACCTCGAGGTCGTGCCTGGGTTCAACCCCTCGAGCGATTGGGTGGCGACGCTGCTGGTGAACGCGATGGTCCTCACCGCGATCGTCTTCGCGTGGCTCTTCGCGGCGGCCAGCGCCCGCGGTGACCTCATGGCCGGCATCGCGACCGGCTGTGGCGTGGGGTTCGCGGTTCACTCGATCGCGGAGACCGCGCGGCTCAGGCAGGCGAATCCGGGGGCGTTCTGGCATCAAGTGCGCCAGGGCCCAAACGAAGAAAGGCAGCCTGAGCGTTTGACGATGACACGCTAGATCCCGCGCGTCCGGAGTCTCAGCGGCCCCTGGAGGAAACCCCCGGGGCCGTCTTAATTTCCGGCCGAGAGGGCCGCGCCGGACGTGGTGGCAGCCAGCCGGATCGTCTGATCGTACATTCCCGGATCGAGCGGCAACCCAGGCGACACGAGCGCCCGTTCATAGCTCGCCACCGGGCCGACGCCCGGGACGTAATCGACCGTCCCGTACGAATAGACTCGGAAGTAGCCCGTGACGTTTCCGTCCGCGTCCGTGCCCGCACTCACGCCGAAATCGACGACGTAAAGCACCGAGAGCGCCCGGCGAAACGCGCCGGCATCGGTGATCGAAGCCCGATCGCGCAGCACGCGGGCGTGCAGGAAGATGTCGCTCGCGAGGTCGGGAACGAGCTGCATGGAGAAGCTGCTCCCGGGCTTGAGGTCGGCCACGAGATACTTCCAGGCCAGGTCCGTGTTGAGGTCGCCATAGCTCCCGATATATTCGTTCGTCTTCTCCCAGGCGTACCCGGAGAGGAAGGTCGGCGACTGGATCGCCAAGGCCGCCACCGCCGCGGCGCCCGGCGTGGCCACGGATTCGGTTCTGAACGCGGACGGCCATCGCGCGGCGATCTTGGCCGCGAGGTCCGGGCGCGCCACGGAGATCGCGTGGAGGAGCTGGGCCGGCGCAGCCGCGGACACGATCCGGCTCGTCGCAACCGGGCCGGCCTCCTCGAGGATCGTTGTCTCGAGATTTTGCCCGACCGCTCCCGACAACGTCGTCTTGATCCCGTTGAACTGCATCCGGTAGCCCGCGCTCGAAAGCACCGGGTTCTCGCCGATCGGATGCCTGCGGAGAAGGCCCGCGATATCGGTCAGGCTCGGCACGGGGGGCACCTGATCGGCGGTGGGATAGAGACGCGGAATGAAGGACTCGCTCCATTCGCGCTGCTGGATCCGATAGGTCCACGACCGGCCGTCATCGTTCGGCCAGATGTTGCTCAAGTCGGGCCTGACCCGGCCCTGTGCGTCCTCGAGCGAGAGCGGCCGGACCGCGTCCGCGAGACCGATGGCGCTGCGGGTCTGAGACGGCTCGAGAGGAATCCGGTCGTCCGAACACCCGGCGAGGATCAGGACGAGGCAGAGCGGGAGGAGAGGGAGGAGAGGGAACCGCGGGGCGAGGTCGGGCAAACGCATGCTGTACCTCCTGGAATGGCTTCCGGCGCGAGATCGAGAAAACCCCCTGCCCAGATGGTAACGCCTTGTCCCCCGAGTGGGGAAGAAGCGGATTGGTCGGACCGCCGCGGCTAGGGAATCAGGCCGGCGTGCGAGAACTCGGGGAAGCCGCGCTGCCAGATCCCCCAGATCGCGAAGAAGAGGAGCGAGACGAGCGCGGCGCCGGTGAAGAAGGATCGGGTCGGTCCGAGCGCTCGTCCGCGCGCGGCGCTTGCGATTCCCCAGACGGCGAGGGCGATGCAGAAGGGCAGCGCCAGGGGGACCGTCTGGCCCTCCACGCCGCTAGCGAAGTAGGTGAAGCCGTAGGCGATCGCACCCACGAGGACCGCGACCCGATCGCCGGATCGCGCCGCGGCGGCGGAACCGGCGCGGCCCTCCGCTTCGGACCGTCGCTCGAGGGACACGAGCACGATCGCGAAGGCGATCCTCGCGAGGTCGACCATGTAGTGGCTCACGCGCTCGTCCCAGAGATAGACGAGCCCCCACGGGTCGGCCACCCCGGTCCGATCGATCATGTCGTGGATGGAGTTTGCGGCGAGGTGCACACCGCGGCCCATGGCGTAGGCGATCGCGGCGGCGTGCGCGAGCGCGGGATACGGTCGGTGCTCCCGGGACGCCAAGCCGGAGGCGATCCACACGTAGAGGCCGATCACCGCGAAGGTACCGGCCGCGTCGATCCAATCGCCGGCGGTCACGCCGGCCGGGCCGAGCGGGGCCTTGAGCAGGACCCCTCCGAGATCCGCAGCGACCGCCGCGATCCCCAGCGCCGCGAGCCGGAGTGGGATCGGCCAGCGTCCGCGCGCGTCCGCCGTCAAGGGGCCAGGGTCACGGCGACCCAGCTCGAGCCGTCGCGCTGAAAGAGCGTCCGCTCGTGCAACCGGTTCGCCTTGCCTTCCCAGAATTCGATCTTGCTCGGCGTGACGCGGAATCCCGACCAGAAGGGGGGACGCGGCACATTCTCCCGGGGAAGACGATGGTCCATCTCCGCGTATCGACGCTCGAGATCGGCCCGACCGCCCGGGAGGATCTGGCTCTGCGGCGAGGCCCACGCGGCCACTTGGTGCGCGCGCGGCCGGGTTGCCCAGTACGCATCGGCTTCCGCGTCCGAGATGGGAGCGACCGTGCCTTCGATCCGGACCTGTCGGTTGAGCGGCGGCCAGTAAAAGCAAAGTGAGGCCTTCACCCCACTCGATCGCCCGCCGCCCAGCTCCTGCCCCTTTCGGCTCTGGAAGTTGGTGTAGAAGACGATGCCCCGCTCGTCGACCCCGCGCGCCAAGACCATCCGCGCGGAGGGCTGTCCGTCGCTCCCGACCGTCGCGAGCGCCGCGGCCGACGGCTCGGGCAGGCCGACCGAGTGCGCGACTTGGAACCACTCCTGGAAGAGGGCGATCGGATCCGGGTGGGGGCTCACGGGTGTCGTTATCGTAACGCCCGCGCGACCCCGCGGTGTGGGAATCCTTCTTCGGCGCCGCGCGAGGCGCCGCCGTGCTGTATAATCGCTGTGCCGGCGCGGCGGGCCCTATCCAGCATCTTGCGAGTTCGCCCGGGTCCGTACGCGTCCGGCGAAGCCTCCAACCCACCCGCTCCGCCCCACTCCAAGGCTGTGCTATCGTTAACGCCTGATGAGCCAACTTCCGATCTGGGATACCTCGTCCGCCCGCCGCGCTTCGCCCCGGGCCCTCTCCAAATCCCGCGTCATGGCGGGGCTCCAGTGCCTGAAGCGACTCTACCTCGAGGCCTACCACTTCGACGAGAAGGACACGATGGACCCCGGCCGCCTGGCGATTCTCGAGGCGGGCCGGCAGGTCGGTCAACTGGCGCGCGGACGCTACCCGGGCGGCATCGCGGTCGTCGATGACCCGATGCTGCACGACCAGGCGGTTCTTCAGACCTCTGCCGCCCTCCCCGATCCCCGGGTCGGCGCGATCTACGAGGCCGCCTTCACGCACGAGCGGATCCGCGCGCGCGTCGACATTCTCGCGCGCGCGGCCGGGGCGTGGAATCTGATCGAGGTCAAGTCGAGCTCGGGCTTCAAGGAGGAGTACGTTCCCGACATCGCGGTCCAACTCCACGTCGCCGAGGGAAGCGGCGTGCCGATCGACCGCGCCGTTCTCCTTCACGTGAACAACCAGTATGTCTGGCCCGGCGGTGACTACGATCTCGCCGCCCTCTTCACGGAGCAGGACCTGACGGCGGATGCGCGGGCCTCGCTTCCCGGGCTCCTCGAGCGGATCCAGACGATGCGCGCGACGCTCCAGGCGACCGAGGCCCCCGACATCGCGGTGGGCCGGCACTGCCGAAAACCTTACGTCTGCTCGTTCTACGATTACTGCCACCGGGGGACGCCGGAGCACCACGTGGCCGATCTCCCGAGGCTCTCGCCCAAGATCTACCGGGCGCTGCTTGGGGCGGACATCGTGGACATCCGGGACATCCCCGAGGAGTTCGACGGCCTGAGCGAGCTTCAGTGGCGCGTGCGGAACTGCGTCGTGACAGGAGAGCCGTACTCGCACCCCGATCTGAAGACCGCGCTCGATGCCGCCCGCTATCCCATCCACTTCCTCGATTTCGAGACGTGCAATCCCGCGATCCCGATCATTCCGGGGACGAGGCCGTTTCAGCAGACGCCGTTTCAGTGGTCCGACCATGTCTTGGAGTCGGGAGGGAGGCTCCACCACCGGAGCTACCTTCATGCCGATCGGACCGATCCGAGCCGCAGGCTGACGGAGGAGCTGCTCGACGCCCTCGACGGTGAAGGCTCGATCGTCGTCTACTCGGAGTTCGAGGCGCGCGTCATCCGCGGGCTGGCCGAAGCCCTTCCCTCGCTCGCCGGCCGCCTGCTTCCGCTCGTGGAGCGACGCATGGTCGACCTCCATTACCTCATCCACGCGCACTACTACCACCCGGAATTCCACGGCTCGTTCTCGATCAAGGACGTGCTGCCGGTGCTGGTCGAGGGGCTGGACTACAGCGATCTCGACATTCGGGAAGGGAGCCAGGCCGCGGGCGCGTTCGCTTTGATGACCGATGCCGCTACACCGGCCGGGCAGAGGCAAAGGCTCCGAGAGGGGCTGCTTGCCTACTGCCGCCGGGACACCGAGGCGATGCTCCGCCTCTTCCAAACACTCAAGGAGAACTCGTGACCCTACGCCTCGGTTTCGCCCTTTCCCTCGTGCTCGCGCTCGCGATGGCGGAGCCGGCCCCCGGAGAGGCCGCCGGCCGGACCTACGGTACGAAGACGTGGACGTGGAGCTTCGCCGCGGACACGCTCGGCCTTCCTCCCCCGAACACGGCCACGTTCGGCGGCAGCTGGGCGGTTCTGGTCGACTCGACCCGGACCCCCGGTCTTGGAGCGCTACATTCGAGGGCGGACACGCTCGCGTCTGGCGCGGACAGCGCCGCGATCGCGTCGGCCTCGGACAGCGCCGCGATCGCGAAGGTGCTGGCATCGGCCCCCCGTGTGCTTCGCCAGAGCGAGTCCGACGACGGAATCAAGTTTCACTTCATCCAGTTCAAGAAGCCGATCCTCGACGACCAGGCGGTCTCGGTTCGGTTTCGGATCGTCGCGGGGGATATCGATCCCACCGCGGGCGTGATGTTTCAGGTCGATGCGAAGGGAAGGAACGGGTACATCGTTCGCGTGAGCGGGGAGAGCAATCAGCTCATCGTTCACTATCTGATCTACGGAAAGCGCCATGATCTCAAGTTTGCCAAGATCCCGCCGATCGAGCCGGGAACGTGGCACACGCTCTCCGTCGAGCATAAGGGGGCCATCATGACGGTCCGCTACGACGGGGAAGAGAAGATTCGAATGCGGGACGAGCGATATGCGGGCGGAAGCGCCGGACTCTGGACCGAGGACGACACGGTGGTCGACTTCGATCAGCTCGCGATTTCGAAGCGGTAACGCAGCAGGGGCGCGCCGTCACGGTCGGGCTTGAGTCGGGTGCCGGTGAGAACCGCGAGCTCACACCCGGGCCGCCGTACGCGCCCCGTCGTCCCTGACGCGGGCTAAGCTTTCCCGCCTTCCATGGCAGTCAGCTCACGTCGATATCTATTCCCTTTAGACGCCTCCTTTTCGGGCAGGATACAGAAACCCGCCCTTGTGCGCTATCCCCTTGCCGGGGCGCCGACGCGGGTCGCCACCTCATTCAGGTACGCCGCCGCCGCCCTGGCGCCTCCCAAGTAGTTCGCGATCGGGAAGTTCTCGTTGGGCGCGTGGAGATTATCGCCGGGTAAACCGAATCCCATCATGACGCAGGGAGCCCCCGTTGCGGCGACCAGCGGCGGCACGATGGGAATCGAGCCGCCCATCGCCAGCATGATGGCCGGCTTTCCGAAGGCGGTCTCGAGCGCCCGGAGCCCCGCCTGCACGTACGGGCTCTTGGGGTCGGACCAGAACGGCAAGCCCGCACCGAAGCCCCGGAACTCGACCACGCCCATATCGTCCACGAGCGAGCGGACGTAGCGCTCGAAGAGCGGATAGATCTTCTCGGGGACCTGATTGGCGACCAGGCGCATGCTGATCTTCGCCGAGGCGCGGTTCCCGATCACGGTCTTGAATCCCTCGCCGATGTATCCCCCCTTGATGCCGTTCACCTGCAGCGTAGGGCGCAGCGTGCCGGATTCGAGGGCCGTGAATCCCTCCTCGTGGAAGAGCCTCTTCACGCCCAGCGACTTCGCCACCTCCCCTTCGTTCCAGGGCCGCTGCGCGATCGCAGCGCGGGTCTCCGCGTTGGGCGGAAGCACATCGTCGTAGAAGCCCGGAACCAAGACTTTACCTGTCTTGAAGTCCTTCAAGTTCTGGATCACCCAGCGAAGTACGTCGATCGGCTCATAGAGCATCCCGCCCCACTCGCCGGAGTGCTTGTCCCCGGACGGCCCGGTGATCGTGATCTCGACCGCCTGGATTCCCCGAAGCGAGAGAGTGACGGCGGGGTGATCGCTGTCGGGGAAGTTGGAGTCGGAAACGACGAAGACGTCGCACGCCAGCTTCTTCCCGTGCTTCGGGAGCTCGGCCGCCATCGCCTCGCCGTCGTACTCCTCGTCGCTCTCGATGATGAACTTCACGTTCACGGGGAGCTCGCCGCCGCCTTTCAGCGCGGCTTCGACACCGGCGATCTGCGCGTAGTGCTGCCCCTTGTTGTCGTCCGCCCCGCGCGCCCAGATCTTTCCATCGTGGATCCTCGGCTCGAATGGCGGCGATTCCCAGAGCTCGATGGGATCGACCGGCTGCACGTCGACGTGGCCGTAGATCAGGACCGTCGGAAGGTCGGCGCTCACGGTCCGCTCGGCGAAGAGACCGGCGTGGGCGCGCGTCGGCCACACCTCGGTGCGGAATCCCAGCGATTCGAGCTTCTTCTTGTCGTATTCCAGGGCGCGGGCGACATCGGCGTCGTGCTCCTTGTGCGCGCTGATGCTCGGAATCCTCAAGAATTCCGTCAGCTCGCCGACCAGGCGCTTTTCGTTCTGCTTGATGTAGGCGAAGGCTTTCTCGAGGTCCATGGAGTCTCCTGGGGGCCGCGGGCGGCACGATCGATCGCAGTCTGCCCCACCATCCTAGCGCCGCCGCGAACGGAGGACAATTGCCGCCACGGCCCAGGGCTGGGTCGGCCGACCCAGCCGGGCCGCTTGGGCGCCTGGAGTGCAGCCCCTAAGATATTCACATACAATCGCTTACGGCTTACGGCCCACGGTATGGAATAGTCCTTCCGCCGCCCGCGTAGTAGAGTCGTCGGCCGATGACCCCACCGCGGCCCGACCGGTCAGATCTCACCGACGACGAGCTGGTTCGGCTCGTGTGCGGCGGCGAGACGGACGCGTTCGCCGAGATCGTGCGCCGCACGCGCCGTTCCGCCTATCTTCTCGCGCGCCGGATCACCCGCAATCACGAGGACGCGGACGACGTGGTCCAGGACAGCTACGTGAAGGCATTCCGTGCCCTCGACCGATTCACGCCGGGCGCCGCGATCGCGCCGTGGCTCTTGACGATCGTGGCGCGCACGGCCCTTTCTTCGCTCCGCTCGGGGAAGCGGCGCGCCGCTTCCGCCCTCGACGACCCCGGTCCCGATGGAGGCGCGCCCCTTTCCGAGCGGATCGCGGACCCCGCCTCCGATCCCGAGATCCTTGCGAGGCGGCTGGAGGTCGAACGCGCGTTCGCCCGGCTCTCCGAGGAACACCGGGTCATCCTCGCGATGCGGGTCGACGGCGATTTCTCGTACGCGTCGATCGCGGAGGCACTTGAAATTCCGATCGGAACCGTCATGTCCCGGCTCGCGCGGGCCCGGGAAGCCTTGGTCGAACAGATGGGCAAGCTCAGAAAGGTCGTCCCCGATGAACGCTAATCAACCGCATCCGTTGCGCGAGGAGCTCTTCGCCTACCGGGACGGTGAGCTCAAGCCCGATCGCCGGGTCGTGATCGAGGCGCACGTGCTCGGCTGCCACGCCTGCCGCGAGCTGATCGACGATGTGTCGCGGATGGAGGCCGATTTGGGCGCCGGGGCTCCCGCGCCCAAGGAGGCCTACTTCGAGCGGCTGTCGGAGCATGTGATGACGAAGGTCCTGGCGGCGGACACCGCACCGGGCCACGAGCGTCGCCGGCCCGCGGCGGAAGTCGAGTGGGAGGAGAAGCAGGCCCTCAAGCCGAAGCTTCCGTGGTTCGCCTTGGCCTCCACAATGAGCGCCGCAGCCGCCGTCATCGTCGTCGGCGTCCTCCTGGTCCGGGAGGGCGCGGTCTGGCGCCGCCCGCCCTCGGTCGCGGTCCTGGAGCGCTCGGCCCCGGACGCGGCGCGATCGCGGTCGGACGCCGATTCGGCCCGCCGTCGGGTCCGTGGAATCGGAGGGAAGGATGAGAATCGGGCCGTATCTCCGACGGCCCCGGTCCCCCTCCCGAATTCCAAGGTTGCGGTCGGAGCGGGGGAGCGGAAGGCGGACGTGAGGTCCGAGACGGACAAGTTGAAGAAGTCAAACGAGCCGGTCGCCTCCGGCTCGGCCACGGCCCCGGAGGGCGGCGTTCAGGAGAAGGAGGAGGTCGTGCCTCAGCAGCAGGCGGGCGAGGAGGCCCTGAATAAGGAATCCGCCGCGCGCGACAAATCCCTGTCCTCCCGGGAATCCGGTGATTTGGCGGCACGCGCCGCGGCGCCCCAGGCTTCGCCCGGTCTCTCGCGCGCCGAAAACGCCGTGGAACCCATGGGCGCCGCCTTGAAGTCGCTCCTCGATCGCTACGGCCTTCCGCCGGTCTGGGGACCCGGGGTCTCCGACGATCAGGTACTTCAGGCGGAGCCCGCGCTTCGGAACCTCTATCGGGTCGGCGGCGCCGTCACGGCGCCCGATTCGGCGCGCGTGCGGCTCTACCTCGCCGAGGCGTCGCGCGTACGCGCCGGCGCGACGCCCGACTCGGCCGCGGTCGACGAGATCGCGCACCACTATCGCCGGGCGATCCGGCTCGCGGGGAATGACGCCGAGATCAGGCGCGTGGCGGTCGAGCGGCTGGCCGACTTCCTGACCGAGCTAGGGGACGAGCCGGCGCTTCATTCGCCACAGCGCTAAGGCGGAAAGCCCCAGCGCGGCCAGGCTCACGTACGCGGCGCTCCACACCGCCATCGGATGCGGCCATCCCAAGACCGCCGCGCGCGTCAGCAGCGAGATGTGGGTCAGCGGAAGGCACCACGCGACGCCGAGCGCCCACGGCGGAAGGATGTCGACCGGGAAGAATGTGCCCCCGAACGTGAACATCGGCATGATGACCAAAAAGATGGCGACGTTGAACTGAGAGATCGCCTTCACCATCGATGTGGTGACGAGTCCCAGCCCCGCGAAGAGAAGCCCCCCGACCGCCGCGATCGGAATTACCAGGAGCCCGCTCGGCCATGCCACGAGCCCGAGCGCCGTCAGCACGAAAAGCATGATCGTGGCGGCGATCACCGCCTTGGTCGTGGCCCAGAGGATCTCGCCCAGGATCACGTCCTCCACGAGGAGCGGCGTCGCGACGATCGCGTCGTACGTCTTCTGGTAGTACATCCGGACATACGACGAGAACGTCGTCTCGAAGAAGGCCCAGAACATGATCGCGATCGCGATGACGCCCGGCGCCATGAACGGGAGATAGGCCAGCGAGCGTCCCTGGTAGCGGACCTCGTGGATCAGCTGACCCAGCCCCAGCCCGAAGGCGAACACGTAGAGGATCGGCTCGAGGAGGGGCGGGAGGAACTCGGTCTTCCACGTCGTGAAGTAGACGTCGGCGTCGCGCTGCCAGACCCGGAGCGCCCGGAGGGAGAGGTTTTTCCAGATCTCGCGCACGGTGTCAGTCCCGAAGCGCGCGGCCCGTGAGCTTGAGGAAGACGTCCTCGAGCGTGGCCCGGCGGATCAGCCTTTCTTGGTGTGGGAAGCGTTCGTTCAGCAGGCGCTCCATGTGGTCCGCCTCGCGCGGGTAGAAGTAGAGCCGGTCTCCCACCAACTCGATGCGCCCCGGGATCCCGCGCAGGAACTCCTCGAACGCCTTGTCGAAATTCCACGCCTCGACCACCGTTCGGCCGACCTCCTGATCGACGAGCGATTGGGGGGATCCCTCCAGGAGAACCTGCCCGTTGTCGATCACGATCACGCGGTCGCAGAGCTGGGCGGCCTCCTCCATGTAGTGGGTCGTGAGGAGGACGGTCACCCCGGTCGCCCGAAGCGCGCGGATCCGAGTCCAGATGGCGTGGCGGGCCTGAGGGTCGAGCCCGGTCGTGGGCTCGTCGAGGATGAGGACACGGGGATTGTTGAGGAGAGCGCGCGCGAGGATGAGGCGGCGTTTCATGCCCCCGGAGAGCTCGCCGATCGCCGACTTCTTCCGGTCGGAGAGCTGCACCAGCTCGAGAAGCTCCTCCGCGCGCACGCGGAGCTCCCGGCCCGGAATCCCGAAGTAGCGGCCGTATACCAGAAGGTTCTTGAGCACGTTGAAATCGGGGTCGAGGTTGTCCTCCTGCGGGCAGATGCCGAGCATCTGTTTCACCTCTCGCGGCCTCGAGCGCACGTCCAGGCCGTAGACCGACGCGGCCCCCGCGGTCGGCGGGAGGAAGCAGGAGATCATGCGGACCGTGGTGGTTTTCCCGGCGCCGTTCGGACCCAGGAAGCCGACCACCTCGCCGGGCGCGACCTCGAACGAGACGCCGCGGACCGCTTCGACGGCGCCATAGGTTTTCGCGAGATCGCGGGCGATGATCGCGGGATTTCGATCGGGGGCGGACACGACGCGCATTTTATCACGCGGCCTGGGCGCCCGGGCCGAATCGGGGCTGTCCGGCCCCGGGCGGTCATCGAGGCTGTCCGCCGGGCGCATATCGAGGCTTCCGGGGAAGCCCGCGCCAGGCGCTTGATCGCGCGGCGGGTCGGGGAGTACTATCCCCGGGCTCAACGACGCTGGGGGTCCCAATGGGGGTTTCTACCAGTTTCGATCTCCCACCCATGAATTGGAGGCAAGTGATGAGGAAGCAGATGAGTGTCATGTTCGCCGCCGCGCTGGCTTTGGCGCTGCCCTCGCTCGCGATCGCGCACGATCCGCCCGCGGCCCAGGCGCAGACCCCGCAGGCGCAGACGCAGCCGCCCGCGGCGCAGACAACGCCGCCTCCGGCCCAGACTCCGCCGCCCGCGCAGGAGCCCGCGAAGCCGATGCCGAAGATCGAGAAGGTGATGATGCCCGAAGCCCCGCCGGCGGAGCTCAAGAAGCTCTCCGCGATGAAGGGCTCGTGGACCTCGAGCATGCACACGTACGAGAGCCCGATGGGCCCCGAGTCGACCTCCCCAGCCAAGGCGAACTTCGACTGGGCGTTCAACGGGATGCACCTCGAAGGCGACCACCAGTTCCAGATGAACGGGAAGCGCAGCTTCGGCCGGTCGACGTGGGGCTGGGACCCGGAGAAGCAGCAGTACCAGCTCGTCTGGACCGACGCGATGTTCCCCGCGGCGTTCGTTTACTACGGGACGTTCGCGAACGACAACACGCTTGTCATGTATACGACCTACATGATGCAGGGGAAGGCCGTGACGGAGAAGATGACCTTCGGGTTCCCCGATCCCGACAACTACACGATGACGATGGAAAGCGACATGACGGGTGAGATGAAGCCGATGATGGAGGAGAAGGGCATGCGGGCGAAGGGCACGGCCAAGACGGCGTCGAAGGGCGCCATGCAGAAGAAGCCGGCCGCGTCGAGCACGCCGAAGAAGTCGGGCTAGCGGAAACCGCTGACTGTAAGACCAGACGGGCGGCCCCGGATCGAATCCTGGCCGCCCGTTTTCTTTTGCTCTAGTGCCACGGCCCTGCGGCTGGGCGCTAACCCGCCACGAGCAGGCTCGTCGCGTACATGACGATGAACCCGACGAGCAGTCCCACGGCGTTCTGAGGCCGCGAGAGCGATTCGATCACGGACTCGCCGCCCTCGGTCCTTCCCCGGGCCAGCACGCGCACCACCTGGAAGATCGCCCCTGCCCCGATTCCGAGAAAGACCAGCGAGAGCGGGTCGGAGTACGTGAAGGCGCCCGCCCACGCACCGAGGATCGTCGGACCGCCGCCGAGGAGACCGAGGATCCCGAGATCGCGGATGGTCGCCTTTCCGCCGACGAGCGGCGAAAGAATGGCGAGCCCTTCGGTCGTGTTATGAAGCGTGAACCCGACGATCAGGAACGATCCGAGCGCGACCTCGCCCAGCGTGTAGGCCGCGCCGATCGCGAGGCCCTCGCCCAGGTTGTGGAGCCCGATCCCGATCGCGATCAACGTGGCAAGCGCCATGCCCGAGGGCCGGGGGGCAGCGCCCGCGCCGCCCGCGCTCGACCGCGGGGACAGCATGCGCCCCACTCCATTCAACGAGAAGAACGCCCCGACCACCCCCAACGCCACCAGCATCACACCGTTCCAGTATTCCGGGACGCGGCCCAGGAGCTCGAACGACTCCTTCAGCGTGTCGACCCCGAGGAAGAGGAGGAGCCCGATCGTGAGCGAGAGCCAGAAGTCCATCCAGGTTCGCGGCATCGCGCGCAGAAATGGGAGCCAGAGAAGCCCCAGGAAGACCGGAATGACGCCGACGTAGGCGCCGAGCACGCCGAAGACCAGAAAGGAACGGGGAGAGGCGGCCGGCGTCATCG
>Ga0137410_10001156_pt1 | contig 18142 bp, 17 predicted proteins | sample CZODoug1_16funga_FD_108878 | JGI IMG/M metagenome (GOLD analysis project Ga0137410, IMG submission 108878) | Vadose zone soil fungal communities from Angelo Coast Range Reserve, California, USA - CZODoug1_16fungal (Illumina Assembly) | ecosystem: Environmental > Terrestrial > Soil > Vadose zone... | reverse complement strand
TGGGCCCGCAGCATTCGTCGACTCGCTCGTGGCCGGCTCCATGGTCGAGCAATTCCCTCGCGGGAGGGTTCCTTCGCCATCAGAATCGGCTACCGGGATACGCTCTTAGTGCGAGCCGCAGCTTCCGCCCGGGTACTCCGTGCCCGTCCACGCGAGATACACAACCTGTTCGCGGTTGCGGAGCTCCGTGTCGCCGGTCCGCTTGACCTCGCCGTGATAGTGGCGGGGGTCGAACCAGAAGGCCTGGTTGAGCTCCTCGCACACGAGCGACGCGCTCGTGTAGTCGAGAGGCTCGGTGAGCGCCACCCAGTGCGGATAGAGTTCGATCGCCGGCTCGCCGCGCCGGATCTCGAACCGCTGGATGGTCGCCTTCGCGAGGATGTCCCTGACTCTCAGGGTGGTCTTGCCGACGAACGCGGCAAGCTGGCGGGTTTCAAGGTCCATGGGTCTCCCCTCCCTTGAACATTGACCCTATGGGACACCCGGACGGGGAGCGGAGTCAAGCGCTATTTACAAAAAAACAGCCCGGCCCCCCGATGGCTCGAGGAACCGGGCCTTCGTGAATGATCCGGATTACGCCGGGACCTTTTTCGGCTGCGGCGCGGGTCCCCCCGCCGGCTTCGGCTTCGGCCCGAGCGCCTCCTCGATCTCCGCCAGCAGCTCCGCCGCCCTCGGGCCGGCCACCACCATGCCCACCAGGTGCTGCGTCTCCCCCACGATCAGCGACGGCGTCGTGATGTTGCCGAAGATCCGGCTTCCCTTCTCCAGGGAGACCGGGCCCCGGGATGTCACGGGCCCCTTGATCTCGCCGCCCTTGACGACGACCGCCTCCGCGCGGACGTCGGCGATCACGGTCCCCTTCTTGCCCACGGTCACGATCCCCGCCGTCCACATCTCGATCTTCGCGCAGTACTCGTTGATCTCGACGTCGGTGGTCATGATGTTCCGGTGGCACGAGGGACACGACGTGGACTTCGTGACCCGGGAGATCTCCTGTCGCGCATCGCAACGCGGGCAGAAAATCAGCCGCCGTGCCGATTCCTTGGACATCGAGCCTCGCCGTTATTTCTTGATCGGGGTCGCCGCGACCGGCGTCACGAACTCGCTCTTCTCGGCCACCTTGAGGGCGTCCGGAGAGACGCAGCAGTTGCCGACGAACGTCGCGCCTTCCGCGATCACGAGCTTCGTGGAGCGGACGTCGCCCAGGACGTGCGCCGTCGAGGCCAGCTCGATGCGCTCGGCCGCCGTGATGTTGCCCTTGAAGGTGCCTTCGATCTTCGCCTGGCCGACGGTGACTTCGGCCACGACCGAGGCGCCCTGCCCGAAGGCCACGCGGCCCTTGGACACGATCTTGCCCTCGATCTTACCTTCGATGCGCATGGAGCCGTCGAAGGACATCTCGCCCTTGATCGAGACGTCGGAACCGATCAGAGTTTCGGTGCGCGGCAGGTCTGCCATAACCCTCTCTCCTCTCCTATAAACCCGATGTGCTGACTCGGGATTTTTATACTCCATAGTTTATAATTTGTCAAGTACAAATCCGGCTGCAAGCCTTGCCGGGAACGCCCGCGGGCCGTACAATGGACGGTTCATGGCCTCCCGCAAGAAACCGGCTCCGAAGAAGGCGACGAAGTGCGCCCTCTGCGGCAATTCCGTCGAGGGCGTCGAGGGCGACATCTGCCGCGGCTGCCGGGGCACCGCCGCGGCCGCCACCGGCGCGCGCCGCGTCGCCGAGATGGTGAAGAACCGCGTTCACGGCGACGTGAACGGCGGCTTCATCTGCCCGTTCTGCCGCTGCGAGCTGAGCTGGGAGAACATCAAGACGTCCGAGATCGAGGTCACCATCTACGTCCGCGAGAAGATCTATTACTGCCCCGGCTGCCGCGCCTTCCTGGGCGTGTCCTCGTGGCACACGGAAGGCTAGATAGCCGTCGAATGATCGACGCCTCCCGGAGGCTGCGCGCCTGGGCCGTGCCCCTCGTCCCCTTCGCCTTCTCGCTGGCCCTGTCGATCCCCACCCTGGGGTCCACCGTCTTCTGGCAGGACTCGGGACTCTACCTGACGTCGGTCCACGAGCTGTCCGTGCCGCCGCCCCACGGCTTCGTGCTCTATCTCCTCGTCGCGAAGCTGTGGACGCTGGCCCTGGCGCCGCTCGCCGGTTTCACGCTCGCGGCGCATCTGTTCTCCGCCGTCTGCGCCGCGGGCGCGGCGGCATTCCTGGCCCTCGCCTGCCGCGCCTTCCTGCGCCGCTTCCGGCCGGACGCGCCGGCCGAGGGACCGGCGATTGCCGCGGCGCTGATCGCCGCCGCGGGGTACTCCTTCTGGAACAGCGCCCTCCTCGCCAAGCCTTATGCGCTCTACTATCTGCTGCTCTCCCTCCTGCTCTGGATCCTGATCCGCGCGGAGCGCCGCGGAGAGTTCCTGGCCCTGGGCCTCGTGCTCGGTCTCGCCTGGGCCGCCCATCCGTCGGCCGCCATGCTCGTCCCCGCGATGCTGGCCTATGCCTGGGCGCGGCGCGACAAGGTCCGCGGGCTTCGCGCCCCGGGCTTCGCCGCCGTCGTCCTGATCGCCGCCGCCGCGGCCTTCCTCCCGTCGTTCGTCGTGCTCCCGCTCCTGGCGAAGCGCGGGTCGCTCTGCAGCTTCGGCGATCCGCGGACCATCCCGCAGGTGTGGTCCCACCTCCGGGCGGCGAACTATACGGACTTCCGCGGCGCGTGGGGCTTCGACCTCGGCCGCGCCGGCCTCGCCGCGCGCTTCATCTGGGAGGAGTTTCTCGGCGTCGGGCTCGCCGTCCTCGGCCTCGGTGTCTGGCGCCTGGCGAAGGAGCGTCCCCCCGTGCTCGGCCTGATCGCGGCGTGGGCCGGCCCGATGCTCCTCCTGCCGTTCGTGTTCCTCGGCGAGGGGATGTTCGACCAGTGGTTCGTGGCCGCCTATATCCCCCTCTCGCTCTGCACCGCCGCCGGCTTCGCGTGGATCCTCGACCGTGTCCGCGTCGCCGCGCCCGGCGTCCTGGCCACGGCCGTCGCCTGGATGATCCTCGCCAACTTCGCCGACCTCAGCAACCGCCACTACGGCGAGGCGGAATCCTACGGCCGCATCCTCCTGGACAGCGTCCCGCCCGGCGGCGTCCTCGTCGCCTCCACCGACGAGGCCACGTTCATTCCCATGTACCTGCAGCAGGTGCAGGGATGGCGGACCGACGTGCGGCTTGTGCACGGCGAGTTCCTCGGCGCCGGCTGGTACGACGCGCGGCTCGAGCGCGCGTTCGGGATGCGCCCGCCCGACGCCGCGGAAATCGCGACGCGGACGAACCCGCAGCTGCTCGGGCTGACGGCGTTCGCCAATGCCAACGTCCGGCCCGGGAAGCCGGTCTACTCCGAGCGGCCGACGGACCCGAACGGGCTGCGTCCGGGCCTGGCGCTGGTCCCGGCCGGCGTGCTCTGGAAGACCGCGGTCGCGGCCGAAGCGACGCCCGAACCCTTCCGGCCGGCGCTGGATCCGTCGCTGCTGGCGGGACGACGCCGCCGCGCACGGGGCATCCATATGCGGCATCTGTCGACGGGGATGGTGGCCCGATACGAGCCGTACGAGGACCGGCTGATCGACCTGCTGATGCAGCCGAAGCTGCGGGACGTGAAGGCGCTGCTCGAGAAGAATCCGGCGGCGGCCCTGCAGCTGTACGAGCACGCGCGAAGCATCGACGCGGCCCTCGAGGTCGACCCGGCCTTCCAGTACGATTACGCGCTGTCGCTGTATCTGTGCGACCGGCCGGCGGACGCGGAGAAGTCGTTCGAGAGGGTGCTGATGCTCGAGCCCTCGCCGGCCCGCGAGACGCTGTCGCATTTCTACCTGGCCGAGATCGCCCGCGGGGCGAACCGCAGGGACGACGCGAAGCGGCACTATGAGCGGGCGCTGCAGCGGAACGGGGCGGACGAGGTCATGATGATGAAGATCCGCGCGCGGGCCTCCCAGCCGTGAAACGCTGGAGCGTCCCCGGGATCCCGTTCCTCTTCTCGATGGCCCTCTCGCTGTCGACGGCCGGAAGCCACCTGTACTGGCAGGACTCGGGCTTCTTCCTGGTCGCCGTCAAGGAGCTCGGCGTCCTTTATCCTCCCGGCTTCGCCCTCTACGTCCTGCTCTGCAGGGCGTGGACGATGGCGATGGGGTTCCTGGATTTCACCTACGCCGTCCACCTGTTCTCGTCGTTCTGCATCGCGCTCGCGGCGGGGACGCTCGCGGTCGCGGCGCGCGACCTCCTGCGGACGAAGGGCCCGATCTTCCATACGGTGGAGGAGGGCGGCCCGCTGGCCGAGATCGCCGGCGTGGCGACCGGCTGCCTCTTTGCGAGCGCCTATACGGTGGGAGCGGCGGCGATCCTCGCGAAGGGCTACGCCTTCTACTTCCTCATCCTCACGCTGCTGATCTGGCGCATGATCCGCGGGGACGAGTCGGGCAGGCCGCGCGACTTCACGATCGTCGCCGTCCTGATCGGGCTGTCATGGCAGGCGCATCCGTCGGCGACGAACCTCGGCCTCGCGCTGATCCTCTTCGTCGCCTTCCATCGAAAGGCCCTCGGCTGGAAAGGCCTCGCGTGGCGCACGGGGCTGGCGGCCGTCTGCGCGACGGGGCCGATCCATCTGCTGCCGATCATGGCGCGCTTCGGATCGAAGCTGCAGTTCGGAGACCCCGGCACGCTCGACGGCTTCTGGAGCTATCTCGTCGGGTCGAGGTTCACCGGGATGAAGGGGGCCTGGGGCCTCGAAGGCCCGCGCGTCGCGAGCGTCGGCCGCTACTTTTGGGAGGACTTCCTCGGCGTCGGCGTGCTTCTGGTCGGAGCGGGACTCTGGAGACTCTGGCTGGAGAACCGCAGGCTCCTCTTCGGCGTCGTCGCCTGGGGGGTCCCGGTCTTGGTCGTCACCGTCTTTTTCCGGATCGAAGGACAGCATGACTTCTGGATGGTGGCCGCCTGGATCCCCTTATGGCTCGTCGCGGCGGTCGGCATGACGTGGGCCGGCCGCGTCTATGAGATCGTCGCGGCCGTCGCCCTGATCGGCTGCGTCTGGGCGGTGATCGCGAATCGCAAGGACCTCGACCAGCGGCAGTACACGCTCGCCGAGTCGCTGGCTTCCTACTATCTGGAGAATCTTCCGGACGACGCGCTGCTGGCCACATCCTCCGACGACGTCTACGCAGGCACGCTGTATCTTCAGCGCATCCGCGGCTTCAGGAAGGACGTCGACCTCGTGGCGCCCTATCTGAGGATCGTGTTCGCGGGTGAGTCGTCCAGCGACCATCGCTATTATGAGCTTCCCCAGGTGCTCCAGAAGGAGGCGGTCACGGTGGCGGCCGAAGGCCCGTTGATCCGCTGGGGACCGGGTCCGCTGCGCGAGTGGCCCGAGCCGGTCCGCGCGGAAGATCTTCCGGCGCAGTTCCGCCGCGCGCGCGGGCAGTCGGCCGCGTTCCGCCCCGAAGCCTACGAGATGCGCTTCCTCCGCGTGCTCCTCCTCGCCCGGAAGAGCCTCGCCGAGACGCGGGCGCGGGAAGGGAGGTTCCCGGAGGCAGCGGGCCTGCTGGAGTCGATCTTCGCGCTGGATCCGGGATCGAAGGAGGACGCCTCGATCGTCTTTCCGCTTGCGGTGGTCGACGTCGGGATGAACCGCTTCGATCAGGCGGAAGCGCACTTCAAGACCGCGTTGAGCGGCCAGTTGACCCCGGAGCAGCGCGCGCGGGCCTTCTACTTCCTGGCGGCCCTTTGCGGGAGTCGTCCGGAAGGGGCGGAGTGGAAGGCGAGGGCGCTGGCGAGCCCGGACCTGGCCCCCGAGCTTCGCGCGAAACTCGAGGGCCGCTGATCCGCTATTTTTTCTTTCCGAAGCCCGTGACCACGAACGTCCCGCTGCGCGGGTCCGTCGTCAGCTGGATCACGCCGTTGCGCTCCATATCCTCAAGCAGGTCCTGCCAGGTCCGGTAACCGTGGTAGGACTCGTCGAACTGCGGCTTCTTGCGCTTGAGCGTATCCTTGATCATCGACGAGTACAGCGTGTCGCGGTTCTCGCGCTTGAGCGCGAGGATCGTGTCGACGATCATCTGGAAGGCCTCCTTCTTGAGCTTCGGGAGGTCGTCCTTGATCTCGGGCGCGTTCGAGACGCCCGCCGCCGTGCGCTCCAGGTCCTCGTAGTAGATGAACTCGTCGCAGTTGTCGACGAGCAGCGTCGACGTGGAGTCCTTCATGCCGAGGCCGATCACCGTCTTGCCGTTCTCCTTCAGCTTGGAGACCAGCGGCGAAAAGTCGCTGTCGCCCGTGAGAATGGCGAAGGTGTCGATGTGGCCCTTGGAGTGGGCCATGTCGATCGCGTCGACGCACATGCGGATGTCGGCGGAGTTCTTGCCGGCGGCGCCGCGTTTGGGCACCTCGATCAGCTCGATCGCGGCCTCGTGGAGCGCGGTCTTGTAGTCTCGGTAGCGCGTCCAGTCGGCGTACGCGCGTTTGACGATGATCTTGCCTTTTTCCAGCAGGCGCTCGAGGACCTTGTGGACCTCGAACTTCTTGCGGGAATGCTCCATGCCGAGCGCGAAGTTCTCGAAATCGATGAACACGGCGATGGACGCTTCGTGGCCGTTCTGGGTGTGGGCGTGGGAGTTGGATTGACTCATGAATAGTCCTGAAAGGTAGCGAAAACATACCCCAAGTGCCGCAAGGCATCAAGGAGCATTTACGATGTCGACTCTTACTGCTTGACGCCTAATGGTTAATACATGGTTTCTTCAGAATCGGAGACAGGGGGGAGGGCCCCTTCTTCCGGGTCTTCCGAAGAATTCTCCCCCTCTCCACTTCTCTCGACCGTTCCTCCGCCTTGCAGGGTGGGACCTTCCAATGCCTTATGCCTTCTCCTTCGTACAATCACACGGCGTCGTCCCGCCGCAGTGGTCGCACGAGCAGGCCTTCTTCATGGGGGCGCACGTGCAATGGACCGCGTACTTCTTCGGGTCGGCCTTGAACTTGTCGACGCAGGCCTGGGCGCAGAAGTAATAGTCCGCCCCCTCGTGCGTGTGCTTGATCGCCTGTGGGCGGCGGCTCCTGCGGGCTTCTTGCACTCGTCCGTGCAGGGATCGTTGTGGTGCTTGCAGATGAGGCAGCAGCAGCACTCCACCCAGCCCACGGTCTGCACGGTGCAAACAAGACCCATGAGGGCGACTACCGCCGCTTTCAGCTTCTGTCTGGGTGACAAACCCGGATTTTATCTCATTTCCGACAAAACTATTTGCGCGTCACATCCGGGGATTCCAATTTGTCCTTGTTTCAAGGGAGGCGACCGATCATAATATTTCTGGAAGCGCCGTCGGGGCGCCTCCAGGGTCAGGGGCCGGTCTCCTCGGGTAACGGACCGGAGTGAAGTAACTTTGGGCGCCTGTATGGGCCCGTCTCGCAGACGGTACTGGCTTCCGCTGACGCGACTCGGGGCGTTCTTCGTCGCCGTCGTCGTCGTCGGGAATGTCGTGTTCCACGCCTTCCGCCCGTCGGCGGCCGATTTCCACGCGCCCGACGAGACGTTCGATTATTTCGCGAAGAAGAAGAAGCGGCTCCAGCGGTACTTCAGCCGCTCGATGGAGATGTTCCTCGGGGCGCCGCGCAAGCCGGCCGCGGAGGCCGAGGCTCCCGCTCCGGTGCCGGAGCGCACGCTCGAGGTGGTCCAGGTGGTTCCGCCGCCCGCGGATTCCGGACCGCTGCAGGCCATCTCCCCGCCCGCCCCGCTGCCCAAGCCCGAGCCCGTGGGCTTCGTGCCCCCCGAGCCCGCGCCGTTCGTCTGGCCCCGTCCGTTCCCGGCGCCCCGGCCGTCGTTTGTTCCTTCGCTCGACGTGCCCCGCTCCCTGGGACTCAGCGATGAGCTCACGTTCCGGGCGGAGCTGGTGTCCGACTGGTACCGCCGCGCCGAGCCGGATCCGCTGGCCGACGTGGGCGATGTCCTCCTCAGGGGCCCCGAGCTCCTGATCGACAGCATCTTCACCTGCACCAGCAGCATGTCCTCCCGCCCGGCGGTGCGGAACTGGGACGACGACGACGGCCGCAGCCTCACCGCGCAGATGCTCGACGTGGACATCGGCTCCCGGCCCGACCGCATTGCGGTCGAGTTCCTGCGCCAGCTGGGCGACCGGGAGCGCCGCTACTTCGCGAACTTCGGCGACTCGCGCGCGAACTCCTTCGGCTTCGAGAATGGAACCGAGGACGCCGACCTGCAGGACCTCCTGCTGGATCAGCGAAAGGTGTTCTGGGACGCGCTGCGGCGCACCTACCTGTCCCGCTACAAGATCCAGGCGGAGGAGAAGATCAAGGATGATGCCTGGTATCTGGACCGCTGGACCGGGGCGGACTTCGCGGTGCTTCCGCCGCTCCTGGGCGCGTACGTCTACTATCGCGGCCTCGACAAGAAATTCTCGATCGCGGGGACGCGGCTGACGGTATCGATCGAGCCGTTGTCGGAATGGGTCCGCCGCTCGCATGACCTTTTCGCGGCCGCTTCCGTGGAATGGTCGATGAAGGACTGGCCCGTCGGCGTTATCGTCTCAGCGGGCCTGCACGACGGGAAGTACGGGCTGGATTTCGTGGGAATCGGAACCAGCATCGGAGCCGCCCGGCAGGTCCTGGAGGAGAAATCTCGACTGGCGCAGAAGCGCTAGAAAGTCTCTGGCCCCACGGCGCGTCCCTCGTGGCCTCCCGGCCACACCCTCCCTATCCGCGCCGTGGGGCTCTTTTCCGGGATGACTCCGCTCACTTCTGGATCGGCTGCGGTTCGTAGGGGTGGCTGCGCTTCGAGACGACTTTCACGGCCTTGAGGACGTCGTCTTTCTTCACGGACTTGAGCGCCTCGCTTCCGGAGGTCACGCGGCCGAAGACGGTCGCGTCCTTGGTTTCCAGCAGGGGTCGGAGGAGGATCTGGAACTGGCTGCCGGAAACCCCGGAATCCTTCTTCGCCAGCACGAGCGAGTAGGCTTCCGGCAGCTTCTTGCTGTCCTCGACGGCCAGCGTCAGGTCCTGTGCTCCCTCCGCCTTCGGCTGCGTCTGGATCCGCTCGTCGCCGCCGACCACGTCCCACTTGGCCCCGTCGAAATACTTCAGCTCGGCGAGCTTGATGAAGGCCGCGACGGCGTTGGGGGCGTCGTCCTCGAAGAGCTCCGCGGATAGCGTGCCGCCCGGCAGCTCGATCTGGACGACCGGGCTGGGCTCCGGCAGGGGTCCCCACTGGAGGCGGGGATCCTTCGCATCGGCCATCCCGCGCGGATGGGACGAAAGCAGGTGCTGCTTCAGCCGCGCTTCCTTGCCCGCGGCGTCGAATTCCGAATTCCGCTTCAACGAGTTGAGCGCGCGCACGAGGAAGACGCCCAGGCGGTCGTTGGGGAAGCGGGTCTGGAACTCCAGGTAGGCGTTGCGCGCATCGTCCAGCTTGCCTTCCTCATAGTACTTGTTGGCGAGGCGGAAGAGGATGCGCGGCGCGACGGGGGTCGTTCCGTATTTCGTCTTGAGCGCGACGAACTGCTCGAGGGTCTCCGCCGAGGAGAGCTCCGACTCCGCGCGCTCAACTTGGGATTTGTCGTAGAAGTACTTGGCGAACAGCAGCACCGTCAGGATGATCAGGCCGGTGGAGACGGCGATGATCGCCGTGGCGTGGCGCTCGCCGATCTCGTTGAGACGGTCTAGGATTTTCGCCGCCCCCCCCGACGGCCCGACCGGGGAGCCTCCGCCCTTCATGTAGTCCCGTTCCTGCACCGCCATGCTATGCCTTCCGGACCGACGCGGGTGCCGCGGGAAGTGGCGAAGAAATCATTCTGTCTCCGAATACGAGGGGTCGGGGGCATAAGTTAGGCCGTCCGGTTGTAAATGTCAATCCAATTCTCCGGCGGCGCGCGCGTCCGCCCTGTGAGTTTTGTTGCATGCTCCGGACCCCTTTGGTATATTCCGCCCCAACTCCATGTACTTCGAATTCGCCAACGTCCTCGTCTATGTCCTCGCTTCCGCCGGCTTTGTTTTCGGATCCCTCACCCTCGGCAGCATCATCCGTCCGAACCGCCCGACGCCGGAGAAGCTGAGCACCTACGAATGCGGCGAGGAGGCCATCGGCTCCGCCTGGATCCAGTTCAACGTCCGCTTCTACATCGTCGCGCTGATCTTCCTGATCTTCGACGTCGAAATCGCGATCCTTTTCCCCTGGGCGACCATCTTCAAGAAGCCGGGCATGGGGCTCCTGGCGCTCGGGGAGATCATGATCTTCACCGTCGTCCTGGTCGTCGGCTTTGTCTACGTCTGGGTGAAGGGCGATCTGGAATGGCTCCGCAGCCTCGGGGAGCTCAAGACCGAGCCCCGGGACCTGGACTCCTGATACTGGACCCTTGAGATTCGATCTCAACCATGTCTCTCGCCTTCAAGCAGGTGTACGAGAGGATCAAGGAGAAGTTCCCGGACGGCGTGACGTCGATCGTCGAATGTCCGGGGGATCCGTATTGCGTCGTCAAAGCTGACGCCCTCCTCCCCGTCGCCGGCTGGCTCAAGAGCGATCCGGAGATGCAGTTCGACCTGCTCGCCTGCGTCTGCGGCACGGACGACCTGAAGAACCTCTGGTCGGTCTACCACTTCTACTCGGTCCCCAAGAACCAGAAGGCCGTGCTCAAGGTGCAGCTCGACCGCGGGAATCCCGTCGTGCCGAGCCTGGTCCCCGTCCACAAGGCGGCCGACTGGCACGAGCGCGAGACCTACGACATGTACGGCATCGTGTACACGGACCATCCCGACCTGCGGCGCATCCTGCTGCCGGAGGACTGGCCGGGCTACCCGATGCGGAAGGACTACGAGTTCCCCGACGAGTACCAGGGGATCCCTCTGAAATAGCATGACGCCGATCGCGCTCGCGTCCTGGGCCCTCGAGCTGACGGGGATCCCCGTCCTCGACGCCTTCCTGAGCATCCTCGTGGTCTGCTTCATCCTGATCAACTTCATCGCGGTGTACGCGGGGATCTCGACGTACGCCGAGCGCAAGATCGCCGGCCACATGCAGGCGCGGGTGGGCCCCTACCGGATCGGCCCGCACGGCTTCCTGGTGTGGATCGCCGACGCGCTCAAGCTCATGATCAAGGAAGACATCATCGCGACGAACACGGATCGTCTGCTCTTCAAGCTCTCGCCGTATGTCGTCTTCGCCGGGTCGTTCGCCTGCTGGGTGGCGCTGCCGTACGCGCCGAACTGGTCGCCGGCGTCCTTCAACATCGGCATCCTCTATCTGCTCGCGGTGTCGAGCGCGGTCGTGATCGGCATCCTGATGGCCGGCTGGTCGAGCGGCTCGAAGTGGGCGCTGTTCGGGGCGATGCGGTCCGCGGCGCAGATCGTGTCGTACGAGGTGCCGATCGGGATCACGCTGCTGGGCATGTTGCTGATCTACGGGACCCTGGACATGCAGGCCATCGCGGCGTCGCAGGCGAAGGGCCTGCCGTTCGGCGTGATGGAGGACCATTACGGCGGCCTCTGGTCGTGGGGCATCAACCGCTGGCCGCCGTTCACCGTGATCGCCTTCATTATCTATTATATCGGGGCGCTGGCCGAGACCAACCGGACGCCGTTCGACATCCCCGAGGCCGAGTCGGAGCTCGTCGCCGGCTACCACACCGAATACTCGGGCATGCGCTTCAGCTTCTTCTTCCTCTCCGAGTACGCGAACATGTTCGTGGTCTCCGCGATCGCGACCACGTTCTTCCTCGGCGGCTGGCTGCCCCCGGCGCCGAGCGCGTCGGGCACCCTGCTGCTGGTCGTCGGCACCGTGGTCGGCGCGGGCGTCGGATACGGGTTCCAGAGGCGCGGCTTCGACGGGTTCGTCGGCGCGATGCTGGGCTCGGGCATCGGCGCGCTCGTCGCGGTTTTCGCGGCGCAGCCCGCCGCCGACGGCGCCTTCACGGGGAAGGGCCCCCAGATCCTCGAGGGCGCGTTCTGGTTCTTCTCGAAGTCCTTCACCCTGATCTTCGTCATGATCTGGCTGCGCTGGACGCTTCCGCGCTACCGCGTCGACCAGCTCATGGACCTCTGCTGGAAGAAACTCACGCCGCTGGCGCTCATCAACCTGGTCGCGATCGGCATCCTGGAGACGCGCCACGAGTGGTGGGCGCTCATCGTGAACCACTTCAAGGCGGCGGGACCCTGAGATGGGCGCCGCCGAGATCGTCCTGAACGTCGTCTTCTACGTGCTCGCCGCGTCGGCCATCGCCGGGGCGGTCGCGGTGGCGGCGAGCCGGAACATCGTCCGCTCGGCCTTTGCGCTGCTCGCCGTGCTCTTCTCGGTCGCCGGCCTTTATGCCGTCATGAAGGCCGACTTCATCGCGGGCGCGCAGGTCCTGATCTACGTCGGCGGCATCCTCGTCCTGATCATCTTCGCGGTGATGCTCACGCACCGGATCACGGACGTGAAGCTGTCGAACGATTCGACGCCCGGCCCCGCGGCCTTCTGCGCGTGCCTCTGCCTGCTGTTCTCGCTGCTGGTGGTGGTCCGCTACAGCACGAAGTGGCGCCGGGACTCCGACACCGTCACGGCCCGCGCGGAGAGCTTCGAGGTCTCGTTCAAGCAGTACCAGGCCGACGGGGCCACGGGCCTCGCCTTCGGCGGGGGCGCGTACGAGGACTCGGTCGTCGTCGTCGCGACCGTGTCGCAGGGCCCGGATCCGCTGCGGATCCTGGACCAGGTCCAGTTCGTCGCGACGTCCGGCGCGAACCGGGTGTCGAGGAATTTCCCGGTTGCCGGACGTGACGCGCCGTATCGCCACGTGTTCGAGAAGCTGTCGGAGGGCGAGTGGCGCTGGACGGTCCGGCTGCTGGGCCGACAGAAGGACGGGAAGGACGAGGTCGATCGCGAATGGGAGTTCCCGCTCGCCAACACCGGCTTCACCGTCACCCGGGGCGTCACCGAGCCGATCGCGCTGGCCCTTGCGGGGCCGTATCTCTTCGCCTTCGAGGTCGTCTCGGTGCTGCTCCTCGCGGCCCTCGTGGGCGCCGCCTTCCTCGCGCGGAAGGAGGTGAAGGACCTGTGATCTTCTCCCGTCATCCGCTGGAGCAGATGCTGATCCTTTCCGCGATCGTCTTCTGCTGCGGGGTCTACACGATCCTGACGAGGAAGAACGCGGTGTCGATCCTCATGGGCGTCGAGCTCGTGCTGAACGCCGCGAACCTGAACTTCGTCGCCTTCTCGCAGTACACCCGGACGGGCGGCGTTCATGGTAATGTCTTTACGATCTTCGTGATCCTGCTCGCGGCGGCCGAGGCCGCCGTTGCGCTCGCGATCATCATCGGCATCTACCAGAACTTCGGCCGCGTCGACGTCGACGAAGCCGACGGGATGAAGGAATAGATGGACCTCCACACGTTCGTCTCGGCGCTGCAGGAGCAGGGGTCGCATGCCGCGGAGGCGGCGGCGCCCGCGTTCTCGCCGCTGATGGTCTGGATGGTGCCGCTGCTGCCGGTCTTCGGGTTCCTGTTCCAGACGTTCATCGGGCGGAAGCTGCCGAAGCCCGTCGTGAGCTTCGTCTCGTGCGGCGTCATCTTTGCGAGCTGCGTCCTGTCGTGGGTCTTCTTCTTCAGCGTCAAATCCGCCGGCCAGCCGATCGTCGCGATGCTGGGGCCCTGGGTCCAGGTCCCCGGCCTGAAAGACGGGCTGCTCTCCGTCATCGCCGAACACAAGCTCGTCGTCGACCAGCTGACGTGCGTGATGATCCTGGTCATCACGAACATCGGGTTCCTCATCCACGTGTACTCGATCAGCTATATGGCGGAGGAGAAGCGCTACGCGCGCTACTTCTCGTACCTGAATCTCTTCACCGGGTTCATGCTCATCCTGGTGATGGCGTCGAACGTCCTCCTGATGTTCGTCGGGTGGGAGGGCGTCGGCCTCTGCTCGTACCTGCTGATCGGGTTCTGGTTCGAGAAGAAGGAGAACGCCTCGGCGGGCATGAAGGCGTTCGTCGTCAACCGCGTCGGCGACCTGGCGTTCACGATCGGCGCGCTGACGCTCTTCGTCTACCTGGGCCGGACCTTCGGGGTCTGGACGATCGACTTTCAGGCGATGAAGGAGGTCATCACCGCCCACAAGGACGCCATCCCGATGGGGCTGTCGACCTTCGTCTGCATCATGTTGTTCATCGGGGCGACGGGGAAGAGCGCGCAGGTGCCGCTCTACGTCTGGCTCCCGGACGCGATGGCGGGCCCCACGCCGGTATCGGCGCTCATCCACGCGGCGACCATGGTGACGGCGGGCGTCTATATGATCGCGCGCCTGAACTTCCTGTTCGTCCTGTCGCCGACGGCCCTGGCGGTGGTGACGGGGGTGGGCGCGTTCACGGCGATCTTCGCCGGCTCGATCGGCATCGCCCAGAACGACATCAAGAAGGTTCTGGCGTACTCGACGGTGTCGCAGCTCGGGTTTATGTTCATGGGCGTCGGGGTGGGCGCGTTCGCGGCGGGTGTCTTCCACCTGTTCACGCACGCGTTCTTCAAGGCCTGCCTCTTCCTCGGCTCCGGCTCGGTGATCCACGGGATGGGCGGCGAGCAGGACATCACGAAGATGGGCGGCCTGAAGTCGAAGATGCCCTATACGTACTGGACCTTCCTCCTGGCCTCGCTCGCGCTGTCGGGCGTGCCGCCCCTGGCCGGCTTCTTCTCGAAGGACGAGATCCTGTGGCAGGCCTGGAGCACGACGCAGTTCTCGACGACCGGCCTGGGAATGTGGTACGGCAAGATCATCTGGCTGATCGGCGCGACGGCTGCGGCCACGACCGCGTTCTACATGACCCGCCTCGTGATCAAGACCTTCCTCGACCGGCCGAAGTGGGCGACCGCGTCCGCGTTCTCCGGCGCCGGCCTGCCAGGCGGGAAGGACGACGAGTCCGAGCTGCCGCAGGACGAGTCGATGCTCGACCTGGGCGCGATCAAGAAGAAGCCGAAGAACCCCTCCTCGCCGTCGAACCGCCCCGCGCCGCTGCCCGGCCCGATGAAGGGGGACGAGCCCGCGTCCGCGGACCTTCCCGAGGACGAGTCGATGCTGGACTTCGGCAAGATCGCCAGGAAGAAGGCGCAGCCGCCGCCCGCTCCGGCTCCCGTGCCGGCGGCGTCGCACGGCCACGACGAGCACGACCACGACCACGGCCACGCCCATGATCTCCCGCAGGACGAGTCGATGCTCGACCTGGGCCGCGTCCGTCCCTTCGCGGCGGCGCATGACGCGCACGATTCCCACGACGCCCCCGCGGCCCATGACTCGGGTCACGGCCATTCGGACGACTCGGGTCACGGCCACGGCGGCGGCCACGGACACGGGGAGCCGCACGAATCGCCGGCCTTCATGCTCTTCGCGCTGATCGTCCTGGCGGCGGGATCGGCGGCGGTGGGCTTCCTCGGCTGGCCGCCCGCGCTGGGAGGCACCAACGTGTTCGAGCACTGGCTGGCGCCGGTGGTCGAGGCGCACGAGGCCAAGGCTGCCGGTCACGAGACCCACGCCAAGGCGGAACACGAGCCGGCGTCCGAGGAGCATCACTCGAATCCGATGGAATACGTCCTGATGCTGGTCTCGATCGGCGCCGCGGCGGGCGGGATCTTCTTCGGCTGGATCGTCTACGGCAAGCGCATGGGCGTCCCGGCGAAGGACTTCACCGAGAAGCACAAGGAGCTCTACGAGCTGGTGCGCGACAAGTACCGCATCGACGAGCTCTATGAGGCCGCGGTGATCAACCCGCTGCTGGACCTGAACGAGGGGACCTGCCGCTTCGACAACGAGGTCGTCGACGGCGCGGTGAACGGCGCCGCGCGGGTCGGCATCATCGTGGCGAAGGGCACGGGCCTCGTGGACAACGAGGTGGTCGACGCGGCCGTGAACGGCGCGGCGGTGGCGACGCAGATGGTCGCCCGGAAGGTCCGCCGGGCGCAGACCGGCAACATCAAGCAATACCTGACGTTCGCCCTGGTGGGCGGACTCTTCGTGATCGCGGCGTTCTGTCTTTGGCTCACGCGCACGAACCTCTGGAGCACCTTCACCGAGACGTTCGGGGGCAATCGATGAACGAGCACCTGCTGTCCCTCACGATCTGGATCCCGATCATCGGGGCCCTGCTCGTGACGATCGCGCCGAAGAGCGCCACCAAGGGCCTCTCGGTCCTGGCCTCGCTGGGCGCGATGATCGCGTCTATCCTGGTCGCGGCGCGCTTCACGCCCAATGCGCCGCCGAACTCGCCGGTGCCGGGCTTCCAGCTGATCGAGAAGTACACCTGGATCCCGATTTCGACCGGGAACATCGAATACTTCCTGGGCGTCGACGGCATCTCGGTGACGATGGTGCTGCTGACGGGCATCCTGTCCTTCCTCTGCATCCTGGCGTCCTGGGGCTTCGAGCACTGGCACACCAACAAGGGCATCAAGGGCTACTTCGCGCTCTTCCTGCTGCTCGAGGCGGGCATGATGGGCGTGTTCGAGTCGCTCGACTTCTTCCTGTTCTACGTCTTCTGGGAGATGATGCTCCTGCCGATGTACTTCCTCATCGGCATCTGGGGCGGTCCGCGTCGCGAATACGCGGCGATCAAGTTCTTCCTGTACACGCTGGCCGGCTCGGTCTTCATGCTGGTCGTCATGCTGGCGATGTACTTCACGGTCGACATCGACCCGGCGACGCCCGGGCGACAGGGGACCTTCAACCTGGTGACGCTGTCCAACCTGGGGCCCGCGATCTTCAAGGGCTTCTGGTGGAAGATGGCGTTCCTGGGCCTGTATGTCGGGTTCGCGATCAAGGTCCCCGTCTTCCCGTTCCATACGTGGCTGCCCGACGCGCACGTCGAGGCGCCGACGCCGATCTCGGTCATTCTGGCCGGCGTCCTGCTGAAGATGGGCACCTACGGCCTGCTGCGAATCAGCTACCCGCTGCTGCCGGAGGCGGCGCTGTGGTTCGCGCCGTTCATGATGGCCTTCGGCACGTGGAACATCATCTACGGCTCGCTGTGCGCGATGGCCCAGATCCGCGGCGTGCCGCGGGTGAACTCGCAGACCGGCGAGAAGTTCATCGAACGCGATCTGAAGAAGATGATCGCCTACTCCTCGGTCGCCCACATGGGCTTCTGCCTGCTCGGGCTCGCGGCGTGCAATCCCGCCGGCCTCTCCGGCTGCCTCTTCCAGATGTGGAACCACGGCATCATCACCAGCATGCTGTTCCTGCTGGTCGGCGTCGTCTATGACCGCGCGCATCACCGCAACATCGACGGCTTCGGCGGCCTCTGGACCCAGATGCCCCAGTACGGCGCGCTCACGGCCCTCGCGTTCATGGCCTCGCTCGGCCTGCCCGGCCTGTCGGGCTTCGTCAGCGAGTTCCTGTCTTTCGCGGGGGGGTTCCAGGCGGGAAGCGAGTTCAGGTTCGAGATCCTGCCCGACCGCTACATCGAGAGCGCCACGTGGTTCAAGGTGCTGACGTCGATCTCGATCGGCGGCGTCGTCCTCGGCGCGGGCTACTTCCTGTGGAGCTACCAGAAGGTCTTCCAGGGCCCGCTCAACCCGAAGTACGCGACGCTGAGCGACATGAACCCGCTCGAGATGGTCACGGTATGGCCGCTCGCGATCATCGCGGTGATCCTGGGCGTCTATCCCTCGTTCTACCTGAACATCATCATGCCGTCGATCAACGCCCTGGCGGTGCACATGCAGATGCCGTGGGTGACGGGGATGGTCAAATAGCATGGACAACTCCTGGGTCCTGGACGGCCTGAGACACGTCAAGCCGGAGCTCGCGATCGTCGGCGCGCTCCTGACGGTGATCCTGGTCGACCTCACCCCCCTGAAGAAGCTGTCCGCCTTCATCACCATCGCGGGCCTCGCGGCGGCGTCCTGGCTGATCTACGCGCACCGGAACGACCCGGCCCAGGTGATCTTCCGCGGGGCGTATGCCGTCGACGGCTTCGCCGTCATGTTCAAGCTGACCTTCCTGGCCGCGGCGACGGTGGTCGCGCTGTTCTCGGCCCCGGCGATCAACGACTGGAAGTCGGGGAAGGCCGAGTTCTACACGCTGCTGCTGTCGTGCACCTTCGGCATGATGCTGATGGCGGGCGCGAACGATCTGCTGATGATGTACCTGTCGCTGGAGTTCGTGTC
>Ga0137410_10001155_pt1 | contig 18148 bp, 18 predicted proteins | sample CZODoug1_16funga_FD_108878 | JGI IMG/M metagenome (GOLD analysis project Ga0137410, IMG submission 108878) | Vadose zone soil fungal communities from Angelo Coast Range Reserve, California, USA - CZODoug1_16fungal (Illumina Assembly) | ecosystem: Environmental > Terrestrial > Soil > Vadose zone... | reverse complement strand
GCTTGTTTTCCCGTTGCGCGCGCTGCATGGCTTCCTCGCCCCAGGGATACCAGTCCACCGGATTGGCGGCGTGCTGTTGCAGGTAAGGGCTGGTTTCGCGGGCGAGGCGGTTGAGGGCAGAGGCAGTGGTCGGCTGCATGGCGCGCGGTTCGGCTAGAATGCGCGCCACTATACGCGATCCCGCTCGACCCGAAACGCGATGCCCTCTCGACCCGTCATGCGCGCGGAGCCTGCAGCCGCAGCGGCCCCGATCCCGGAACTGCGCCTGAAGCGCGGCGAGGATCGGCGCCTCACAGCCGGTCACCTGTGGGTGTTCAGCAATGAGATCGACACCGAAGCGACACCGCTGACGGCATTCGCGCCGGGCGACCAGGTACGCATCGTGAGCGAGCGCGATCGCTTTCTCGGCTACGGCTACGTGAATCCGCGCTCGCTGATCAGCGCACGCATCGTCAGCCGCGATGCCGAACATCCGCTCGACAAATCGCTGCTCGTCCACCGGCTCCAGGTCGCCCTGAGCCTGCGCCGGCGGCTGCATGAGCAACCGTACTATCGGCTGGTGTATGGCGAATCCGATGAGCTGCCTGGCCTGGTGATCGACCGCTATGCAGATGTGTGCGTCGCGCAGATCGGCACCGCAGGCATGGAACGCATCAAGGGAGAAATTGCCGCCGCGCTCGAGAAGGTCGTTCACCCGACCGCGCTCCTGTGGAAGAACGACAGCGGGGCTCGCGAACTCGAGGGCCTGCCGGCCTATACCGAGCCGGCTTTTGGAACCGTGCCCGACAAGGTCCAGCTGACCGAGAATGCGGTGCGCTTCTCCGTGCCCCTGGCGCAGGGACAGAAGACCGGCTGGTTCTTCGACCAGGCGCTCAATCGCGCCACGTTCCTCAAGTATGTGCCGGGCGCTCGCGTGCTCGACGTTTTCAGTTATCTCGGCGCCTGGGGCATTGCGGCTGCGCGCCACGGCGCCACCGATGTCACCTGCGTCGAATCATCGCCCCAGGCAGTGGAGTGGATCCAGGCGAATGCCGCTGACAACGGCGTGAAGCTCGATGTTCGCAAGGGCGATGCATTCGAGGTGCTCGAAGCGTTGCACGCCGCGCGCGAGCGCTTCGATGTGGTGGTGCTCGATCCGCCCGCTTTCATCAAGCGTCGCAAGGATGCTCCCAAGGGACAGGCTGCGTATCGCCGGCTCAACCAGCTCGGTCTGCAGCTGCTGTCGCGCGACGGGATGCTGGTATCCTGCTCCTGTTCGTATCACCTCTCGGGCGAGGAGCTCCTGGGCGCCATCCAGAAAGCGGCGCGGCACGTGAGCCGCTTCGTGCAGGTGCTCGAATCGGGGGGACAGGCTCCCGATCACCCGGTGCATCCCGCAATTCCCGAGACGCGATATCTCAAAGCATACTTCTGCCGTGCAGTGCAGGACTGAGGCGCAATGATCCCGTACCCAGCGTTCGACCCGGTGGCATTCTCGATCGGGCCTTTCTTCGGCTACGGCCCGATCCAGGTCCACTGGTACGGAATCATGTACCTCATCGGGTTCATCGCCGGGTGGTGGCTGGGGCGCCGGCGCGCCGCGCAACCCGCGTCCACCTGGAAGGCCAACGATGTCGATGACCTCATTTTTTTTGCGGCGCTCGGCGTGATTCTCGGCGGGCGCCTCGGTTGGGTGCTCGTCTATGGGCATGACATCGTCGCGGACCATCCGCTCGCGATCTTCAAGGTCTGGCAGGGCGGCATGTCGTTCCACGGCGGCCTCGCCGGCGTATTGATCGCGATCGCAATCTTTGCGAAGCGACGCGGGCGCGCCATTGCGGACGTGTTTGATTTCATGGCGCCACTTCCCGGGCTCGGATTGTTCGCGGGGCGCTTTGGAAATTTCATCAATGGCGAGCTGTGGGGAAAGATCACGGACGTTCCCTGGGGGTTCATCGTCAACGGCGAGGTGCGCCACGCCTCGCAGCTCTACGAGGCGGCTCTCGAAGGGCTGGTGCTGTTCGCGGTCCTGTGGCTGTTCACGGCGAAACCGCGCCCGCGGCTCGCGCCCACAGGACTGTTCCTCGTGCTCTATGGAGTGTTTCGGTTCGCGATCGAATTCGTGCGCATTCCCGATGAGAACATGGGCGAAGCGGGCTACCTCGCCTGGGGCTGGCTGACGACCGGGCAGGTGCTGTCGTTCCCGATGATCCTGATCGGCGCAGCGCTCCTCGCCTGGGCGTATCGCCGGCGCCAGCCTTCCGGCAACTATCGATGAGGGTGTATCTCGACTTCATGCGCCACGTGCGTGAGCACGGGGTGAGCAAGGCCGATCGCACTGGCACCGGCACGCTGAGCGTGTTCGGCTACCAGATGCGCTTCGACCTGTCGCAGGGCTTTCCATTGGTGACGACCAAGAAGGTGCACACCCGCGCGGTCATTCACGAGCTGCTGTGGTTCCTGCGTGGCGAAACGAACCTGAAGTACTTGCACGAGCATGGCGTCAGCATCTGGGATGAGTGGGCGGACGAGAGGGGCGAGCTCGGCCCCATCTATGGCAAGCAATGGCGCGACTGGGTCGCACCGGACGGCCGGCACATCGACCAGATGACCCAGGTCGTCGAGCAGCTGCGCAGCAATCCGAATTCACGCCGCATCATCGTCAGCGCCTGGAACGTGGGTGAGCTCGAGCGGATGGCATTGGCGCCATGCCACGCGTTCTTCCAGTTCTACGTGGCCCAGGGGCGGCTCTCGGCACAGGTCTACCAGCGCAGCGCCGACATTTTTCTCGGCGTGCCGTTCAATATCGCCTCCTACGCGCTGCTGACCCACATGCTCGCGCAGCAAGCGCACCTGGTTGCCGGCGACGTGATCTGGACCGGCGGTGACTGTCATCTGTACGTCAATCACCTGGAACAGGCTGACCTGCAGCTGTCGCGCACGCCGCACCCGCTGCCGCAGCTCATCATCAAGCGTCGCCCGGCGACGCTGTTCGACTATGAATTCGAGGACTTCGAGATCGTGAACTACCAGCACGAACCCCCCATCAAGGCGCCGGTAGCCGTCTGAATGCTCGCCAACGGCAAGAGGCCTGCGCTCCTCAAGGTGGAACGCTCGCGCGTCCACGGGCGCGGCGTATTCGCGTTGCGACGCATCCGCAAGGGCACGCGAATCATCGAGTACGCGGGCGAGCGCGTCAGCCACGAAGAGGCCGACCGGCGCTATGAAGGCCGCGGGCCCGACGACAATCACACCTTCCTCTTTGTCCTCGACGACAGCACCGTGATCGACGCCGGTGTCGGCGGCAACGAAGCGCGCTTCATCAACCATTCCTGTGAGCCCAACTGCGAGTCGGTGATCGAGGGCAAGCGCATCTATATCTACGCGATACGTACCATCGAGCCCGGCGAGGAACTTGCTTACGACTACCAGATCCAGCGCGAGCGCGGTGACCCGCCCGACGTCGAAGAGATCTTCAGCTGCAGCTGTGGCGCTCCGGTGTGCCGCGGAACGATGCTCGTGCCGCGGGAACGCGCGCGTCCCGGCAGTCGCTTTCAGCGGGGATGAACCCGATCCCGCAACCCGCCTCGAACCCTTCCGCGAGGATTGCGGCGGATCTCGCTGCGCAGGGATGGTCGTGCTGCCAGGACTTCCTGGCGCGCGAACTGACGGCGCGCCTGCGCAGCGAGGCCGAGCACCTGATGACGCGCGGAGCGTTCCAGCCTGCGGCGGTGGGCAGCGGTGCCGCGCGCGCCGTCCGGCCTGAGATTCGCGGCGATGACACTTGTTGGCTGGACGAGCGGCAGTCGCCGACCGTCGCGGCAACGTGGCAACACTTCGAGGCGCTGCGCCGCGCGCTCAATGCCGAACTGCAGCTTGGGTTGTTCGAATTCGAAGCGCACTTCGCACGCTATCGGCCCGGCCACTCCTACGCACCCCACTTCGATCGGCTGAGCGGCATCGGGCGGCGCTTGCTGTCGGCGGTGCTGTACCTCAACGAGGACTGGCGCGCCGAGCACGGCGGCGCGCTACGACTCTATTCGACTGCGGAGGCGCGCGCCGGGAACCGGAGAGAAGTTCGCGACTTTCTGCCGCAGGACCGGCACCTGATGCTGTTCCTGAGCGAGCGCTTCGAGCACGAGGTGCTGCCGGCCACGCGTGAGCGCCTCAGCATCAGCGGCTGGTTCCTCGCCCGGGCCTGAAGCCACTCTCTCCCCGCGTTACGCGGACCTCGTAAGCGCGCGGCGCGTGACCAGCGCGATCGGCACGCCAACGCCGAACGCATGGATCAGAAGTCCATTGCTCAATGGGAAGGTGTCGAGAGCGTGCGGGTCGCCGGGAAACGCCGATAGCGGCAGCACCACGTAGTTCATGAAGTAGTAGAGCGCGACGCCAGATGAACGCGTCAGTGATATCGAGCGCGCCCGCGATCAGCCCCGCGAGCAGGATCGCTTTCCACGCTGGTGAGCGCACATCGGGTCCGATCGCTTCCGCTGGTGTTGCCATCGCACTCTCCTTGGGGAGTCTCAGTTGGTCGCGGTCGACTTGCTGCCGGTCGGAAAGCCGTGATCTTCGAGATACGCGTTGACATCGGGATCGCGGCCACGGAACTTGCGGAATGCTTCGGCACGATCGGTGGAGTTGCCCGGCGCCAGTATGTATTCGCGCATGCGCGCAGCCGTCGCCTGGTCGAATGGATTACCCGTGTCGAGGAATGCCTGCCAGGTGTCGGCGTCCATGACCGCTGACCATACATAGCTGTAGTAGCCGGCCGAATAGGAGTCGCTGCTGAACAGGTGTGCGAACTGCGGCAGCCGGTGCCGCAGCACGATCTCCTTCGGCATGCCAACGCGTGCCAGGTCCTCGCGCTCGAATGCGTCGGGATCGATCTCGCCATCGGGCCGCGTATGAATGTCCATGTCGACGATCGCCGCGGCGAGGTACTCGACCACGGCGAAGCCCTGGTTGAACTTCTCGGAGGCCTTGATCTTGTCGAGCAGGGCCTGCGGCATCGGCGCCCCGGTCTGGTAATGGCGCGCAAACTTGTCGAGCACCGGTCGCGTCAGCACCCAATGCTCGTTGACCTGCGATGGATACTCGACGAAGTCACGCGGCGTGACTGCCAGGTCCGGATAGTTGACCTCCGACAGCAGTCCGTGCAGCGCGTGCCCGAATTCGTGGAACAGCGTGCGCGCATCGTCGAGCGAGATCAGCACCGGCTCGCCCGGCGCAGCTTTCACGAAGTTGTTGTTGTTCGAGGTGATCGGCGGCACGTCGCTCTCGAACTTCTCGCGCGTCTGGTACTGGAAGGCCCAGGCGCCGGATCGCTTGCCGGGTCGCGCGTAATAGTCACCATAGAAGAGCCCGATGTGCTTCCCGGGCGCCTGGTCCTTGACCTCCCAGACGCGCACGTCCGGATGGAACACCGGAACCTGGCCAGTCACCTCGGTGAAGCTGATGCCGTAGAGCTGCTCTGCGCACCAGAACGCGCCCTGGATCATGTGGTCGAGCTCGAAGTACGGCTTGATCTCGGCCTGATCGAGGTCGTAATGGGCCTTGCGCACTTTCTCGGCGTAGAAGCGGTAGTCCCAGGGTTCGATGGTGAGCTTCGCGCCTTCGCGGTCGGCGACCTTCTGCATGTCTGCGACTTCTTCGTGCACACGTGCGACGGCCGCCGGCCAGACGCGCATCATGAGTTCCTGCGCCTTGGCCGGGTCTTTCGCCATGGTGTCCGCCATGCGCCAGTGCGCGTGCGACGGGTAACCGAGGAGCTGCGCACGTTCGGCGCGCAGCCTGACGATCTTGCGGATCGTGTCGTTGGTATCGTTGGCATCGCCGTTGTCGCCGCGGTTGATGAACTTGCGCCAGACCTGCTCGCGCAGGTCGCGCCGCGTCGAGAAGGTGAGGAAGGGCTCGACGCTGGAGCGCGTGTTGACGATGACCCACTTGCCGTCGAGCTTGCGCTCCCTGGCGGCCTCGGCTGCCGAGGCAACGGTCGAGTCGGGAAGTCCGGCGAGATCCGCCTTGCTCTCGAGCACGGTCCAGGTGTCCTCGTCCGCCAGCAGCTTGTCGGAGAACTCGGCGAACAGGCTCGCGAGCTGCTGATTGATCTGCGAGAGGCGCGCCTTATCCGCTGCACTCAGCATTGCGCCGGAATGCCTGAAGTCATCATAGGTGCGCTCCACCAGCCGTATCTGTTCCGCGGTCAGGCCGGCGCCGGCTCGTGCCTGGTAGACCGTATCGATGCGCTTGAAGAGGCCGGCGTCGAAATAGATTTCATCCTCTGCGGCGGCGAGCTTCGGGGCGACTTCCTTGTTGAGCGCCTGGTACTCGGGCGTGCTCATGTTGTTGATCATCACGGCAAACATGCGACGCACACGCGTGTACGTGCGTCCCGCACGCTCGATCGGCAGAAACGTGTTGTCGAATGTCGGCGCGGCCGGGTTGCCGACGATGGCGGCATATTCCGCGCGCCGTTCCTGCAGGCCGACGTCGAGTCCCTGCTGGTAGCGTTCGGGTGAGCCCTGGTCCCAGGGCGGCACTCCACCAAACGGCCCGCTCCAGGGCGCGAGCAGGGGGTCGGCGGGGTCGGCTGTGGTTTTTGCTGTATCGCCGTGATTCATCGAGGAGCAGCCGGAAACGAGGAGCAGCGTTGCGCTCAGGCCATGAACGAGCCGGGTGTGCATGGTGTCCCTGTCGGGTCGGAAAATCGGACGGTAGGGTAATCGAACGCCACGCGTACGCAAGCCTCGCACCGCTTCATCCCTTGACCGGGCCGGTCCGGCACGCTTCTACTCACAGTCATGCGCTATCGACGTTTCGGAAGGCTCGGCTGGCAGGTGAGCGAGATCGGCTACGGCATGTGGGGTCTCGCCGGCTGGACTGGCTCCGATGACGCGCGCACGCGTGCCGCATTGCGCGAGGCGGTGCGACTAGGTTGTAACTTTTTCGACACCGCCTGGGTCTATGGAGAGGGACACAGCGAGAGACTACTGGGCGAGCTGGTGCGCGGCTGCCCGGATCAGCGCCTGTATACGGCGAGCAAGGTTCCACCGAAGAACTTCACCTGGCCCACACGCCGCGGCATGCCGATCGAGGAAGTCTTCCCGCCCGATCACATCCGCGAGTACGCGCAGCGCTCCCTGGAAAACACCGGCCTCGCCAAGCTCGACCTGCTTCAGTTCCACGTCTGGGAAGACGAGTGGGCGAACGATGAGCGCTGGCAACGCGCCATCGACGATCTGAAGCAGCAGGGCCTGATTGCGGCGGCCGGAGTGAGCGTCAATCGGTGGGAGCCGTGGAATGTGCTGAAGACCCTGCGTAGCGGATGTATCGACGCCGTACAGGTGATCTACAACATCTTCGATCAGTCGCCCGAGGATGAACTCCTGCCACTCTGCAAGGAGCTCGACATCGCGGTGATTGCGCGCGTGCCATTCGATGAAGGCTCATTGACCGGCAACCTGACACTCGAAGCGAAGTGGCCGTCGGGAGACTTCCGCAACATCTACTTCGGCAAGGCGAACCTGGCGCCCACGGTGGAACGCGTCGAGGCATTGCGCCCGCTCGTGCCGCCGGACATGACGATGGCGGAGCTGGCGCTGCGTTTTGCGATCGCCGACGCGCGCATCAGCACGGTGATCCCAGGCATGCGCAGCGTCGCGCACGTCGCGGCCAATATCGGCGTCTCGGATGGAGGAGCGTTGTCGTCCGAGCTGCGCCAGCGACTGCGCTCCCACCGTTGGGATCGCGCGCCAGCGCGCTGGTCAAACTGAGTCAGCGCAGTCGAACGCGGAAGAGCTGCCAGGACCAAGCATTCAACAGAGCCTGGAACCGGGCAGTGCCCCAAACATGCGCTTACCGCACACGAACCCGTAATCGCAGTTGAAAGCTGCTGCTGGAACTGAATGTTCCCTTGGGGTTGATGCGTATGTGCGTGACAGCAGTATCAACCCCGTTGGCGTTGGCCGTTGGCACGTAAGTAAAACTGATACCGCCGTTGTTGGAGAAAGACACGTCGTCAGTCACGCTTGCCAGAGAGGTAAACGTGTAGCTCAGGCCGCTTGCAGGAGCGCCATCGATAAAGGCAATGGGTCCTGATCCCGCGCCGCCGAGATCCCCAACAAACAGCTCGGTATTGGCAGGCACCGCGTCGGAAACAACCACTTGATTGTTGTCGAGCGCGCCATTCGCCGAATTGCTGGTTGTGATGGTGTAGTCGACAAAGCTTCCGGGGATGCGCTTCGGATTGGCGGCGCCATTCACCGGATCGGAAAACACCGCCGACGATTTGGTCACGCTCGGCGGTGACTTCACGGTCAGCACCGCGCTGGCCGCGCTGTCGTTGTATACGGTCGACGTTGTCACTGCGCGCGCGGCGAGCGTGTTGGTATAAGTGCCGGCGCTGGCGCTGGTCACGCTTACGCTGACCGTGCACGAGCCCGAGGCCGGGATGGTGCCGCCGCTGAGTGTCAGCGTCGATCCGCCTGCGCTGGCGGTGACAGTACCGCCGCATGTAGTCGCCGGCGCGGGCGTTGCTGCATTGACGACACCCGCGGGATACGTATCGGAAAATGCCGCCGCGGTCAGCGCGACGGTGTTGGCGTTGGTCAGTGTCACCGTCAGTGTGGACGTGACACTGGTCACGATGGTCGACGGCGCAAATGCCTTGCCGACCGTGATGTTCGGCGAGGCAAGAAATGCCGAAGCAAGGTCGCCGGTGGCCGTGGTGCCGCCCAGCAGGCCGGTGACCAGGGTAGCCGTGGTGCCGGAGATCCGGTACAGGTTGGTCGGGTTCTGCGTTTGGGTATAGAGATTCCCGGCGGAATCGAACGCAAGACCCAGTGTGGCCGGCGTGATGCCACCCGGGAAGGTCACCGTGCCCAGCAATGTTGCCGCCCCGCCACCTATCGGTGCAGTAAACAGTTGCCGGGAGCTGTTGATAGCGTACAGAACACCGGCGGAGTTGAACGCCATGTCGCCGCCCGAACCCATGCCAGTGACGACTGGCCCCGCGGTGGCCGCGCCGGTAATGGTGTTGATGGTGTACAGCACGCCGCTGTCAGGCATGTAGTACAAAGTGCCCGTCGTGCTGCAGGCAAAACGAAACGAGCCGGGAATCGCGCCGCCCAGTGTTCCCAACAGAACCGGCGCCGTCGCGGGTGTCGCCGGATTCCAGCGATACACGCCGCCGTTGGCTACATTGATGGTGTAGTAGATAAATCCATTTGGGCATTGCGCCAGGGTTGCGGCGTTACCGCCGGGGTACCCTGTGTACGCCACGCTGACGCTGACTGCGACGGGATCGATACGCCAAATGTTGTTTGCGCCACCAGTGTCGCCGCGAATCTCGTAGATGAAGCTGGCGCCATGTGCGATGGGCGTCAAACAGACCAAGGTCAGCAGAGCCAGCAATTGGTACAGACGCTTTGTGGTTCTGGTGCACCTGCGGTCGGTTCGGGTATCGGGCGCGGCTTTCAGTGAAAAGGATGACGCGTGACGAAGCCGGTCGAGCGGGATCCAATGTTCCGTGGGTACGACTTCAGGCGCCGTGGACATCACTATGCCCGTTCCAGGAAGATCGACTGGCAGATCGCGCTGGCATAGAAAGACATCCTGACGAGGCCATCGTGCGCGCCGATTTCCCGCAGACGCACCAGAACCCGCGACCCGCCGGTCGCAACGAAATTGATGTTGCCGACGAAGCGCGCGTAGCGCGTGATCGTTTGTGAAAAGGCGGTCGCGGGGCCCAGGAGCAACCCCACAACGGCCAGCCACGCCAGTGTTCGCCTCATTGCAACACTCGGGATTACCCTTCCAATCGTGATGCCACGCGCCGTTCCGCCATCACTGCGGACCGCCCTGCGCGTACGGCCCGCACACTGTATAAGTCTTTGAGTTCAAAGCACGTGGAGCGCCTCACAGGGCCCTTATGTCTATCGTGATCGAGCGCACAAATCCCTCCCAAGCGAGCCCCGTTATGGCACTGGTCGTGGCTATGGCCGAGAACGGTGTGATCGGCAACGCAAATCGGCTGCCCTGGCACCTGCCGGCGGACCTGAAGCATTTCAAGGCGCTGACCATGGGCAAGCCCATGCTGATGGGCCGCAAGACCTTCGATTCGATCGGCAAGGCTCTGCCCGGACGACGCAATCTCGTGATGACGCGCGGCAAACCCGTCGAGGCGCCCGGCGTTGAAACGGTACCAAGTGTCGAAGCGGCGCTCGCCGCGACTCGTGAGGCGACTGAATTGATGGTGATCGGCGGCGCGGAGATTTTTCGCTTGTGCCTGCCACGTGCCGAACGCATCTATCTCACGCGCATCCACGCGCCGCTCGCGGGCGACACGCGCTTTCCGAACGTCGACTGGAACGAATGGCACGCCGTGCAGCGGACGCCTTGCCCGGCGGATGAAAAGAACGCCTATGCGATGACGTTTCTCGTCCTGGAGCGAGGCAGCGTGAAGGCGTGAGGCCACGCCTTCACGCGCTACAACCTCACTCCTTGTAGACCCAGGCACCGGCGACGCCGGCAATGACCGTCTCGATCAGGCCCTGCAGGCCCCACTTCACCAGCATGTCGTCGGGATACAGCCCGATGACGTGATGGTCGATGAGCCCGGGCACGTAGCCGCCGAGGAACATCGCAATCGACACGATGACCGCGGTACGAACGCCCGGTCCGAAGCGCGTGCGCGCAGCCGCGTAAAAGAAGATCAGGACCAGCCCCACCAGCAGACACAGCACTGCGTAGCTGAGGAATGCGCTCGAGCTCATGTCCGCCATGAGTCCCAGCTCAGTGAGACGCGCGGAAACCGCTGCGCCCCACACCTTCGCGGCCATGAACCACTCGATCAGATAGATGACGAGCGCGGCGACGACTCCGCCACCGATCCAGCGCGGAACATTGATTCCACCCATGGCTATCCCCTTGCTTGTTGATGTTCTCGAACGCTGCGCAGCCTACTCGCCGCGCCAGGCGGCGGCAAACTACAGTTCCGGCAGCCGCGTCTCCACCAGCTTCGTCGCCGCCGACCAATCGACCTGGTCGATACCGGCGGCGCGCACGGTCAGGTCGTTGAGGATTTCCTGCTGGATGCGGCCACGCTCGAGCGCAAGCGAATAGGGAATTTCGTGGTGGAACATCACCATCGAGTAGCGCGGGATGAATTGACCGGGGAAGCGCTGCTCGAGCTGCAGCGACAATTCCTTCTGCAGCACGAACCTCGGGTCGCGCACTGAATCGCGCATCTCCACGTAGTTCTCGAGCGCCATCTGCGCGATCGCGTCCGCATTCGGCTTGCGCACATGGTCGACGCGGGCGAATACCCGTCCCCAGTCCTCGTAGCGATCGAGCGCTCGATCGAGTGCCACGCAATCCTCGAACGCGCAGTTCATGCCCTGCCCGTGGAACGGCACGATGGCATGCGCCGCATCGCCGATCAGGAGCGCCTTGTCGGCATATTTCCACGGCGCTGCGCGCACCGTCACCATGGTGCCGGTAGGGTGCGCGAAGAATTCGTCGCTGAGATCGGGCATCAGCGCCTGCGCGTCGGCAAAACGGCGTGCGAAGAACTGCCGTACCGCATCCTTGGTTGCGAGTGTCGCAAAACTCTCCGGTCCTTCGGCCGGAAGGAACAACGTCGCGGTGAAGCTGCCATCGACGTTGGGCAGGGCGATCAGCATGTAACCGCCGCGCGGCCAGATGTGCAGCGCATGCGTCTCCATGCGATGCCGTCCGCCGGGTCCCGCAGGTACCGTCAGCTCCTTGTAGCGATGCGAGAGTACTTCCTCGCTCACCCGCGTGCGGCCATCAGCGAGCATTGCGGCACGAATCGCGGAGCTCGCGCCATCAGCAGCGATCAGCGGTGCTGCGGGCACGTCTTTTGGCTGACCGTCGCTCTCGTCCAGGAACCTCAGGCGGTCGGCATGAAAATCCACGCCGCGACAGTTGTGATGAAACCGGACATCGATACCTGCGATGCGCTCGAGCTCGGTGAGCAGCAGCTTGTTGAGCTCGGCGCGCGACACGGAATGAATGACTTCAGTGTCGTCCTGGCCGTAGCGTTGCAGCGAGGTACGGCCCGCTTCGTCATGAATCATGCGTCCGCGCATCGGGATCATGAGCGGCCGCACCGCATCGAGGACTCCGGCATGAGCCAGCGCATGAATGCCACGATCGGCGAGCGCGAGATTTATGGAGCGTCCAGCGCTGATGCTTTCGCGCCGCATGTCCAGACGGCGCTCGTAGACCGCGATCGGCAGTCCGCGGCGCGCGAGCAGAATGCCGAGCAGTGAACCGGCGGGACCAGCGCCGACGATCGTGACCCGCGAGGAGGACTGCACGCTGTCTCACCCCTTCAGGCTGGTGGCCAGCGTATCGACGAACTCCCACACTTCCGTGAACGTGTTGTAGAGCGGCACCGGCGCCACACGAATGATGTCGGGTTCGCGCCAGTCGACCACGACATCGCGTTGCTCGAGCGCCGCGAACACGCGCTTTCCCGTTTGCGCGCCGGACCGAAGCCGCAGCGACAGCTGGCAACCTCGTTCAGCCCGCGCTGATGGGGTCACGATCTCGACCTGCTCCGGCAGGCGGGTACGCACCAGGAACTCGAGAAACCCGGTGAGCGACTGCGACTTCTCCACAACGTGCGCCATTCCGGCTTCCCGAAACATCGCCAGTGAGACCACCAGGGGCGCCATCGACAATATCGGTGGATTGCTGATCTGCCAGCCCTCGGCGCCCGCCAGCACTTCGAAATCAGGCTGCATCAGGAAGCGCCTGGCCTTGTCGTGTCCCCACCAGCCAGCAAAGCGTGGCAGTTCGGGTGATTGCGCGTGGCGCCCATGCACGAAGCAGCCGCCGATCGAACCGGGTCCGGCGTTCAGGTACTTGTACGTGCACCAGCAGGCGAAGTCCGCACCCCACTCGTGCAGACGCAATTCGACATTGCCGACGGCGTGCGCGAGGTCGAAGCCGACCCTGGCGCCCGCGGCATGTGCGCCGCGCGTGACGCGCGCGATATCGAAGCTCTGGCCGGTCCGGTATTGCACACCCGGCAGCATCACCAGCGCGACGCGCGAGCCTTCGCGCGCCAGCAGCGCTTCGATATCTTCGTGCCGGACACAGTCGTCGCCCGCGCGCGGCGCTACTTCGATCAGCGCCTGCTCTGCGGAGTAGCCGTGATGGCCGAGATGCGAGACCACCGCGTAGCGATCCGATGGAAAAGCGCCTTTCTCAATGAGGATGCAGTGCCGTTCGCGAGTCGGCCGGTAGAAGCTCACCATCATCAGGTGCAGGTTCACCGTGAGCGTATTCATGTTCACGACTTCCCCGGGCCGGGCGCCGACTAGGAGTGCCGTGTCATTCGTCAGCTGCTCGTGATAGGGGAGCCACGGCCGGCGCGCTTCGAGGTGTCCGAGCACGGCGAAACGCGCCCAGTCCTCGAGCTCCTCATCGATCAGCTCGCGTACCCCTTTGGGCTGCAAGCCGAGCGAGTTGCCGCAGAAGTAGATCGCGGTGGAACGACCGCGCCCTGGAGGCAGGAAGAAGCGCTCGCGAAAGTTCGCCAATCGATCGCGCCCATCGAGGGCTTCAGCATGGGCCTGGGTCGCTTCGAATGTCATGGCCGGTGCAGCCGGTAGAGCAGGGGGCGACTCGGCGCTGCGTCGCTCACGAACGGCGCGACCTGCAGGTCGAGAAGGTAACGGCCATCGGCGATCGAGTCGGGTACGTAAATCATCTCGGTAATACTCGCCTGCGGACGACGCGAATCGGCGAAACGCGTGCTGCCGGCGGGCATGCCCCAGAATATGCGATGCGCGCTCAGCCGTCCCTCGTCGTGCGTGCGGTCGATCGAGGGCAGATCGACGAGCAGGTGCTCGATGCCGCGCGCGGTGATGAGTGTCGCCGCTTCGCTGGAGAGAAATGGCGGCGGCGGCTCTCCTGAATAGTTGCGGGTCCGCTTGCCTGGATCGTTCGGCAAGGTGCGCACGATCAGCGCAATCACGCCGGGCGCAGGGTGCAGTCTCCAGGCGTGCTCCAGGGCGGACGCCGTGATCAGCCGGTCGCCGGCGTGTGCAGGAGGGTCGGAAGTTTCTTCGCTCTCGCCGCACGGTATGGCAACCACGGAAAGGAGCACCGTCAGGACGGGACCCGTGCGCACCAGCTCGTGCACGCTGACCCGCTCGGCGGTCACGTGCCCGACGCATTCCGTGTGCGTGCCGTTGCAATGCGCGATCAGGCGCAGCTCCTCGCAGTTGCAGCTGCCGCCGCGACGCACGTCACCGACGAAGCTTCCTGCCTGCAGTGGCACCGCGCTCGCGCGCTCGGCGCCAAAGTGACACGGCTGCTCTCCAGAAAAATTGTAGGGAATGGAAACGTCGAACGGCTCGCTGACATCGACGCGCATCGGGCCGTCGGCGGTGGAGACAGTCAGTTGCATCATTCGAACCTGACCCGCTCGAGCTTGAGCCACTCGAGTGCCGTCCCGTGCAGCAGACGCGCTACCGCTTCGTTGTCGAGCTGCATCGACTCGATCATCCGTCCGGGATGGTCTTCGCCGAGTGGGAACGGATAGTCGCTGCCCAGCGCGACGCTGCGCGGGCCCATCAGCTTCAGCATGTAGTGCAGCAGGTCCGGATCGTGGACCAGCGAATCGACGTAGAAGCGCCCGAGGTAGTCGCGCGGGTTGGTCTGATCATTGACCGCAACCAGGTCGGGTCGGGCATGAAAGCCATGCTCGATGCGGCCGAGCGTCGCCGGGAATGCACCGCCGCCATGCGCGAACGCGACCCGCAGCCGTGGCAGCCTGGCGAACACGCCACCGAAAATCATGCAGCAGATCGAGAGCGAGGTCTCCGCCGGCATGCCCACCAGCCACGGCAGCCAATAGCGCGACATGCGTTCGCGGCCGAGCATGTCCCAGGGGTGCACGAAGATGGCGGCGTCGAGATCCTGCGCGGCGGTGAAAATCTCGACCACGCGCGGATCGTCGAGGTTGCGTCCATTGACGTGCGAGCCGATCTCGATTCCCGGGAGCTTGAGGCTCTTCACGCAGCGCTCGAGTTCCTGGATCGCAAGGTCCGGCTCCTGCATCGGCACGGTGCCGAGCCCGATGAAGCGCGTCGGGTGACGGTCGACGAGGCCCGCGATGTGATCGTTGAGGAAGCGGCTTAGATCGAGTGTATCGGGGCCGCGCGCCCAGTAGTTGAACATCACGGGCACCGTCGACAGCACCTGCACGTTCACGCCGGTGCGTGCGCAATCCTCGAAGCGCTTGTCCGCATCCCAGCTGTTCGCCTCGATGTGCCGGAACAGCTTGCCTTCCTGGACCATGCGCGCACAGCCGGGCCCCGTGTGCTCGATCTGCACCCAGCCGCCGTAGCCGTAGCGCTCCTGGAGGTTCGGCCAGTTTTCCGGCACCACGTGGGTATGCATGTCGATCTTGAGCATGGCGCGCTATCGCTTGAACGGCGCGGGTGGGCTGCGGTGACTTGATCGGGTGTGTCCTTTCGAGACCGTGAAAAACAGGACGTTTTTCACGGAGCCTGCAGCGACGTATTTACGGCGTTCTCGAAAGGACACACCCGATCGAGGCATCGCCACTGCGCCGTTCACCAGGCAGCTCGCGCCGGCGGCTGCATCACGGCGCCGCAGTGCTTGCAGGTGCGCTTTTCGAGGTTCGCGAAGAAACGCTCGAACAACGGCGCCAGCTGCGTTTCGATGTTCTTGAGCTCGAAGTACTCCGAGTAGAGCTCGCGGCTGCAGTTCTCGCAGTACCAGAGAAAACCATCCTGCTCGCCCGGCTGGCGTTGACGCTCCACGACCAGGCCGACGGTGTTCGCGAAACGTTGCGGCGAGTGCGGCACGTGCGGCGGCAGCAACAGGACCTCGCCCTCGCGAATGGGAATGTCCAGCGCCCGTCCGTCCTGCATCGTCTTCAACACCATGTCGCCTTCGAGCTGGTAGAAGAATTCCTCGCCCGGGTCGTCGTGAAAGTCCTTGCGCGAATTCGGCCCGCCGATCGCCATGATGATGAGCTCGGCATCCTTGAACACCTGCTTGTTGCCGACCGGCGGCTTGAGCAGGTGGCGGTTCTCGTCGATCCAGTGGCGCAGGTTGAAGGCTTGAATCGGTCGCATGGGCTCACTCCGCCAGCGTGGCGATGCACTTGAGCTCGATCGCGATCGGGCCCGGCAGGCGTGCAACGCCGATGGTCGTTCGGCAGGGTCGAATCTTGTCGAAATACTCGGTGTAGATTCGATTGTAGGTCGCGAAATCGCGTTCCAGGTCGGTGAGGAATACCGTGACATCGACGAGCCGTTCCCAGCTCGAGCCCGCATCCTCGAGGATGATGCGCACGTTGTCGAACACTGCGCGACATTGAGCCTCGATGTCGTACCGAACCACACGCCCGGTGGCGTCGAGTTCCACTCCCGCGACTCCCTTCTCGCCGCGCCTGCGCGGCCCCATGCCCGAAATGAACAGCAGGTTGCCGACGCGGCGCGCGTGTGGATACGGGCCGAGCGCCTCGGGCGCGCGCGCTGAAAGAATCACTGCGGATGTCATGGCAGCAACTTCAATACTTGACGCACACGTTGCGTGCTTCGGTGAAAAAGCGCATGGCTTCGAAACCGCCTTCACGGCCCAGGCCCGAGTGCTTCACTCCGCCCATCGGGGTGCGCAGATCGCGCAGCATCCAGGTGTTGACCCACACGAGACCCGACTCGAGGCGCGCGGCGACCCGGTGGCAGCGCTCGATGTCGCGGCTCCAGATCGAAGCCGCGAGACCATACGGCGTGCCGTTCGCGATCCGCAGCGCATCGGCCTCATCGCCGAACGACTGGAGCGTCGCGACCGGGCCAAAAATTTCCTCCTGGTTCGCGGCGCATTCCGGCTTCAACCCGTCGATCACGGTGGGTTGGTGAAACCAGCCTTGCCGGCAGCGCGCTGTATCAACCGTTGCACGCTGGCCGCCACACAGTATCTGTCCGCCGTCGGCGCGCGCTTGCTCTACGGCCGCCATGACTTTCTTGAGGTGAACCTCTGACACGAGAGCACCCTGGTCAGTGTCGGGGTCGAGCGGATCGCCAAGCCGCAGGCGCTTGACACGCTCGACGAACGCCTCGCGAAAGCGCGCGTAGATCGTGTGCTCGATGAGCACCCGTGAGCCGCACAGGCAGATCTCGCCCTGGTTGGCGAATGCGGCGCGCACGGCGCCTTCGACCGTCCGCTCGAAATCGCAATCGCCGAACACCACGGTGGGATTCTTGCCGCCGAGCTCGAGCGCCAGCTTCTTGAACTGGGCCGCACCCGACTCCGCAATCGCGCGTCCCGTCGCGGTGCCGCCGGTGAAGGAAATCGCATGGATCTCCGGGTGCGCGACGATGGCCTGGCCGACGCCGCGGCCCGCTCCGTGCAGTACGTTGAGAACTCCGGGCGGCAGCTGCGCTTCGATGCAGCGCTGCGCGAGCATCCAGGCCGTGAGCGGCGTGACCTCGGAAGGCTTGGCGATGACGCAATTGCCGGCGGCGAGCGCGGGTGCGATTTTCCACGTCAGCAGATACAGCGGCAGGTTCCACGGCGAGATCCCCGCGACCACGCCATGCGGTTGACGCAAGGTGTAGTTGATCGCTCCGGCCTCCATCGCATGAGCCTCGCTCGCGAATTGCGTGGCGGCGCCGGCGAAGAAACGCAGGTTGGCGATCGCCCGGGGAATGTCCAGCGAGCGTGCCAACGACAGTGGCTTGCCCGTGTCCTGCGACTCCGCGCGCGCAAAAGCGTCGAAATCGCGCTCGATCAGGTCGGCGATCTTGTGGAGCCAGGCGGCGCGCTCGGCGCCTGACAAATCACGCCAGCCCGGGAATGCGTCATGCGCAGCCCGCACGGCGAGCTGCACATCGTCCGCATCCGATTCCGGTGCGCGCGCATACACCTCGCCCGTGGCGGGTTCATGCACGTCGAACCAGCGTCCCGTTCGGGAAGCCTGGGTATGACCGCCGACATAGTTCAGGAGTTCAGGCATGGTGAGTGCGGAGGGCTGAGCACATTATAGGCTCCGCCGTGGCCGCGAGCCGACAGCGGCCTGCGGGCGCTGCGTTATTCGCCGCCCGGCTGCTGATGCGCGGCACAGCCCAGCAGTATCGGCCGGCCGATCTCGTCGAGG
>Ga0137410_10001154_pt1 | contig 18156 bp, 17 predicted proteins | sample CZODoug1_16funga_FD_108878 | JGI IMG/M metagenome (GOLD analysis project Ga0137410, IMG submission 108878) | Vadose zone soil fungal communities from Angelo Coast Range Reserve, California, USA - CZODoug1_16fungal (Illumina Assembly) | ecosystem: Environmental > Terrestrial > Soil > Vadose zone... | reverse complement strand
GACGTCAATGAAGTACGCGCAGGAACCGAATGCGGCATCGGCGTGAAGAACTACAATGACGTGCAGGAAGGCGACCAGATCGAATGCTACTCACGAGTGGAAGTGGCCCGGACGCTTTAGATGCGCTACGCGCGGTATTAACGGGGTCGAAGCGACCCCGGTCTTTTGAATGCGCTACGCGCGGTATAACGGGGTCGAAGCGACCCCGACCTGTAGTGCTCGCTGCGCGAGCATGGGATATTAGAATCAGGGCGCAGCAGAGGGCCTATGGCTAAAGACAATCCACGGGCGAGGCGGTTGGGCGAACAGATCCAGCGCGAGCTGGGGGAATTGTTGCGGCGCGACGTGAAGGACGAGCGCATCGGCAACGTGACGATCACGGCTGTCGCCGTCACGGGTGACTTACGCACCGCGCGGGTGTACTACCTGGTCTTCGGCAAGGACGGCCCCGATCCGAAGGTGCAGCGGGGTCTGGAGAGCGCCGCCGGATTTTTGCGCAATGCGCTGTCGCGCTCCTTGATGATTCGCTACACACCTACGTTGACATTCGAGCTCGACACCTCGATCGAGCACGGCGTGCGATTGACCCAGCTGATCGATTCGGTCAACAAGCCGGACAAGCAGGCCGCGGGTGGCGCGGCGCCGGCGCACGACGGCGCCGATGATGACAGCCATGTGGTCGACGAAGGTTGACTATGCCGGCCGACGTCCACGGTATTTTATTGCTCGACAAACCCTTGGGTTTGAGCTCCGCGGGCACCGTCGCGCGGATCAAGCGGCTGTTCAATGCCCGCAAGGCGGGCCATACGGGATCGCTCGATCCACTGGCTTCGGGTTTGCTGCCCATCTGTTTTGGCGAAGCCACGAAGTTCGGCGCGCAGCTCTTGGATGCGGACAAAATCTACCGCGCGACGGTTCGTCTGGGTGAGCGCACCCCCAGCGCGGATCTGGAATCCGAAGTGATAGAAAGGCGTGAACTGCCGTCCTATTCTTCGCAGCAGCTTGCCCAGGCGCTCGCGGATTTTCCGCGCGAATATGCCCAGGTACCGCCCATGCATTCCGCCCTCAAACAGGACGGCAAGCCGCTGTACGAATATGCGCGGGCCGGCATCACGCGCGAGCGTGCGGCGCGGGCCATCGTCATTCACGATATGCACCTGCTGAACTGGCAGCCTCCTGACCTGTCGTTCGACGTGCGCTGCTCGAAGGGGACCTACATCCGGGTGCTGGCGGAGGATTTGGCCGCGCAGCTCGGGACGATCGGCCACTTGTCGGCGCTGCGCAGACTTGGAGTGGCGCCGTTTGGTGCAGAACCACAATGGACCTTCGGGGCGCTGGAATCCATGAGCCCGGAGCAGCGGCAGGATGCCCTGCTGCCGGTGGATGCCGCGCTGACGGCCTGGCGGCGACTGGATCTTTCGCCAAGCGGCGTCAGCGCGTTTCGCCAGGGACAGCCGGTCTCGATTCCCGTGGAAGCGCCCGGAATCCTGCCGGGAACCGTGCGTATCTACGCGGACGGCTTGGGATTTCTGGGTTTGGGGCAGATCGATGCCACCGGCCGCTTGGTTCCGCTGCGACTGATTTCGTCGGTCTTATTTCAACAGCGGCGAATCCTAAGCTTGAGGGTGGATGCGGCGACGCGTACAATGCGCGCCTCTTAAAAGGTCTAAGTTATTGATTGAGGTTTGATTTCAATGCCACTTACTCGAGAAGAAAAGACGGGCGTCGTCGGTAAATTCCAGCGCAGCGCGCAGGACACCGGTTCCCCCGAAGTTCAAATTGCCTTGTTGTCCGAGCGCATCAACGGCTTGAGTCAGCATTTCACCACGCACAAGGCCGACCATGCGTCGCGTCGCGGGCTGCTCAAGATGGTCAACCAGCGCCGCAAGCTGCTCGATTATCTCAAGAGCAGAACCCCGGACAAGTACACGCAATTAGTCGAACGCTTAGGGTTACGCCGCTAACAGGCGCCGCCGCAGGCCAGCTGCGGCCTTCGTTCATACGTTTTCTATTACGCTGAGGGGCTACGTGAGCGCTATCAAAAAAAGCTTTCAATATGGTGATCACACCGTAACCATTGAGACGGGTGAACTCGCCCGTCAGGCCGACGGCGCGGTGCTCGTCACCATGAGCGACACGGTGGTGCTCGTGACGGCGGTGGGCCTGAAGAAGGCAACCCCGGGACGCGACTTCTTCCCGCTGACTGTGAACTACCAGGAAAAGACCTACGCGGCCGGCCGCATCCCCGGCGGATTCTTCAAGCGCGAAGGACGCCCCACCGAGAAAGAGACTCTGACATCGCGCCTGATCGACCGGCCCATACGGCCGCTGTTCCCGGAAGGCTTCATCAATGACGTGCAAGTGGTTGCCTCGGTGCTATCGGTCAACGCCGAAGTGGACCCGGACATTGCATCGTTGCTGGGCGCGTCGGCGGCGCTGGCCATTTCCGGCATGCCGTTCATGGGCCCCATCGGCGCCGCGCGCGTCGGCTACTTGGACGGCAAGTACATCCTCAATCCCACCGCGACTCAGCTGACCGAATCGAAACTCGATCTCGTGGTCGCCGGTACCCAGGAAGGCGTGCTGATGGTCGAATCCGAAGCCGGCGGCCTGAACGAAGAAGTCATGCTCGGCGCCGTGATGTTCGGCCACGCTGAGATGCAGGCGGCGATCAAGGCGATCAATGAACTCGCGGCGGAAGCCGGCAAGCCCAAATGGTCCTGGGTCGCTCCGGAGCCGAATACCGCATTGAAGGATGCAGTGGCCGCGCTGGCCGAGAAGAGTCTCGCGGCGGCCTACACGTTGACCGAGAAGCAGCAGCGCTACGCCAAGATCGGCGAGATCAAGACCGCGACGCTCGAGGCGCTGACCAAGGGCGAGTCGCCCAAATTCACCGCGGAACAGGTCGGCAACGAATTTTTCAATCTCGAATACCGCCTGGTGCGCGAGCGAATCCTCGAGGGTCACCCGCGCATCGACGGCCGCGACACCAAGACCGTACGCGGCATCAATATCCGCACCGGCGTGCTCGCGCGAACCCACGGTTCCGCCTTGTTCACTCGCGGCGAAACCCAGGCGCTGGTGGTCACGACCTTGGGCACGGGACGCGATGCGCAGATCATCGACGGCCTCACGGGCGAACGCAAAGAGCCGTTCATGCTGCACTATAATTTCCCTCCGTTCAGCGTCGGCGAAACCGGCATGATGGGCTCGCCGAAACGGCGCGAGATCGGGCACGGCAACCTGGCCAAGCGCGGCGTCAAGGCCGTGATGCCGGGAGTGGAGAGATTTCCGTACGTCATCCGTGTCGTCTCGGAGATTCTCGAATCGAATGGATCGAGCTCCATGGCCTCCGTGTGCGGCACCAGCCTCGCGTTGATGGACGCCGGCGTGCCGATCAAGGCGCCGGTGGCCGGGGTCGCGATGGGTCTCGTGAAAGAGGGCGCGAGGTTCCAAGTTCTGACGGACATCCTGGGCGACGAGGATCATCTCGGCGACATGGATTTCAAAGTGGCCGGCACGAAGGACGGCATCACTGCGCTGCAGATGGATATCAAGATCACCAGCATCACGCGCGAGATCATGAAGGTGGCGCTCGATCAGGCCCGCGACGGCCGCCTGCACATCTTGGGCGAGATGAACAAAGTGCTCTCCAAGCCGCGCGAAAGCATGTCGGAATGGGCGCCCACCATCATTACTTTGAAGATCGATCCGGAGAAGATCCGCGACGTGATCGGCAAGGGCGGCGCCGTGATCCGGCAAATCACCGAAGAAACCGGCACCTCGATCGATATCGAGAACGACGGCACGGTGAAGATCGCTTCCGTACAGGGTGCCGCGGGCCGCGAAGCCCAGCGCCGCATCGAACTCATCACCGCCGACGTCGAAGTGGGCAGAGTGTATGAAGGCAAGGTCGCGCGACTGATGGACTTCGGCGCCTTCGTGACCATTCTCCCGGGCCGCGACGGCCTGGTTCACATCTCGCAGATCTCCGAAGAGCGCGTCGAGCGCGTCGGCGACAAATTGAAAGAAGGCGATGTGGTGCGCGTGAAGGTTCTCGAGGTGGATCGGCAGGGACGCGTGCGGCTGTCCATGCGCAATGTCGACGCCGCCTAGCCCGAGGCAGCCTTAAGATACGGACACACGGATGGGAGGGCGCCGCAATGCCAGGTGCGGCGGCACCCATCCCGAATCCGAGGCCCGAGTGCGGAGGCAGCGTTATCCGGTGATCGCTGCGCCTCCACGCCCTGCGCCGAGCTCACTTCGTATCGACGTGCTCGTCGCGGTCCTTATCGCCGTCGCGGCTGCGAATTGCCGACAATGCCTTGAAGGAATCGTCCGCCGCCGTACGGATGCGCGGCGGACGGCTCTGCGGCTGCTGACTCATGATCTGTTTCAGGCTTTGTTCCAAGTGGCCGCTCACCAGGCCCTGCACACCGGTGCCATAGGCGCGGATCACATTAACCATGAAATCCTGACTCAGGATGGGCTCGGCAAGATGCTCCTGTTCGGCAATCACCTGCAACAAAATGCTGCGTGTAATGTCCGCGTTGTTCTTCTTGTCGACGACGACGAACTCAATCCTTTCGACGACCAACCGCCTGACATCGGCCAGCGTGATGTACCGGCTTTCAACCGTGTCATAGAGTCGACGATTCGGATATTTTTTTATCACTCGCGGTTCGCTCATAGGGCTCCTCGCTCGTGTTGGCCGACGCGCCGCCGGAATATGCCGGCTCGTGCCTGACCACGCGTGACCAATCCTAAGGTCCTCACGGATCAAGGATAGCGCAATGCAGCGCTAAGGCAAATCGGCATTTTTTTGTATGTTTTTTAACCATTTACGCGCATATTTAGGCGTTTCGGCACCTTTTCGACGTTCCACTGCCCGATGGCCCAAGCCCAGGCATCGTTAAGGCTTCCCCCCGCCAGCGGATCGGGCGGCGCCAGTCCCAGCATGGAAAAGACCGCCAACAGCTGCGGCAAGGCCGCATCCGCATCCGCTCGCACGCTGCGCCGCGACTTCGCGAGCTTCGTGTCATCGGGTTCGGTGAGCACCGGGACGTGTGCATAGGCCGGCAGAGGGAGCCCGAGAAGCCCTTGCAGATAGATTTGGCGCGGCGTGTTGTCCAGGAGATCCGCGCCACGGACGACGTGGCTCACCCCCTGCGCCCCATCATCCACGACCACCGCCAATAGGTAGGCAAATATCTGATCGCGCCGCTTGAGAATCACATCGCCCACGGCGGCCGCGAGGTCCTGGCGGTAGCTTCCCTGGATGCGATCTCGAAACAGAATGGAACCCTGGTCGACGCGCAAACGGGTGGCTGTCGGCACCGAGGATGCTGCCGGCCGCACACGGCAGGTGCCGGGATAGCGGGTCTCGTCCTCCAACTGCAGTCGGCTGCAGGAACACTGGAAGGTCAGGCTGCGGCCCTCGAGGGTTTGCAAGGCATCGACATAGAGCCGCGTGCGATCGCGCTGGCAGACGATCTCACCGTCCCACTCGAAGCCGAACGCCTCCAGGGTCCGCAGGATGCCGTCCGCTGAACCCGGGACCTCGCGCGGCCGATCGAGGTCCTCGATCCGCAGCAGCCAGCGCCCGCCGTGCGCCCGCGCATCGAGGAAGCTCGCCACCGCCGTGTAAAGGGAGCCCAAATGCAAGTCGCCCGAGGGCGTCGGGGCAAAGCGCCCTACATACGGGCGCGCTTTATCGGTAGCGGTCGTCGCGGTCGCCGTACTGCTTTTCGCGGCGTTCGCGCCGCTCCTGGGCTTCCACCGATAGTGTCGCGACGGGTCTGGCTTCCAATCGCTTGATGCCGATTTCCTCGCCGGTCTCGAGACAGTAGCCGTACGAACCATCCTCGATACGCTTCAAGGCCTCGTCTATTTTTCGAATCAGCTTGCGCTCGCGATCGCGCGTACGCAGCTCGAGGCTGAACTCCTCTTCCTGAGTGGCTCTGTCATTCGGGTCGGGGAAGTTGGCTGCCTCATCCTTCATGTGCAGCACGGTGCGGTCCACCTCGACCATGAGATCTCGTTTCCAGCTCTGCAATATCCGGGCGAAATGCTCCAACTGTTCCTTGTTCATGTACTGCTCGCCGCGGCGGGCGATGTACGGTTTCACATTGCGCGGGCCCGCCAGCAAACTGGCGGCGGCGGAGGATTCCCCGTCGTTGTCCTCGTCGATTTGAGGCACGCGAGTCATCACGAGCGGACGGGTGTCGAATTTGATCGGCGCAACCTTGTCATTGCTTGCTTTGAGTACTTCCGGCTTTGCCGGAGGTATTTTCGCGGGTGCAGGTTTGACAGTCACGGTCTTTGCGATCACGGGTTTGGGGGCTGGCTTATTGGGTTTCACTGTTACCTTCGATGTAGAACGCGGTGGCGTGGGCTTGAGTGGAGGTCGGGCCACCTTCTTGGGAGCGGCTGCTTTGTGAGCCGCTTTCTTGGGTGTCGCCTTACCTGGCCGTTTAGCCGCTTTATTGGGTTTCTTCGAGGGCATTTGAAGTCTCCGCCTCCTAACGAAAGAGCGCGCGATTATACCGACGCATTCAGGCGTGTACAGGCCACTGAGGCAACATATTTTATTAATCTAAGCCTATGATTGAAAAGCAAAACCCCGGGCGGCAGGGTGGGGAGGGTGCGGACCCGCGCGCCCCGGGCCCTAGGGAAGGGTGATGGGGGGGGCGGCCGCCCAGCCGGGCAACCTGTGTTCCGCCGCCACTGTCGTGTAAATACCGCCTCGAACGTTGAATTCGGCCAAAAGACGCATGAATCGAGGCGCGGTTGCCGCCACCAGGTCGCCCAAGATTTCGTTGGTCACCGCCTCGTGAAATGCGCCCCGGCTGCGGAATGACCAAATATAGAGCTTCAAGGACTTGAGTTCGACGCAGCGCTGGTCGGGAACGTATTCCAATTTGAGCGTGGCGAAGTCCGGTTGTCCCGTTTTCGGACACAGACAGCTAAACTCCGGAATGGTCATTCGGATGGTGTAGTCCCGCTCGGGCGTCGGGTTTGCAAAAGTTTCCAGTCGGGTGCTGGGTTCGGTCATGGACTCAAATTCGGCGACATCGCCGGGGGTTTACGAAAGTGACGTTTACTTTACACTACGCGCCACATTGACGGCCACGCGCCGGCTCCCAAGGGTCACCGAAAATAATGCGCTTAACGAAACTCAAGATTGCCGGCTTCAAATCCTTTGTCGACCCGACGACCGTGACCTTTCCGAGCAGCCTGACCGGGGTTGTGGGCCCGAATGGCTGCGGAAAGTCCAACATCATCGACGCGGTGCGCTGGGTGATGGGCGAAATTTCGGCGAAGCATTTGCGCGGCGAATCCATGGCGGACGTCATTTTCAACGGCTCGGCCGCGCGCAAGCCCTTGGGCGCCGCATCGGTCGAACTGGTGTTCGACAATTCCGACGGCAAGATCGGCGGGGAGTACGCGGCCTACAACGAAGTCGCCCTGCGCCGCGCCGTGAGCCGCGACGGCACGTCCGACTACTTCATCAACGGCACCAAGGTGCGCCGCAAGGACATCACGCAGCTGTTCCTCGGCACGGGCTTGGGCACGCGCAGCTACGCCATCATCGAGCAGGGCATGATCTCGCGCGTGATCGAGGCGCGGCCGGACGATCTACGCGCATTCTTGGAGGAGGCCGCGGGCATCTCGCGCTACAAGGAGCGGCGCCGCGAAACCGAGAGCCGGATCGGCCATACCCGCGAAAATCTGGATCGGCTGAACGACCTGCGCGAAGAGGTGGAGAAGCAGATTCGCCACTTGCAGCGCCAAGCCGCGACGGCCCGGCGCTATCAGGCCCTGAAGGAAGAAGAGCGCAAGCTGCAGGCCGAGTTGCTGGCCCTGCGCATGCAGAGTTTGGACGCCGAGGCGAGAGTGCGCGACGCCGCGGCATCAAGCTGCGAAACCGCGATGCACGCCGTGCTTGCCGAGCTGCGGGAAGCCGAAGCGGACATCGAGCGCATTCGCGCCGATCAGCAGTCGGCAGCGGACGCCCTCGGCGCGATTCAGGCCCGCTTCTATGAGGCGGGCGCCGAAGTTACGCGGATCGAACAAGGCATCCAGTTCACGCGCGAGCTGCGCCAGCGGCAGCGCTCGGACTTGGAACAGGCCGAGGCCCAGGTCGCCGACCTGGGTCAGGTTCTGGAGCGTGATCGCAGCCAGCTGGAGGCGCTGTCGCAGGAACTGGCGAGCATGGTGCCCGGTCTCGACGCGGCTCACGCCGAGGAACTTCGCACCTCTCAGGCACTGCAGAGCCATGAGCAGGCGCTGGCGGCGTGGCAGCAGGCCTGGGATGCCCATGCCCAGGCCGTCGCGCTCGGCCAGCGCGAGACGGGGGTCGAACGCGCGCGCATCGAGGAGCTGGAAAGTCAGCAGAGGCACCTTCTGCAGCAGCAGGAGCGGCAAGAGAGCGAGCGCTCGGCGCTCGCCCAATTGCAGCCGGCGGTTGCATTGGAAACTCTGGAGAGCCGGATGACATTGGCCCGTGATGCGGGTCAGAAGGCTGCGGCCGAGCTGCAGGAACTGCTGCAGGAGATCTCGGTTACGCGCGATCGTGAACGGGCGGAGTCGCAGGCCCTCAACGCGCTGCGCACGCGCTGGCAAGAGGCGCTGGGCTCGCAGGTATCGACGGAAGCGCTGCAAACGGCGGCGCTCGGCAAGGCTTCCGGCAAAGTCACCGAGTGGCTGAAGTCGAAGTCGCTCGACCGCCAGCCGCGCGTCGCGCAGCAACTGCGTGTCGATCGCGGCTGGGAGCGGGCCGTCGAAACAGTGCTGGGATCGTACCTCGAGGCTGTGTGCGTCGACGGTCTGGACAGCGTCACCGATCTCTTGGCGAGCTTCGATGGCGGCCATTTGGCCGTCGTGAGCACGGGTGAAGCGGCAGCCGTCCCCCGCGCTGCGACCTCGCTGCAGGCGAAAGTGCAGGGCGCCGCCGTACTGGGATCGGTGCTGTCGTCGGTGCATACCGCCGAAACCTTGAACGAGGCCATAGGGCTCCGAAGCCGATTGGGCGCGGGCGAGTCGGTGGTTACGCGCGATGGAATATGGCTGGGATCGGACTGGCTGCGTCTGTCGCGCGATGCGGATCCGCGCACGGGTGTGATCGAGCGTGAGGAGACTTTGCGCGGGATCCGCGCGCAGGTGAGCGGACTCGCGGACGAGGTCAAGGAACTCGAACGCCGCCTGGAGCTCACTCGCGAGCGCGTGCGTGAGCACGAAGATCGCCGCGACCGCGCTCAGGCGGACGTGAACCGGCTGCATCGCGAGCACGTCGATCGGCGCGCGGAGCTGGATTCGGCGAGGGCTCGCAGCGCCGATGCGGCGCGGCGCATGACGCAGCTGGACACGGGACTCGCCGACATACGCACCGAGCTCGAGCGCGCGGAGACGGATCTGCGCGCAGCGCGTGGCCGCATGGAGGAGGCCATCGACAGATTGGCCGCCCTCGAACCGCAGCGCGTCGCGCTCGAACAGGAACGCGAGGCGCTGCGCGCGGATGTGGGCACTGCCCGCGCGGCGGCGCTGTCGGCGCAACAACTCGCACGGGAATTGGCGCTGCAGGTGGAGTCGCGGCGCTCGTCGCACAGCTCCCTGTCCACGACGCTGTCGCGAGTCGAGAAGCAGCTGGAAGGTTTGGAAGCGCGGCGCAACGAGCTGGCGACCCAGCTCGCGGACGGCGAGGCGCCGCTCGCGGCGGCGCAGACCCAGCTCGAGGAGTCACTGCGGATACGCGCGGAAATCGATGGTGAGCTGCAGGCCGCCAGGATTGCGAACGACGAGTTGGACGCCAGGCTGCGCGATCGTGATGCCGCGCGCCTGGCCGTCGAGCAGCGGGTGGACGGCGCGCGAGCCGGCCTGGACGAGGCGCGATTGGCCGCGCAGCAGGTGCGCGTTCGCCGTGAGAGCGTAGCCGAGCAGCTTGCGGCGACGAATTTCGAACTCGCCGCACTGTTGGCGCAACTCACGGAGGATGCCACGATCGGGGGCTGGGAGTCGCAGCTGGAGGAGACCCGGGGCAAGATCGAGCGCCTGGGCCAGGTCAATCTGGCGGCCATCGGCGAGTTCAAGGAGCAATCCGAGCGCAAGGAGTATCTGGACCGGCAGTGCTAGGATCTGACGGATGCCTTGGAAACTCTCGAGTCGGCGATGCGCAAAATCGATCGTGAGACCCGCACGCGGTTCCAGGATACCTTCGACAAGGTGAACGCCGGCCTCAAAGAGAAATTCCCGCGCCTGTTCGGCGGCGGTCACGCATACCTGGAACTCACGGGCGAAGAAGGTGCGGCGGCCGGTGTGTCCGTCATGGCGCGACCGCCCGGGAAGCGCAACAGCACCATCAGCCAGCTCTCGGGCGGCGAGAAGGCGCTGACCGCCGTCGCCTTGGTATTCGCGATATTCGATTTGAATCCGGCGCCGTTCTGTCTGCTTGACGAGGTGGACGCGCCGCTCGACGAGAACAATGTCGGCCGCTTTTGCGACATCGTGCGCGACATGTCGCGCAATGTGCAGTTCATCTTCATCACCCACAACAAGAGCACGATGGAGCTGGCATCGCAATTGGTGGGCGTAACCATGAACGAGCCGGGAGTGTCGCGTTTGGTAGCGGTGGATGTCGACGAGGCCGTGCGCATGGCGGCGATGTAGAGCTCTCGAGTGGCCGCCGAGCTACGCTGGATATTGCTGTGCCTCAGCTTGCCGCTGCTCGCCGGCATATGGTGGTGGACCGCGCGCCGCGCCGGCCAGATTCCTGGCAACTCGGAGCTGCGCGAGCCGACGCCTTCCGCCGATTCTCCGCGGCATGCCGATTCCGGCGACGATCTGCCGGCTGAGCCTGCGCCGCCGCCGAGGGACTGGGGCGTTCCGCCCTTCGAGCCGCTCAATATCCGCACCGCCGAATTCGATCATGTGCCGGTATTGGATGCCCCGATGATGGCCGGTACCGAGCCTGCGCCCACCCCCGGATCGGAACGCGCACCCGCTCCTGCACCCGCGCGCGCGCCCACGCCGCCGCCCGCGATGCGCCCGATGTTCGCCACGGGGCCGATTTCCGAGCAGAGCGACCGCGCCGCCGCGGCGCCGCCGCAGGCTCCCAATGCGGCGGAGCTGCAGAGGATCGTGACCGTTCGCGTCTGCGCCGTGGGCGAGGCGCGCTGGTCCGGGAGCCAATTGATGGCTGCGCTCGAATTGCACGGACTCGCATTTGGGCGCTACCAGGTGTTTCACCGCAAGCATGCCGACGGCCGCAGCTTGTTTTGCGTGGCCAGTCTCATTGAGCCCGGAACTTTCGACATTGCCGAGATGGCGGATCAAGAGTATCGGGGCGTAACCTTGTTCGCCGTGTTGCCGGGTCCGATCCAGCCGCTCGAAACCATGGACGAATTGCTGGGTACCGCGCGCGGCCTGGCGGAGGAATTGTCCGGGATGGTGCAGGACGCAAAGGGCATGCCCTTGTCGCCGCAGCGCGCGGCCGCATTGCGCGAGGACATTGCGCGTTTTCAGGCCTCGCTGCCGGGGAACTGACTGGAGGATGTGCGCGCAGAAGGCAGCGGGTCCGGCGAAGAAGGCGGCAACACGGGCCGCGGAACTGCGCGGTCTGCTGGACCGATACAACTACCGCTATCACGCTCTCGATGATCCGGAGGTCCCGGACGCCGAATACGACCGGCTCATGCTCGAACTTCGCGCGCTCGAAACTCAGCATCCGGAGTTGCTGACCCCTGATTCGCCGACGCAGCGGGTGGGCGCGGCGCCGATTGCGGCTTTCGGCACGGTGAGGCATCGGCTCGCCATGCTGTCGCTGGACAACGCCTTCAGCGACGAGCAGGTGCGCGACTTCGACCGCCGTATCCGGGAACGGCTTGATCTCGAGGAACCCATTCGCTATTCGGCCGAGCCGAAATTGGACGGCTTGGCCGTCAGCGCCCGGTATGAGAACGGCGTGTACGTGCAGGGCGCGACGCGCGGCGACGGCGAAACCGGCGAGGACATCACGCAGAACCTCAAGACCGTCAAGGCGCTGCCCATGAAACTGCGCGCCGCTCGACCGCCGCCGGTGCTCGAGGTCCGGGGCGAGGTATTCATGCCGCTGGCCGGTTTCGAACGCTTCAACCGGGAAGCGATTGCGCGCGGCGAGAAGAGTTTCGTCAACCCGCGCAATGCGGCGGCGGGAAGCCTGCGCCAGCTCGATCCGCGTATGACGGCGGCGCGTCCGCTCGACCTGTTCATCTACGGCCTCGGAATCGTCGAGGGCGGCGACCTGCCCACTCATCACAGCGCGATATTGCAAGCATTGCGCCATTGGGGATTCAAGATCTGCCCGCAATCGCGCGTCGTGGAAGGGGCCGACGGCTGTCTGGATTACTACCGTGAGATGGGTGCGCTGCGCCCGAAGCTGCCGTACCAGATCGACGGCGTGGTCTACAAGGTCGACGATCTCGATCTGCAACGGCAGCTGGGATTCATTTCGCGGGCGCCGCGCTGGGCGGTCGCGCACAAATTCCCCGCCGAAGAGGCTCTCACCATGGTGCGCGACATCGAATTTCAAGTGGGCCGCACGGGCGCGTTGACCCCGGTGGCGAGGCTCGAACCGGTGTTCGTCGGCGGCGTCACCGTCAGCAATGCAACCTTGCACAACATGGACGAATTGACCCGCAAGGACGTCCGAGTGGGCGATACGGTGGTCATTCGCCGCGCCGGCGATGTCATTCCGGAAGTGGTGAGCGTGCTGCCCGAGCGCAGGATTGCGGGCGCGACGCTGGTGACGCTGCCCAGCGTGTGCCCGGTGTGCGGATCGCCGGTGGTGCGCGAGGCCGATCAGGCGGTCGCGCGGTGCACCGGAGGACGAATATGCGCGGCGCAGCGCAAGGAGGAAATCAAGCATTTTGCCTCGCGCCGCGCCCTGGACATCCAGGGACTGGGCGACAAGCTCGTCGAACAGCTGGTGGATCGCGATTGGGTGCGAACACCCGCAGATCTGTTCGACCTGCAGGAGGAGCAGCTCGCGACGCTCGAGCGCATGGGCGATAAGTCCGCGCAGAAATTGCAATCCGCCATTTTGGGTTCCAAGCGCACGACGCTGCCGCGATTTTTGTACGCGCTCGGCATACGCGATGTGGGCGAGGCGACCGCGCTCGCGCTGGCGCGGTATTTCGGCGATATGGCGGCGCTGCGCCAAGCCGGAGAGGACGAGATCCAGCGGGTTCCGGACGTGGGTCCGGTGGTCGCGAAGAATGTCGCCGCTTATTTCCACGATCCCGACAATGCAGCCATCGTCGATCGGCTGCTCGCCAGCGGCATCACGTGGCCCGCTCCGGCGCCGATTGACGCTCATTCGGAAGTGACGGGGAAGACCTTCGTGCTGACCGGCACGCTGCAGGCAATGACGCGCGAGGCGGCGGAGGAGGCCATCGTGCAACTCGGCGGCAAGGTGAGCGGCAGCGTGTCGAAGAAAACGCACTACGTGGTGGCGGGGACGGACGCGGGTTCCAAACTCAAAAAAGCCCAGCAACTGGGCATCACACTGCTCGACGAGGCTGCGTTTCTCAAATTGCTGAAAAAGCAATAGCGACAAAATCGCAGGATGCGATTTTGGACGCCCGAAGGGCGCGGGCCCCGGATGGGCCCGCGTCAACGCGAGGCAGGATGCCGAAGCAGACGCCCGGAGGGGCGCCCGAAGGGCGCGGGCCCCGGATGGGCCCGCGTCAATGCAAAGGCAGGATGCCGAAGCAGACGCCCGCAGGGGCGCCCGAAGGGCGCGGGCCCCGGATGGGCCCGCGTCAATCAGAGCTTCTTTTCGATCTTGGCGGTCTTCTTCAGGCCTTCGATGTATTCCTGGAATTTCTTTTGCATGAGGGCGTTGGTCAGCTGAGGCTTCATCTGGTCGAACGGCGCGTCGCGCGTGTCTACGAGCTTGATGATGTGCCAGCCGTACTGGGTCTGCACGGGGTCGGTCGTGAAGTCGCCTTTCTTCAGGCCCTTGACTGCATCGCCGAAGGGTTTGACCATGCGCGCCGTCGTGAACCAACCGAGGTCGCCCCCGTTCGTCTTCGAATTGTCGGTGGATTCGGCTTTCGCGAGGTCCTCGAACTTTGCTCCGCCCTTGATCTTCTTGATGAGCTGATCGGCCTTTTCCTTGGTCGGCACCAGGATGTGCGAAGCGTGATACTCCGTCTTATCGGTGGCGGCGTCGTACGCGGCATGCAGGTCCTGATCCGAGGGTTCATTGCTCTTCACGTACTTCTGCGCGGCGGCGTCCGCCAGAATCTGCGTGCGCAGCAGAGCGATGCGAGTGCCGACTTCCGGATCCTTATCCAATCCGTCCTTCTCGGCCTGAACTGCGATGAGCTGCATGTTGATCATCTGGTCGAGGACTTGATTCTTCTCTTCCGCGGTAACGTCGGTCGCCGGTTTGCCGCGCAGCAGGCCTTTCAGGTAATCGTCGTAGGCCTCGCGCGAAATGGGCGTGCCGTCGACGACGGCGACCGCCGGCGTGGTCGTCGGCTTGTCGGCGGCCGTGGGCGGCGCCGCCGCCTGTTGTCCCTTGCCGCAGGCCGCCAGCAGTAGGGCGATCGCTGCCACGGTGGACCGGAGGGTCCACTGTGTACTGAGAAATTGAGTCATTTGGGTCCTCTATACACGAAAAAAGGCGGCTATGGCCGACATGGCCGACGCGCCCGGGGGCGGCAGTTTAGCCTTTACCGCGCCATCTCTCCAATTATCGATGCGATGTGACGGAAAAACCGCCCAATCCATGCTCTTTCGAGCCCATGAGCTAGGTATCCGCCGGGGGCGAGGCGTTGATCGCCAAGGCGTGGATGTCGGTCTTTAACAGATCGTCGACCGCGGCGTATACCAGCCGGTGACGCGCCACGGGCGATACGCCGCGGAACGCCTCGGCCACTATGGTTATGCGGAAATGACTGTGGCCGCCCGCGGCCCCCGCATGACCGGCGTGCAAGTGACTCTCGTCCTCGATGGTCAGCAGCGTCGGCATAAAACGGCTCTCGAGGCGCTGACGCAAGCGCTGCTCGCGGCCGGCGGCTGGTTGATTCATACGCCTCCGGTTAGCCCCGCTCCGATTGCGCGGTCTTGGTCTTGCCGCTCAGCCACAAGATCTGCGGCATCATGAAAATCAGCATGGCCACCGTGATGCCGAACACTTTGAAATTGACCCAGATACTCTCATCGAAGTTCCGCGCCACGTAGATATTCGCCGCCGCGAGGAGCGCGAGCCAGCCCACCCACAGGGAATTGATGAACAGCCAAGTCCGCGGCAAGACAGGCAGAGGTTCATTGAACACAGCCTCCAACAAGCGCCGCGCGAGGGGCTGTTTGCCGATGAACATACTGCCGAGAAAAGCCCCCGCTGCCAGCGCAAGCAGCACGGTGGGCTTCCATTGAATGAAACGGCGGTCGTGCAGCAGCAGAGTAGCGGAGCCGAGCACCAGCACCACCGCCACGGTGATGATGTGCATGGTCTTGAATGTCCCCGTGCGCAACCGGTGCACGGTGAGCTGCAGCACGCAGGCGATCATCAGGGCCGCCGTGGCCCAATAGATGCCCAGCAGCTTGAAACCCACGAAAAATACGATGAGAGGCAGCCATTCGAGTAACTGATTCATCCGCGTATCATAGCCGACGAAATGAGTATCTACCTGCAACTGCATCCCGTGTCCCCGCAGCGGCGCTTCGTGCGCCAAGCCGTCGAGGCTCTGCGCGCCGGAGGGGTGATCGTCTATCCCACCGATTCCTGCTACGCGCTGGGCTGCCATATCGGCGACAAGGCGGCTCTGGAGCGCATTCGCGATATTCGGCAGACGGATAGGAATCATCATTTCACCCTGGTATGCCGCGACCTCGCCGAGGTCGGTAAGTATGCAATGGTCGACAATTGGCAGTACCGGTTGTTGCGTGCGCACACACCGGGTCCGTACACCTTTCTGCTCAAGGCCTCGCGCGAAACGCCGCGGCGCTTGAAGCATGAAAGACGCGGCACCATCGGATTGCGCGTTCCGGATCATCCGGTAACCGCCATGCTGCTGGGCGAATTGGGTGAGCCCGTCATGAGTTCAACGCTGTTGCTGCCCGGCGAGGAGCTGCCGCGCACCGATGCCAAGGAGATCTATGAGAAGCTCGAACACAGCGTTGACCTCGTCCTGGATGGCGGCAATTGCGGACTCATCCCCACCTCGGTGATCGACCTGTCCACCGACCGCGCCATCGTGGTGCGCGCGGGCCGCGGCCTGTTAAGCTCCTTTGCGGACTCCGCAACCGTATAATGCCGGCGCAATGCGGGCGATAAAGTTCGTATTTAGTTTAAGTAATGAGTGTAAGCATTGGATTTATTTGCATTTCTATATAAGGTGTCTATCTGGGCAATCCCGCTCCTATTTGCAATCACCCTGCACGAAGTGGCTCATGGCTGGATGGCCAGATACTTCGGTGACCGCACCGCCGAGATGCTAGGACGCCTGAGTTTGAATCCGCTGCGCCACATCGATCCCATCGGTACCGTGCTGGTTCCCGGCCTCCTGCTTGCCGTCGGCGGACTGCTGTTCGGATGGGCGAAGCCCGTGCCCGTGGCGACCAGCGCGCTGCGCAGTCCGCGCCGCGCGATGGTTGCGGTGGCGCTTGCCGGCCCGGCCGCGAATTTCCTCATGGCGGTGTTGTGGTGCGCGGTGCTGGGAGCGATCCTGCGGATCAACGGCAACCAGACCTTGGGCCGTTGGATCACGCTCATGGCGCAGGCGGGTATCTTGAGCAACGTGGTTCTCGCGCTATTCAACCTGTTGCCCATTCCTCCGCTCGACGGGGGGCGGGTTCTCGCGGCGTTGCTGCCGCCTCGCTTGAGCGTTCGCTTGGAAAAGATCGAGCCGGTGGGCCCTTTCATCGCGCTTGCACTGTCCGTATTGGGACTCTTCGGATGGCTGTTCAATCCGGCCTTACGGATGGTCGGACGGATCATCAACGCCTTGTTCGGATCGTCGGCATGAGCGGTCCGATACAAAACCGACGCGTGCTGTCCGGCATGCGGCCCACGGGCCAGCTGCATTTGGGCAACTACCACGGCGCTCTCAAGAATTGGATCGAACTGCAGTACCAGTACGAATGCTTTTTCTTCATCGCCGATTGGCATGCGCTCACCACGGGCTATGAGGATACCTCGAAGCTCGAGGAGTACGTCTGGACGATGGCCATCGACTGGCTGGCGGCGGGCCTCAATCCCGGCGTCGCCACTCTGTTCATTCAATCGAAGGTGCCGGAGCATGCGGAACTGCATCTGCTGCTGTCGATGATCACACCCTTGGGATGGCTGGAGCGCGTCCCTTCCTACAAGGATCAGCAAACGCAGCTCGCCGACCGCGATTTGAGCACGTACGGTTTTCTGGGCTACCCCTTGCTGCAATCCGCGGACATATTGCTTTACCGCTCCCAATACGTGCCGGTGGGCGAGGACCAGGTTGCACACGTGGAGATCACCCGCGAGGTGGCCCGGCGCTTCAATCACATCTACGGCCGCGAGCCGGAGTTCGAACAGAAGGCCGAGAAAGCCATCAAGAGCTTGGGTTCGCGCAACTCCGCCATGTACCGCACCCTGCGCAAGGAGTTTCAGGAGAAGGGAGACGCGGACGCTCTGGCCAGGGCGCGTGCGCTGGTCGAATCGAACGCCCGTTTGACCGTCGCCGACCGCGATCGCCTGTTCGGATTTCTCGAAGGAACCGGCATTGCCATTTTGCCCGAGCCGGAGGTGCTGCTCACCGCAACACCCAAAGTTCCGGGCTTGGACGGACGAAAGATGTCGAAGTCCTACAACAACACCATTGGTTTGCGCGAGGACCCGGATTCGATCGTCAAGAAGCTCAAGGCAATGCAAACCGATCCGGCGCGCGTGCGGCGCACCGATCCCGGCGACCCCGACAAATGTCCGGTGTGGGACCTGCACAAAGTGTATTCAAACGCCGACACGCAAGCCTGGGTGCAAGCGGGTTGCCGCAGCGCGGGTATCGGCTGCCTGGAATGCAAGGCGCCGCTGATCGAAAAGATCGTCGAGGAAGTGTCCGCGATATCGAAACGGGCGCAAGAGTTCGAAGAGAATCCCGAACTGGTACGCGGTATCATCGCCGAGGGGTGCGAGCG
>Ga0137410_10001150_pt1 | contig 18182 bp, 10 predicted proteins | sample CZODoug1_16funga_FD_108878 | JGI IMG/M metagenome (GOLD analysis project Ga0137410, IMG submission 108878) | Vadose zone soil fungal communities from Angelo Coast Range Reserve, California, USA - CZODoug1_16fungal (Illumina Assembly) | ecosystem: Environmental > Terrestrial > Soil > Vadose zone... | reverse complement strand
GGACTGGTCGAGGTGACCCGACCAGATGGCGACGAGCGCGTAGTTCCACCGGTACAGGTCCGCGTACGTGCCGTGCACTTTCGGCGGCGGACCCGGATCGTGGTAGACCTGATAGCGGAAGCCGCCGCGAAAGTAGTTGGTCCGATCCTGGTCGGCCAGCGCGAACGGCGCCACCGCGCCCCACTCGGGCGACAGCGCAGGCGGCTGCGAATTGACGACGTTGCCGGCCTGGTCGATGGCGATCGGCAGCGCGATGGGTTGCCAGCGGTCGAGATCGACGATGTTCGGGTTGCCCGGCTTGAACGGCTCGATCGCGGGATTCGCCGGCTGGTAGAACTGATTACGGTACCCGTTGGCTTCGTTCGCTCCGTCCTGCAAGCCGTACGCGATGTAGCACTCGGCGATGCGGTTGCCGACGGCGGCCGCCGAGCCGGTGCTCACGTCGGTCGAGGTCTTCGCCGTGTCGTAGCCGAGCGTGCTCATGAGCTGATCCATCGCTGGCAGCGTGGCCGCGCCGCCGGGCGATGCGCCGAAGCGGTGACGCAGGATCCGATAGGCGGCGTAGCTGATCGCTTCCTCGCGCGCCGGCTGGCGGTCGCCGTGGAAGGCGGGCACCGTGAGCGCGCAGCTATAGCCGTGCAGGGTTTTGCCCGCCAAATAGGTTTCCGCGGTAGCGGAGTAGGTCGCCCAGGCGTCGTACATCGCGGCCGAGACGTGGAACAAGTTGCGGGCGTGCACGGTGGGCCGCGCCAGGTCCTTGCGGATCGCCTGCAGCATCACTTCGTTCCACTGGCGCGCGACGGAGGGGCTGCGCGTGTCCGCCGTCTGCGCAACGACGTCGTCGCCGTTGCGGGAGTCGCACGCGCCGAGCATGCCGAGTGCGCCGAGGCACGCGAGCAACCGGGCCCGCGGCTTGTCGCCGCGGAAGAGCGCCGTCCCGATCATTGCTCGTGCCCCCCTGCGCATCGCGTGCTACTCGACGAACGTCGCCTTGCCGGCCGCCACGTTCGCGTAGCTGTCCGTTCTGCCGTCGGGCCATTCGATCTGCACGGAGTCGGCGGAGCCGGCCGAGCCGAGCCCGAACACCTGCGCGGTCGGCGTCTGCGACGTGAAATTGCCGCCGATGGCGATCTCGCGGAGTTGCGTGGTGCCGCCGATGGTCACGCGGATTCGCGCGCCCACGGCCTCGGTGTTCGGGGCCTTGGCCACGAGCTTTACGGTGAGCGATTTGTTGGTGCTGGTCTTGTCGTCGTTCAGCCAGAACGCGCCGGAATTCGCGAGGCCGCGGTTGGTCATGAAGATGTCGACGTCGCCGTCGCGGTCGAAGTCCGCGCAGATCACGGCGCGTCCTTGTTCGGCGTCGCTCATGCCGCGCGTGCCGGCCGCGTCGACGAATCGCAACCCGTTCGGCTGCGAGATGAACAACCGGCTGCGGTCGTGCTCGAAGTCGTCGATCGGATTGAGATTGGTCCAGCCGTTGGTGTGAAAGATGTCCAAGCGGCCGTCGAGATCGAAGTCCGCGAGGCATGCCCCCCAGCCCCAGCCGCCGTCCTGAATGCCCGCCGCGATCGACACGTCCTGCAGCAAGCCGCCGCCTTGGTTCAAGTAGAGGCGATTACCCACGGTCTCGGACGCGCCGAAAATGCCGGTGACGAACCAGTCGAGATCGCCGTCGTTGTCGACGTCGCCGACGGCGGAGCCCATGCCGTTGCGGTCGATGATGACGGCATTGTCCGTCGCGTCGCGAAACGCGCCCGGCCCTTGCGCACCCTTGTTCATCAGGAACCGCGTGTTGTTGAAATCGGAGACGATCAGGAGCTCGGGGTAGCGATCGCCGTCCATGCGCGCGAACCCGGCGACGAACGAGTAGTCGTAGTCGAGCGCCGTCGGCTGAAAGGGCGCGTATCCGCCGCGCCGAGGGATCGTGGCGGCGGCCACGCCCGACGCGACGCTCGCGTCGGTGAAATGAATCGTGCCCGCGGCCCCGTCATTGAGCCACAGCGTTTCGGTGTTGCCGTTGCCGCCGGCGCCGTCCGGAGGCCGCGGCGTGCCCCAGTGCGCAAGCAACAGGTCGACGTCGCCGTCGAGATCCGCGTCGCCGAACGACGCCGAGATGGTGTTGCGCGCGCCGAGCGTGTTCAGGCCCGACTGTGCGGTGACGTCGCGAAACGTGCCGTTGCCCAAGTTCTGGAACAGCACGCACGGGTCGCCCTCGAGGCCGCCGACGAACAAGTCGAGATCGCCGTCGCTGTCGAGATCGGCGAACACGGGGCCGCTTTGCAGGTAGCCGCCGCCCGCGGGTTTGGCGCGCGCGACGCCGGCCGCCGCCGCCACGTCGGTGAAATGATTACCGCCGTCGTTGCGATAGAGCAGATTCGGCCCGACGTCGCCGCGCACGACGTAGAGATCGAGGTCCCCGTCGCCGTCGTAGTCGCCGGCCGCGGCGCCGCCGGCGAACATCTCGGCCTTCGAGTTGGTGGGATTGACGATCTTGTGAACGAAGCTGATGCCCGTGCTGTTGGTGATGTTCGAAAACTGCGCCGGTGGCGCCGGCGGGGCCGGGGGCGGAGCTCCGCCGGGCGAGCCGCCGTCTCCGCCACCGCCGCCCCCGCAGGCCGCGAGCACGCCGAACGTCGCGAGCAGCAGCAGACGCGCTGCCGCGGCGGAAGCGCGCGTGCAACCGGTCCGCGACGACCGCGGGTCGCTCGAGGGCAGCACGCTCACTCCCCGCGGGGCCGATTGCGTCCGGCGTTGCGCCATGACGAGTCCTCCGGTAGCGGCCGGCCGTAGCCGGATCGGTCTTATTTGTACTTGAACGACACGCGGATTCCGGAGATTCGCGGATCGCCCCACTTGTAGAACGTCCGGGGCGTGCCGTAGAAGGCCTCGGTCTTGACGGACTCGTCCGTCGCGTTGTTCACGAACAGCTCCGCCGTCCACTGATCGCTGGCCGGGCGGAACGAGAGGCTCAAGTCGACCTTGGTGTACGCGGGTTGGACGCCGAAGTCGGCTTCGCCGGGATCCGTGGGGCTCAGCGTGCCCGCGGGGCGATCCGTGCGGTTCTCCCAGCCCAAGAACATCTGGTCGTAATAGCTCACGCGGATCCTCGGCGCAATGCTCGCGCCGCCGTTGAGCGGGAACGTGTGCTCGTACTGCACGGAGATCTGGTACTCGGGCGCGTACGGCAAGTGGTTGCCGGCGAAGTCGAAGACGCTGGACACACACGCGCCGCTCGGCAGCACGCCCAAGCCGCACGGATTCCAGATCCGGCCGCGCGCGTCGCCGAAGTTGCTTTCGTTGCCGAGGAACTCGTCGTAGGTCGCGTCGAGATAAGCGAACGTGGCGTCGAGGTGGCCCATGCCGCCGGCCACCACCGTGGACGCCTCGAGCTCGAGGCCGTCGATCGAGGCGGCGCCGGCATTGGTGTTGGTGAGCGTCGACTGGTTCGTCACGGGATCGATCACGGCGCCGGTGACCTGCATGTCCTTGAAGTCCATGAAGAACAGGTTGGCGCTGAGCCGCCAGGCTTGATAGTCGGTCTTGACGCCGACCTCCACGCTGTCGACCTCTTCCGGCTTTTGCAGCAGGACGTCGTTGCGTGAGAAATCGAGCCCGCCGCCGGCGGTGAGGAGGTCGGTATAGCCCTTGCCGTCTTGCAGCACGCCCGACTTCCAGCCGGTGCTGTACGAGGCGTAGAGCAGCACGGAGTCGTTCAAGTCCCACTCGCCGCGCAGCATCCCGGTGGTCTTGCTCCAGTCGCCGTGCATGTCGTTGTACTGCCGGTAGAAGCAACCCTGGCCGCCGTTGAGCGCCGAAGGTTGCGCGGCGATGTTCGCCGGCAGGGGTCCCACCAGGCCGAACGTGCAGTCGATCGAGCGGCCGCCCGTGTCGCTGCGCGAGTCGTCAATGTAGCGCAGGCCGGCGGTCAAGCGGAAGGCGTCGGTGATGCTCAAGGTGCCTTGGAAGTAGGCGCTATTCGAATCGAGCGCGCGATTCGGCTGCACGAACGTCGAGAGCACGCCGTTCGCCGAATCCTGCGGCGTGAAGCCCCAGCTGCCGTGCAGCATGTCGAAGCGGATGCTGTTTTCCTCTTGGAAGTAGAACAGGCCCGTCGTCCAGTAGAACTTCCGGTCGGCCGGGCTCGTGATCTGCACTTCGTGCTGCGTGGCGTCGTAGGTGGAGTACACCGTGTTGCGCGTGTCGCCCTGCGCCTGGTTGCCGTACAGCTGGCTCTGCGTGAAGTCGGACCACCCGCCGATGTAGCTCACGGTGTAGCCGTCGCCGAAGCCGATGTCGAGCCGGGTGCGGATGTTGTCGGAATCGAGCTCCAGGTTGCCGGGCGCGGTGGCGTCGTTGACGCGGTTGTCGAAGTCGAGGCTGCCCACGTCGCCGGTGCCGGTGTTGCGGAAGTTTTCGTACGCGAGGTACCAGCTGATGTTGTCGTTCGGCTGAAACATCGAGCTCAACCGATACGAGGCGAGATCGACGGTGCCGTAGTTGCGGTTGGTCTCGAAGCGGTTGCCCGGCGTGAATGCCGTGATGCCGTCGCGCTCGTCCTTGGCTCCCGCGAACCGCACGGCCCATTTGTCCGACGCGGCCAGGTTGACCATGCCGCGGAGGCCGAGCAGCGAGTCGGAGCCCGCGGTGATCTCGCCGTTCGCGTCGAAGCCGTTGGCGTTGGGTTTGGCGGAGTGCAGCGAGATGGCGCCGCCGGTGGAGTTGCGGCCGAACAGCGTACCCTGCGGGCCGCGCAAGATCTCGACGCGATCGAGGTCGTACATCATCACGGTGGTGCCTTGCGAGCGCGCCGCAAAGACTCCGTCGGAGTAGAACGCGATCCCCTGATCGCCGGCCTCGGTTTGGTTCCGAGTGCCGAGCCCGCGGATGAAGATCAGCGGCACCGCGTGATCGCCGTTCTCGAAGAACTGCAAATTCGGCACGAGGCCGCGCAGGTCGAGGAGCGACACGACGTGGTTCGTGTCCAGGGCTTCCTGGTTGAAGGCTGAAATCGCAAGCGGCGTCTGCTGCAAGTTCGTCTCGCGGCGCGTGGCCGTGACGACGATTTCTTCTAGCTGCGCCTGCGCGGCGAACGTGCACGCGCACAGCGCGGCGCCAGCCAACACCGGAGTCAAGATCCTCATGACGGCCCCCTCATTCTCGTGGTAGTTGCGGTTGTAAACGAACCACTTGTCGCTGCTGGACTCTACGGCCCTGAAAATGACAGCGTTATCATCCTAGCAGAAATGACAGCGCTGTCCATAGATTTCGTTTTTGGTCGCCGGAACGCGCGTTGCGTCGTCGCGACGGGAGCCCGCGGTCAGCGCGCTCGCCGCGGCCCCGCGCTCTCCCGGATCACGAGCTCGGTGGGAATTTCGGTGCTCGTGGGCGCATGGTCGGCGGTTCTCAGACCGTCGAGCAGCATCGTGGTGGCGATGAAGGCGGCCTTCTTGGTCGGTTGGCGGACGGTGGTCAACGGCGGCCAAAGCCGCTGCGACATCGCGATGTCGTCGAATCCCACGATGCTCATCTCGGCCGGCACCTCGACCCCGTGGCGATGCGCGACGAGCAGCGCGCCCGCGGCCATGTCGTCGTTGCTGGCGAACACGGCGGTGGGCCGCTTCTTCAACGCGAGCAGCTCCTCCATGCAGCGGCTGCCCGACTCGAACGTGAAGTCGCCTTGGCGAATCCAGTCCGGGTTCGACGCGAGACCGAGCTCCTTGACCGCGTCGCGATACCCCTGCAGGCGGTCGATGCTCGCTCCTTGGTTCTGGTTGCCGACGATGAAAGCCACGTTGCGGTGATTCAGGCCCGCGAGATACTCGGTCATTTTGTAGGCGCCGAGCCGGTCACCCACGGACACCGACGGCGAGAGCTGGCCGCGGTGGAGCTGCGAGACGCGGACGAACGGCACGCCGAGCCGCGCCATCGCGGTAAGAAGCTTGCGCGAATCCGCGAGCGGCGGCGTCACGATGAAGCCATCGAGCAGCGCCTGGCGCGCGAGGTGCTCCACCTCGAGCGCGGCGTCGTCGATGCCGCCCAAGCACGGATGCAGCAGCAGGTTGTAGCCGTGCTCGCGGCACGCGTCGAGCGCGCCGTGTTGAATGTCCGGGATGTAGTGATTGACGTCGTCATCGTGATAGAGAAGCGCAACGATGAACGATCGGCGCGCCGCGAGCCGGCGCGCCGAGATGTTCGGCGCGTAGCCCATCGAGCGCGCGGTCTCGAATACTTTGTCGCGCGTCTCCTGCCGAACGTTCGGCTCGCTATTGAAGACGCGCGACACCGTCTTGATCGAAACGCCGGCGCGTGCGGCGACGTCGTTGATCGTCTTGCGTTGATTCTGCTGCCTTGCTGCCATAGACCGTCTTCGGGGTGCGCGCCTCTGTGCGATACCAGCGTGAATCATAGTCTTCATTGACAGCGCTGTCACGAACATGGAATGATGCCGCCTCGAGCCGCGGACGAGCCGCGCGGTTGCCGGTCCGGTTTCACGCCGTAGCGCGTCGCGCGATTTCGCGGGCACTTCCCGGACCTCCAGAAGAAAACGGCCGCTCAAGGGGAAGACCTAGAACATGCAAGCCATCGACCTTTGGATCGTCGGCTTGTACGTGTTGACGACCCTCGCGATCGGCCTCCTCGCCCGCAGACGCGCCGCGAAGAGCCTGCAAGCCTACTTCCTCGCCGACAAGTCGATGCCTTGGTATCTGCTCGGGCTCTCGAACGCGTCCGACATGTTCGACATCTCCGGAACGATGTGGCTCGTCGCGCTGTGCGCCATCTACGGGCTCAAGAGCATGTGGATCCCCTGGGTCTGGCCCGTGTTCAACCAGATCTTTCTGATGGTCTATCTCTCGACCTGGCTGCGCCGCTCGAACGTGCTGACGGGCGCGGAATGGATCGAGACGCGCTTCGGCAGAGACACGGGCGGTCAGCTCTCGCAATTCGTGGTGATCGCCTTCGCCGTGCTGAGCGTGCTCGGCTTTCTCGCGTACGGCTTCGTGGGCGTCGGCAAGTTCATCGAGATTTTCCTGCCGTGGTCCGGCGTCGAGCGGTTCGTTCCGTTCGAGGTTGCCCCGCAAAACGTCGCGCATGTCTACGGGATCGTTTTCACGACGATCGTGATGATCTACGCCGTGCTCGGCGGCATGTTCAGCATCGTTTGGACCGACGTGGTGAAGTTCGCGTTGATGACGGTGGTCTCGGTGATCGTGGGCGTCATCGCGATCCGGCGCGTGGATCCCGCGACGCTCACGGCGCTCACGCCCGCCGGCTGGCACACGCCGTTCTTCGGCTGGACGCTCGATCTCGGTTGGACCGGAGAGCTCACGCCGCTCAACGACAAGATCAAGAGCGACGGCTTCACGCTGTTCGGCGCCGTGATGATGATGATGCTGTTCAAAGGGGTGCTCGTGAGCGCGGCGGGACCGGCTCCGAACTACGACATGCAGAAGATCCTCTCGACCCGCTCGCCGCGCGAGGCCGCGCTGATGAGCGGGTTCGTGTCGGTAGTGTTGATGCCGATCCGCTACCTCTTGGTGGGCGGCTTCGCGATCCTCGCCGTCGCCTATTTCGGCAAGCTCGGAATCACCGCGGGCGGCACCACCGACTACGACCGGATCCTGCCGGCGGCGATGCTCGAGTTCGCCCCGCCGGGCGTGCTCGGCCTGATCGTCGCGGGACTGCTCGCCGCGTTCGTCTCCACGTTTTCGGCGACGCTCAACGCCGCGCCGGCGTATCTCGTCAACGACGTCTACCGGCGCCACATCAACCCGCAGGCGAGCCGCAAGACGCTCATCTATCTGAGCTACGCGGTTTCGATCGCGTTCGTCTACTTGAGCGCAGCCATCGGCCTCACGATCCCGAGCATCAACTCGCTGCTGATCTGGATCGTGTCGGGGCTCTGGGGCGGCTACACCGCGGCCAACGTCCTCAAGTGGTACTGGTGGCGCTTCAACGGCTACGGATTCTTCGCGGGGATGCTCCTCGGAATGGTCGGGGCGCTCACGTTGCCGACGCTGCTCGGCCCGATGTTCCCCGAGATCTCCGCCGACGTGTTTCCGCTGATGAGTTTCCCGCTGCTGCTGTTGCTGTCGGCGGCCGGCTGCCTGGTCGGCACGTATCTCACGCCCGCGAACGACATGCGCCTGCTCATGGACTTCTACCGCCGGGTGCGGCCTTGGGGTTTCTGGGGCCCGGTGCGCGCCGCGGTGCTGCGCGAGGATCCCGCGTTCCCGGTGAATCGAAACTTCCGCCGCGACATGCTCAACGTGGTCGTCGGCACCGTGGTGCAGACCGTGCTCGTGGCGCTGCCGCTGTACGTGGTGCTGCGCCGGTTCGACGGCGTCGCCGTGTGCCTCGCGATCCTCGCGGTCGGCGGCGTGGTGTTGAAGAAGAATTGGTACGACCGGTTGAGTAACGACTGATGGCGGCGCGAGAGGACGACAGCAAGCTGCCCTCGGGCGTGTACGGACGCTTCGACTCACGCGAGCGCGAATACGTGATCGGCGAGCCGCTGACGCCGCTGCCGTGGATCAACTATCTCGGCAGCAAGGCGTTGTATTCGATCATCTCCAACACGGGCGGCGGCTACAGCTTTTATCGCGACGCCAAGCTGCGCCGCCTCACGCGCTATCGCTACGACAGCGTGCCGCTCGACAGCGTCGGCAAGTATCTATACATCGCCGACGGCGGCTGCACGTGGAATCCGGGCTTCAGGCCCACCTGCACGCCGCTCGACCGTTACGAGTGCCGCCACGGCTTGGGCTACTCGCGATTCCGGTCCGGCAAGAACGGCCTGCACGCCGACTTGGAGGTATTCGTCGCCGACGACGACGACGTCGAGCTGCAGCGGCTCACGCTCCGGAACGTCACCGCCGTGCGGAAGACCGTTCAGGTCTATTCGTACGTGGAGTGGTGCCAGTGGAACGCCGAGGACGACAGCGGCAACTTGCAGCGCACGCTGTCGCTCGCCGAGTGCGTCGTCGAGGGCAGCCTGATTTGCCACGTCACAGGCTACCGCGAGCGACGCTCCCATTACAGCTTCCACGCCGTGAACCGGCCGATCATCGGCTTCGACACGGATCGCAGCGCCTTCTTGGGCAACTACGGCGATCTCGAGGATCCGGCCGTCGTGCGCGCGCGCCGGCCGCGCAACTCGATCGTGAGCGGCTGGTGGCCGATCGCGTCGCTGGCCGTGGCGGTAACCTTGGAACCCGGCCAGTCCGACGAGCTGACCTTCGCAACCGGATTCGCGGAGAACGCCGCGGCGGAAAAATGGAGCGCCGACGGCTCGCCCAATCTCGTGGCCGCACGCCGGGTCCTCGAGTCCTTAAACGACCGCGCGCACGTCGCGCGCGAGCGCGCGCGACTCGGGCAGCGCTGGGAATCCGTTTTGGACGTTCTCCAGGTGAGCACGCCCGATCCGAATCTCGACGAGCTCATCAATACCTGGAACCCGTACCAGTGCATGGTCGCGTTCCATCTCGCGCGCAGCGCGTCGCTGTTCGAGACCGGCCGAGGCCGGGGAATCGGTTTCAGGGACTCGAACCAGGACTGCTTGAGCGTCGTGCACGTGGTGCCGGACGAGGTTCGGCAGCGACTGATGCATCTCGCAGCCACGCAGAAGAGCGACGGCAGCTCCTATCATCAATATCAGCCGCTGACGCGCACCGGGAACGCGGACATCGGCGGCGGATTCAACGACGACCCGCTATGGCTGGTGCTGAGCGTCGCGGCCTATATTCGCGAGACCGGCGATCTCGGCTTTCTGGATACCGCCGTGCCGTTCGAGGACCGGCCGAACGATGCCGCGACGATGCGCGATCACGTGGAAGCGTCGTTGCGCTACACGTCGAGCCGGCTCGGAGCGCACGGCCTGCCGTTGATCGGCCGCGCCGACTGGAACGATTGCCTCAATCTCAACGCCCACTCCTGGGACCCCGACGAGTCGTTCCAGACGGGCCCGATGCGCACGAGCGGCCGAGCCGAGTCCGTCATGATCGGCGCGCTGTTCGTGCTCGCGGCGCGCGACTTCGCCGCGCTCGGCGACGCGCTGAACGAGCCCAACACTGCCGCAACGCATCGCGCGGCGGCCGATGCCATGGCGGCGTCGATCGAGCGGCACGGCTGGGACGGCGCCTGGTTCCTGCGCGCCTACGATCACGAGGGTCGCGCCGTGGGCAGTCACCGTAACGACGCCGGCCAGATCTTCCTCGAGCCGCAGGCGCTCTGCGGCATGGCGGGCATCGGCGCGGCGTCGGGCCGTCTCGACATGGCGCTCGACAGCGTGTCCGAGCGCCTCGCCTGCGAGTACGGCGTGCAGCTGCTCGCTCCGCCGTACCGCAAGTATTCGAGCGAGCTCGGCGAGATCTCGACCTATCTGCCCGGCCTCAAGGAGAACGGATCGGTGTTCTGCCACACCAACCCATGGCTGATCATTGCCGAAGCCAGGCGCGGGCGCGGCGATCGGGCGCTGCAATATCTGCGCGCCGTCGCGCCGACGTACCAATCGGACCCGGACACGCGGCGCACGGAGCCCTACGTCTACGCGCAGACGGTGGCGGGCCTCGCGGCGGCGAAGCCGGGCGAAGCGAAGAACTCCTGGTTGACCGGCGCCGCGTCGTGGTCGTACGTCGCCGTCACGCAATACCTCTTGGGGCTGCGCGCGGACGTGGATGGCCTCGCGATCGACCCGTGCATCCCGCCGGAGTGGTCGGGCTTCAGCGCCCGGCGCCGGTTCCGCGGCGCGACGTACGAGATCGAGGTCGTCAACTCCGGCGGCGCCGGGCGGGGAGTACGAGGCATGCTCGTCGACGGCGCGCGGGTGACCGGCAACGTGGTGTCGCCGGCCGAGCCCGGCGCCACCGTTCGCGTGCGCGTCGAGCTCGGCTGACGTGGCTGCGCGCACGCATCGCGAGCGGCCGCGCGGCGAAGCGCTCGAGCTGCGAGACGGCCGCTGGAACGTCGTGGTGTCGCCCGGGCGCGGCGGCAGCCTCGAGCTCTGCGAGCTCGACTGGCTGCCCGTGCTGTCGCCGGCGCCGCGGCTAGAACGCATCGGGCAACCGCCCGCGTCGTGCTGCTATTTTCCGATGATCCCGTTCTGCAACAGGATCGAGAACAGTCGCTTCGCGTTCGGCGGGTCGATCGTGCGATTGCCGGAGAACATGGCCGGGGAGCGGCACGCGATTCACGGTCACGGTTGGCAAAGGGCGTGGCAGGTCCAGGGTGCTGACGCGACGCGCTGTCGCCTGTCGTACCGCCACGAGGCCACGCCGGACTGGCCATGGGCTTACGAGGCGGAGCAGTCGTTCGAAATCCTCGGCAGCTCGTTGCGGATCACCCTCGGCATTCGCAATCTCGCGCCGGCGCCGATGCCGTGCGGGCTCGGCTTTCATCCTTTCCTGCCCGCCGCCGAGGGCGCGAGCCTCGCGTTTCGCGCTGCGGCGGTTTGGGACGGAAGCGCCGGCGAATTCCCGCGGCGGCGAGTTGCGGTACCGCGTGACCTCGATTTCTCCGACGGCGCTCCGCTTGCGGAGCGGCTCGGCATCGATCACTGCTTCGACGGCTGGGAGCGTACGGCGACGTTGAGCTTCGGCCAATCGCGCCGCAGCATCGTCGTGGAGGGCTGCGCCGCTACCGAACGCCTCGTCGTCTACGTACCCGCGGACGCCGACTACTTCTGCGTCGAGCCGGTCACGCACGCCGTCAACGCGATCAATCTGCCGGACCCCGCGGCCGCGGGGCTATGGACCCTCGAGCCCGAGGGCCATCGGGAAATCACGATGTCGATCGGCGTGAGCTCCGTCCCCCGAACATAGGCCTCCGGCGATTCGCGCTTCGAATAGTCAGCGGCGCGCGGCTGCGTACGTCTTGGCGAAGCCGTTGCGCGCATTGGTGACCGTGAACGTGCCGTCGCGCTGCGCGGCGACCTTTAGCCAGTACGCCTTGCCGTTGTGCACGGGCGCCGGCGGCGCGCCGGCCCCCGGCGCGGCCGCCGCCACGGGCTCGATCGGCATGGCCGCGGGTTGCTCGTCCACCGTATTGGCGATGAACGCGCCCGGCACCGTGTACTCCTGTCCGCCGAGCTGCGAGAAGTGCAGCTGCCAGAGGTCCTCGAGCCCGGGCGCGGCGAACAGCACCTTCATCGTGTCCGGCTGACCGCCCTTGCGCGTGCCGTTGTTCATGATCGCCGCGCGCGCGCCGATCGCGTGCACGAGCACCGGGCCGTTGGAGATCGGCTGACCGTGGTGCGAGACAATGAACAGATCGACCGTGCCGAGCCGGTTCATCGGGCACATCAAATCGTGCTCTTTGTTCCAGGTGAGGTCGCCCAAGTGCAACGCGCGAAATCGGCCGAACGTGAAGTGACTGCCCACCGACTGCGCGTTCTCGCTCGGATCGGGGTCCATGGGCTTGTAGCTCGCGCAGAGCGGGTTCGGCTGCCCCGCGCCCGGTAGCGGCTCGCGGATCGCCTCGCCGGCCGAGGCCACGATCCGTACGTCCACGTCGCCGAGCTTCACGCGGTCGCCGGGTTTCGCGACGACGTGCGACGCCTTGGCGTAGAGCTGCGGATAGACGGCGAGAAACGCGTCGGCGCCGGGGCCCGGCTGGACGTTCGCGCCGTGGTCGATGAACTCGGCGATGGGGATGCGCGCTGCGAGCGTCTCCATCGCGCCGAAGTGGTCGCCGTGGTAGTGGGTGGTGATCAGGTGGTCGATGCGCCGGACGCCCGCGTCCTCGACGGCGGCCATGATTCGGCCGGCGTCGCGGTCCGCGGCGGGCCCACCGTTGCCCGTGTCGATCAAGAGCGACTCGCCTGAAGGCGCGACGAACAGCGTGGCGTTGCCGCCCTCGACGTCGATGAGGTAGATGTCGAGCGTGGTGCGGGGTTGAGCCGTGGCCGTGGCGGCCCCGAGCAGCGCGAGCAGGAACGATACGAAGCGATACATGGCGCCCTCCGTCAAACCTTGGCCTTCGGAAAGTGTTGTTGCGCGACGTCGACGTGCACCCAGTCGTGCATCGCCTGCTCCCACACCGAGCGAATAGGCGCAGGGAATTCCGGGTCGCCGAACCCGCCGACCGCTACGCCGACGAAACCTGGCCGGAGGCCGGCGTACCAGAACACGGTCGAGCCGCAGGTAGGACAGAAGTGCTGCGAGAAGCTTGCGCCGGAGTCCGTGGCCCGCGAGTACTGGCTCGTAACCCCGCGGATCTCCGCGTCGGCTTGCGCGTAGTAAGCGCCGACCCCGAACGGCGACCCTGTGCGGCGCTGGCACTCGAGGCAGTGGCAGGCGACGACGGCTGACGGCTCGCCGCGCGCTTCGACGCGGACCGCGCCGCAGGAGCAACGAGCCGTGCGTTGCATGGCTCGGACCGCCGTCGCCGGCGACGAAGTTTCGGAACCCGTCATCGAAGCACCCCCGCGGGTCGGATCATCGTCGCACCGCGCACAACCCTCAATAGACAACCCGCTCCACGGTCCAGTCCGCCCCGTGGCCGGAGCCCAATATGTTGCCGTCCTTGAGCATGCAGATGAGGTCGTCGCTCGGAGGCAGGTAGAAGGCGCTGCGGCAGGCGCCGGGAATCGTCCACACCTCGGTCCATGTGTTGCCGCCGTCCTTGGTCGAGACCGCAAAGTTTTCGACGACGACCGGCCGGTTCGGCGCCACCACGGCGACACCGTTGGTCGCATCCCGAAAGCCGACGCCGACGCCCATGCCTTGGAATCGCAATTCGCGCCACGTAGCGCCGCGGTCGATCGACAGCGCACCCTTTCTGAAGCCCCCCGAATAGATCAGCCCGGCAGCGGCGTTCACGAACCGCGCGTCCGCCGACGGCGCGGCCGACTCCTTCCAGGCGTTGCTTCCAGCGTCGTACACGAACCATTGCTCCGGCACCGCCCACGCGACGAGCCGCTCACCGAACACGTCGAGCCCTACGCTTCGTAACGGGTGTCGCTGCTGGGGTCGCGCCGTCCCGAGCACTTTCCACGGAACGCTCGGAAGCTCGAGGAAATTCGGTCCGCGCAAGAGCAGGGCCTGAGTGTCCGGAGTTCCCGCAACTGCAACCACGAAGTCGCTGCCCAAACGCGCAATCCCCGTCACGATGCCCGGCGCGCGCGCACCCGTCGACCACGTCGCACCGCGATCGGTGCTCAGCAGCAAACGGCCTTCGGTCGTTCCGGCGTAAAGGCGGCCGTCTTCGAAGAACACCGCGTCGACCTCGTCGGCAACCCCGGTGTCGCGATTGCTCCATTGCCCTTGCGGCGAGCGCACGAGCACCTGACCGAGCGCGCTGCCGAAAAAGGCGTTGCCCCCGCCGTCAAACACAGGAGGCGTCATCGCAACGGTCGCTCGTTTGCCGAGCTCCACGATTTCGCGCGCCGACGTTGCTTTCGGCCATTGATCCTTCATCGACGGCTGGTTCGCCTTCGTGATCGCGCGGTCGATGATCGAGACCAGTAGACCGCCGCCGGTCGACACGGAGGCATCCCTGTACGCCCAATTCGACGTGCCGTTCCAGCGAATGGGATCGGCGGCGAGAGCTGCGGCGATCTCCGGATAGTGCGCGCGCACCAACGGACCTTCGCCGTCCGCGTCGCTCATCTGCACGACGGTCGCGCGAAGGGGCCCCACCGGCTGCTGCAGCAACGTGCCGAGGTCCGTGAGCTTGCCCGCCTCGACGGAGAACTTGGGGAACATCCCTTCGAGGTCGACGCTGGCGGGGAGTTGATAGAACCCGAACCACGAAGAGTCCAGCCTTAGCAGCCGGTACTCGCCCGGCGGGAGCCACGCACCGTACATCGCTGGATTCGGAACGACGGGAGTCTTCGTCTCGAGTGTGTAGTTCCGGCCGCCGTCTCGTTCGACCACGAGCCTGAGATACGGCGCGTCACCGTTGTTCGCGACTCGCGCCACGGCGAAACCCTCCGTGGCCGCGCGCTCGCTCGGCGGGGGTTCCTTCGCGGAGGCAACGCAGCACGAGAGGGCCACCGCGAACGCCAGGAGCGATCGAGGCGCAAGGAAGTCCTTGCGGTAGCCGTGGAGTCGCATCATCCGAAACCCCCGTTCACGGATCGTAGCTCTGCCTCCCCCAAGCGCCGCGCGGGCGCCATCCGCGCACGAATATACATCGCTTCGGAGAGAGTCGGGCGGCTCGCCGAATCTGCCGCGGATGCGGCGCCACCCGCGAGTGGAAACGTGCGCGCCGTGCCGGAGCGCGGGCGGTGGCGGCCCCGCCCGCTCGCCTTCTACTTCGGCAGCCGCGAATCCACGAACGTGAACTCTTGACTCGCGGCCGGGGGGTCGAGGTTCGCCAGCACGGCCACGACGTAGCCCGACTGCGGGTAGATCCGCAGCTCACCGTTCATGCCGGGCGCGCCGCCGTTGTGGCCGACGGCGCCGGCCCCGTCCTTGCGCGCGTCCTCGAAGCCGTAGGCATACATCGGCCCCCCGGGCGACGGCGACACCTTGCCGGTGATCAGCAGCGCGGTGTGCTCGGCGTCGAGCAGCTTGTGCCCCATCAGGGCCGTCGCGAATTTCAGCAGGTCGCCGACCGTGGAATAGCCGCCGCCGGCCGCCATGCCGCGATACGGCAACGTGTCGGTGTTGCGGGTCAGGCCGGCGGCGCCCGGCGCGCGCATGTAGCCCACGGAGCGGTCGGCGACCGGTTCGCTCTCGGGCTCCGACCCGCTGCGCGTCATTCCCGCGGGCGCGTAGATGTGCTCGGCCACGTAGTCGTAGTAGCTCTGGCCGCTCACTCGTTCGATGACCACGCCGAGCAGCACCATGCCGTAATTGCTGTACACCCAGCGGCTGCCCGGCTCGAACGCCGGCGCGCGCTGACCGTAGAGCTTCACGTAGTCGTCGTGCGTGCGCAGCTCGAGCCGGTGCGCGCTGAAGTCGGGGCCGAAGATGTCGCCGGTGCCGCCCGTGTGCGTGAGCAGCTGATGGATCGTGACCTTGGTCGCGACGTCGCGATTCGGGTAGTCCTTGACGTAGCGGCCGAGCGGCGCGTCGAGCTCGATCTTGCCGGCCTGCACGAGTTGGAGGATCGCGACCGCCGTGAACATCTTGTTCATCGAGCCGATTCGGAAGCGCGTGTTGGTCGTGTTCGCCGCGTTGCTCTCGCGATCGGCGAGACCGTAGGCTTCGTTGAACAACACCTTGGCCGTGCCGTCGGCCGCGATGCGCGCCACGAGCGCCGCGCCCGCGAAACGGTCGCTGGCGGCGTCGCTCTCGAGCTTGGTGCGCAGCGCCGCGATCGCCTCGGCTTCGCCGAGCCGCGTGATCGGGAACTCGTCCGGGCGCGGAATCGCGCCGATGGCAAACCGCGTGATCTTGTGCGCCTCGTCGGGCTCGACGACGAGCGTGAAGCGCGCGAATTGATCCGAGCCTCGCTCTTGCACGAGACCCACGAGCAACACCGGCGTGGCCTGCTCGATCTTGCGCAGCTCGAAGCCGCCGCTCCGCTCGCGGAAGTTGAGCTGCGCGTCAACGTTCATCGACGGGTAATTCGCCGCGAGGTATTGCGCGAGCCGATCGCGGTCGCCGCTGTTGAACGCGTCGAGCCAGGCCGAGAACTGCCGAAACGGCGGCGCCGCGCGCGCGGCCTCGACTTGCGCCGGCGTGAGCGGCGCGGGCGCAAGCTCGGGCGGGGGCTGCGCGGGCTGCAGGCCGATCCCGGTGATCCGGTCGGGCGCGTCCGCGGCAATGCTCAAGGTCACTCGCGTGAACGCCTTCGCCGGACCCCGCTCCTGCAGGAGGGCGACGATGCGCGCGTCGCCGGACTCCTCCACTTTCCTGAAGTCGAAGCCGCCCGTCTGCGCGCGGAGGGCGAGACCGGCGTCGGGGGTGCGGCCGGGTATGCTCTTGTCGAAGAACGCCTGCAGGGTCGCGCGGTCGCCGCTATTGAATGCGTCGAGCCAGGCCGAGAGCTGGCGGCCGGGCGGCGTGTCGGGGATCTGTGCAGCGGCGGTGCCGGCCAAGAGTAGGACGAAGATGGGGAATAACGTCTTCATGAATCCTCCTCGCATTTGCTAGCTACCGGATGCGCGAACGCGCCGAAGCGTCGCGGGCAGCGTGAATGCGGGCGTCCCTGCCCGAGCAGCATGGCGCCGGCGAGGCTCCGGCGGCACGCGGGTGGTTACTCGTCGCGCAACACGCGCGCGGGAATCAACCGCGCGGCCCTGAGCGCCTGGCCGCCCACGCCGAGCCACGCGAGGCCGAGCGCGATGCCGAGGCTCGCCACGTACGGCCACGGCGTGAACGACATCCGCGCAACGAACCACTGCACGTAGATGTCGGCGAGCAGATAACCGATTGGCCACGCGACCACGTTGCCGATCACGACCGGTCTGCCGAACTCGACGAGCAGCTGGCGCAGGATCCTGTTGGAATTCGCGCCGAGGCATTTGCGGATGCCGATCTCGTGCCGGCGGCGATTCGCGACGAACAACGCCATGCCGAAGATTCCGGCGAGCGCCACGCTGAAACCGAACGCGACCACCGTGAGCAGCGCCGTGGTGAGACCGTTCATCGCGCGCAGGCTCTGATCGCGCGCGTCGTCGAGGAACATCGGCCGCATCGTGCCCGCCGGGTTGTCGGCGAGGCCCTGCCAGACCGTTTGGATGTGCGCAATTCCGGCCTGCACGCCGTCGGCGGCGAGGCGCACGATCGGCAGGGCGTCGCGCGGGTCCAAGTGGAACGCGTGACCTTTCGTGCCGAGCGTGAGCAGCGTGAGCGGGGCGGCGTCGACGACGCCGACGATCTCGAAGGCCAGCGCGCTCGTCGTCGCGACACCGGAGCCTGCGTCGGCGCGCTGATAAACGACTTGGCCGACGGCCTGCTGCGGCGTCGACCAGCCGAGCAACCGCACGGCTTCGCGGTCGACGACGATGGCGAGCGTGCCCGCCTGGTTCGCGGGCCGGTCGGCGGTTTCCTCGAGGTCGCGGCCGCGCAAGAACTCGCGCCCTGCGACGAGATCGAAACCCAGCGTCGCGAAGAAGTCGTAGGAGATGAACCGCGTCTGCAAGCCGACCGGTGCCTCGGCGCCGGACGCGGTAAGCGTGTAGCGAGCGGGCTCCGCGCGGCCCGCCCAGGCGAGCGTGCGCATTCCGGTGACGCCTTTGACCTGGGGTGCGCGCGTGAGCTCGGCCGCGAGCACGTCGGGATCGACGGCGACTT
>Ga0137410_10001149_pt1 | contig 18188 bp, 15 predicted proteins | sample CZODoug1_16funga_FD_108878 | JGI IMG/M metagenome (GOLD analysis project Ga0137410, IMG submission 108878) | Vadose zone soil fungal communities from Angelo Coast Range Reserve, California, USA - CZODoug1_16fungal (Illumina Assembly) | ecosystem: Environmental > Terrestrial > Soil > Vadose zone... | reverse complement strand
TCGCCGGCGAACATCTCCATCCAGACGATCTGCTTGTTGCCGCCGTAGGCTTTCTTCACCGCCGCTGCGACGACTTTCAGCATTACCGGGGTGATGTCGACGCCGGTGCCGTCGCCCTCGATGAACGGGATGATCGGGTTGTCGGGAACGGCGAGCGAGAAATCCTTGTTGACCCTGATCTTCTCGCCGCCGGCGGGGACCTTGATGTGTTGGTAGGCCATGACAGCCGAAATTAGATGCTCAGCCCGCGAGGGCGTCTATCGTGGCGTTGAACGTGCGGCTGGGGCGCATCACGGCGCTGGCCTTGGCCGGACTCGACGCATAGTAGCCGCCGATATCCACCGGCTTGCCCTGGACGGCGTTCAGCTCGTCGACGATTTTCTTCTCGTTGTCCGCCAGGAGCTTGGCGAGCGGCGCGAAGTAGGCCTTCAACTCCGGATCTTCGGCTTGCGCGGCGAGCGCCTGCGCCCAGTACAGGGCGAGGTAGAAGTGGCTGCCGCGGTTGTCGAGCTGCCCCGCCTTCGGCGAGGGCGACTTGTTGTTGTCGAGCAGCTTGCCGGTCGCCTCGTCGAGCGTTCGGGCGAGGAGCATCGCCTTCTTGTTGTCGTGCTTGAAACCGACGTCCTCGAGCGAGACCGCGATCGCCATGAATTCGCCGAGTGAGTCCCATCGCAGGTGATTTTCCTCGACCAGCTGCTGCACGTGCTTGGGCGCGGAGCCGCCCGCCCCCGTCTCGAACATGGCGCCGCCCGCCATCAGCGGCACGATCGACAGCATCTTGGCGCTGGTGCCGAGCTCCATGATCGGGAACAGGTCGGTGAGGTAGTCGCGCAGGATGTTGCCGGTCACCGAGATGGTGTCCTTGCCGCGGATCACGCGCTCCAGCGTGAAGCGCATCGCGCGCACCTGCGACATGATCTGGATGTCGAGGCCGGTGGTGTCGTGGTCCTTGAGGTAGCGCCGCACCTTCTTGATGAGCTCGTTCTCGTGCGGGCGGTATTCGTCCAGCCAGAACACCGCCGGGGTATTCGACTGGCGCGCGCGCGTGACAGCGAGCTTAACCCAGTCGCGGATCGCCGCGTCCTTGGCCTGGCACATGCGCCAGATGTCGCCCGCTTCGACGCTCTGCTCCATCAGCACGTGGCCGTCCTGATTGTCGACGACGCGCGCGACGCCGTGTTCCGGGATCTCGAAGGTCTTGTCGTGCGAGCCGTATTCCTCGGCCTGCTGCGCCATCAAGCCGACGTTGGGCACCGTACCCATGGTTTTCGGATCGAAGGCGCCGTTGGTCTTGCAGAAGCTGATGACCTCCTGGTAGATGCGCGCGAAGGTTGATTCCGGCTGCACCGCCTTGGTCTCGTACATCTTGCCGTCCGGCCCCCACATCGTGCCGCCGGCGCGGATCATCGCCGGCATCGAGGCGTCGACGATCACGTCGTTGGGAGCGTGCAGGTTGGTGATGCCCTTTGCCGAGTCGACCATCGCCAGGCGCGGGCGCGCTGCTTCGCAGGCGCGCATGTCGGCTTCGATCTCCGCGCGTTTCGCTTCCGGGAGGCCCTTGATTTTCTCTTCAATGCTGACCGTGCCGTTGTTGACGTTGACACCCAATTCGGCGAACAGCTTGCCGTGCTTCTCGAACAGGTCCTTGTAGAACACCCGCACTGCATGGCCGAACACGATCGGGTGGGAGATCTTCATCATCGTCGCCTTGACGTGCAGCGAGAAGAGCAGGTCGTGCTTCTTCGCGTGCTGGATTTCCTGCTCGAAGAACGCGCACAGCGCCTGCTTGCTCATGTACATGCTGTCGATCACCTCGCCCTCGAGCAGCGGCACCGAGGGCCGCAGGATGACCGTCTTGCCGCTCTTGGTGACGAGGTCCATGCGCACGTCGCAGGCGTGCGACAGGGTGATCGATTTCTCGCCGTGGTAGAAGTCGCCGCTGTGCATGTGCGAGACGTGCGTGCGCGAGGCGGGATCCCATGCGGCCATCGAGTGCGGGTTCTTGCGCGCGAAGTTCTTCACCGAGGCCGGGGCGCGCCGGTCGGAATTGCCCTCGCGCAGTACCGGGTTGACCGCGCTGCCGAGCACTCTCGAGTACTTCGCCCGGATCGCTTTTTCCGCATCGCTCTTCGGATTGTCGGGATAGTCCGGAAGCTTGTAGCCCTTGGACTGCAGTTCCTTGATGGCCGCCGTCAGCTGGCCGACCGGCGCGCTGATGTTGGGCAGCTTGATGATGTTCGCCTCACGCTTGAGCGTGAGCTTGGCGAGCTCCGCCAGGTTGTCTGGAATGCGCTCGTGCGGCGTCAGGATTTCAGAGAACTGTCCCAGGATGCGGGCCGCCAGCGAGATGTCGCTTTCCTCGATCTCGATCCCGGCGGGCCGGGTGAAAGCGCGCAGGATGGGCAGCAGGGAGTAGGTCGCGAGACGCGGCGCCTCGTCGGTCAGGGTGTAGATGATCTTGGGTTTTGCGGTGGACACCGGGAATTCGCCTTTGCGGATGGTTATCGTGACGCAGGAAGGCCGCCATTCTAATAAAGCTTCACGTCCAGCGCGCGCTCCGCGAGCCACACCATGGCGATTGCCGCGATCAGGGCCGAGCCGCCGGCGAGGACCAGGCGCCGGTAGAAGGCGCTGCGCCGCGCCGCATAGGCGAGCGGCAGGAACACCGCGATGATCGCCAGCTGCCCCGCCTCGACCCCGAGGTTGAAGCCGACCAGCGCGAGCAGCAGCGCGTCGCGCGGCAGCCCGAGATCGGCGAGCACGCTGGCGAAGCCGAAGCCGTGGATCAGGCCGAAGCCGAACGCCACCGCCCAGCGCCGGGCGTGCACCAGCGGCCAGATGTTGTTCAGCGCCGCCAGCACCACCGACAGGGCGATGGTCGACTCCACCAGCCGCGACGGGAGGGAGATCACCGACAACGCGGCCAGCGAGAGCGTGATCGAGTGCGCGACAGTGAACGACGTCGCGACCCTGAAAACATCCCAGAACGTGTCCCGGAAGCGATGCGCAGGGACCCATTCCCTGTTGATCAGGACGAAGACCGAGGGCAGGAGCAGCGACACCAGGAACAGGATGTGATCGAAGCCGATCCAGATATGCCACACGCCTTCGCGCACGTACTCGGCGAACTGCTGCAGCTTCGAGCGCGCTTGCGCGCTGATGTCGAGCTTCGGGCGCTCGGGCGAGAGGATGCCGGTGGTGGTGTCGCCGCCGCGATCGACGCGCAGCAGGCCGCGGTGGGTCGGGTCGAGATCGAAGAACAACCGGTACTCGACCTCGACGGCGTGGTAGCTCTCGCTCGGGCAGCGCGCGGCGAAGCGCAGCACCGCGTAGGCGCCGTCGGAGTGGTCGTCGACCAGGTGCTCGGCGGGTTCGAGCCTGCACTCGCTGCCGTCGACCCGCAACGCGAGCCGCGCGAGCGCGTAGGCGTCGACCTCGGCCTGCTTCGCCTTGAGCTCGCCCCAGGTGATGGCGCCATTGCCGTCGGCGTCCAGACCGATTGCGTACTCGAGGTCGCGCAGGGCGATGTCCCACTGACCGCGCAGGGTGTGGCCGTCGGCGAAGAGCGTGAGGTAGCTGTCGCTCGGCTTGTGCGCGTGCGCCGGCGCGACTGCGAAGAGCAGAGCGGCGAGCAGCGCTCTCATCGCAGCGAGGCCGCGACGCGCCGCATGCGCTCGCTTTCGAAGCGGCTCTCCTCGAGCCATCTCAACACCGGCGCCGCGGCCTTCGCGTCCTTCGCCGCGGCCGCGGCATCGAGAACTACCAGCGCGTCGCGCGGCTCGCGCTGCTCCTTCCAGTTGTCGAGCGCGACGGCGAGCGCGGCGCGCGGTTCGCCCTTCAGGTCGAGCAGGTAGCGAGCTTCCTCGCCCATATGCAGCCGCTCGCCGCGCAGCGCCGCGGCGGCGAAGCGCTCGCCGAGCGCCTGCGTGTGCGCTCGCGCGTCCGGGAGTTTGAGCGCCCGCTCGGCGATCGCGAGGCGCAGCAGCAGCGTGTCGGAGCGCACCCAGTCCTGCAGGAGCGTCACGACCTCCTTCGGCCGCTTCTGCTCGAGCAGGAAGTCGGCGTACGCCGCGAGCAGGAAGTTGTCGGTGACGCCGAGCTTGAGCGCGGCGGAGAAATGGCGCTCGGCGAGCGGCGCATCGCCGAGGCGCCACGCCATCTCCGCCAGCCGCGTCTCGGTCCACAGCCGGGCTCCGGCGGATGCGTTGGGATGCCGCATGAGAGCGGCGCTTAGTCGGTCGTAGGCGGCGCGCGTCTTGCCGGTCGTCGCCTCCACGTAGGCGAGACAGCCGGTCGTGGTCAGCTCGCTCGCGTAGCCCTGCAGCGCAGCGCACTCGCGCGCCGCGGCGGCATAGTCGGCTTGCACCATGAAGATCGCTGCTCGCCACGTGCGCGCATCCACGTGACCCGGTTCGCGCTGCAACGCGCGCTCGAAGTCCTTCATGCCGCTCGCGAAGTCGTGGCGGTATTGCCGCAGCAGGCCGCGCGTGAACAGGATCTCGGCGGGGGCATCGTCGCCGGGCCACGGCCGCAGCGCCGCTTCGGCGTAGCCGACGTAGCGCGGGTCGCCTTCCGCCATCGCCAGATCGAAGTAGCGCTGCGCGAGCTGTGCCGCAGTCGCGGCGTCCTTCGGCGAGGCGGCAAGGGCGGCGCGGAGTTGCCGCAGCTCCGCCATGACGGGGTCGCCGCGGCGCGTCGGCAGCCGCTCGAGCACTGCCGAATCGTCCGAAGGCGTATAGGGGGCTGCCCATACCGCGGTGGCGGTCAGCAGCAAGGCGACACCGAAACGGCGCATCGTTTCTTGCACAATCCTTACAAAACAATAGGTTACCACACGAGCAAGACGTGTTACGTACTGTCTGTAAAATCTGCGCCGGGTTCAGCCTCCAGGGAGGACGGGCCCGCGGTCAACCGCCCGCGATGTCAAGCGTTAAGCGGTCGCGGGAGCGGGCCACGTTGCGTCGACCCCGTTTCGAAAACTAAACAGGAGAATTAGATGAGCAAGCTGATCACCGTGATCGTCGCCGCGATGTTCGCGGCCGTGAGCGCCTCCGCCTTCGCCGCGTCGCACACCGGCGCGAAGGGCGACAAGATGGACAAGATGGAAAAGAAGTCGGACAAAAAAGCTGCCAAGAAGAGCGACAAGAAAGCTGCCAAGAAGAAGATGGAAGACAAGAAGTAACTCGCTCTTCGCAAGAGCAAGAAGGGCCGGCTCCGCCGGCCTTTTTTTTCGCCCCGATTTCCTACGAGCGGCGTTCGTTATGCCGCTTGATGGTCTTCAGCATCTCGACCGGCGCGAAATCGTCGGTCAGCAGCTTCGCCCCTTCCTGCGGCCGGATATCGCGCTTCGCCGCGAGCAGCTCCACCAGGTCGTAGCGCAGCTTGTGCTGCTTGGTGAGCGCGGCGGCGCGCTGGCGCAGGCGCGCCGCCGGGATCGGCTCGCCGTCGTAGGCGATGATCACCACGTTGCCGCCCGCCTCGTAGGTGTCGACGTTGCGGAACACCGCGCCGATGGTGCGGATCGCGCTGTCGAGCACCATGGTGGAGGGCTCGACGTTCTGCGCCACCACGCCGCCCTGACGCAGGTGCTTCTTGATGATCTCGAAGTATTCCCTGGTCATCAGATGGAAGGGCACGAACGGCCCGCGGTAGGCGTCGAGGAACACCGCATCGTAGGCGCCCTTCGAGCGCGTGAGGAAGATGCGGCCGTCCTGCGCATGCAGCTTCAGGCGCTCGCTTTCCTTCACGCCGAAATATTTCTTCGCCAGCCGGATCACCTCGGGATCGAGCTCGGCGATCTCCAGGCTGAGCTGCGGGAAGCTGTCGACCAGGTAGCTGGCGGTGCGACCGCCGCCGAGACCGACGAAGGCGGCGCGCTCGAAGCGCTCGTTGTACGCGGCGGCGATGGTCATGTAGCGGGTGTAGCGCGCCGCCAGCGAGCCGCGGTCGAGCATGTCGAACACCGACTCGACGTACTGGCTGTTGCGGTAGCCGAAGTTCATGTACAGCATCTGGCCCTGCTTGATGACGAACACGTTGTTGTACTCGGACTCCACTTTCTCGATCACGCCGTCGGGAGCCATGACCGAGACCTGTGCCCGCGCCGTCTCCGGCTGCGCGCACAAGACCGCCGCGACGAGCGCGAGAACGGCCGGCGCTGCCGCGCGCGCCCGGCCGCGATGCAGCGCGAACAGCGCCGCGGCGCAGGCGATGGTCAGCGCGCCGAGCAGGTAGAAGATGGCGCGCGAGCCGATGTACGGAACGAGGAAAAAGCTGGTGCCGATGGTGCCGAGGATGCTGCCCACCGTGTTGAGCCCGGACATGGCGCCGACGATCGAGCCCGAATGGGCGACGTCGACCAGCGCCAGGCGCACCGCCACCGGGCTGACCGCGGCGAAAAGCAGCGCCGGCAGGAATGCCATCGCCAGCGACGCGACCAGCGCGCCGACGCGAACGTCCTCGACGGCGTCGAGCAGCGCGAGGCAGAGCATCTCCGAGTAGAGCGGCGTGCAGAGGATGACCGCGCCGCAGGCGAAGAGCAGTCCGGCGACGAAGCCGAGGCGCGGGTAGCGGTCGGCGAGCCGGCCGCCGATGAAGAAGCCGAACGACATGCCGAGCAGGAACACCGCGATCAGCGCGCCCCAGGTGTAGATCGTGCCGCCGAAGTAGGGGACGAGCGCCCGGCCGAGCACCATCTCGAAGGCCATCGTGCCGAGGCCGGCGTAGAAGCTCACCGCGAACAGCGCGCCGCGATGCAGGGTCACTAGTGAGCCAGGGTCATGACCAGCCCGGGCATCGGCGACTGGTCATTCTGGAACGCGCCGACCACCACGAGCTGGCCGGTCGGCAGGAAGGTGAAGTTGGTGACGAACTGCATCGGCACCGGAATAACGCGCTGCAGCTTGCCTTCGGTTGACAGCAGCATCACGCGCGCCGCGCCGTATTCCGCGACATACAGGCGACCCTGGTCGTCGAGCAGCAGTCCGTCGGGGCCGGCGAGCGGGTAGGCGACCGACGCGGGCGGCAGCGACGCAAGATCGAAGAACACGCTCGGCGCGCCGACTTCGCCGGGCCTGGCCACGTCCATCACCAGCACGCGCCGCGCGAGATGCTCCGAGACGTACAGGCGCGAGCGCTTCTCGTCGATGCGGATGCCGTTCGCGTAGCGCAGTCCTTCCACGACGCGGTGCGGCTGATCCTGCAGGTCGACGAAATACACCGCGCCTTGCGAGGGGGCGCTCAGGCTGAAGACTCCGGAGGAAGTGAAGTAGAGCTGGCCGCGGCGATCGACGGTCGCATCGTTCGGGTAAGCGAGGCGCCGGCCGACGCCATCCGTTTCGAGGCGCTTGACGATCTGGAAGTTCCCGTTGACTCGCAGCACCCGATGCGCGAGGTGGCAGAGGATCCAGAAGCCGCCGCGGCCGTCGGGCTTGATCGAAGTCGGGCCGCAGCCGGCCTCTTCCCACACCGTGGTCGTCTTGCCGTCCTTGTGACGGCGGATGCGGTGCAGCGGCATCTCCGCCCAATAAAGGGCGCCGCCCACGACCGCAGGGCCTTCCGGGTAGTACGCCTGCTCCTTGAGGCGAACCTCCTCGGCGGCGGCGTGCAGCGCGAGCGCCGCGCCGAGAACGAGCAGACCGAACCGCACCTCTCGCTAGAACCCGCCGTGCGACTGCGCCGCCATGCAGTAGAGCATCGGGATCGAGAGCATGGTGTTGATGCGCGACGTCATGCCGGCGAGCTTGGCAGCCGCGGCTTTTTCTTCCGGCGTCACGGTGACGATGCCGAGCGCCTTCTTCTGGTTCGGCCAGATGATGAACCAGACGTTGAACCACATGACGATGGCGAGCCACGCGCCAAGGCCGATGGCGGTGAAGGGTTTTTGCAGCGAAAGCGCCTGGAGCAGATAGCCGCTCATCCAGGCCAGCAGCGCGCCAGTGACGAGAGTCGACATGGCGCCCCAGCGGAACCAGAACAGCGCGGTCGGCGCGATCACCTTGCTGACCGCGGGTTTCTGCTCGTCGGGGATCTTCGGCATCGACGGCGTCTGCACGAAGTTGAAGTACCAGAGCAGGCCGATCCACATCACGCCCGACAGGATGTGCAGCCAGCGCATGAAGAACGTCCAGTAGCCCATTCCCCCGAACGACTGGTAGGTGCCGGCGACGCCGATGAAGATCGCCGTGATCACGATGCCGGCGACGATCGTGCGGTTCAGCGAGGAGAAGAACGCGCCCATGGTTTTCCCTTTTCGTTGGCTGGGTTCGGAGGCGAAAAGTCTAGCACCGTCAGCGACCGCCCGTGAAAAATCCGGCCGCGGCGGCGGCCAGCACGAGGACTTGCGCAAGGGCGATGAAAGCCTGCAGGCGCTCCCCTTCGGCGAAGAGCAGCGGCACGCTGCGCGCGTAGCAGGCGAGGGTGACGAGGCCGAACAGCGCCACCGCGGCCAGATTGAGGAAGTCGGCGTAGCCGAGCATCCCGAGCCAGCCCCAGCCGGTGGGTGCGCCCGTCGCTTCGGCATAGCGGGCGGCCGACAGCGTCCAGAGCTGCGGCAGCTGCTCGAGCGGCACAAACGGCTCGACCGCGCCGCTGACGTAGACCAGGAAGGCGACCAGCGAGATCGCGAAGCCGACGCGCGTCGCCGCGTCCAGCCAGCGGGCATAGGTTGCCTGCATCAGATCCACAGTCCGGTCCCCCGCAGCAGGGCGCGCACGCCGGCGGCCAGCATGACGATGATCACCAGCCAGCGCACCAGTTGCGCCGGCACGCGTTCCAGCAGGCGGGCGCCGAGCCGCGAGCCGAGCATCACGCCGAGCACCGCCGGCACCACGAGCAGCGGCAGCACCGCGCCGCGATGGATGTACACCCATGCCGCGGAGCTGTTGATGATCGAGATGATGAGTCCGCTCGAGCCGACCGCGACCTTCAGCGGCGCGGCCATGAGCAGGTTGAGCGCGGGGACATTGGCGAAGCCGGCGCCGAGCCCGAACACGCCGCCGAGAAAGCCGATCGCGCCGAACGCGGCGAAGCCGCCGAGCGTGCGGTGCGTCTTCCAGTCGATGCGCGTGCCGGCGGCCGGGTCGGTGAACTTGCCTTCGAGCTTGAGCATCCGCGCCAGGGCGTCGGGATCGACCAGGCCGCCCTCGGCCGAGCGCGTGCTCCAGATGACGATCGCGATGGCGATCACCAGCGCGCCGAGCAGCGCCTGCAGCAGGTCGGCGGTCATGTTGAGGCCGACGATCGCGCCGGCCACCGAGCAGATCGAGCCGGCGAGGCCGAGCGGCATCACCAGCCGCAGGCTCGCCATGCCGTTCCTCAGGAGCTGCGGCCCGGCGGCGAGCGTGCCGGCGAGGGCGAACAGCAGGCCCGCGCCGCGGACGAAGTCGAGGTGAAAGGGAAAGAAGCTGCCGACGATCGGCACGAACAGAACCCCGCCGCCGATCCCGGCCAGCACCGCCACCACGCCGATCAGGAAGCCGACCGCCGCGAGCGCGATCGGCCAGACCCACCAAGGGACCGCCGTTACTTCCATGTTTCGGCTTCCATATGCCTGGAGCTATGCTCGCATATGCCCAAACTCGCCGCTAACGTCTCGATGCTTTTTCCGCAGCTCGATTTCCTCGACCGCTTCGCCGCGGCACGGGCGGCGGGCTTCCGCGCCGTCGAATACCAGTTCCCCTACGACCACGACCCGAAGGAAGTCGCGCGCCGCGTCCGCGACGCCGGCGTCGACGTGGTGCTGCACAACCTGCCGCTCGGCGGCAACCCAAAAGTCGAGCGCGGCATCGCCTGCCTACCGGGGCGCGAGCGGGAGTTCCGCGACAATGTGGCGCGCGGCATCGAGTACGCCAAGGCAGCGGGCTGCCCGCGCCTGAACTGCATCTCGGGCATCGCTGCCGCCGACAAGGAGCACATCGATGCGCTGGTCGGCAACCTGCGCTACGCGGCGCGCAAGCTCGGCGAGGCCGGCCTGCAGCTGATGCTCGAGCCGGTCAGCACCCGCACCGTGCCGGGCTTCATCCTCAACCGCTCGCAGCAGGCGATCGACGTGCTGAACGCGGTCGGCGAAGGCAACGCCTTCCTGCAGTACGACCTCTATCACATGCAGATCATGGAAGGCGATCTGGCGATGACCATCGAGCGGCTGCTGCCGCGCATCGGCCATATGCAGATCGCCGACGTGCCGGCGCGCAACGAGCCCGGCACGGGCGAGCTCAACTTCGATTTCCTGCTGCGCCACATCGACTCGCTCGGCTACTCGGGCTGGATCGGCGCGGAATACAATCCGAAGGGTGACACGGTCGAAGGCTTGAAGTGGGCTCGCGCCTTTCTGTCGTAAGCGCGCTGCGCGGTTTTCTACCCGCGCGCGCCGTCCTGCACGAGGAAGAGGACACCCGGCCGTACGAATGCGACGGCCTTACCGCCTACCGGCAGCTGCCGATGGTGGTCGCGCTGCCGGAAACTGAAGAGCAGGTGCGCCGGATCCTGCAAACCTGTCACGCGATGGGCGTCCCCGTGGTGCCGCGCGGCGCGGGCACGGGGCTTTCCGGCGGCGCGCTGCCGCCGGGCGACGGCGTGCTGCTGTCGATGGCGAAATTCATGCGTGCCGTGCGCGTCGATCCGGTGGCGCGCGTCGCGGTCGTGCAGCCCGGGGTGCGCAATGCCGCGATCTCCGAGCTCGCCGCGCCGCACGGCCTGTACTACGCGCCCGACCCCTCGAGCCAGATCGCCTGCAGCATCGGCGGCAACGTCGCCGAGAACTCGGGCGGTGTGCATTGCCTGAAGTACGGGTTGACGGTGCACAACGTGCTCGGCGTGCGCGGCTTCACCATCGAGGGCGAGGCGATCGTGCTCGGCGGCGAGGCGCTCGACACGCCGGGCTACGACCTGCTCGCGCTGTGCATCGGCTCGGAAGGGATGCTGGTCGTCGTCACCGAGGTGACGGTCAAGCTGCTGCCCAAGCCGCAGAGCGCGCGCGTCATCATGGCTTCGTTCGACGACGTGGAAAAGGCGGGCGACGCGGTGGCGAAGATCATCGCGGCAGGCATCATTCCCGCCGGCCTGGAGATGATGGACAAGCCGGCGACGCGCGCCGTCGAGCAGTTCGTCGGCGCGGGCTACGACCTGGAGGCCGCAGCCATCCTGCTCTGCGAGTCGGATGGCTCGGCGGAAGAAGTCGAGGACGAGGTGGCGCGCATGAAGGCGGTGCTCGAGGGCGCCGGCGCGACGCGCATGACCGTGTCGAGCGACGACGCCGAGCGGTTGCGCTTCTGGTCGGGCCGCAAGGCGGCGTTCCCGGCGGTGGGTCGCATCTCGCCGGACTACTACTGCATGGACGGCACCATTCCGCGCAAGCGCCTGGGCGAGGTGCTGAACTTCATCGCCGCGCTGGAGAAGAAGTACGGGCTGCGCTGCCCGAACGTGTTCCACGCCGGCGACGGCAACCTGCATCCGCTGATCCTGTTCGACGCCAACGATGCCGGGCAGCTCGACCGCACCGAGCGCTTCGCCGCCGAGGTACTGGAGAAATGCGTCGCGGTCGGCGGCACCATTACCGGCGAGCACGGCGTGGGCGTGGAGAAGATCAACCAGATGTGCGTGCAGTTCCGCCCCGACGAGCTCGAGCTGTTCCGCGCCGTCAAGCACGCCTTCGACCCGGCGGGGCTGCTCAACCCCGGCAAGGCGGTGCCGACGCTCGCGCGCTGCGCCGAGTACGGTCGGATGCACGTGCACGGCGGCAAGTTGCCGCACGCCGACCTGCCGCGCTTTTGACCGAGCCCTTCCAGGAGCGGATTCGCGAGGCCGCGGCAAGTCGCACGCCGCTGCGCCTGCGCGGCGGCGGCAGCAAGGACTTCTACGGCAACGCGCCGCGCGGCGAGATCCTCGACACCCGCGGCTACGCCGGCATCGTCAGCTACGAGCCGACCGAGCTGGTGGTGACCGCGCGCTGCGGCACGCCGCTCACGGAGCTGGAAGCCGCGCTGGCGGAGAACGATCAGTTCCTCCCGTTCGAGCCGCCGCACTTCGGCGCCGGCGCGACGATCGGGGGATGCGTCGCGGCCGGGCTGTCCGGCCCGAGGCGGGCCGCCGCGGGCGCGGTGCGCGATTTCGTGCTCGGCACCAAGCTCATCGACGGGCGCGGCCGGGTGCTGCAGTTCGGCGGCGCGGTGATGAAGAACGTCGCCGGCTACGACGTCTCGCGTCTGCTCGCGGGGTCGCTCGGCACGCTCGGCCTGATTGCCGAGGCGTCGCTCAAAGTCCTGCCGCGGCTGCCGAGCGAGCGCAGCTTGCGCCTCGAGGCGAATGAGGGCGAGGCGCTGGCGACGATGAATCGCTGGGCCGGCCAGCCGCTGCCGGTCTCCGCGAGCGCGTGGCACGAGGGACGCCTGTTCTTGCGTCTTTCAGGCGCGGAGCCGGCAGTTCACGCCGCTGCGCAGCGGATCGGCGGCGAGGCGGAGCAGGCTTCGCTCTGGACCGAGCTGAAGGAGCAGGCCCATCCGTTCTTCGCCGGTGCGGAGCCCCTGTGGCGCATCTCGCTGCCGAGCGCCGCAGCGCCGCTCCATCTGCCCGGCCGGCAGCTGATCGAGTGGGGCGGTGCCCTACGCTGGCTGAAGAGCGACGCGTCGCCCAAGGCGGTCCGGGAAGCCGCGACGCGGGCCGGGGGTCACGCGACCCTGTTCCGCGCCGCCGACAAGTCCGCCGGCGTGTTCACGCCGCTCGATCCGGTGAACGCGCGCCTGCACACGGCGCTGAAGGCCGCCTTCGACCCGGCGGGCATTCTCAACCCCGGGAGGCTCTATGCGGACTTCTAGGGCTTGGGAGGAGCGAGCTTCTTCTTCTGCGCTTCGACCGCGGCGCGCGCCTGATCGGCGAACGGGCTCTGCGGGTAGCGCGCGAGCAGCTTCGCGTAGAGCTGAATCGAAAGCGCCGGCTCGCCGGCTTCCCCTGCTTTCGAAGCGGCCTCGAGCAGCAGCCGCTGCAGGACGGCGGCGTCGTTGCCCGCCTTGGGCACGAGCGCGGGCTTCGGCGCGAGCGCCGGCGAGGGCACGGATGCGGGTGCGGCGCCAGCCTTTGGCGCCACGGCACCGCCCGGCAGGGCTTGCGACATGAAGCTGGCAAAGCGATCTTCGGAGGCCTTGTTGCGCTCCTCCCACTTCGCGCGCACACGGTATAGGCCATATACGACGCCGGCGACCGCGGCGAGGGCGATGAACCAGACCATGGCTTTCATGGAAAAAGTATAGCCAGTGCAGACCAGTCTCGCTGAATTCATCCGCGACAGCGCCGAAGGCCGGGAGGCCGAGTCCATCCTGCGCAAGTGCGTGCACTGCGGGTTCTGCACCGCGACCTGCCCGACCTACCAGGTGCTGGGCGACGACCTCGACAGCCCGCGCGGGCGCATCTACCTCATCAAGCGCGCGCTGGAGGGCGCCGAAGTCACCGGCAAGACCCGCCTGCACCTCGACCGCTGCCTGACCTGCCGCGCCTGCGAGACCACCTGCCCCTCGGGAGTGCGCTACGGGCGCCTGGTCGACATTGGCCGGGCGGTGGTCGAGGCGCGCACGCGGCGGCCACTCGCCGACCGGCTGCGTCGCGCGCTCCTGGCCTTCGGCGTTTCGCGCCCGCGGTTGTTCGGCACTGCGCTCGGGATTGCCCGCGTGCTTGGCTTGCAGCCGAAGGCGAGGCCTGCGGCGATGTGGCCGGAGGCGCGTCATCGCCGCAAAATGCTGGTGCTGGCGGGCTGCGCGCAGCCTTCCCTGGCGCCTTCGATCAACGTCGCTGCTGCGCGCGTGCTCGACCGTATCGGCATCTCGCTCATCGAAGTGCCGCGCGCCCGCTGCTGCGGCGCGCTGCGCTTCCACCTGAACTACCAGGACGGCGGGCGCGACGACATGCGCGCGCTGATCGACGCCTGGTGGCCGCTTGTCGAGCGCGGCGAGGTCGAGGCGATCGTCATGACCGCGAGCGGCTGCGGCACGACGGTGAAGGAGTACGGCCATCTTCTCGCAGACGATCCGCGCTACGCCGACAAAGCCGCGCGCATCTCGTCGCTCACCCGGGACCTTTGCGAGGTCATCGACCCTGAGGCGATTGCTTCCGCTCAAAAGCAGGACAAGGTCGCGTTCCAGTCGCCCTGCTCGCTGCAGCACGGGCAGCAACTTCGCGGCAAGGTGGAGCGGCTGCTGCAGGCCGCGGGGTACTCGCTCACCCCGGTCGAGGACGCGCATCTCTGCTGCGGTTCGGCGGGCACCTACTCCCTGCTGCAGCCGGAGACGGCGAACGAACTGCGCGCGCGCAAGCTCGGTGCGCTGCAGGCCGGCGCGCCGCGCTGGATCGCCACCGCCAACGTCGGCTGCTTGTCGCACTTGCAGGGTGCGGCGCAAACACCAGTGCGGCATTGGATCGAGTTGATTGACGGCGCCAGTGGAACATAGAGGCACAACGGCAGCGTAAAATCGGTGTCATGAGCGAAGTGGTCCGCGTTGCCTGCCCGCACGATTGCCCGGATACCTGCGCCATGCTGGTCACCGTCGAGGACGGTGTGGCGAAGAAGATCCAGGGCGATCCGTCGATGCCCTTTACCGAGGGCACGCTCTGCACCAAGGTCGCGCACTACCTCGAGCGCACCTATGCCCCCGACCGGCTGATCTATCCACAGAAGCGAGTGGGCCCCAAGGGCAAGGGCCTGTTCAAGAGAATTTCCTGGGATGAGGCGCTCGACGAGATCGCCGCCCGCCTGAAAGCGGTCGCCGCAGAGAATCCCGAATCGATCCTCCCCTGCAGCTATGCCGGCACGATGGGCATGGTGCAGTACATGTCGATGGACCGGCGCTTCTTCCACAAGCTCGGCGCATCGCTGCTCGACCGCACGCTCTGCTCGTCGGCGGGGAAGGCCGGGATGAAGGCGACGCTCGGCGGCTCGGTGGGCATGGACCCGGAGCGCTTCGACGAGGCGAAACTGATCATCCTCTGGGGCGCCAATCCGATCGTCTCCAACCTGCATCTCTGGTCGCGCGTGCAGGAGGCGAAGCGACGCGGCGCGAAGATCATCGCGATCGATCCGTACCGCAGCCTGTCAGCGGAGAAATGCACGCAGCACGTGGCGCTCTTGCCGGGCACCGACGGCGCGCTGGCGTTGGCGATGATCCACGTGCTGATCAGCGAGAACCTGCTCGATCACGATTACATCGAGAAATACACGCTCGGTTTTGACGAACTTGCCGAACGGGTAAAGCAGTACACGCCGCAGTGGGCGGCGCAGGTCTGCGGCCTCACCACGGAAGTTATCGTGCAGCTCGCGCGCGACTACGCCACCATCAAGCCGGCCGCGATCCGACTGAACTACGGTATGCAGCGGCACGCCGGCGGCGGCATCGCCGCGCGCACCATCGCCTGTCTGCCGGCGTTGATCGGTGCATGGCGCGACGCGGCCGCCGGCATCGTCCTGACCACCGCCGACTTCTACAGCTTCGACCATGCCGCGCTCGAGCGTGCGGACCTGCTCGGTGGGCGCAAGCCGCGCGTCGTCAACCAGTCCAAGCTCGGCGATGCGCTGCTCGAAGCGAAGCCGCCGGTGAAGGCGATCGTCGTCTATAACAACAATCCGGTCGCGGTCTGCCCCGATTCGCGCAAGGTGATCGCCGGCTTCGCGCGCGAGGACCTGTTCACGGTGGTGATGGATCACTTCCAGACCGATACCGCCGACTACGCCGACATCCTGCTTCCGGCAACGACGCAGCTCGAGCACTACGACGTGCACAAGTCCTACGGCCATCTCTACGCGCTCGCCAACAATCCGGCGATCGCGCCGGTGGGCGAGTCGCTGCCAAATTCCGAGGTGTTCCGCCGCCTGGCGGCGCGGATGGGCTTCGATGAGCCGTGCTTCCGAGATTCGGACGAGGACATCTGCCGCACCGCGCTCGGCAAGAAATTCGATTGGGAGAAGCTGAAGGCCGAAGGCTGGGAGCGGCTCGCCGTGCCGCAGCGTTTCGCGCCGTTCGCCGAGGGCGGCTTCCCGACGCCATCCGGCAAGTGCGAGTTCCGCAGCGTCTGGCTGGAGAAGCAGGGCATCGACCCGCTGCCGTTCTACAACCCGCCCGCCGAGGTGAAGGACGGCGCGCTCGCCGAGCGCTTTCCGCTCGCTTTCCTCTCGCCGCCGGCGCGCCATTTCCTCAATTCGACCTTTGCCAACCTCGCGCGTTTTCGCGAGTTCGAGCGCGAGCCGCATCTCGACATGCACCCCGAGGACGCGAAGCGCCGCGGCATCGCCGATGGCGACGCGGTGCGGGTGTTCAACGACCGCGGCGGCTACGAGCTGAAGGCGCGCGTCAACGGCAAGCCGAGGCCCGGCGTGGTGGTCGCGCCTTCGGTGTGGTGGAAGAAGCATGCGCCCGACGGTCGCAACGCCAACGACGTCACTTCGCAGCGCACCGCCGACCTCGGCGGCGCCGCGACCTTCTACGACTGCCGCGTGCAGGTGGAACGAATCTGAAGCTGTTCGCCCGGCTCGCCGAGTTTCTCCTGCCGCACAAGTGGCGCATCCTGTTCGCGGCGCTGGCGCTGCTGGTCGCCGCCGGCTGCGTGCTGGCGCTCGGGCAGGGGCTGCGCCATGTCATCGACGCGGGCTTCTCCAGCGGCTCGCCGCAACTCCTCGACCAGGCGCTGGCGGCGATGCTCGCCATCGCCGCGGTGCTCGCGGTCGCCACCTGGTTCCGCTTCTACCTGATGATGAGCACCGGCGAGCGCGTCGTCACCGACCTGCGCAAGGCGGTGTTCGACCACATCCTCGGCCTCGACCCCGCCTTCTTCGAGGCCGAACGCACCGGCGAGGTGATCTCGCGGCTGACCAACGACACGATGCTGCTGCAGCAGGTCATCGGCTTCGGCATCTCGATGTTCGTTCGCAACGCGCTGCTGATGATGGGCGCAGCGGTGATGCTGTTCGTCACCAGCTGGAAGCTCGCCGCTTTCGTCCTGCTCGGCGTGCCGGCGACGCTGATCCCGATCCTGGTCCTCGGCCGCCGCGTGCGGCGCCTGTCGCGCGCCAGCCAGGACCGCGTCGCCGACGTCTCGGCCTACGTCGACGAGGCGATCCACGAAATCCGCACCGCGCAAGCCTACGCGCACGAGGATGCCGACCGCGCCGCCTTCTCGCGCCACGCGGAGGCGGCCTACGACGTGGCGCTGACCCGTATCCGCCAGAAGGCGTTTCTCATCGGTTCGGTGATCCTGATCGCTTTCAGCGCGGTCGGCATCATTCTCTGGGTCGGCGGGCACGACGTGCTTGCGGGACGCATGAGCGCCGGCGAGCTGTCCGCCTTCGTCTTCTTTGCGGTGGTGGTCGCCACCGGCGCCGGCACTGTCTCGGAGGTCTGGGGCGAGCTGCAGCGCGCCGCGGGCGCGACCGAGCGCCTGATGGAGCTGCTCGCGACCAGCCCGCAGATCGTCGCGCCGGCGGCGCCGGTCGCACCTCCGGCGCGCGCCTCGCGCACCATCGAGTTCGACGCGGTCGGCTTCAACTACCCGGCGCGGCCCGGCGTCGCCGCGCTCCGCGGCTTCACGCTGCGCGTCGCGCCTGGCGAGCGGGTCGCGCTGGTCGGCCCGTCCGGCGCCGGCAAGTCGACGGTCTTCTCGTTGCTGCTTCGCTTCTACGATCCGCAGCTCGGCGCGGTGCGCATCGACGGCGTCGACGCGCGCGAAATGGAGCCGCGCGAGCTGCGCCGCCTGATCGCGGTAGTGCCGCAGGAGCCGGTGATCTTCGCCGCCAGCGTGCTCGACAACGTGCGTTACGGCCGGCCGGGCGCGAGCCGCGAGGAAGTCCTCGCCGCGTGCGAGAAGGCATACGCGCTCGAATTCATCGAGCGGTTGCCGCAGGGCCTCGACACGCCGCTCGGCGAGCGCGGCATCACGCTGTCCGGCGGCCAGCGGCAGCGGCTGTCGATCGCCCGCGCGCTGCTCGCCGACCGGCCGATCCTGCTGCTCGACGAGGCGACCAGCTCGCTCGACGCAGCGGCCGAGCGGCTGGTGCAGCAGGCGCTGGAGGCGCTCGAGGCGGGCCGCACCACGCTGGTCATCGCGCATCGACTCGCTACCGTCCAGCACGCGGACCGCATCGTCGTGCTGGAGCGCGGCGCGATCGCCGCGCAGGGAACGCACGCCGAGTTGATGCGCCAGGGCGGTCTGTACTC
>Ga0137410_10001146_pt1 | contig 18198 bp, 17 predicted proteins | sample CZODoug1_16funga_FD_108878 | JGI IMG/M metagenome (GOLD analysis project Ga0137410, IMG submission 108878) | Vadose zone soil fungal communities from Angelo Coast Range Reserve, California, USA - CZODoug1_16fungal (Illumina Assembly) | ecosystem: Environmental > Terrestrial > Soil > Vadose zone... | reverse complement strand
GCTTAGAACGGAGTTAAGAGTAACGTTTCCCAATAGCAGTTTGTTCTTCGTGAAGTTGCCTGCTGTAAGATCTGCTCTGCCCCCTACACTGCTAAACTGATCGTTGAGGCCGATATTGGATTGATCGTTGTAGGTAGCAAAGATGCTGTGATTTGCATTGAAGCGGTGATCGATTCGGGCGTTGATTCTCCAATCACGATAGGGAGTCGGGACAATAGCAGCGGGTACTGCTCCAAGAAACTGAACTCGCTGCAGCTCCGCGACTGCGTCGGCGGGCACCGGAATAGAGGTCGCCTCGTTTTGGCGTTCAAGCGCAAAGAAAAAGTAAGTTTGATGATTGCCGGTGATGCTCCGGCCCCCTTCACCAAACCTCGGCAAGACCAGCGGGCCGCCGATGGAGCCACCCCAGATCTTTCGGTTGAACGGAGGCTTCTGCGCCAACTTTTGCTGGCTGCTCGGATCAACTTCAGTGGCGTTCAATTTCTTGTCGCGCAGAAAGTACAAGATCGAGCCGTGATAATCGATTCCACCCGACTTAGTCACTACATTTACGGCCGCGCCTTCGCTCCTACCATTAACGGCCGAGAAGCGCTGAGTGCTGATGATGAACTCTTGAATAGCTTCAAGTGGAAACTGCATTACTGGACCGCCCACCGTGTTGTCCTTGTTATCAACTCCGTTGACAGTGACATTAACGTTGCGGCCACTCGAACCATTGACACCAAAAATGGCGATGCGATTTTTCGTCGGGTCATAAGAGTCTACGGGTTTGGCCCCGGGTGCCAGATAAGCCAAATTGCCGAGGTCACGTCCGTTAAGAGGCAGATTTTCAACATCATGCGGCGTTATGTTGACACTTATGTCGGTTTTCTCCCTACTGACCAGTTCCGTCTCGCCCGCAGTCACTGTGACGTTTGCTGTCTGGAGCCCTGGAGTCATGGTGAAACCGAGTCTGTTGGTCTGACCAACCAGTAGCTCGACATTTTCCGAAGTAAGGTCGCCAAAGCCACTTGCGCTGACCTTGATGTCATAGCGGCCAGCAGGCAACAGATCGAGCTTAAACTCCCCATCCCCATTCGTTGTCGTTGTTCGCGTTGCGCCAGTCGCTTTGTTTGTAACCGTGACGGTGGCCCCGGGGATGATCGCACCTTTTTGATCGCTTACAGTCCCACTCAAGGCCCCACTTGCCGTGACTTGCCCTAAAGCAGAACCACCGCCAAGCAGCAACACATAGACTAAAAGGAAAATGCCAGAAGTTATCTTACCTGCTCTCTTAACATCTTTCATGCTCATGAGATCCTCCTAAGCTAGGGTTCATTTACAGGTCAGCTACAGCAACTCTTGAGTAGGCATAAAGCATACCTTTGAGCTTAGCCGAAAAAAGCTACGGTATTTGGACAATTTTTCCTTCTGTGGTACCGGGGACATCCGAACAATCGTAACGTCTCCAGTTTTTTGGATTATCGGCGGGATGCTACTCTCTCTTGAGGAATGAAGCAATGCCTTTTTGAGCGTCGTCCGTCATCCGCGCGATGAGATTTGTGTCCACTCCTGTTGCCAGCGCCTCAACAAAGGCCATTCCGTCAATCTGGTATAGCAGGCTCTTTGTCAGGGCAACAGCGGACCGGCTGATATTTTCAAAGCCGCGGGCGTAAACAGTGACCTCGGCGGCGAAACTCTCTTCGCTGAACACGTGATTGACGAGACCGATTTGTCTGGCTTCTTCCGCGGTAATCTCGGCGCCGCGCGTAAGCAATTCAAAGGCACGCTTCTCCGAAACAGTCCGGCGCAGAATTGCCGTCACCATCGCCGGGACGAATCCAATCTTCACTTCTGGATAACCAAAGCGAGCGCCGGTTGAAGCGAGCACGATGTCGCAGGCACTCGCCAGCCCACAACCGCCCGCCAGGGCCCGGCCCTGAACAGCAGCGATCACTGGGACGTCGACCTGGCGCATGAGTAAGAAAAGCTCCATTAGCGAACGTGCGTCAGCTGCGTTTTCTGATACCGACGCTTCTGAGATTCTTTGCAACGCCGCCAGGTCGGCGCCCGCACAGAAGTCGCGGCCGGCGCCGGTAATAACAACAACGCGCACCGCCGCGTCGTCATTCGCCTGCCGCAAAGCGTCTTTGAGGCCTGCAACCAGCGCCTCGTTAAGCGCGTTTCTCTTCTCTGGGCGATTGAGCGTGATGCGGGCAAGGCCGCCGTCAACCTGATAGAGAACTATGTTGCTTTCGTCAGTCATGTTAGTACCGACACTTGCTCATGCTTCCAAAAAGTCGAGCAGCGCCGCGTTCACTTCCTCGGCCGCTTCATTTTGCACCCAGTGCCCACTCTCCGCTATCCGCAGCTCGCGAAACGGCGCATCGATATGTTTTTCCATTCCTCGCACCGTGGCGGGAAGAATCGCGAAATCCTGTTCGCCGAATATGAACAGTGTCGGTACGCGAATGCGCCCATCGCTGCCGGTTGCGCCTTGATCGATCCTGGTTTCACCACGACGATCGTGCTCACCCTTTGCATTTCGTCTCGACATTACTCGCCGCACATTGGCGCGATAATAGTTTAGCGCCGCGGTCAGAGCGCCCGGCCGGCGCAGCGCTTCTTTGTAGATTTCAATGTCGGCGTCGCTGAAAGTGTGCTTGCGAGCAACCGTTTCCTTGAAAGTTCGATCGAGCGCGGCAAAGTTTTTCCGGCCGATGGCCCATTCGGGAATTCGCGGAAGCTGAAAGAAGAACATGTACCAACTTCGCAGCAACTGCCTGAGCGAAATGTTTGCTCGCCACAGGGCGGCGGGTGGCACCTGCAACGCCGCAAGCCTGGATACGCGCTCCGGATATTTTTGCGCCACAGCCCACGCCACCCCCGCGCCCCAATCGTGCGCGACGATTGCTGCCTTCGCGGCGCCGAAGTAATCGATGAGACCGACCACATCTTCAACTAAAACTTCCAGGCGATAGTCTTCCACGCGCGCAGGTTTATCGCTTAGGTTGTAGCCACGCATGTCGGGAGCAACAACGTGATACTTCTCTCCCAGCGCTGCTAACTGCCGGCGCCACGAATACCAAAACTCGGGAAAGCCGTGCAACAGAATCACCAGATTGTCGCCGCTGCCCGACTCGGCGTAGTGCAGACGAATGCAATTGACGTTGGCGTAGCCATGCGTGATGGTTATCATTCTGGCAGTTCAGAGTTCAAGCTTTGGCTTGCCTCTATCGGCAGAAGCAACCTGAAGGTTGAACTCTAAACTTCTTGATCCAAGTTCAGACTCTGAGCTTCTGTCTCAGAGATCTCAACCATCATCCTGAGTAGCGCTGTCGAGAACGTCTTCCCCTGCGCATCAGTCATCAGCGACAGGGTGCCGCCGCCACCGAGGCTTTCGTGCAATAGAAAATTCAAGGCGCCCAGGTTTGGCAACTCGAATCGCTCCACATCGCCCTTACAAATTCCTTTGAAATGCTGCTTCACGCGATCCGCCGTCACTTCACGAACGAGAATCGGATAAATCTCTTCACGCAAGGCGATCAATCCAATGTTGGCCGTGTCGCCCTTATCGCCCGAACGCGCGTGCGCAAGTTTTAGTAATTGGACCTTCATACGTCGATAACATCCACGATGGGGCTGATCTCTTCCTTTGGAATAAGCGCCGGCCAGTAAGCGACAATCTCCTCCACCTTTGGCCGCCCGCCGGCAAACCCGGTCACACCCGGTGGCCCGGTCAAAACCAACGGCGCGATCTCTTTGGTAAATCTCTCGACCGCCGCGCGGTCTTCGCTGCGCACGCCGACGCGCAATTGAACTTCAGGCAAGTCAGGCGAAGGTTCACCAGCCAGTGGGCCATGCGTCGCATTCGCACCGACAAACTCCGTCAGGATTTGATCAAACTTCAACCCCAGCCGATCCAGACGTGCCCGCAGTATCCTATCTGCGGCGCGTGCCTTGTCGTGAGCCTCCGGCCACGAGTAGACCAGCGTGCCCACAGCTTTGTAGCCGGCTGAATAACTTATCGAGACCTTGAAAGTGTCGGTTGCCGGCCGTCCCTCGATTCCGAAGACACGAACGCGATCGCGACCTTCGTACTCGAGACACACGGTAGTGAAATCCGCAACGCAATCGGGCGTGATGTAGGAATGCGGATCGCCCATCTCGTAAACCAACTGTTCTTTGATAGAAGGAATGATCACCCAGCCGCCCGTGCCTTCATGTTTCGTCACGACGAACGTGCCGTCAGGCGCTGCCTCGACGATCGGAAAACCAACATTGGCGAGATTGGGAATGCTGCGCCATTCATACTGACAATTACCACCAGTGCATTGCGCGCCGCATTCAATAATGTGGCCGGCAATCGTGCCGGCCGCCATTCTGTTCCAATCGTCGGGCGACCAGCCAAACTCGTGCATCAGCGGCGCGAGCGTCAGGCCCGTGTCTGTTGCCCGGCCTGTAATCACGATCTGCGCGCCGCGATTCAGGGCCTCGACCATCGGCGCCGCGCCCAGATAAACGTTCGCGCTTTGAATTCGTTCGCGCACAGTAGACAACGCGGCGTCAGTATCCATGTTGCGCAACTCGACTCCACGGCTGAGGAGTTCGTCCAGTTTCGCCATGATGTCGTCGCCGGTAACAATGCCAATGCGAAGTTTGCCTGCCAGACCGAGCTCGAGCGCGACGTCTCGCACCGCCTTCGCACAACCTTCAACGTTCACGCCGCCAGCATTTGCGGTGACACGAATGTTTCGCTCAACGCACGCCGGCAGTATTTGCTTCATCAGCGGAACAAAATCTTTCGCATAGCCCGCCGCCGGATCGCGCGAGCGCTGCTTCTGCATGATCGACATCGTAACTTCCGCCAGGTAGTCGAGCATCAGATAGTCAATTGGGCCACCTTCAACCTGGCGCACGGGCGCGTCAGGGAGATCTCCCCAGAATCCCTGGCCGGCAGCAATGCGAACTTTTTCTTTCATCGGTTACTTCGCGGACTCTTTCCGACTAGCTGGAATTTGTGACGACTCATCGTCGCAAAACACTACTGGCAAATCTCTATTGGAAGGTAGGGAATGTAATTGGTTTATTTCGGACATGCAATGCGGGCGGCATGGTTTCTCACCACCACACCGCCCGCAATGTTTTCTCTGAAACTAATCTCGAACAATCCGAAGCGAAGGCTAACTGAAACAAGAACCTTAGTTCCTGGGGATCGCCGGTGTGGGCGTCGGAGCCGCCTCACTGCCGGTGCCCGTGTTGTCGTTCATGTTGGTATTCGTGTTCGTGTTTGTACGACGCCCACGTCTACCGCGTCGGCGCGAAGCCGGCGCTGCGGGAGTCGCTGGTTCTGCCGGCGTCGCCATTGCAGGCTCTGCCGGAGTAGCGGGCTCGGCTGATGTCGCCGGAGCCGCTGCTCGTCCTCGCCGGTGTCTCGTGCGAGCGCTGCGCGCTGCGCCGCCGGGTGTAAACGAACAGACGCGCGTCGCGCCGGGAACAGTCGTCAGCGTCAGACGATCGCCTGACTTTTTGGCACGCATCGAAATAATGGTTGGCGTATTGCCGGGCGACTTAGGTGTCGCCGGTGTGAATTCGCCAAACTGCATCGCTACTGCCGTGTAACCACGTGTAGTAGCGGCGACGATACGGCCAGACTTTCCATCCGACAGTGTGTATTGATTGCCGGTTATGGTCAGGGTGGTTTCGCCGGTTTCTCCCGCATCCGGACAATCGAATGCGCCTGTGTAGGTGCCCGACAAATCGGTCTGCTCAGTTGCGCTTGCCGGCATTGCAGTAGTGTCGGCGGCGGCAGGCATTGCCGGGGTTTCGGCAGTGCTCGCGGCGGCGCGTCGCTTGTGTCGCCGGCCTCGCCCGCGACTGGGCTTGGCGGTGTTGGTGTTCTCCATTGTGGTGGTCGAGGAATTTGCATTTTGTCCTGGATTCCCGGTCAGCGCCGCGGAATCAAGGCAAAAGGCCGAAGCAGCTAAGACGAAAGCAGATAGCAAACTGCTCAAACGAACGATCTTCACGCTCATGAATCAAATCCTCCTGTATCAGCGATCACGCAGACCAGAAACCTGCGCAAAAGTGGGCTCAACTATTCCCAGGGGATAAATCGGAGGGGGGGTCAGTGGTCCTTTTGTATCACCAAACTGGTCCAGACACAACCCTGTTTGATGTCCGATAAGCTTTAGCTTGTCGATGCGCCACCACAAACTAAAAGTTTATCGGACACTCTTGCCGCCTTCTTACACCAAATTTGCCGGCAGGGCGAATTGGCCGATGTGCGGACCGCTGTAATTCAAGCTCGTTAGGAGACTCAATTCAAGCGCGTCGCGGGTGTCCTCCGGAATGATCACCGCATCGACAAAGCCGCGCGCCGCCGCATATTTCGCGTCGAGCTCCCGGTCGTAAGTCTCACGCACCTGGTCCATTTCCGCTTCAAGCTTGTCATCTGGTTTCAAATCGTTGCGTTTGAGTTTTTCCAGTTGACTACCAAACACGGCCTGCACCGCGGAGTCGCCTTCCATAACGCCCATGCGTCCGGTGGGCCAGGTGTAAATGAAGTCCGGGTCGAAGCCCTGACCGGCCATGGCGTAATAGCCGGCGCCCGAGGCATGGTTCACCGTCAAAACGATCTTCGGGACCACGGCTGTCGCCATCGCTTCCACGAAGCGCGCGCCGGCACGAATGATTCCGGAATGTTCCGCTTCCGGCCCAACCATGAAACCGGAAACGTCCTGGATGAACAGCAGCGGCGTCTTGCGCCGGTTGCAGGTTTCAATAAAGTAGGCCACCTTCTCCGCCGACTCCGTGTAGATGATGCCGCCGAAGCGCGGTGGGCCACCCCCCGGCGGGCGGGTCATGCCGCGGTTGTTGGCAATCACGCCGACCTGAATGCCGCGAATGCGCGCGTGGCCGGTGATCATTTCCTTCGCGTAGTCTGCCTGGAACTCATCGAGATGTCCGCCGTCAAGCAGACAATCCAGCAAATGACGCGCGTTGTAAGGCTGCTTATGATCTTCGGGAAGGATGTCGTAGAGATCACTGGCGGGACGCGCCGCGTCAGTGCCTGGCAGTCTTATCACGGGGTTCGGCGAACTAATAGCGAGTTCGGAAACAAACTCGCGGATTCGAGCAATACACTCCTCGTCATTCTTCACACGATAGTGGGCCACGCCGGAGAGTTCGTTGTGAGCGCGAGCGCCGCCGAGAGTTTCGTTGTCAATCGTCTGGCCCGTAGCGCCTTTCACCAGGTTCGCGCCGCCAAGACCCATGAAGGACGTGCCCTCGACCATCATGATCACGTCGGAGAGCGCGGGCAGGTATGCGCCGCCGGCGATACATGGCCCCATCACCGCCGAGATCTGCGGAATCTTTAGATACCGCCGCATGATCGAGTTGTAATAAAAGATTCGCGAAGCGCCATACTGACCGGGAAACACGCCGCCCTGATAAGGCAGATTCACGCCGGCCGAATCGACCAGATAGATAATCGGCACGTGCGAGCGCATCGCGATCTCCTGCGCGCGCAGAATCTTCTTGATTGTCTCGGGCCACCACGATCCCGCCTTAACTGTCGCATCGTTGGCCACCACAACAACCTCGCGATGCTCAACACGTCCAACTACCGTGACCACTCCCGCCGCCGGCGCTGTTCCTATTTCCAGCCCTACTGTTTTGGCGTCTTCCTCCTGACTTCCGACTTCTGACTTCTGACTTCTGTTGTCGTTATATTGATCGTAAGCAACGAGGAGCCCTATCTCCTGCGTATACGAATTCTTGTCGAGGAGTAGATCGATGCGCTCGCGCGCGGTGAGTTTTCCCTGGTTGTGCTGCCGTTCAATCTTTCCCGCCCCGCCACCCAGACGCAGCTTTGCTTCAAGCTCTTGAAGCTCGATAGTTAGTTCTTTCAGACGTTTCGGGGATTCTTCCGCCGCCGGTACTGCGTCAGACTTTTTCATACGTACTTTTCAATACCGGATAGTATCATTCCTGTTTGACTGACATCCATCTCGCTCAGGCCTATTGTTTTCACGTTTCATCCTCGCTTAACGCTGGCAGGAGCCTTTCTTGTTAGTCTCACTTTAGTCTTTCACGATCTCTGAACAGCGCGAAGAGCATTACCTGCCCCGCACGCGAACACGGAGGGAGACGGAAATAAGAACGAAATGCTCCGGCTTGCGCCTAAGTTATCGGACGAAGATAGTTGGGCCTCTCAAGCTGGTGCACGCGCGGCGAATGAGGTCTGTTATGCGCCGGACGCCGTCGAATTCGCGCGTCTGGCGGTCTACCGAACTAAGATGATCTTCAACTAAGGAGAAACTTATGAGGAAACTTGCTGCCGCAGGTGCTGCAATAGCCCTGAGTTCAGGAATCCTGTTATTCGCCGCCTCGCGGGCTGAACTGAAACCATCCCCAGTGGCGAGAGAGTTTATTGCCTGTCCGTTGGAGACTGCATCTACAGAGATTACCAGTCCGCTACCTGAGCCCTGGTGGCAAACACCACAGGCAGGGAAGCTTCAAGATGTGAAGGTCGACCTGGTCGGTGGTAAAACAACTCTCTCGTGCGGATACTGGGCCTACGCGACAACCGTATATGTAATGCGGCTCCCTCCAAAAGGGACCAGTACTTGCCGCCCGGCAAAAAATGGTTTCTGGTGTTACTAAACTCCAGGCGAATAAACTGAGGCGAATAATCGTGCTCGGTTTTAGAGCGGCTTCGTAACAGACCACTTCGACCGCCCGCTACTTCTGTCCGTACAAGGCAGTCGAGGCGACGGCCCAATACCGAGGCTTCGAGGCTCGCCGCAAGTTATTGCCAAAGGGCCTTAAGCACAGTATTTCCGTTGACGCCTTCGGGGAGGCCTTCAAGGATCACGACACGGAGGCCGCGGAGTTCTATGACTACACTACCTTCGCTGGTGGCCCAGGAATAAGTGCTTCGAGTTTCGGGTTGCGCGTTTGCAGTTTCGAGTTTCGAGTTTCGAGTTTCGGGTTCCGAATCGGATGAATCCAGTCGTTTCGCGCCGGGGTAACGCAATCCGGTGCGCTTCACATAGGCATCGAAGAATTCGCGGGCATCGTTTTCTGTGTCCCAGAGAGCGACTTGCGCGAGGAAGACTTGACCGTTAGGGCCTTCGTAGAGTGTGTAGCGATCGCCCGCCCAGCCGGCGGCGGCGCGTCTCGACTCTGCTGGAGAGTTCAGAAACTGATCGAGGATCAGGTAGTAGGTCCATTCGCCGTTGATGTCGGAGTCGATGCGATGCCAGGTGGCAGTGGGCAGTGGGCGGTTGGCAGTGGGCAGTGGACTTTTTGACAATGGGCGATTCGTAGTGGGTCGACGGCTTGAAGGTTTTGTGCGGCCGGATGCGGGCGAGACGCCCGCGGTCCCAGGGAGTTGTTGCGTTTTACTTGCTGACTGTTGGGCATTCAACGTTGATGCGGGCGAGACGCCCGCGGTCCCAGGTACCGGCCGAATGCCCACAGTCCCGACGGACCGTTGCACGTCGGCCGCTGACGCGTTGAGCAAAGCGGTGAGGTCAGGCAGCACGACTTTTACCGGGCGCTCGTAGTTAAAATATTTTTCCGGATGGAGGATTTGTTCGCTGGAGAGTGGCAGCTTCGTGAACGCGTTTGAGACCATCGTCCAGCCGCCTCGTCGATAAAGTATCGTGGCCCACTCCAGGCCCTGCATGTAGGGGAAAATCAACGATTCACGCATCGCGCGCGGCGCCTGGTTAAACTGCTCGGTCGCCACTCCGGTCGCGAGCGTTCGGCTGAAGGCCAACGCCACCATTGGGTTCTTAGCCATGTAGATCGTCATCGCGAGCGTGGCGTCGCCTTCAATCAATGCATGGACCGCGAGCTCGGCATCCGAGTCGCCATGCGGCCACTTCTCAAAACGTCGCAAGTTGAAATGCTGATCCTGGAGCGCGTGGGTCAGCTCATGCGCCATCACCGGCTTCTGTCCTTCAAGCTCCAGCCAGTCGGCCAGGTGAAACTCCCGCATCTTCGGATCGTAGTAGCCGGCGACTTGTTCAGTTAAGAGTTTGATAATAAACGGCCGGTACTCAAACTCACGTGGCGCCAAGCCAAACTTCCGCAGAGCAACTTCGGCGGCGTGCATGTCGGCGGGCGTCATCTCTTCATTAAGGTTCTTGATCAGCATGCGCTCGATTTCAGTGCGTGACTGTGCGCCGCTTTTCACCGGCCGCAAAATCGGCAGTTCCCTGATTTCGCTTGTTTCCTTCAGCACTTCGGTGGTCGCGGCCACGATGGCTGCGTTTCGACTGGCGCTGCTGGCGACGCTGGCGCGTTGTGACGGTGGAACGCGGGCAACTTGCTTTGCCGGCAGGGCCGCCGTTGCCAGCGTCAGGACAAAAATCAGGACCAGTAATCGGCTAATTCGCTTTGACATGTTCGGCTTTCGCTCTTATAGTCCGCTAAACGCTCTAACTAATCGCAGCCGCAGGGCTGATCACGCAATCTCTTTCGGAAGGAGTTTGCAGGCAGAAGGCTCAGATGACAAGTCCAGCCCCAGAGAACATCCCAGGCGAATGGCACGAGACGCTTTTGCGCGTGCGCTATTCGGAAACGGACAAGATGGGGATTGTTTACTACGCAAACTACCTCATCTGGTTTGAGATTGGCCGCACGGAGTTTTGCCGCGTGCGTGGCTTTTCCTACCGCGACATGGAAGAGAATGAAGACGCCTTCCTGGTGGTTGCCGAAGCCTACTGCCGCTACAAGGCACCGGCTTACTACGACGATGAACTGCTGATTCGCACCCACATCACCGAGATGCGCAAGCGTTCGCTGCGTTTTGGCTACGAGATTGTGCGCGTCTCAGACGGCCAGATCATCTCCGAAGGTGAAACCGGACACGTGGTTACCGATGCGACTGGCAGGGTACGTTCATTTCCGGAAGGATACGCTCAGCGGCTGTTGGCTCCACCGATCATCAAATCTCAATCATCAGGTGAGAAGGTTCCAGCTGAGGAAGGACCAGCGTAACCGCGTAGTGGCCAGTGGTCAGTGGTCAGTGTCCAGCGAGCAGTGTGCCGCGGACTCTTCCTACAAGAAACCTTTCATCAGACTAAAGGACGAGACTTAGTAGGTCGTCTTGCTATCCTTCACGCCTGCCTGAACACTCCTTCTCACATCCCAAGTTAAGGAGAATCACATGAAGTTAAAACACTATCAGGAATTGATAGTCTGGCAGAAAGCCATGGATTTGGTTGAGGAAGTGTACAAAGCATCCCGAACCTTTCCCGGCGAAGAGATTTACGCACTCACGAGCCAACTTAGAAGAGCCGCTGTTTCGATCCCTTCGAATGTTGCAGAAGGCCAAGGCAGGCGCACAACTCAAGACTTCCTCCGTCACCTGTCAATTGCGTATGGGTCATTACTGGAACTTGAAACCCAAGTACTAATCGCTACTAGATTACGCTATTTGGCCCAGGGAAAGTGTCAGGACATTCTGAATATGACTGCCGAGGTTGGACGGCTACTGAATGGATTGATGTTTTCGCTGGCAAAATGACGCCTTCTACTGGCCACTGACCACTGGTCACTGACCACTTCTTATTGCTCGTGCGCCAAGTTGAGTCTTTCGATTCGTCTAGCGCGCCCTGTCTCCTCATCAACATCCAAAACGACGGCGCAGATTCGCGCCTGTGTGGTTGAGTGCTCGGCCCGGCGCGCAATCGCTGAGGTGAAACGCGCGATCACGTCCTCCTTGTTCATTCCAATCACGCCCGAGTAGCTTCCCGTCATTCCCACGTCGGTGAGATAAGCAGTTCCTTCCGGTAATAATCTTTCGTCCGCGGTTTGCACATGCGTATGCGTGCCGAGTACTGCCGAGACGCGTCCGTCCAGGTACCACCCCATCGCAACTTTTTCAGATGTCGCTTCCGCATGCATGTCCACAATGCGGACCCGAGTTTCCGCCGGCAATGATTCCAAAACGCGATCCGCGGTGCGAAACGGATCGTCAGACGGCGGCATGAAAACCCGGCCCATCAAGTTAATAACTGCGACCGGCGTGTTTCGAATCACATCGGTCCACAGACCGCTGCCCGGCGTATTCGGAGGATAGTTTGCCGGTCTGATCAATCGCGGCTGTTTGGCGATGTAGGGAATGGCTTCTTTCTTGTCGAAGATGTGATTGCCTGACGTCATCACGTCGATGCCGGCGGCGAAGAGTTGTTCGCACAACGAAGGCGTAACGGAAAAACCGCCGGCGAGATTCTCAGCATTCATGATGGCGAGATCGATGTCGTGTTGTTCGCGCAGGTCCTGGATGCGCTCCAACACCGCCAGGCGCCCCGGCTTCGCGACCACGTCACCAATCATCAGGATTTTCATAAGGGTCTCCAGGCAGAAGCCCGACCCATCAGGGAGGGCTCTGAAAGACTAGCTGGCGCGCCAGTATACTAAAAAGAAAAGCCCTTCCTAACGGTCGGGCTTCTGCTTGTAAGACGCAAATAGAAAAACCGCAAAAAGAAAATCGTTAACCGCGAATGGCCTTCAACCACTATTTACGATTCACGATTTACTATTTACGGTTCTTACTGGCAGGAGGGAAATCCGCGATGGCCGTTCCGAAGCCGTAATTGAACCTGCATGTACAGGTGGGTGACCTTTAAAAGCCGCAGCCTCTGGCAATTCTTAACGCTGAAGAAGTGCACTGGCAAGCGGCATCGGTCTCCCATTTCAACGGCGTTGGCTCAATCATCGTACACTCGGTGACGGGCCCCACAGACTAGTTCCCTCCGCCGCGGGGATACTAGCACAAGACAACGCCGAAAAGTAAAATTAGCTCGATTTTTGGTAAGGTCGCGACACTGCCGGATTTTAGATGAAGTGGGTTTAACTGAGCGAGATTCTTCCGGTTTCGCCCTTTTCCTGCTCGATATTGCTTCTGACTTTCAACAAGCGGTCGAGCATTTCGGCGCACTCCGCGCTGCGGGTGGCGAGTTGGCTGTCAGCCTGTTCATGCGTTTGCTTGAGGCGGTGTAACTCGTCGGCGATATGCAGCGCGGCCAGGATGGCTACCTTGAGCGAATCGACCGTCAAGGTGCCGGACGAGATCTCGCGCATGCGGCTATCGACAAAGTCAGCGAGCTTCATGAGGTATTCGGAGTCGCCGTCAGAGCGGATGTTATAAGTCTGGTTGTAGATTTCAACTCTGATGGTGGGTGCGGATGTCGTAGTGGTTTCCATACTGCTTTTACCAAGAACTGGGATGGTTCCAGTGGTCATCTAAGCTCCTCCGCCATCTCTGGATCGAGCGCGGCAACGGCGTCCAGCATGGCCTCAACCTTCGAGCGTATGATGTCGCGTTCCGCCAGGAGTGATTCTACCTGTTTTTCCAGACGCTGTTGTTCGAAAGGCACGTTGCCCCGATTGCGTCGCATCAGGGAGAGTTCCTTTTCGAGACTCTCCTTCTCCTGGCGCAGCGTTTTGGTGAGCTCGATCGTGCGATAGATCTTGTCTTCTAAATGCGAAAACTTTTCCAGTCCGGATAGTGCGACCATCGGCATTTCATTCTCCACCAGCTACTCTGTTTTCAATCCGCCTCGGATTATGCGACTTCACGCGTGCGAGCGCAAGACTCTATGCGCGATTGCATGCGATTTATTTTTTAGTGCAACTCGGCGTTGAATGTTTTCAGGAGCGAGTCAAGCAAACTCCGATGTCGCTCTTCCACTTCTTCATCGCGCAGCGTTCGTTCGTCAGAACGATACTCGATGCGCAAAGTGACCGAACGTTTGTCCGCCGGAATGTTCTGCCCCTCGTAAACCCCGACCAACATAGCACCCGAATAATCGATCACTCGTTCAGCGTCAATCGCGCGCAACAGCTCCGCAAAGCCTACGTCGCGACTAACCAACAGCGTCACGTCTCGGACAACGGAAGGATAACGCGGCAACGGAGTGTATTGCCTGGGCCGTTGTTCTGAATCGAGTAGCGCAGTCAGATCGATTTCGGCGACATACACCGGCTGGCGGAATTTGTAGGAACTCGCGATCGACTCAGCTAACCGGCCAATGCTCCCAATCGCGGTTCCATCCTGGAGCGCGATCCGCGCCGACTGGCCCTCACGCAAGTGCTTGATCTTGCCTTCCGAGAAGCTCAAGGGGCCAAGCTTTGTAGCGTCGATGGCGGCCTCGAGCGCACCCTTGAGCTCGTAGAAATCTATCTCGCGTGTGGCTTCGGCGTGCCCTTCCTCGGTGGCCCCGCCGGTCGCGATCAACGCCAGGGCTTCGCGTTCAAGCGGCAGCTCTCCAGTCTTAAAACTTGCAAAAACACGCCCAATTTCGAACAAACGAACGTCGCGGATGCCGTGGTTCAAATTGTGGCGAACGGACTCCAGCAGCCCCGGCAACAGTGTCGGGCGCATGCGTGTGGCTTCTTCAATGATGGGGTTGCTGAGCGTAACCACGCGTTGTTCATCAGGCCCCGTGGCCTCGCTTTCAAAACTCGGAACCAACTCAAACTGCTCATCATGCACGGTATCGATGAAGCTGAAGTTGATTGCCTCATCAAAACCCAGGCTCTCGAAAGCACGTCGCAAGTCGCGGCGTTTCATCTCAACCGGCTGATACTCACCGGCCATCTTTGAAGGCGGTAACTCAGACGCAATCTTGTCGTAGCCGACGTGTCGCGCGATCTCCTCAACCAAATCTTCCTCGAGCCCGACGTCAACACGCCAACTGGGAACAACAAAACTCAACGCGCCGTTTGCTGATGAGCCCTTTGCTGTGTTTGGGCTTCCGCCTGATTCATTTTGCGCGAATCCAAGCGCCGCGAGAATGCGTTTCATCTCATCCGACTCAACCTGAAGTGAGGTTAGGGCCTGAACTTTGGACGGGCGAAACACGATTGAGCGTGCCGCCAAAGGATGGGGGTAAACGTCGATTGCGTCCTCGGTCGCCACGCCGCCCGCGATCTCGCAAATCAGCTCGACGCATCTTGCCTGCGCCTGCAAAACATTTTCGCAATCGGCGCCGCGTTCGAAACGACGCGATGCTTCCGTGTCCATGCCGAGCTTTCGCGCAGTTCGGCGCACCGAATCAGGATTGAAGTAAGCGCTTTCAATCAGCACGTCCGTGGTTGTCGCGGAGATTTCTGAATCCAAGCCGCCCATGATCCCGGCGAGCGCCACCGGCTTCATTGCGTCAGCGATAACCAGCATCTCAGAATCGAGCTTGCGATCAACGCCGTCGAGGGTCTGCAATTTTTCACCTGACCTTGCGCGCCGCACCACGATGCGATGCTCGGCGAGTTTAGCCAGATCGAAGGCGTGCAGCGGCTGGCCCAACTCGTGAAGCACATAGTTCGTAATGTCCGCGACGTTGTTGATTGGCCTTTGCCCGATTTCGCCCAGACGTTTTGCCAGCCAGTCAGGTGACGACGCAATCTTCACCCCACGCACGATGCGCGCAGCATATCGCGGACAAAGGTCCGGGTCGTTGATTTCAACCGAAGTGAAATCGTTTGCTTTGCCTTCAGTTTTTGGGACTTTGGACTTTTGACTTTGGACTTTGGACTTCTCAATTACAGCGACTTCTCGAGCGATCCCGATGTGCGACAGGCAATCCGGCCGATTCGAAGGCACCTCGACGTCGAGCACCGAGTCGCCTTCGATCTCCTCGACGGCATCGATCGCGAGGCCAACCATAGTCAGCCGCTCTCGCAACTCAAGCGGAGTCAAAGTGGTGCCGGTTAGCTCGTGTAGCCAGTTGTAACTTATGAGCATAGGGTGACGGATGTCAGGTGTCAGGTGTCAGTTAGCGCCGAATTCTGCGGCTCCTGACACCCAGCGTCTGGCACCTATTCCTTAATCGAACTGTTCCAGAAACCGCACGTCGTTTTCGAAAAGCAGGCGAATGTCATCGAGCCCGTACATCAGCGCGACCATGCGATCGATTCCCAGGCCGAAGGCGAATCCGGAAAACTCTTCCGGATCGACTCCCGCCGCACGCAAAACATTTGGGTGAACCATCCCCGATCCGCCGAGCTCTATCCATCCGGAGTTTTTGCAAATCCGGCAGCCGGCGCCGCCACATTTGAAGCAACTGAAATCAAACTCGGCGCTCGGCTCGGTAAACGGAAAGTAAGAAGGGCGAAAACGTGTCACCGTTTGCGCGCCAAACATGCGGCGCAGAAACTCGGCCACGGTGCCCTTCAAGTGCGCCATGCTGATCCCGCGATCCACACATAGGCCTTCAACCTGAAAGAACATCGGATTGTGTGTAGGATCAGGCGTGTCGCGGCGGAAGACCCGGCCGGGCGCTATCATCCGCAACGGCGCGCCGCGGCGTTGCATCGCGTGAATCTGCACGGTAGAAGTCTGCGAACGTAAGGCAAATCCCTCGGTGGTATAAAACGTATCTTGGGAAGCTCGCGCCGGGTGATTCTCGGGAATATTCAGTGCATCGAAGTTGTAGAAGTCAGTTTCAATCTCGCGGCCGTCTTCAATCGCATACCCGAGCGCAACGAAAATGTCTTCGATACGTTCCCGCACGACCGTGATTGGATGGAGATGCCCGCGGCGCGGACGACGACCGGGAAGAGTGACGTCGATGCGCTCACGTTGAGTTCGAGCTACATCGATGAAGTTTTCCAGGGCTTGTTCGGCCTGCTCGATCTTGCTCGTTATCTCGGCGTCCATTTGCTGAACGAGTTGACCGAAAGCAGCGCGCTCATCCGGAACTACTCGCCCGATCAATTTTTTGCTCGCAGCCAACGCGCTCTTCTTACCCAGATGCCGCGTTCGCAGTTCGGCAAGGGCGCGCTGCTCCGCCTCCGCGCGATTCAAATCCAGCACACTTAGCGTAGTTGAATTCTCCGCAAAGCTGGCAAAGCGTTCGAACTCTTGCTCGAACGCTTTGCGTGCCGCCTCAACCTGGAGTTTTGGATCTTCCGCGCTTTGACCTTCTGTCATCACTAAACTTGTACCGGCGGACAACGCCCGCCTTCTAAACGGTCGATAGTCCCGCCTCTAAACGGTAGTTAGCAAGGCCACGAATATTGGCTAAGCAGCCGCCTTCTCTTTTTGACTCTCCAGCGCATTCTTTGCCTGCACCGCCACCGCGGCAAAAGCTTCCGGCTGGTTAACAGCGAGGTCCGCGAGCACTTTCCGATCCAACTCGACACCGGCAAGTTTCAGCCCGTGCATGAGCTGCGAATAGTTGGTTCCATTCAAGCGCGCGGCGGCGCCGATGCGCACGATCCACAAACTGCGAAAGTCACGCTTCTTCAACTTTCGTCCGGTGTAGGCGAAATTCAAACCGCGCTCAACCGATTCCTTTGCCGAGCGATAGAGCTTCGACTTCGTGCCGCGGTAGCCCTTCGCCAGCTTTAATATTTTTTTGCGCCGTTCGAGGCGTTTGTTTCCACGTTTTGCTCTGGGCATTGTTCAGTCCTCCATATTTACGAGGGATGAGGGCGGAGGGATGAGGGATGAACTTTCTGTTTTCATCCCTCATCCTTCATCCCTCATCCCTGAAATTTAATCTCTTCCGTACGGCAGCATCGCTTCGACTCGCTGCTGGTCTGATTTTGAAACCAGCGTATCAATGTCCAGCAATCTTTTCCGCTTGTGGCTTTTCTTGGTCAGAATATGGCGCGCATGCGAATGGCCGCGTTTGATCTTACCGGTCGCGGTAATTCGAAAGCGCTTCGCCGCACCCTTATGTGTTTTTAACTTAGGCATAATCTCTCCATTCCCAACTTACGATATCCCGGAAGTTCAGAGTACAAGCTTTAGCTTGCCCCCTCGCACAAAACGCAAACTAAAGTTTGTACTCTAAACTTCTGACTCCAAATCCGTAGCGCCGGCTAACTGTCCTTACTCTCCGGCTCCTGCTTGACTGCTGCCTCTGCCTTACTTGCCGGCGGCGGTGGCGGAACTGGCGGCGTCACTTGCGGTCTAGGCGCGACCGGGGCCGGGGTTGCGGTTTGCGACTGATGCTGAGGCGGATGATCTCCCTTAGCTGCCCCCTTATGACGCTTGGGTCCCAGAATAATAAACATCTGGTTCCCTTCCATGCGCGGCCGTGCTTCTACTTCGCCCACATCGATCAAGTCTTTTTCCAGTTTTTCCAGTATGCGCGCCCCTAACTCGCGATGGGTCATCTCGCGTCCGCGAAACCAGATAGTGGCTTTCACCTTATCGCCGCCCTCGAGCCACTCGCGCGCGTGTTTCAT
>Ga0137410_10001141_pt1 | contig 18263 bp, 18 predicted proteins | sample CZODoug1_16funga_FD_108878 | JGI IMG/M metagenome (GOLD analysis project Ga0137410, IMG submission 108878) | Vadose zone soil fungal communities from Angelo Coast Range Reserve, California, USA - CZODoug1_16fungal (Illumina Assembly) | ecosystem: Environmental > Terrestrial > Soil > Vadose zone... | reverse complement strand
TCCCCAGCCAGACCGCCGCGGTGGTGTTGACGCGGTCCACCAGCGTCTCCCAGCGGGCCTCCTCCGGATCGGTGCCGCCCTCCTCGTTCGTCATCGTGTTCCGGTGGAAGCCGGTCGCGATCTTCTGGTCGAGCGTCGCCCCGGGCAACAGGTCGCCCGCGATCTGCTCGATCGTGAAGCGGTCGAAGGGCATGTCGCGGTTGAGGGCGTCGATCACCCAGTCGCGGTACTTCCACATCGTGCGCCGGGTGTCGAAGTTGAAGCCGTTCGTGTCGGCGTAGCGGGCCAGGTCGAGCCAGGGCCGCGCCCAGCGCTCGCCATAATGGGGCGACGCGAGCAGGCGGTCGACGAGCCGCTCGTAGGCGTCCGGGGCCGGGTCGGCGAGGAACTCGTCCAGCTCCTTCGGGCCCGGCGGCAGTCCGATAAGGTCGAGGCTCACGCGGCGGATCAGGGTCGCTTTCGGCGCCTCGGGCGCCGGCCGCAGCCCCTCCCGGTCCAGCCGCACTCGGATGAAGGCGTCGATGGGCGAGATCCCGGACGCCGGGGGCGTCGGCCGCGCCGGTTTGACGTACGCCCAATGGGTCTCCGCCTTCGCCGCGCCCGCGGCCGAGTCGGGCCATTCTGCGCCCTGGTCGATCCAGGCGCGGAGGAGATCGATCTGCGCTTTCGGAAGCGGCTCTGCCTTGCGGGGCATGCGCTCGTCGGCGTCGGTGGAGACGAGCAGCCGGACGAGGAGGCTTCCGGCGCCGTTCCCCGGGAGGATGGCCTTGCCGCCGACGCCGCCCTTCATCGCCTGCGGACGGGAATCGACGCGGAACTGCCCCTTGGGCTTCTCGGAACCGTGGCACTTGAGGCAGGCGGCCTTGAAGACCGGCTGGATGTCGCGGACGAAGTCGACTTTCGGGGGCGGCTCCTGGAACAGCGGCAGGCACAGCAGGGCGGCCAGCAGGGTCTTCATCTTCCTTAAGAATTACCCGCGTTTCCGGAATCCGTTGTGCGGAAATGGCGGGGCCGGCCGCGCCGGATTTCGCTTGACGCCCTCCGTCCGTGCCCGGTCTAATTGTCTGACAATTGACGGTGGCCTTGAGCGCATGATCCAGACGCGACGCGTGGCGGCGGAAATCCAGGAGATGATCCGGCGGGAGAGCATTCCGCCGGGAGGCCGCCTCCCCACCGAGCACACCCTCGCCCGCCGCTTCCACGTCAGCCGCCCCATGGTCCGCGAGGCCATCCAGGCCCTCAAGGCCCTCGGCGTCGTCGAGTCCCGCCCGAAGACCGGGCTGCGCGTGCTGCCTTTCGACGCCGCCGCCCACGTCGACCAGCTCATCCCGCGCATCCGCACCGACCGGGACCGCGCCGAGATCTACGAGCTGCGCTGTCTCCTCGAACCGGCCATCCTCCGCCTCGCCGCCCAGCGGGTCACGCCCGCCGAGCTCGACCGCCTCGAGCAGCTCCTGCTCCCGCCGATCTCGAAGGGGCGCGACGCCGTCCGCGAAGGGCTGGCGCGGGACGTGGCCTTCCACGAGGAACTCTGGCGCATCGCGGGCAACCGCTTCATCCTCAGCTTCCGCGGTCTCCTGCTCCGCTACTTCGCCGACCTCGAGCATTCGCCCCAGCGGCGCGCGACCGGGGCCAGCGTGCGCAAGGCCAACACCCAGCACCTCGCCATCGTCCGCGCCCTCCGGGCGGGCGACGTCGACCGCGCCCAGCGCGAGCTCGCCCGGAACCTCGGCACCTTCCGGCCCGGGAGGATCGCGTGAAGCAGCGCGCCATCCTCCCCGTCCTCACCCCGATCGCGCAGCAGGAGATCCCCGCCGTCAAGGGCGACACGAAGAAGCTCCTGGAGGACCTGAAGTCCTTCCTGCCGCCCGAGCGGCTGGTCACGAAACCCGACGACCTCTTCGCGTACGAGTGCGATGCGCAGACCTTCGACCGCGCGATCCCCCTCTGCGTCACCTTCCCGGAGTCGACCGCCGAGGTCTCGCGCATCGTCCAGCTCTGCAGCAAGCACAACGTCCCCTTCGTCCCGCGTGGCGCCGGCACCGGGCTCTCCGGCGGCGTCGTCGCCGTGGGCAGCCTTGTCGTCTCGACCGCGCGCCTCAACAAGATCCTCGAGATCGACGTCCCCAACCGGCAGGCCTGGGTGCAGCCCGGCGTCGTCAATATGCACCTGTCCAAGGCCGTGGCTGCGGACGGACTCCACTATGCGCCCGACCCCTCGAGCCAGTACGCGTGCACGATCGGCGGCAACGTCGCCGAAAACTCGGGCGGCCCGCACACGCTCAAGTACGGCGTGACCACCAACCATATCCTCTCGCTCGAGGTCGTCCTCCCAGACGGCACCGTCGTGATGATGGGCAGCCCGGCGGCGGACTTCCCGGGCTACGACCTCGTCGGCGTCTTCGTCGGCTCCGAGGGCACCTTCGGCATCGCGACGAAGATCCTCGTCCGGCTGACGCCGCTCCCGGAAGGCGTCAAGACCATCCTCGCGATCTACGACTCGGTGACCGACGCCTGCCGCGGCGTGACGGAGATCCTCGGCCGCGGCATCCTCCCCGCCGCGATCGAGATGATCGACCAGAAGACGATGCGCGCGGTCGAGCAGTACATCCACGCGGGATTCCCCGACGACGCGGCCGCGGCCCTGCTGGTCGAAGTCGACGGCCTGACGGACGACCTCGAGCTCCAGGGCAGCGCCGTCCTCGAGGCCTGCAAGGCGACGAAGGTCCGCACGGTGCGCCTGGCCAAGGATGACGCCGAGCGGGCGAAGCTCTGGAAGGGGCGGAAGCAGGCCTTCGGCGCGCTCGGCCGCCTGGCGCCGAACTATTACACGCACGACGGCGTCATCCCGAGGACCAAGCTGCCCGAGGTCCTCGAGGAGATCTATAAGATCGAGAAGGAGCAGCGCGTCATCATCGCCAACGTGTTCCACGCGGGCGACGGCAACCTGCACCCCGTCGTGCTGTACGACGAGCGCGAGGAGGGCGTCATCGAACGCGTCCGCAAGGCCGGCGAGGACATCCTCAAGCTCGTGTGCAAGGTGGGCGGCGGCCTGTCCGGCGAGCACGGCATCGGCATCGAGAAGCTGGCATTCATGCGCGACTTCTTCGGCGAGGAGGATCTCCAGGAGATGCGCCGGATCCGCGACCTGTTCAATCCGCGCGGCCTCTGCAATCCCGGCAAGGCCATCCCCTCGGCCGGACGCTGCGTCGAGCCCGGCCCCGGAAGGAAGAAGCTGCCGGTGGGGCACTGAGATGGCCGTCGACACGACCTCCACGCCGCTGACCGAAGAGGAGCTGGCGGAGTTCGTCCGCTCGGGATCGATGCTGCACGTCTTCGGCAACGGAACGAAGCGCCACCACGGCCCTTCCCCGACGCCGGACGTCCCGACGGTCTGCCTCCGGAAGCTTTCGAAGATCACCGCGTACGAGCCCGGCGACCTGGTCGTCACCGTCCAGGCGGGCGTCCGCCTGGTCGACCTCCAGGCCGAGCTCGCGAAACGCAACCAATGGCTTCCGATCGACCCTCCTTATGCCGAGGCGACGATCGGCGGCATCCTCGCGACCAATAGCTCGGGTCCGCGCCGCTATGGGTACGGGACGATCCGCGACCACCTCCTGGGCACCCGCTCCATCGGCGCCGACGGCGTGGTCACGCGCTCGGGCGGCCGCGTGGTGAAGAACGTCACGGGTTTCGACCTGCACAAGCTGCATATCGGTGCGTTCGGGTCGCTGGGCATCGTCACCGAGGCGAGCTTTAAGCTGCGCCCGCGTCCGGAGATCTCGGCGGCCTTCGTCTTCCCCTGCGCCAGCGTCGACGAGGCCCATACTCTGCTGCTCAAAGTCTTCGAGTCGAAGCTCCGTCCGGTGGCCCTCGAGGCGCTCGACGGGCGGCTCAAGCACATCATCGACGGCGCCGCGCTGGCGATCGTCGGCGTCGAAGGCACCCGCCCGGTGATCGACCGCCACTATCGGGAGCTTCGGGACCTGGCGCCGCGGCTGGGCATCCTGGAGGGGGAGCGCGCGGAGCCGCTGTGGAACGCGCTGCGGAAGCTGCCGGACGCGCTGAGGGATTACGTCCGCCTCCGCATCGGGGCGAAGCCTCACGAGCTCAAGCGCCTGCTGCCGTCGGCGCCGCTGTGGATCTCCGTCGGGACGGGGATCGCCCGGGCCGACCTGGAGCCGGCCGCCGACCTGCACTTCAGTGTGAGACGGATGGCCGACAAGGCCGCGACGCTGGGCGGCTACGTGGTGGCGGAATCGGCGCCGCCCGCGATGCAGAACCGGGACAAGCTCATCTGGACCCCGCCGGGCGAGCAGCCCCTGATGAAGGGCCTCCGCCAGCTCCGCGATCCGAAACGTGTCCTCAACCCCGGACGGGTGACCCTGTGAAGATCGAACAGAACAACGACGCGCCCTCGTTCGAGAAGGTCTCCGCGTGCGTCCACTGTGGGCTCTGCCTCGAGGCCTGCCCCACGTACCGCGAGCTCCGCGTCGAGATGGACTCGCCGCGCGGACGCATCTACCTCATGAAGGGCATCCTGAACGAGCGCATCGAGCCCACCGAGGACGTACTCGGACACCTCGATCAGTGCCTGGACTGCCGCGCCTGCGAGACGGCCTGCCCGTCGGGGGTCGAGTACGGCTCCATCCTGGAGAAGACGCGGACGCTGCTCGAGCCGGAGCGCAGCCACGGCCTCATCGTGAAGTTCCTCCGCTGGTTCGTGTTCCGGAAGCTGCTGCCCAACCGCAAGGTGCGGGACGTGCTTTTCAAACTCCTCTGGGTCCAGCAGCTCCTGGGGCTCACGGCCCTGGGCCGCTTTCTCGGCCGCCGCGGCTGGCTGCCGGGAAAGCTCGGCGCCATGGCCGCCCAGGCCCCGCGCCTCCCGATGAACTCCTTCCGCGGGAACCATAAGAAGGAATTCGACCTCGTCAAAGGCCTCCTTTCCTTCAAGGCACCCAAGGGCACGAAGAAGCGTCGCGTCGCCCTCTTCACCGGCTGCCTCGCCGACCAGCTCTTCGCCGGCGTCAACGAAGCCACCGTCCAGGTCCTCCTCAAGAACGGCTGCGACGTGGATGTCCTCGCCGCCGAGCAGTGCTGCGGCGCGCTGCACATCCACAACGGCGCGCGCGACCAGGCCAAGGAGCTTGCGCGCGTCAACGTCCGCACGTTCAACGCCGGCCGCTATGACGCGGTCCTCACGAACGCGGCCGGCTGCAGCGCGGAGCTGCGGCACTACGGGGAACTCCTCGACGGCGACGCGGCCGCGCAGGAGTTCGGGAAGAAGATCCGCGACATCACCGAGTTCCTCGTCGAGATCGGCTATACGCCGCCGCAGGGAAAACTGGCGGGCAAGGTGGCCTACGACGAGCCCTGCCACCTGCTGCACGCGCAGAAGATCAGCGCCGCGCCGAAACAGGTCCTTGCGGACCTCCCCGGCATCGAGCGGGTCCCGCTCGAGGAAGCCGAGGCATGCTGCGGAAGCGCGGGGATCTACTCCGTGACACAGCCCAAACTATCGAAGGAAGTCCTCGCCCGGAAGATGGAGATGATCCGGAAGAGCGGCTGCGACACCCTCGTCACGGGGAATCCGGGCTGCATCCTGCAGTTCCGCTGCGGCATCCGGGAGGCGGGGCTGCCCATCCAGGTGCTGCACCCCGTCGAGCTGCTGGCTCAATCGTACGCCCAAGAGAAGAAATCCTCCTGAGGGAAAAGCCATGAGCGCCGCGCCCCCCAGTTTCATCCCGCCCAGCCGGCTCCTCCTCGGACCCGGCCCGAGTCCGATCGATCCCCGGATCCTGCAGGCGTTCACGCGGCCGACCTTGGGCCACCTCGACCCGGTCTTCCTGAAGCTGATGGACGAGGTCCGCGGCATGCTGAAGCAGGTCTTCCGCACCCAGAACGAGCTCACGTTTCCGGTGTCGGGGACGGGGACCGCGGGCATGGAGACCTGCCTGGTGAATCTGATCGAGCCCGGCGACGAGGTCGTGGTCTGCGTCCAGGGCTACTTCGGCGCGCGCATGGCCGACATCGCGGGCCGGGCAGGCGGCAAGGTGACGGTGCTCGACGCGAAGTGGGGCGAGGGCTTCGAGCCCGGCCAGGTCGAGCCGCTGCTCAAGGACAGGAACGTGAAGCTGCTGTGCATCGTGCAGGCGGAGACCTCGACCGGCTACCATCAGCCCGTGAAGGAGTTCGCCGAGCTCGCGCACAAGCACGGCGCGCTGATCGTGGTCGACGCGGTCACGTCCACGGGCGGCATCCCGCTCGAGGTCGACGGGTGGGGCATCGACGCGGTCTATACGGGGACGCAGAAGTGCCTGGGCGGGCCGCCGGGATTGTCGCCGATCAGCCTGAGTCCGCGGGCGGTGGAGAAACTGGACAAGCGAAAGTCGAAGGTGCAGAGCTGGTACTTGGACATGTCGCTCGTGCGCAAGTACTGGGGGGCGGACCGGGCCTATCATCACACGGCGCCGATCAACAACATCTACGGGCTGCACGAATCCCTGCGGATCGTGCTGGACGAAGGCCTGGAGGCGCGCTGGCAGCGCCACCGGGAGGCGCACGACCGCTTCGCGAAGGGTGCGGCGGCGCTGGGCCTCGACTTTCAGGTGAAGGAGGGTCGACGGCTGCCGCAGCTCAACGCGGTGAAGATCCCGGCCGGGTTCGAGGACAAGCCGGGTCGCAAGGAGTTGCTGGAAAAGCACGGCATCGAGATCGGCGGCGGCCTCGGCGATCTCGCGGGGAAGGTGTGGCGGATCGGGCTCATGGGCTACGGGGCGCGCAGCGAAGTCGTGGATCAGGTTCTCGTCGCGCTGAAGGCGCTCCTGAAGCGGTGAGCCTCACCCGGCGCGAGTTCGTCGCGGGAACGGCGGCCTTGCTGGCCACGGGCTGCGGAGGCGGCGCGGCGCCGCGGCCTCCGAGGACCGGGATTCCGGCCGTCGACGCGCACGTCCACTGCTTCGCGGGTTACGACAACCCGCGGTACCCCTACCACCCGGACGCGCCCTACAAGCCGGAGGCGGCCGCGAGGCCCGACCAGCTGCTCCGCTGCATGGACGGGGCGGAGATCGACTTCGCCGTCGTCGTGCACCCGGAACCGTACCAGGACAACCACGATTACCTGGAGCATTGCCTCGACGAGGGCCGCGGCCGGCTCAAGGGCACCTGCCTGTTCTTCGCGGGCCGCCCGGGCGCGGAAGAGCAGATGGCGGACCTCGTCAAGCGCGCGCCGCGGGTGGCGGCGCTGAGGATCCCTGCGTACGCTCCGGAGCGGATGCCTCCGTTCGGGAAGCCGGACCTGAAGGCGCTGTGGAAGAAGGCGGCGGACCTCGGCCTGATGATCGAGCTGCATTTCGAGCCGCGCTGGGCCCCGGGTTTCGAGCCGCTGATCGAGGAGTTTCCCGGCACGACGGTGATCATCGACCACGCGGGGCGGCCCCTGCAGGGCACGCCGGAGGAACACGCGCGGATCGTCGGCTGGTCGCGCCGCCGCAACACCGTGGTGAAGCTGAGCGAGATCGCGCCGCGGACGCAGTACCCGCACCGGGACGCGGCCCCCGCCGTCCGCGCGCTGGCCGACGCCTTTGGTCCCGACCGCATGATCCTCGGCGGCGGATTCGAGTCGCACGCGACGCCGGAATCGTATGTCGCGAACCGGGAGCGGCTGCTGGGATATGTCCCGCATTTTTCCGCGGCCGACCAGGCGAAGGTCGCCGGAGGCACGGCCGCGACGCTGTTCAAGTTCATCTAGAGGGAACGGAGCCGACGCATGGGCGAATGGATCATGTCGGGGGAGTTGCACGACCGGATCGTCACCGCGGCATACCGGCGGCGCGGGTACGCGGGCAAGGAGGCGGCGCAGGCCGCGACGTTCTCGAACCTGACCGCGCGCCACGGGATCAAGACGCACAACGCCATCAAGGCGCTGCACCTGGACGAGCTGTTCGGCTCGAAGGCCGGCGGCTGCGTCCCCGGCGCGAAGATCGAGAAGATCAAGAGCCCCTACCGCGCCGTCCAGAAATGGAACGCCAACCGGAAGCTCGGCCAGGCGGTCGGGCTCGAGGCGATGGAGGCGGCCATGAAGCTGGCCGACCGCTTCGGCGTCGGCGTGGTGGCCGTGGACAACGCCTTCCACTATCTGTGGGGCGGCGGCTACGTGATCGAGGCCGCGAAGAAGGGATACATCGCGTACACGAACTGCACCGCCGCGCTGGCGGAGGTGGTCCCCTTCGGCGGCCGCTTCCCCACGCTGGGCACGAACCCGCATTCCTGGGGCTTCCCCACGAGCGCGGCCATCGGCTACCCGATCTGCATCGACTGGGCGACCAGCACGGTCGCCATGGGCCGTGTCCAGCAGTTCGTCCGGGAGAACAAGCCGCTGCCGGCGGGCTGCGCGGTCGACGAGAACGGGAAGGAGACCACGGACCCGTTGCGCGTGAAGGCGCTGCTGCCGTTCGGCGCCCACAAGGGGTACGGACTGGCGCTGATCGACGAGCTGGTCGGGGCGTTCATCGGCGGCTCGCTCCCCACCCTCCGGAGCCGCTGGAACCAGGGGGCGCCGGACGAGAAGCGGACTCCGTCCTTCTTCTTCCAGGCGATCCGCCCGGAGGCGCTGGACTGCGGCGCCTTCGCCCAGAAGCGCACGCAGGCGGTCAACGTCCGCGCGGTGATCGAGGACATCCTGGGCCACGGGAACACGCCCGGGACGATGCTCCCCGGGCAGCTGGAGCATGAGGCGTTCCTGAAGAGCGAGAAGGCGGGCGGCCTGATCTTCACCGATGCGGAGATCGCCGAGTTCGAGAAGATCGCGAAGGAAGCGCGCGTCCGCTTCCTCTCCAAGGAGCTCAAGGCGCTCTAGGTCCGGCGGCCCATCGCCTGGAGAGATATATTAAAAAATTTTTATAAGTCCATTGATAATGGGTGAATTCACATGGTAATATCTGGCAGGTTCGGGATCTGAAAGTGGAGGATTGGTCTATGCGTAGGGGTTTTGGTCGTTCCCGGAAGGGCTTTACCCTGATCGAGCTGATGATCGTGATCGCGATCATTGCGATCATCGCCGCCATCGCAATCCCGGGTCTGCTGTCGTCGCAGCGCGCGTCCAACGAACGCAATTCGTCGACCTCGCTGAAGACCCTCACGTCGGCCGAGGCCGATTTCCGCGCCAATGATCGCGACTGGAACCACATCAACGATTTCTGGACGGCCGACGTCAAGGGCCTCTACACGATGACGAGCGCCGCCGTCTCGGGCGCGAGCAACTCCACGATCGACCCCGCGATCAAGCTGATCGAACTGTCGATCGCTTCCGCGGACTCCGACGGCACGAAGTTCTCGTGCAACGACAATTGCGAGCTGACCCTCTTTGCGATCTACGCCTCCAAGGCCGGGTACTGGTATCAGGCGCTGGCGATCGACCAGGCCCTCGCCGGCTCCACGGAGGCCACCTACAAGACCGACACCGGCGGCACGCCGTCGATGGGCAGCTGCCACAACACGTCGAAGTTCGGCTTCATGTCGTATCCCGACTCCCAGTCGTCCGGAAAGTACGTGTACGTGGTCAACGAGAACAACACGATCTTCCGCAGCGCGACCTCGGGTACGGTGAAGACCTCGACCACCAACCCCCCCGGCGTGATCACGACCGCGTCGTACAAGGACTTCCCCAGCGACGGGAACCTGAAGTCCTACTGGAGCAAGCTCGACTAACGTCTGAAGGCATTTCAGGGAGGTTTCCCCTTTCCGGCCGGAGGGGGAAGCCTCCCTTGCTTTTTACCCTTCCCGCCGCGATCCTCAAGCCATGCCCCGGCGCTCCAACCGCCTTCTCGAGCAGGCGCTCGTGTTCACCTTCGTCATCCACGGCATCGCCATGCTCTCGATGGCGCTCCTGCTCCTCCCGGCAATGCCGGGCGGCGGGACCGTCGACACCCTCGCGCGCATCCGCCATCTCGCCGCCCACCCCTGGCTCTGGCGGCTCGGCTGGTTTCCCTGGCAGCTGACTGCCCTGTCCGACGTGCTCCTGGCCGCGGGACTCCTCCGCGCGGAGCGGATCCCGAAGCTGCCCGCGATCCTCACCGCGCTGGTCATCGTCGCCGCCGTCGTTCCCGACCAGGCGGGGCAGATCTGCTGGATGACGCGAGGCCTCGACCTGGCGCGCGCCGGGGATCCGGCGGCCTACCTGGCCTACGAGGCTCGGATCTTCGAGTGGACGGCCGTGTGGGGGGGATCGCTGTATACGCTCGGCGCCCTGGGCTGGACCTGGTGCTTCGTCGCGGCGCGCACGTGGAGCGGCGCGCTCACGGCAGTCTCGCTCGTCCTCTGGCCGCTCTTCGTCTATGTCAATGCGGGCCCGCTGCTTCCCGCCGGCCTGCGCCCTTCCGCGGCGTTCGTCGCGATCGGAAACGGAGCGGGGTTCGTCCTCCTCGAACTCTGGTTCGCGCTCGTGGCCGAGCAGGTGCTGCGCCTCGACCGGCCGGACACCCCGCACGGCCGCTGGGCGCCGTGGCGTCATCCCAACCGCGCGCTGGGCCTGGTCTGCGACCCCGTTGCGAACAGCCGCTTTCTCCGGGCCCTCGCGGAGCTGCTGCCCTCCCCGGCGTTCGTCAGCGACATCACGGACGTGGTCTACGTGAATTATGTCGTCGACGCCGCCCGCCTGGAGCCGCTCGTCCCGCCCGGGCTGCTGCTCCACCGCGCGGGGCCGCAGGGACGCCACGCGGTCTTCACCTTCCTGAGCTTCCGGCACGGCCACTTCGGCCCGAGGCTGCTGGGTCCGCTGCGCCTCCTGCTACCTTCCCCGATCCATACGAACTGGCGCATCCACGTCCGCGACCCGAGGAACGGACGCGACGGCATCCATTTCGTGACGAACGCGATCTCGAGCAGCGTCCACGCCCTGGCCGCGAGGATGCTGTCCGAGGGGATGCCGATGCATGTGCTTGCCCGTGCGGAGCTGCGCCGCGAAGACGGCCGCCTGTCTCTCGCCCTCGAACCCGGGCGCGGGAGCGCGCCGGATGCGGCCGCGGCTCTCCGCTTTTCCCCCGGGATGCCGGCCTCCGGACCCTGGTCCCCGGCCTTCGGATCCTGGAAGGAGATGCTGCACTACGTCGTCCCCCAGGACCGCGCGCTGTCGACGCAGCCCTGGCACCACCGGGTGACGCGACAGGAGATCCGCCTCGGAATCCCCCTGGACAAGTGCGCGCCGATGGAGGGGACCGTAACGTCGAAGGCCGCGGCCGCGTTCGTCGGGGAGGCGGAGCCGTTCTGCTTCCACGTCGCGAACGTGCGCTTCGTCTTCGAGGAGGAGCGGCGCGATCCGCTGGAGTGACGTTTACTTCTTGTTGTTGTCGGGCCCCCGGGAGGGGACCTGGTACTGCGACTCGTTGTCCACGCCCTTCCAGGTCCACGTCCCGCTGCCTTTGAGCTCCAGGCTCAGGTCGATCCGGACGTCGACGTTCGCGTCGGCGCGGACGAAGGCAACCCAGATCTCCCCGGTCTTCTTGTCGCAGGCGATCGTATTGTCCGCGACGGTGTCCTTGTTGATCCGGGCGGCGTCGGCCTTCCACTGCTCTTTCGTGAGGATCCGCTGGACCTTCTTATAGGGCGTCTGCCCGTTGTAGACGACGAAGTTGAGCGTCGGGGTGGGCTGGTAGACGTCGCCCTTGTCGTTCGTGAACAGGAGCTTGAGGAGGTAGGTGTCGCCCGTGTATTTCGTGGCCTCGCCCTGCTTGAAGGAGATCCCCTCCACCTTCATGCACCCCTTGATTTCGATCTTCGGCGTGTCCTGTGCCGCGCAGAACGTCGACAGGACCAGCGCCGCCGCCACAATCACAGCTTCTTCTCCAGGAAGGACCAGAAATTCCCGCCGAGGAGGCGGTCCACGTCGCGCTGGAGCTCCGCCTCGTCCAGCGCCCAGCCGGACGCCGCCAGGTCCGCGTACTTGGAGGCGAGCACGTCGCCGATGATGCGCTTCGAGTGGCTCCACTTGTAGATCACCTGATCGATGACGCGCGCATCGGAATGCTGCGGAATCATGCTCGTGCCCAGCAGCTCCAGACGCTCCCGCGTCATCTCCTCGATGATGCTCGGGTTGTTCACGAACCACCAGCAGCCGAAGACGAGGAGGTTGCGGAACTTCCGCGCCGCCACGCAGAGCTGGTGCTGGTTCTCGCGCGAGAGCAGCGTCGCCATGAACTTGTTCTTCGGGAAGGCCGCGCAGAGATGCTCGACCGCCTCCACGCTGCCGCGGCCCATGCCGTCGCCGGCCATCCGCAACTGCGGGTTCACCTGGCGCTTGACGCCGATCATGAGCGCGAGCGGAAGGTTCAGCTCCTCGCAGACCGGCAGCAGCGCGCGCTCCAGGATCTGGGCCGTCGGGTCGCTGCCGGGCATCGTGAAGGTCGGGGGGAGCGAGACGCCGACATAGAGGGCCTTCGTCCGCGTCGCCCACTCGCGGAAGAAGCGCTGCATCTCCCGCAGCGTCTTCGGCGTCAGCCGGTGCTCCGTCTTGTAGCCCCAGTCGTGCAGCCGCTTCCAGGACTTGCTCCAGCCCAGGAGGACCGGGTCGATCCGCAGAGCCGCCTTGAAGCGGTCGTCGGCCTGGTAGCCGTTCAGCCACACCGGGCGTTCGACATCGTCGAACGGATCGTTCGTCATGACGCAGTCCCGGATGCCCGCCTTCTCGAAGACGAGGCCGATATAGGCGTCCCGCGTTTGCGAGGCGAAGAACTTCCGGTACGACGCCAGGTCGCGCCGGCCCACGTCCAGGCCCAGCGCGTGGAGCACCGTGACGACGCCCCGGCAGGCCTCGCTGACGGGGCTGTTGTCGATGAAGAGCGTCTTCCAGATCGCATTCGCCTGCTGCGGCTTCGTCAGCTTCCAGAAGTCGTCGTACGGCAGGTCCGACTGGCGGAAGAACTCGGCGATCAGGTAGTGGTACGTCAGCAGCTCGTCGATGCCCCACGACAGCAGGCCGCCGAAGCAGGGCGCGTAGAGGTGCGTGTGGATGTCGGTGATCTTCGCCCGGGCCATCGCCCGGTCGACGGCCCCCCGGAGGTCCCGCGCGTCGACGGTCGCCATCGTCAGGACCTCAGGTACGGACGCAGGTCGATCCGCGCGCCCTTCTCCGACGACAGGTACGCGGCGTACGTGATCATCAGGACGTCGTGCGCGAGCATCAGGTCGGACTTCGGCGGGCGCCCGTGCGAGATGGCGCCGACGAAGTCGCGCAGCTCGTCCGGATAGCCCGTGACCATGTCCTCGTCGGGCGAGGGAAACGACCAGCCCTCCTTGGATTCCGTCTTCTCGACGAGGTACTCGTCCTTGAAGTATTCGCCGGAGGGCGTGTACGCGAGGCAGGCCGTGTTCGGGTTGATGTTCGCTTTCAGCACCGCGCGCGAGCCGAAGACCTGCAGGTAGTTGTAGATGCCGCCCATCACGATGTCGCTGGAGGTGAGACAGGCCACCGAGCCGTCGTCGAAGGTCAGGTGGATGGTGCCGTAGTCCTCGACGTCGTCCCAGTCGGACTTCATGTGCTTCTTCGGCTCGTCCTGAAAGGACTTCATCCAGGTGAGATTCGCGACCTCGGCGGTGACGGCGACGGGGCGGATGGGCTTGCCGTTGCGGCGGCGCCCTTCCTCGTATTTCAGGTAGCAGGCGGCGCCGACGGGATGGACGCTGAGGCGGATGAGCGAGCCGCCGCCCGCGGTCTGCCAGCGCTTCGCGTACTGGGCGTGGGAGCCGCTGTGCGATTCCTCGCCGATGATCCGCATGATGGTCGAGCCGCTCGCCGCGAGGAGTCGATTGACCTTCACGATCGGCGGGGCATAGACCCAGTTCTCGCCGTAGCAGAGCGTGACGCCGGCCTTCTTGATTGCATCCCAGGCCTTGTTGGCGTCCTCGACGATCGACTGGAACATCGACTCGCGGGAGTAGCCTTTCGCGGTCCACTTCTGACCCTTCGCGTCCGCCGGTCCGAAGAAGCCCGTCAGCGGCTTTTCGCAAAACACATGCTTGCCCGCATTGGCCGCCTGGATGGCCATCGGAATATGGAGGAAGTTGGCGACGACGAGGTCGACGACGTCGATGTCCTTGTCCGCAAGCATCTGTTCGTAGCTGTCGTAGACCTTGGGGATCTCGAAGTCCTTCGCGAGGTGGACGGCCTTGTCCTTCGTCCGTCCGTAGATGCCGAGGATCTCGAAGTCCTCGCCGTAGACCTTTTCGTAGCTGGCGAGATGGAAGTGGGCGGCGAAGCCGGCGCCGACGACGCCGATGCGGACCCGTTTGGCCATAGCTCAGAATCCCCCGAAGTTTCCCCCCATCGTAGGGATTCGCGCGGCAAAGGCAAGCGTCCGGCTATCGCACGCGTTCGTCGGGACCGAGCATCCAGGCCTGCGGATGCCGGGTGAAGCCGACGTGCGGATAGTACTGCTCCGCCGCGGGGGCGGCCAGGAGCAGGAGCTTCGCGTGCCTGCCGCCCAGGGTCTGGGTCCTGCGGATCAGCTCCTTGCCGATGCCCTGGCGCTGGTGGGTGCGCCGCACGGCCAGGTCGGAGAGATACGTGACGAAGCTGAAGTCGCTGAGCGCCCGCGAGATCCCGACCAGGAGCGCGTCGTCCCATGCCGTGACGACGAGGTTCGCGTGGCGCAGCATCGAGGCCATGCGCTCTTTGTCCTCGATGGGCCGCCGCTCGCCGAGCGTCGAGGCGTGATAGAGCTCGATCAGCGCGTCGAGGTTGACGTCGTTCCCCGTCTTGTAGCGGATCATGACGACTTCGCCTTCTCGCCGCAGAAGAGGACCAGGTCGGTCGAGACGGGCTGCGCTCCGAGCTGCCGCAGCAGCGTCGTGATCTGCCCCCGGTGGTAGGTGGAATGGTTCGTCGCGTGCAGCATCAGCTGGCCCAGCGGATACGAGAGGGCGTCGCCTTTCAGGTTGCGGTAGGCGAGCGGCGCCGCGAGGCTCTCTTCCGTCAGCGCCCCGACGAACGCCGCGAGCTCCGCCCTCAGGGGATCCCAGCGCTCGCGGACCGACGCGTGCGTCGGATGGTCCGCAGGGGTCCACATCGTCTTGGGCGACTCCCCCTTCCAGCGCGAGAGCCAGATCCACTGGGCCGAGGCGATATGGACGACGGTGTCGCGGACCGACTTGTGGCTGCTGCCCATGTCGCGGGTCCACTCGTCGGTCGGCAGTCTTGCGACGGCATCCAGAAGCCTCTCGTCCGCCCAGCGGGTATAGTCGTACAACAATCGGATGGTTTCCAGCATCGGCGGCCTCCTTGGCTCCCGCGATCAAGATACTCCTCCGGGACCCGAAAGTCGCTATTATGGTCGCGACGGAAGCGGTGCGGCCGCGCGCCGATCCGGCCGATCTGAAAAGGGGAGGGTGTGCGCATGATTCGAGTCCTCGTCTCCGCGCTGGCCGTCCTGATGGGCGCCGGCTATCAGGACTCGGCGAAAACCGCCGAGCTGGTCAAGAAGCTGGATTCCACCGACTGGGTCGAGCAGGCCCAGGCGGCCAAGGACCTGGCGAAGATGGGCCCGCCCGTGCTCCCGTCCCTGCGCGCGGCGGTCATGTCGGATTCCCCCTCCGCGAAATACTGGGCCTCGGTGATCACCGAAGCCGTGCTGCATACGTCCGTACCGCCGCCGAGCCTTCCCGAGCCCGTCGCCGCCGAACTGCCGAACCCGAGAGGCTTCGCCCCCGGCCCGAACGACATGGGCGCGCTGGTCTTCATCTGCAACAACCCGGCCCACGGCGCCTACGAGGCGACCTTCAGCCGCTGCACGAGCTGCGCCAAGACGAAGCGCTTCGCCTACGACTATGGGGCGGACTGCTACCGCTGCGCGGTGTGCAAGAAGGCGTTTGAGCGGAAGGACATCGTCTGCGAGAAGTGCGGCCAGCCCCCGGCCGGCCGGATCCCGGTCCGCATGAAAACGGCCGGCGGCCTCTAACAGGCTGCTGAAGAAGTCGCTGTTTCAGTGACTTCCGTGCCCAGTCCGAGTGTTTTCCTGGATTCGATCGCTCTAGTTCTCTCTCAAGGTCTCCTTGGGAGGCCGCCGAGAGGTCGCCAGGAGGACGCTCAGGCGCTCGAGGTCGTGAGATTCCGCATTCGGACCAAGTTGTAGGCCGCTGCGGCAAACTCAAACATCCAACCGACCAGACGGGTCCCTCGGTGTCGTGCTTTCCTCAGGACTCCCACCGTCTTCATCCATCCGAAGACCTCTTCCACTCGCTTGCGTCTTCGCTGGCTCACCTCGTAACCCGGATGTCGTGTTGTTCGTCCGTCGATCGTGGTGTTTCGCGGAATCCTCTGGGCAACATGAGGGGTCAGCCCTGCATCCCGGGCGCTCTCGACAAACCTTCGTTGGTCGTACCCCTTGTCGGCCCCCACAGTGCCGGCGTTCTTGTTCCCCCGACGTTCGAATAGCTTCGGGACGATATCCACTTCCGCTTTGCCCGTGGCCACGGTCACTTCTGTAGCTACCACGAGGCCGTTCCTGTTTTCAGTGAGCACATGGCCGTGATGCACGAGCTTCGCCCCGTCTCCCCCTTTTCTCATGAGCCGGGCATCGGGGTCCGTCGTCGAAGCGTGCGTGTCGTTGGAGCGCTTCTCTCCCTTGAAGTCGGCCGTCTCATTCTTGCCGCCCGCACCGGGAGCCGGAGGGTCCTGATCGTCTTTCCGCTGGAAGCTCTTCTGGCTGGCCCAGGCTTCGATGAACGTCCCGTCCACCGTGAAGTGCTCGCTCGAGAGGAGCTGTTTCTTCTTGGCTTGCTTCAGGATCTGCTCGAAGAACTTCCGCGAGATCTCCTGTTCGAGGAGCCGCTCCCGATTTTGGGTGAACGTGGTTGGATGCCAAACCTCATCGTCCACTCCCAGCCCCACGAACCACCGGAAGAGGAGATTGTAGTCGAGCTGCTCCATCAGCATCCGCTCGCTCCGTACGCTGTAGAGCACCTGCAGTAGCAGGGCGCGGAGCAGTCGTTCGGGAGGGATGGACGGCCCATCTGGGAGTACATCTGCTCGAAGTCGGGGCCCAGACCTTCGAGGGCCTCGTCGACCATCTCCCGCATCTTCCTTAGCGGATGATTGCGCGGGACCCGCGCTTCCAGGCTCACGTAGCTGAATAACTCGTTCTGTTTCCCGTCGTTTCCTCTCATGCCTCTATTAACACGGCAGAGAGGGAAATCGACTCGAGTGAAGAGGCTTTTTCAGCAGCCTGCTAAGGGTCTCCGGTCTTCCTCTCCCCCTCGTCAAAAAAAAACAACCGCCTGAGCGGCAGGCCCCCTTATGGGGCGATCAGTTCCGCTCAGGCGGTTTATTTCTTCCGTCGGCCGCGGCGCGGGGCCGCGGCCGGGTCCTGGCTCAGTGCATCGACATCATGATCACCAGGCTGGTGCCCAGGATCACGGCGGACAGGATGATCGACATCCCCAGATTGTTCTTCTTGACCTCGGCCCACTCATCGACTTCCCGCGTCAGCAGCGTGAAAATCTTGAGGGATACCACCAGGCCCAGGCCCATGCCGATGCCTCCGGCGAGGGCCCAGCCGATCGCCTTCCCCCAGAGCATCACCATCATGCCCATGTCGGAGCCCAAGTCGGCGGCAGCCAGCATCATCATCGTGTTCATGTCTTTTTCATCGGCCGTCCGCACCCGGAACTTTAGGGGGGAACTTCGGATTTTCCCCGTCGTTCTGTTTAATCCCTTGCCGCCCGGAGGTGGAACGTATATGTTTTAGGCTTCGATCCACGACCTGAGCGGGCTCCCCTGTCCCCGGACCAGAGGCTAATTCCATGAGCATGACCCGTCGGACCCTCCTTCGCGGCGCCGTCGCCGCGACCGCCGCCTGCGCCCTCCCTCGCGCCCTCTTCGCCCAGGAAGCCTACGGCGGCTTCAAAATGGGCCTCCAGACCTACACCCTGCGCGACTTCACCTTCGACCAGACCCTCGGGCACCTGAAGGACCTGGGCCTCCAGTACGCCCAGTTCTTCGGCAAGCAGCTGCCGATCACGGACGACAAGGCCAAAATCGACGAAGCCCGGGAGAAGATGAAGGCCGCGGGCGTGCAGATACTCTCCTGGGGCGTGCAGGGATTCTCCAAGAACGTCGACAATACGAAGAAGGCCTTCGAGTTCGCCAAGGCGATGGGGTTCTCGGTCTTCTCCGCGAACCCCTCCGCCGACAGCTTCGAATCGCTGGCGACGTTGACCAAGGAATACGGCATCCGGATCGCGATCCACAACCACGGCCCCGAGGACAAAACCTA
>Ga0137410_10001139_pt1 | contig 18283 bp, 14 predicted proteins | sample CZODoug1_16funga_FD_108878 | JGI IMG/M metagenome (GOLD analysis project Ga0137410, IMG submission 108878) | Vadose zone soil fungal communities from Angelo Coast Range Reserve, California, USA - CZODoug1_16fungal (Illumina Assembly) | ecosystem: Environmental > Terrestrial > Soil > Vadose zone... | reverse complement strand
TGACCGAATCCCAAGCGATGGCTCCGCTGGTGCCTGCTTTGCGGAGAGTTTCACCATAGAGATTTCCCGCAGGCTCGACGCGGCTGGCATGTGGATACCACTCCGTGATCACGCCTTTGGCGAAGGCCACGGTGACAGATACCGTCTCTTCGTTTGAGCTATAAAAGTATAGGACTGGTGTCTCCATCCGCACGGTGCCGCGCAGGCCGAGTTTGAAGCCAGGATCACGAAAGTGTTCGACGAACGCAGGCAGGTCCGTGGACCCTCTGAGAGGCGACCACTCCACGGCGCTGCCGTCCATTCCGGCGATGGAGGTAAACGTGCCCCACTCATGTGCCGTGAGACTTGAATTGACCGGGTGGGCATCGCGTCCCGAAGCACCAGGCTGAGCTTTGTGAAGCAACGGATCTTCAGATCCGCTCAATGTCTGCGACGAGATAGCAAGGCAGCATGCAAGCAAGGCATAGAGCGTGAAGAGCAATGGTTTTCGCAACATGGCTGGCCCTCCTGACATCGTCGGCATCCGGTGTTTCGTTACATCCTGCCTAGACGCCAAGCAGCCAGCCGATGTTAACCATGCCGTGATGAATAAGCGCTCGCAGCCTCCATCCTCAGAGCACTGGCCCAAGTTCAGCGCGCCAAAGTGGCCGGATCACACTGGCGCAGTCTTCGAGACGGGCCTGTACGTCTTCGCTAAAGGCATTCGGCTTGTGGCTCTCAACGTCAATCGTGCCGACTACGTTCTCGCCGGCACCATCGAACACGGGAACAATGATTTCCGACCTCGTCGTGCCAAAGGCGGTGAGATACCGTGGATCGGCCGCGACATCCCCAACATTGACGGTTTTTCGAGTGGAAATGGCCGCGCCAGTCAGCCCCTTAGTGATAGGAAACGCCGGATATTCGGGTGCGCCTGGCCCGCTCCAAACGATGTTCGTTACTCTTCCCGCGGCACGGTCCACATCATGAAGCCCGACCCAGCGATAGCTGCCGGAATTTCTGAGAAGTTCGGCGACGCCTTGAAGAGCAGCAACGCGATCCCTTGCAGTGGAAACAAGCTTCTGGAGGTCAATCATGAGCATGTCGCTCATTATAAGTACATGGTCCCAATTGAAAAAAATCCTTAAAGGTGAAAAAAGGGGGGACAGACATTTCCTGTCTGTCCCAGGTGTTTCCGTAGATCTTGCGCTATGCCGCGAGTCGGTCTTGGGTAAGCAAATGCACGGGGACTTTGCGGAGATCCCAAACGATGCCGAGCCAGGACATAACCTTCAACGTGTAGTAGGTGATGTCGATTTCCCACCAGAAGAAGCCCTGGCGCGCCGAAGCCATGAAGTGATGATGGTTATTGTGCCAGCCTTCACCGAGCGTCAGCAGGGCGAGCAGCCAGTTGTTCTTGCTGGTGTCACTGGTTTCGTAGCGGCGAGAACCAAAGAGGTGTGAGAGCGAATTGATGGTGAACGTGTCATGCCACAGCAGCACGGTGCTCAGGCAGAAGCCCCAGATGAACAGCGGCCATCCGCCAATCAGCCACAGCACCACGGCGAGCGTGACGGGCGGCACCAGGTGGTACTTGTTCAGCCAGCGCAGCTCCGGAAACTTTGCGAAGTCGGCGATGTACTCGACGCGCGTCTCGTTGTATTTATCGGAGACGATCCAGCCGACGTGCGACCAGAAGAACCCAAAGAGCGTCGGCGAATGCAAATCCAGTTCCTGGTCCGAATGCCGGTGATGGTGGCGGTGATGCGCCGCCCACCACAGCACGCCCTTCTGCGAAGAGGTCATCGCCATGAACGCAATCACGAACTGGAACACGCGGCTGGTCTTAAACGAGCGGTGCGAAAAATAGCGATGATAGCCCGCGGTGACGAAGAACATCCTCACGACCAGCAGGCCGAGGCAAGCAACCAAGTAATACCAGTGAAACGGCATGAAGAAAATCAGCAGCGAGGCGATGTGCACGAGTGCAAAAGGCAAAGAAAGAAGAAGGGAAATCCGCGAGCCATTCGGCAGCGGCACAGATAAATAGCGAGAAACTGAAGCCATCCGGCAAAATCCTCCGCGTCCACGTTCAGACGCTTATTGAGTGCATCTTTTCCGCGAGCGCAAGAGGTCCAGCCGGAACTTCGCGCCACGAATCTACACTTAGCAGTGTACGGTTGCGTTGAGGAGCGGTCAAGCGCAGTGAAGTACAGGTTGCACTAATTTGGATGCCCAAAGGGACGGGTCCGTTGTGAGGATTCTGACGAAAACTGGCCATCAGGGAATTCACAGGGATTGCGAGGCACATCACAGGAACTGTTCCCCGCGAGTATGTTATCGTCCCTTTGTACTCATCAACTTAGGAGCGTCGGCCCGGATGACATTTTGGGGCCGCACTGAAAATGGCTGAACGCCCCGTACTCGTAGGACTCGTCCCGCAAGTTGTCGTGATCGATGAAGGCGACCAGGTCTCCTGGATTTCCGACGCGGGCAATTTGCGCGTCGAATTCGACGTGAACCGGTGCCCTTTTTCTTCAAACGTTTTTCAGGCTCCGGCAGGTATGCGGCTGCTCAGCGGCCCGCCGCGCCCCGGAAGCAAAGCGGCCACCTACAAATACCGCCTATGGCTGAACGACCAACTCGTGGGCCAGGGCGAAGTCATCCTGCGCGGGAAATAACCGCTAGAGGGTCGGCCGCACGGCAGTTTCTGGCCTCATTCGCACGTGGAAAACTGTTCTCACTCTTTCTTTGCTGCGTGGTAGCCCGCCTTGATGGCGTCCGCTTCGGTCATATACTTGCCCTTTTTCGTCTTCCCATACCGGTGCGTGCCGGGCTTGTGATAGATGCCGGAGTCCGTGTTCACCCATACCATGCCAGCGCCGTTTGCCGGAGGCGCCTGCCGAGTAGTTGGGGTCTTTGAGGCAGGTGCGCTCGCGGAAGCCGCGGTGGCACCGTTGTCCGCAGCATCGGCCTGTTTCGGAGTGGTCTTCTTCTTTGAAGGGGCCGTGCCCGAATCCGGCGCAGAATGCGCGGCGGAAGCTCCTGCATCCGCCTTCTCACTTTTCTTGTCCTTCTTGGCAGCGCTGGTGTCAGTCTGGTCTTGATCGCCGGTCGGCTGTGCCGCTGCTTGCGCCCAGGCTGAAGCGCTGCCGGCACCGAGTAGGAAGGCCCCTAACAAGGCGACCTGCATACTTTTGATTATTTCCATTTTGAAGCTACCTCCTTCGTGCGTGGCGGCTGATCTTCCTCGGTGGAATGGGCGCATGATGTCGGGGAACGGACGGGGAAGTCAAGAAGGAAGAAAAACCATGGGGTGCGATTGCGCAGTGGGCAAGTACGAGTGTTCGAGCTTTAACCGGGAACTTTAGTGCCGTACTTGAGGAAAATAGGAAGTGGAGAAATTACCGCTGGCCGGGAGTGGCGGAGTTACTTTGAGTCCTGGATTTGCGTCTTTAAGAATAAGAGGGTTCGAAATGGGGATGGTCACGATGAATCATCGGAAAAAATGCTTGCGCTTGAGTTTGCTTTTCCTGCTTGCTGCAACTGTCAGCCGGGCGAAAGCGTCCGCGGCACGGGATCAGGGACAAGGAGCGCCTCCGTCAGCAAGCCAAAGGCCGGGACCAAATGAGGGCCGAGGCCAGCCGCTCGTTGGAAAGATTACGGCTATCAATAAAGCGTCGCTGGAATTAGCCAAACCGGACGGCACGACGGTGGCGGTGAGGTTTACAGACAAGACGGAATACCACAAAGACCGTCAGGGCGCGAAACTGGCAGATTTCAAGGTCGGCGACATGGTGTTCGTGCGAGGAGAGGAGAACGCAGATCATAGCGTGACCGCCCTGGTGATAGGCGGGCGATCCGGGGGAGGACCGGAGGGCGGCGCCAAAGTGTTCGGCGAAATGGGGAAGGACTTCGTCGCGGGCGAAGTGAAATCCATCGACGCGCCGAAGCTGACTGTGTTGCGTCCGGACAACGTTACGCAGACGCTGGAATTGGACGAAGAGACTTCGCTCCGCCGAGGGCGCGAGAGCATCACTATGGCGGATATACAGGTTGGTGACCACGTGGTTGTGCGGGGAGGAGTCCAGAACAATACGTTCGTCTCCAAGAATGTAATGGTTCTTTCTCCCGAGCAATGGAAGCGTATGCAGGAAATGGGCATGATTCGAAATGGTGCCGGTGGAGCTGGACCTCCGGTCACGCCAAAAGACAAGCCGCCCCAGCCGTAGTTTGCTCATGGAGACCAAGATTTGAAGGCAATCGCTCGCGGTATCCTCCTGTTTCATTTCGTGGCGGTTCTCTTTGCGGCGAGCGCACGCGCGCAGGAGCCGGCAACGCCTTCGCCGACACAGACGCCACAGCCAGCCACGACTACGACGGCAGCTCCAGCATACGAAATCAGTGGTTCGGCGCGAAGCGGCAAGACTCCGTTGCCGGGGGTGACCGTTACTGCGGCGAATACGTTGACGGGGAAAAAGTACGCGGCAGCAACGAACTCCGAAGGCAAATTTGGATTGTCAGGCATGACGCGCGGGAGATACGTGGTGCGCGTCGAGTTCATGGGGTTCGCCGCATTCACGCAGGAAGTGGTGTTGAACCCGGAGAGTCCGTCCGCAAAAGTGGACGCCGAACTGATTCTAGCTTCCCGCCAGCAGGAACAATCGAACAACAGCAACGCAGCAATTGCGGCGGCGGGCCGGGGATTTCAAAGCCTGGCAATGGATAGCGCGCTTTCCGCGCTTGCCGGGGGGACGTCCGGCTTCGGCGGAGCGGCCGGGAATGCCGGGGGGCAGGGCAACGGCGATCTTTCAAGTCTGCCCTTGAATGGAGCGGGGGCGGAGGGACCGACGGAGTCGGTGAGCGTCAGCGGAGCGCAGGGACGGACACAGGATTTCGGCGGCGGGAGCGAACAGGATCTGCAGGAACGGATCCAGGAGTTTCGCGATCGCATGCAACGCGAAGGTGGCGGCGGCTTTGGAGGCGGCGCTGGTGGCGGCTTCGGCGGGCCGGGCGGCGCGGTGATTGCACTGGGCCGGATGCCCAGGGGATTCAACATCAATCAGCCGCATGGGATGCTGTATTTCTCCGACGATAACGCGGGATTGGACGCCCGACCGTATTCGCTGACCGGCATTGAGTCGTCCAAGGCGGATTACAACCAGTCGCGCTTCGGCGTCAACGTAGGCGGGCCACTGAACATTCCCAAGATTTTCAACGGCGGAAACAAATGGTTTTTCTTTGGCGGGTGGAACGGGTCGCGCGGGAGTTCGCCTTACGATGCCTTTTCCACGGTGCCGACAAGCGACGAGCTCAACGGCGATTTTTCTCAGGCGAAATACAATGACGGCCAGCCCGTCCAGATTTTCAACCCTCAGACCGGACAGCAATACCAATTTAAAAACAGCCACGGCCAAATCGTGCCAAATGAAATCGACCCAGCCCTGATCAGCCCGGCTGCGAAGGCGCTCTTGCAATTCATCCCCATGCCGAATATTGGACCGACGGCTTCCGGCCAGAATTTCCATTACGTGACTTCCGCGGCGAGCAGTTCCGATACGGTGATTCTCCGGCTGGTCCACAACTTCGGCGCAAGCAATGGTCCCGGATTCGGTCCGATCATCATCGGAGGCGGCGGAGGTGGTGGTGGCGGAGAAGGACGACGGCGCTCACAGAACAACATCAATTTTGGGTTGAACTGGTCGCGCAGCTCGAGCAACATCGTGAACCCTTTTCCTTCGCTGGCCGGAGGAACAAACACGCAAGGGCTGGACGCCAGCGCAGGGTGGACCTACGGGAAAGGCCGAATCACAAACATTTTCCGTCTGAACTACAACCACAATCACGTCTCCACAACCAACTTGTATTCAAACGTGACGGATGTTTCCGGACCTGGCGGCGCTGAGATTAACGGGATCTCGAATGATCCATTTGACTGGGGATTGCCGGGAATCAGTTTTACATCGTTTGGAGGACTGAACGATCCGACCGCCAGGCGCGAACTGGATCAGACCTACTCCATCTCGGAGACGGTTGCGTGGAACCGCGGAAAACATAACTGGCGCTTCGGGGGAGACTACCGGAAGATTTTGCAAAGCTTCCGTTCGGCCAGAAACGCGGAGGGCAGTTTTGTCTTTACGGGGTTCGCGACGTCGCAGTACGCGACGGGGAGCACGCAACCCGTCACCGACACGGGGTACGATTTTGCGGACTTCTTGCTGGGTTTCCCGCAACAGACTTCGCTGCAATCCGGCGCGAGTTCCTACGACTTCCGCGCCAACGCGTTTGACTTCTTCGCGCAGGACGATTGGAGGTTGCGCTCGAATCTGTCGTTCAATCTGGGACTGCGCTACGAGTACAACGGGCCTTATACAGAGGCACAGAATCACATCGCGAACCTGGACGTGGCTCCCGGCTTTATGGCAGCGACGCCTGTGCTGCCGGGCCAGGCCGGGCCCGTCGACGGAATATTTCCGGCTTCGCTGGTGCGGCCGGACCGCAACAATTTCGCACCGCGGATCGGGATTGCCTGGAAACCGCAGAAGCAGACAGTGGTGAGGGCGGGCTACGGCATCAGCTACAATCTCGCGCAGTACGGGGCGATCATCCAAAACTTTGCGTTTCAACCGCCCTTCGCCACAACGGCGACGAATACGACCGACGTCAACGGCTTCCTAAGCACGAACCGGCTGACGATCACAGATGGATTCCCCGCTTCCGGCAACACAGTGACCAACAACTTCGCGGTCAACCCAGACTATCGCCTCGGCTACGTGCAGGTCTGGAATCTCGACTTGCAGCGGGAATTGCCGGGTGGCGTGGTGATGAACGCGGGCTATAACGGCGCGAAAGGGACGCGGCTGGATACGGAGCGCGCGCTGGTGGTCACCGGCGGCCAGCCGTTTATTTACGAATCGTCGGAAGGAAATTCGATTTTGCATGCGGCCTCGGTGCGTGTGCGCAAGCGAATGGCGAAGGGGCTGGGGCTGAGCGCGCAGTATGTGTTTTCGAAGTCTATCGACGACGCGTCATCGATCGGAGGTGGTGGAAGCGTCGTGGCGCAGAATCCCTTTGATATTTCGGCGGACCGCGGGCTTTCCAGCTTCGACCAGCGGCACAGATTCACGGGAAACTGGATCTACGACTTGCCATTCGGAGAAAACCGGCGATTCGTTCCCAAGGGTGTATGGAGCCACGTTCTGGGAGGATGGCAGTGGAGTGGCGACTTCACGGTTGGCTCCGGATTGTACTTCACGCCGCACGTGCTTGGCGGAGGGCTGGACATCGGCCGCGGCGTGAGCGGATCGCTTCGCGCAAACGTGGTTGCGGGACAATCGATTTCGATCAGCGATCCGACCACGCTCAAATGGTTCAATACGGCGGCGTTTTGCGCGCCAGGCCCCACATGCGCAGACCCGGGCGGTTCCAGCTTTGGCGATGCCGGACGAAATATTATCGAGGGGCCTGGTCAGGTGGCGATGAATATGACGCTGAACAAAACAATCCAGATCAAGGAATCTCGCGCGCTCGACCTTCGAATCTCGGCTAACAATATTTTCAATATCGTCCACTTCACGACCATCAATACAGCGGTGAACTCGTTTACCTTTGGCGAGGTTACGGGAACAAGCGGCATGCGGCGGGTGACGATGCAAGCGCGCTTCCGATTTTAAAAGGAAGATGTATATGCGGCTTCCAGGAAAAATATTTTCGATCTTTACTGCGTCGGGGATGATGCTGCAAGCGGCCACGCCAGTGCTGGCCCAGCAAACCGGGCAGGCCGGTGCGAATGAGGCACGCATTCAGGTTACGACCGAACTTGTGCTGGTGAACGTGGTCGCGCACGACAAAAAGGGAAATCTGGTTCGCGACCTGAAAAAGGGAGACTTCACACTTCTTGAGGATGGCAAGAAGCAGGAGATCTCCACTTTCGACTTCGAGAATGTGGACGAGTTGGCGACCGCTGGGGCGGCGGAAGCAACCGTCTCGGGTGTAAGCGGGGCGGGAACGGTGCTGCGTTCCGGAAAGCAAGGAGTGCCGTCGCTGGACGCGCGCGACCGTCGCTTGATTTTGCTTTTTTTTGATTTTTCCGCGATGGAGCCGGAGCAGATTGACCGCTCGGTCGATGCCGCGAAGAAGTTCGTCAGCACAGGAATGCAGCCGGCGGATTTGATCGCGCTGGTGTCGCTGGCAACGAATATGCACGTGGACCTGGATTTCACGGACGACAAGACCAAATTGCTGGGGGCGCTGACCGCATACACGTCCGGACAGGGCCAAGGATTCGAAAATGGCAGTACAGGAAGCGCGGAAGGGGCAGCGGAAACGAGCGGAGCCTTCTCGGCCGACGATACGGATTTCAACACGTTCAGCGCCGACCGCAAGCTGCTGGCGCTGCAATCGCTGATGCAGGCGCTTGGCAAGCTCCCGCAAAAGAAGAGCCTCGTCTACTTCAGCAATGGAATCAACCAGACAGGCGCGGACAACCAGTCCGCCCTGCGTGCCACGACCGCGGCGGCGGTAAGAGCCAACGTGTCCATCTATTCGATGGACATCCGCGGCCTGCAGGCATTCCCGCCAGGGGGAGAGGCGCAGTCTGCCAGTTTGCACGGGCAATCGGCGTATTCGGGAGCCGCCGTGCTGAACGATCTGAACAGCAACGCCTCCTCGCAGGAAACCCTGGCGACGCTTTCGTCGGATACGGGCGGGAAGGCGTTTTTCGATTCGAATGATTTCGGCGGAGTCTTTGCCCAGGTTCAGAAGGACAGCTCGGCGTATTACGTTCTAGGGTTCACCAGCAACAACTCGCTAAAGGACGGAAAGTTCCGGCGATTGAAAGTGCAGGTCAATCGGCCCGACCTGAAGCTTGATTTTCGCTCGGGTTATTACGCGGGGCGGGATTTCGAGCACTTGAACCGAGCGGACCGCGAGCAGCAACTCGAGGACGAGCTGGCGGCGCAGTTGCCGCGCGTGGACGTGCCCCTCTACGCGGGAACGGCGTTCTTCCGACAGGACGATTCCCATTATTACCTTGCCGTTTCACTGGTGGTGCCGGGCTCGCAAATCCCATTTGTAACGGAGAAGGAGAAGGACAACGCGACAATCGACATCGTCGGAGAGGTCCGTGAAGGGGGAAAATTCCCGGTCGGGCAATTACGCGACACCGTCAAGCTGGCAGTGGATAGCACGAGGGAGGTCCGCCGAAAGAATGTGCAATACAACACGGGGTTCGTACTGGCCCCGGGCGGCTATCACCTGAAGTTTGTCATCCGCGAGAATCAGTCCGGCCGGATGGGCTCTTTCGAGACGGATGTGCAGATCCCCGATCTGCGGAAAGCGCCGCTAAAAATGAGCTCGGTGGTGCTGAGCAGCCTGCGAGCGCCGGTAACGGGCAAGAAAAACGGAGCGAATCCTCTCGTACGGGACCAAATGGAACTGGTGCCGAACATTACGCATGTTTTCGCACCCGACCAGCACCTCTATTTGCAGTACGAAGTGTACGACGCAGCAAAAGGAAAGAACCCGGCGCCTGCGGTCGTCAATGGCCAGACGGTGGGCCAAAGCGGCACAGCCAAGGATGCGCCTCCAGTTAAGCCGGCGAAGGACAGTATTCGAGTTTTCACAAGCATCGAGTTTCTGCAGGGTGCCACGAAGGTTTACGAATCGAAGCCGGTGGTAGCGAACGAAGTGACGGCTCCAGACCGCAAAGCGGTGATCTTCCAGATGGATCTGCCCCTTCAGGCTTTGAAGCCGGGGCTCTACCTTTGCCAGGTAAATGTGATTGACGATGTTGCGGGCAGCTTTTCTTTTCCGCGGTTTCCTTTGCTGATTCGCGAGCCAACGCCAGCGGCATCGAGCAAAGCTGCGGATTGAAGCCGACCAGAAAGTCTATTGCGGCGGAGAAACGGCTCAAAATAAGAGACTTAGCGTTAGTCGCCGGCGGCCGCTGCACTTCGAGACAGTTCGACGGATTCCGCCAAGCCCCTGCGCATTGGTCCGAGAGCGAAAGCGGGCACTTGGCGCTCCGGAGCTACCGAGACGCTCGTAGCCTTTCGCGGAAATTCGTTGCGACGGTCCAAATACAACCCCGCTTCTTTCAAGAACTCAGCCGAAAAACCCATGTCCTCGGCGCGGTCCACGCCCCAAAACCACAGTTTCTCTTCCTGACGTTGTAGGAAATCCAGGGCGTCTTCCAGTCTCTTCATCGCGCGATCAAACGTTGAAGCGAGAAAGTAGACTCCCAGCGTCCAGGCATGGCGGGGGTAGTGGACTTGGACGCGGACACAGTATTTCCCCGACTGATTGCGGTCGATCGTGCAGCGGTAGTCGTTGCGAACAGACGAAGTGCGAGCTGCCATGTTAATGTCACCAATCTTTGGATTGCTGGCGCTGGGTGGCCATGATTGCTTCTGTTCCGAATTCCTGGCGCTAACGGCGAAACCTGACATCCCCCAAACAAGGCCGTTCCGCAGTGGAATTCGGTTTCTAGGAAGACAGTAATAGGATATCGGGACACGAGGGGAAAGACAAGGGCAGGGTTCCACAACTGTAACTCTTTTATTTTGTGTAGGTTAGACTAACCAAAAGAGCCAAAACTCTTCAGTTTTTCGGGCATGAGCTTGAGCTTGCCTTCCTCCTTCAAGCGATTATCCAAGGCTTTCTGGAAGGCCTCAAAGGCAAGACTCCGCTTCGATTGCAGGACTTCGTCGGTCAACTGCTTCTTTTGTTTGTCGAAATCAGCCGGGTTGGGTTCCGTTTTATCGGTCACGCGGTAAACGAGCCAGTTCTGCCCAAGGCTCAAAGGAGCCGCCGCGTCGCCGGCCTTGAGGTTGAAGGCTGCGCTGACCTGCTTGGCGCTGGCCGCGCCGGGAATCGAGCCGTCGCGCGCGATTAGGTCGCTCGTTTTCGGCTCCAGACCGAGCGAGCGGGCGGCCGCGTCAAATTTCTCTCCCGCCTTGACGCGCTTGATTAGCTCTTCGGCCTTGCTCTTGGCCATCTCCGTGGACTTTTCGCGTTTCAGGTCGGTGATCACACGGTCGCGGACTTCTTCGAGCGAACCTTGGTGTGCCGTCTGGATCGATTTGACCGAGAGAATGACATAGCCGCGATCAGTTCGAACTGGAAGGCTTGTTTCGTCTGGCTTTGCCCGGAATATGGCATCCTTGGCTTCCTGGGAATTGGCAAGCTCCAACAGCGGGTCCGACGCGGCAACGGGGCGCGTCTCGCTCACCGTCAGGTGATATTGCTTCGCCAAATCGTCCAGAGAAATCTTGTTGGACTGGCGGATAGCTGCGGATATCTGGTCAGCTGTGTCGCTTGCCAGCTTGTCTGCCTGCGAGAGCAGAAGTGGCGCGCGCAGCGAGTCCTTCACTTCTTCAAACGGCCTGGTATGGGCTGTTTCCTTCTCCAGGACCTTAATGATGTGGAATCCATACTGTGTCTTGACGAGGTCCGAAACCTGGCCTGGGTTGAGGCTGAAAGCTGTCTTTTCGAATTCAGGGACGGTCTGTCCTTGAGTGATCCAGCTCAAGTCACCGCCCTTGTCCTTGGAGCCGGGATCTTCGGAGTACTTCTTCGCGAGGTCTTCGAATTTTCCGCCCTTCTTGACCTGCTTTAGAACATCCTCAGCCTTCTTCTTAACCTCTTCGACTTCCGCGTCCGTCGTTTTTCCGACGGTCATAAAGAGAATGTGCTCGACGTGCACGCGGTTCGGCACTTGATACTGCTGAATATTTGCCTGGTATTGTTGCTTGAGCATGTCATCGGAGACTTGCACGTTGTGACGGATCTGATTGACATCCACTAGCGCGTAGCGCACCACGCGCCTTTCCGGCACCTGGTATTTCGACTTGTTCTTCTCATAGGCCGCGCGAATTTCCGCCTCGTCCGGCGAAATCTTCGCTTCCAGGTCTTCCGGCTTGATCAGCGCGTAGTCCAGCTTGACCTTTTCATTCTTGTAGCGGAACTCATCCTGAAGCTCGGCGGGTCCCACACTAATCCCGTCGGTCACCAGCTTGCGGAATTTTTCTTCGAGCAGGCCTTGGCGTACCAGTTCTTCGAAGACGGGGACGGTCATCTGGAAGCGAGCCTGGACTTCGGCCGCATAACGGTCTCTACCTACAAATACGCCGTTATTGAAGGCCGTCGGAACGTATTGGCGAATGCGATCGGCCCGCTCCTGATCGGACACGGCGATTCCGAGGCGTTTGGCCTCATATTCGATCTCTTTTTGAAATACCAACTGCTTCAGGATCTGCTGGGCGTAGAGGGCCTCGAGGGCCTTCATATTGGGATTGCGCTGCTCGATCTGGCTGAGCTGCTGGCGCACGTCCTGCACGCTAACTGACTCATCGCCGATCTTGGCCACCGTGTCCGTGGAGATCTCGCCGCTGACCGGCGACTGAGGAACGAGGTATAGGAGCATACTTCCCCCCAGAGCCACGACGACGATCCCCAGAAAGATGCGATATCCCCGCTTGCTTTTCTCGTTTGCTCCAGCCATCCGATGAGTCTCCCCCGTCAGTAAACAAACTCAAGATTATACGAGATATAGGCGCGCGTCTCAAACACAATGGTCCGCCGCGGGCAGTGTCGTGAATTCTCAGGAATCAGTGTGGAATATTTCCTCGGCTCGGTCCAGCAGCAACAGGTACCCTGGAGACCTGCACCAGGGGACAGGCGAAGGACAATTGGGCAGGGCGCGACTGTGCTATTTGCAGTTTGACAACGCGCGGCTCCGCAAGTCATCCATTCGGAGACCGCTGTGCTAGATTAAAAAATTGGAGCTTTGCAGCACATTCAACTGTGACCACACAAACACCGATCGACCCGAAGTTCGCTCAGGCCCGCCAAAGGACCCCGCACGTCGAAGTGTACTGGAAGGCGGTTACCTATAAGACGGTGATCGCTTACGTGCTTCTGGCCCTGGCCATTATTTTCGCAGGGCTCTACCTGATCAAACCCGACTTGTATCAAGTGGTGCTCAAGAAGATCGACAAGGCCGTGAGCGATCCCGAAAACGAATCGCAGGCCGCCGATCAGAGGCACGCCAAGTTCGTCAATCTCGACGGCAAGGTTCAGGTGAAAAGAGTGAATTCGGTGCAATGGGTGGAAGCAGACTACCGCACTTCACTCGACAAGGGCGATCTGGTCCAAACGGGCGCCGACAGCAACGCGCGTATCACCTTCGCCGACGGCACGACTTATACGGTCAAGCCCGATACCTTGATCACGGTGGAAGAGAACTCAACGGACAACAACAAGCCGACCAGCGTCGCGGTCCACATCAACACCGGTGAGGTAAATCTGGCGACACCGAACTGGAGCTCTCCGGACTCGAGGGCCGCCGTCAGCGCGGAAGATGCTGTGGCTCAACTGCATTCCAACAGCCGTGCCGCGGTCAAAGCCGACCCGGAGAAAAAGGAAAGCGAGGTTGTCGTTTCGAGTGGTAGCGCGCAGGTTCAGCGCGGCCAGGAAAAGATCGACCTCGCGCAATGGGAAAAGGCTACTATTTCTAGTGGCAGAGGGATTCAGAAGTCCAATGTTCTCGCGCCTCCCGATCTGGTCGAGCCGCTGAATCTCGCGCCGATCACGGCGGAAAACCCGCGGACGTATCCCATTCATTTCGAGTGGAAGCCCGTCCAGGATGCAGTTTCATACACCCTGCGAATCAGCACCACGGCAATGTTTACGAAGACGGTGAAGGAAGAAAAGGTCGGCGGAACAGGCGTGGACGTCACCGGGCTCGATCCCGGGGAATACTTCTGGAACGTCACGGCGACGGACGGAAAGAAACAGACCAGCGAACTCAGCGACAAATTCAAGTTTACACTCGTCGCCCAAGGCAAGTCCCAGGGAATGGTGCTGGAAATCGTCAGCTACCAGGTTGTAGGGCACTCTGCCGAAATCGTGGGTCACACCGAGCCCGGCGCGGCTCTAATCGTAAACGGCCAATCCGTGCCCAACATCGCGCCGGATGGCAATTTTCGGCACTTCACCGAGCAGCTTGCCCCGGGCCAGCACACGATTTCGATTATCGGTTCGAACCGCCGGGGCGGGACGGCGATGAAGCAGGTGTCTATCGTGGTTCCGAAGTAAGATTTCCGAAGGAAGACCGAAGCGCCTTTGCGCTGGTCGCGGTGTCCGGAGACAATAGATGACGGGAGCTGGCCGCCGTGAGGTCAGCGCCATTGCCGGCCGGACAGCGGAGAGTCTTTCTCCGCAGGGGGATGGGGGGATGAACAAGAACGGTTACAACATGAGGTCGGTGTTCAGTTTGTTTTCTTCCGACCTGGCCATTGATCTGGGCACTGCAAACACGTTGGTGTTTGCGCATGGCAAAGGCATTGTCGTCAACGAACCTTCGATCGTGGCCATCAACAAATCCAGCGGAGAAGTTGTGGCTGTTGGCCGCGAAGCAAAAGAGATGCTCGGGCGCACGCCTGGCAACGTTGTGGCCATCAAGCCGATGAAAGATGGGGTCATCGCGGACTTCAAGGTCACCGAAAAGATGCTGACCTATTTCATCCAGAAGGCGCACAACCGACGCGTGCTGGTGCATCCGCGAATCGTCATTGGCGTTCCGAGCGAGATCACGCCCGTGGAAAAGCGGGCCGTTCAGGACTCCGCCTATCGCGCGCGCGCCAGCGAAGTTTTTCTCGTCGAGCAGGCCATGGCCGCCGCGATCGGCGCGGGGCTGCCGATTGAAGAGCCTTCCGGCAACATGGTCGTGGACATCGGCGGCGGCACCACGGACATCGCCGTCATCTCCATGAGCGGGATTGTTTATTCGCGGTCCGTACGCGTGGCGGGCAACGAGATGGACGAAGCGGTGATGCAATATCTGAAGCGCAAGTACAACCTGCTCGTCGGCGAACGTACGGCAGAGCAGATCAAGATGGAGATCGGCTCCGCCTACCCGCTGGAAAAGCCCCTTACGATGGAAGTGAAAGGCCGCAACTTGATCGAAGGCGTTCCGCGTACTGTGACGATTGATGACAGCGAGATTCGCGAGGCACTGAGCGAGTGCGTCGCGACCATTCTGAACGCCGTGCGCGTGGCCCTTGAGCGCACCCCGCCGGAGCTTTCCGCCGATATCAGCGACCGCGGTATCGTGCTGACGGGTGGCGGCGCGCTGCTGAAGAATCTCGACAAGCGGATTCGCGAGGAGACCGGGTTGCCGGTTTCGATTGCGGACGATCCGCTGGCGTCGGTGGTGCTCGGCACGGGAAAAATGCTGAGCGATTTCAAATTGCTGCGCCAGGTTTGCATTGACTAGGAAAAAAGTTTTCAGTTTTCTGAATTCTGGGTGGATCTTTCATTTTCGAGTAGCGTGAGCTGCCGGACGATTCGCGCCAGTGAGATTGATCTGACCCTGACATAACGAGCTGCCGGTCACCAGTCACTAGTTGCCGGCGCTCCAGCAAATACGAAGAGAACACCGCCAATGGTCGCCATTCCCTCTCGCCATAAATCGCTGGTCCTGCTCACAGGAGTCATCATATTGCAGGTGCTCATGCTCGCTGTGCAGATCAAGCGCGAATCGGAGGGCCGACTTATTCGCATCTGGACTGTTGGCGCAGTTTCCCCATTTGAACGCGCGGGCTCGTCGAGCTTCGGCTGGTTTCGCGATGCGTGGCGCAAATACTTCGCGCTGCAAAACACGACGAAAGTGAACGAGCAGATTCGCCGTGAGAACGATGCGCTGAAACTTCAAATTTCGCAGCTTCAGGGCAAAGCCGCGGAAGCAGACCGCCTGGCGGCATTGCTGAATTTCCGGCAATCGCACGCCAACGTCCCCATGATTGGCGCGCGCGTGATTGGCACGGGCGCGGGGACCGCAAGTCTCATGATTCAACTGGACCGCGGCGAGCGCGACGGCATTCGAAAGAATATGGGAGTCATCACTCCGGACGGCGTGGTCGGCAAAGTTGTCGAATCCTATCCGAACGCATCGCAGGTGCTTCTCCTCACGGACAAGGAGAGTGGCGTCGGAGCAATGTTGGCCGATTCGCGAATCCAGAGCCCCGTTGGCGGGCAGGGTGAACCTCTCTTGGTGATGAAATACGTTCCGAACGACGATGAGGTCAATCCAGGGGAACGCGTGGTTACCAGCGGCATGGACCGCATCTTCCCGCGCGATCTTCCCGTGGGAACCGTCGCGGAAATCAAGCCCGGCAATCCGTTCAAGCAGATCCGCGTCAAACCGGCTGCCAGCCTCGAGCGTCTGGAGGAAGTGCTGGTTCTCCTGACGCTCCATCCTCTCGAGATGAAAAACGAAGAGCGTCCCGCCAATGCGCAGCCGTCCGCGCCCGGCGCGGCCAGTCCTCCGCGGGCGGCGAGACGATGAACGACGCGTTTGATATCCGTGGCGAATCGCACATCGAAGTTCACAAGTTTCGCGCGGGCGCCATCATCATTGCCACGTTGCTGGCGCTGGTGATCCAAGCATCATTCCCACTTCATTTTGCCAGGGCCGCCGTACTCGATTTCCCTCTGCTCGTGACGATTTATTTTGGACTGAGCCGGCGCAATCCTTCCACCGGTCTTCTCCTCGGTATGTTCATCGGTCTTCTGCAGGACAGCCTCAGCGGCCCCACGGTTCCCCTCGGGCTCTATGGCATCGCGAAGACCATCATCGGATACCTTGCTTCCTCGATCGGCGCCCGCCTCGATACCGAGCACCCCGCTGCGCGCTTTGCGCTCACTGCAGCCTTCTTCGTCGCGCATCAGGGCCTGATTGTTCTCACTCGGCGTATTTTGCTGGCTCAGCCGGAGCCGTGGTTTAACATGCACCTCTTCCTCGCCGCGCTCGTCAACGCGTTCGTGGCCGTGTTCGTATTCCTTCTTCTCGACCGCCTGCGTAAGAACTAGCGACTTGGCGAAATCTGGCCGGCAGTGAATCGCTGATTGGATTGTTCCTAGTCTACTGGGTGAGAAGAAACTGTTTGAAGTCGTCATAGGAACTCGAGATGGGCAGCGAAAGCTTGTCCCGTTTTAGATAAGCGGCAAGACGGTCAGGCAACGGCGGAGCCGTGCCAATGGCTTTCATCACGATATCAGCAAATTTTGCAGGATGAGCAGTGGCCAACACCAAGCCCTGACTAGGTTCAGGATGTTGGCTTTTATATGCTTCCCAGCCGAGCACGCCGACGGCGGTGTGCGGGTCGGCGATGTACCCAAATTTATCATGGAGCATCTTCATCGCGGCGAGCGTTTCTTCGTCCGTAGCTCCGTGACCCCAGATTTCCTTTTGGACGTATTCGAGGCGGTTGCGGCACAAGTCGAGCAAGCGCGGAAAATTGTTTGGGTTGCCCACGTCCATGGCATTCGAAAAGGTTGCTTGCGCCGCCCGTGGGTGAAATTCCCCAGTTCGCAGATATTCCGGCACAACATCATTGGCGTTTGTGGAGGCCACGTATTTTGCGACCGGCAAACCGATGCGCTTGGCGAAGATCCCAGCCGTAAGATTGCCGAAGTTTCCGCTGGGCACAGAAACGATTAGCGGCACCGAAGCCACCGGCAACTGCCGGTAAGCCGCCACGTGATAAAACATCTGCGGCAAGAGACGTCCGATGTTGATGGAGTTTGCCGAAGTCAGCCACGCGCGATTGTTCAGCTCGGCATCGGAGAAAGCTTGCTTTACCAGCCGCTGGCAATCGTCAAACGTGCCTGCTACTTCCAGCGCGGTGATGTTTTCGCCGAGCGTAGTGAACTGCTTTTCCTGCGCCTCGCTGATGCGCTTCGAAGGATAGAGAATCACCACCCGGATTCCCGGCACGCCCAAGAAACCGTGCGCAACGGCGCTGCCGGTGTCCCCGGACGTCGCCACTAATACTTTCAGCGGCCGCGTTTCGCCGCGGACAAAATAACCCATCAGCCGCGCCATGAAACGCGCACCGAAGTCCTTGAAAGCCAGCGTCGGCCCGTGAAAGAGCTCCAGAATGTGCAGTCCGGGAGAGAGCGATACCAGCTTCACCGGAAAGTTGATCGCCTCGCTCACGATTTGCCATAGCACTTCATCCGGAACATCCGGTGTGGCAAACGGGCGCACCACGCGGAAACACACTTCCGTGAAGGGCAGCCCGCGAAATTCCTCCAATTCCTCCGGAGAATGCCGCGCAATCTCCGCCGGCATGTACAACCCGCCGTCAGGCGCAAGCCCCCGCAGCACTGCTCCACGAAGCGAGGTGAGCGGGGCTTTGCGCGATGTGCTCCGGTATCTCAAGGGATTTCACTCATCGCGGGTTTGCAATTTTGCTCTGAACCATTTTCAGGAATGCCGCGGCGTCAAGCGATCCGTCCC
>Ga0137410_10001138_pt1 | contig 18288 bp, 18 predicted proteins | sample CZODoug1_16funga_FD_108878 | JGI IMG/M metagenome (GOLD analysis project Ga0137410, IMG submission 108878) | Vadose zone soil fungal communities from Angelo Coast Range Reserve, California, USA - CZODoug1_16fungal (Illumina Assembly) | ecosystem: Environmental > Terrestrial > Soil > Vadose zone... | reverse complement strand
TCGCCGTCTTCGGTCTGGTGCTCGACCCGGAAGTGGCCGCCGCAGCTCTCCTCGCGGTGGAGCGCGTCGAGGCAGAGGAGCTCGGCGAACTCGAGGAAGTCGGCGACCCGGCCCGCGTGCTCGAGCGACTGGTTCAAGTCTTCGCTCTTGCCGCCCACGTAGACGTCCTTCCAGAACTCGTCGCGCAGCGCGCCGATCCGAGTCATCGCCTCTGTCAGTCCCGCGGCGTTGCGCGACATCCCGCACTTGTCCCACATCACGCGGCCCAGCTCGCGGTGAAACGCGTCCGCGGTCTTGCGGCCGCTCGCCGCGAGCAGCCGCCGGACGCGCTCGCTCACCTCGGCCTGGACGTGGCGGAACGCCGGATCCGCGGGGTCCACTTTGGCCGGCTTCGCCTGCGCCAGGTAATCACCGATGGTGTAGGGCAGGATGAAGTAGCCGTCGGCGAGCCCCTGCATCAGCGCGCTCGCGCCCAGCCGGTTGGCGCCGTGGTCCGAGAAGTTCGCCTCGCCGATCGCGTACAGGCCATCGATCGTGGTCATCAGGTTGTAGTCCACCCACAACCCGCCCATGGTGTAGTGGGGGGCGGGGTAGATCCGCATCGGTCCCTGGAACGGGTCCTCCCCCGTGATGCGCTGGTACATCTCGAACAGGTTGCCGTAGCGTTCGACGATCACTCGACGGCCGAGGCGCGCGATGGCGTCGCGGAAGTCCAGGTATACGCCGTGCCCCCCCGGCCCCACGCCGCGCCCCTCGTCGCACACTTCCTTGGCGCGCCGCGACGCCATGTCTCGCGGCGCGAGGTTGCCGTAGCTCGGGTACAGCCGCTCGAGATAATAGTCGCGCTCCTCGTCCGGAATCTGGTTCGGCGCTCGGGTGTCGCCCTTTTTCTTAGGCACCCAGATGCGGCCGTCGTTGCGGAGCGACTCGCTCATCAACGTCAGCTTGGACTGGTGCGGTCCGGTCTGCGGGATGCACGTCGGGTGGATCTGGGTGAAGCAGGGATTGGCCAACGTGGCACCGCGTTTGTGCGCGCGCCAGATGGCGGTGACGTTGCAGCCCTTCGCGTTGGTCGACAGGTAGTACACGTTCGAGTAGCCGCCGGTGGCGAGCACCACCGCGTCGCCCGCGTGGGCGCTCACAGCGCCCGTGAGCAGGTCGCGCACGATGATGCCGCGCGCCCGGCCGTCGATCACGACCAGGTCGAGCATCTCGACGCGCTCGTCCATCCGGACGTTACCGGCGCCGATCTGGCGCGAGAGCGACTGGTAGGCACCCAGCAGCAGCTGCTGGCCGGTCTGACCGCGCGCGTAAAACGTGCGCGAGACTTGCACCCCCCCGAACGAGCGGTTCGCGAGCAGGCCGCCATACTCGCGCGCGAATGGAACCCCCTGCGCCGTGCACTGGTCGATAATGCTGGCGCTGACTTCAGCCAGGCGGTACACGTTCGCCTCGCGCGAGCGGAAATCGCCGCCTTTGATGGTGTCGTAGAACAGGCGGAACACCGAGTCGCCGTCATTCTGGTAGTTCTTGGCGGCGTTGATCCCGCCCTGGGCCGCGATCGAGTGCGCCCGTCGCGCCGAATCCTGGAAACAGAAGCAGGACACGCGGTAGCCCAGCTCGGCGAGCGATGCAGCGGCGGAGGCCCCCGCCAACCCCGAGCCGACCACGAGGATGTGCTGCTTCAGCTTGTTCGCCGGGTTGACGAGCTTGATCTCGGAGCGGTGCCGTTCCCACTTCGCGTCGAGCGGACCCTCGGGGATGCGGGAGCGCAGCTCCATGGTCAGCGCAGCACGCCGGCGAGCACGGCCACCGGAATGGAGATGTACGCGCCCGCAATCAGAACCGCGATGGCGGCCGCCGCGCCGCGACGCCACCGGTCTGTGGGCGGCCGGTTGAGGCCCAGCGTCTGCAGCGCGCTCCAGGTGCCGTGGTACAGGTGCAACCCCAGCGCGACCATCGTCGCGATGTATGCCGCCGCCACGGGCCACACCCGCAGGCTCGCTACCACGTTGTGGTAGACGTCGCCCGGAACGAAGCTCGGGTTCACCCGGCCGAACGTGAGGTCGAGCAGGTGATAGATCACGTACAGGGCGATGAGCACGCCGCCCCAGCGCATGGTACGGGCCGCGTAGGTCGTCTCGACCGCATCGAGGCGCCGATAGCCCACCGGGCGCGCGCGCCAGCTGGCGCGCGTCGTCTCGATGGCGGCCCAGATGTGGGCCAGCACCGCGACGATCAGAACGATGCGGACGATCCACAAGAGCCAGCCCCGGCCGAAAAACGAGGCGCCCACGGTGCGCAGCCCCTCGGCATAGGCGTTGAAGGCCTGGGGCCCCTCGAACACCTTCAGGTTACCGAGCAGGTGACCGACCACGAACAGAAACAGGATCACGCCCGTGACGGCCATGACGGCCTTTTGACCGACGAGTGATCGGGTAACGCCGGGGCGGGCCGAGGGTGAAGGCAGGTTGGTCATGGAACGGTGGGATGATACCTGTTCTCCCGCGGCTCGGGCAAGGCGATGGCCTGCCGATGCTATCTTTCGAGGGGGAGGCCACATGCTCTTGACGCTCTGCAAATCCAAGCTCCACCGCGCCACGGTGACGCAGGCGGAGCCGCACTATGAAGGCAGCATTACCATCGACACCGAACTGCTCGCGGCGGCGGGCATCCTGCCGTTCGAGCGGGTCCAGGTGGTCGACATCGCGAACGGGGCGCGGTTCGAAACGTATGCCATCGAGGGGGCTGCGGGATCGCGTACCGTGTGCGTGAACGGCGCGGCCGCGCGACTCGTGCAGGTAGGCGATCCGATCATCGTCATCAGCTACGCTCAGATGACGCCCGACGAGGCGGCCCGTCACCACCCGACCATCGTCTTGCTCAACGCCGACAACTCGATCCGCGAGACCATCGCGGGCGATCGGACCACGCCGATCGAAATCCTGTCGGAGTCGCTTTGAGCCAGCCGGCCACCTCCTCCGAGCCCCGCGCGGTGGTCCGCGACCAGGCGCCGGTCGCGACGCGCCCGGTCACCGGTCGACCCACCGTCGTCATCGTGGGCGCCGGATTCGGCGGGCTGCGCGCCGCCCGGATGCTGCGCAAGGCACCCGTGGACGTCGTGCTGGTGGATCGCCACAACTACCACCTGTTCCAGCCGCTACTCTACCAGGTCGCGACCGCCGGGCTCGAGCCCGAGGAGATCGCCCGACCGGTGCGCGCCATCCTGCGGCGCCAGTCCAACGCCGAGTTCCGGATGACGGAGGTGACGGGCCTCGATGCAGCCGGGAAGCGTATCGTCACCACGGACGGCCCGATCGCCTACGACTACCTCGTTCTCGCGGTGGGCGGTCAGACGAACTACTTCGGCCTCGAGAGCGTGCCGCGTCACGGGTTCGGTCTCAAGGACATCCCGGAAGCGATCCGCATCCGCAATCAGGTGTTGCACGCGTTCGAGCGCGCCATGCTCGAAGCCGATCCCGAGCGTCGCCGGGCCGAGCTGACGTTCATCGTGGTGGGTGGCGGCCCGACCGGCGTCGAGATGGCCGGAGCGCTCTCGGAGCTCATCCGGCTCGTCCTGGTCAAGGATTATCCGCGCTTGAACGTGAAGAACGTGCGCGTGCTGCTGCTCGAGGCCACCGACCGGCTGCTCGCCGCCATGCCGTCCCGGCTGCGGGAAGCCGCGGCCGAGACCCTGTGGCGCAAACACGTGGAGGTGCGATTCGGGGCCACGGTCGCGGACTACGACGGCGCCCGGGTGCTCTTGAAAAGCGGGGAGGTGATCCCGGCGCGCACGCTGGTCTGGGCGGCGGGCGTGAAGGCCGTATCCCTCACCGGCCGGCTGGGATTGCCCACGGCGCAGCAGGGCCGGATCCCCGTAGCGCCGACCCTCGACGTTCCGGGTCATCCGGACATCTACGTGATCGGCGATGCGGCCTACCTCGAAGCGGCGGGAGCCCCGCTTCCCATGATGGCGCCGGTCGCGCTGCAGATGGCCGAGACGGCCGCCCGGAACATCCGGCGCCGGATCGCCGGCCAGCCGCCCGTGGCGTTCCGCTACCGCGACCCCGGCTCGCTCGCCACGATCGGGCGAAACGCCGCTGTCGCCTACATCCGCGGGTTTGCGTTCACCGGATTTCCGGCGTGGGTGGTGTGGCTGGTCGTGCACATCATCCAGCTCATTGGCTTCCGCAACAAGCTGTTCGTGCTGTTGAACTGGGCGTGGGATTACTTCTTCTACGAGCGCGCGGCCCGGCTGATCACGTCGCTGGAGTGATTCGGCGCGCGGCGGACCCGCCGCACTACCCCGTCCCAGCCGCACTCGAGACACCAACGACGTTGTAGAGCGGGCAGCAGGCGGTCGAGGAAGCGGTTCCGGAGCGGCACCATCTCGATGCCACAATGCGGACAGGTGGGACCCCGCGGTAGCAGCAGGTAGACCACCGCGGTGACGATCGCGACGCGCATCGCCACGGTCACGAGCAGGACCACCACGACCAGCATACTGCATCCATCATAGTGTCCGGCCGCCCGGCCGGCCACCTCACGCCTCCTTGCTCCCCCCGGCCCCCCGCACGAACGCGAGGATGCGCCGCTCGAGCTCGGCGAGTTCGACGGGCTTGACCAGCACCCGCTCCCGCGGCACCGGGGTGTTTCCCGGCTCGGCGAGCTGCGACACATCGCCTGAGAGGAACAGCACGCGCTGCGCCAACTCGGGTCGCTCCTCTTCGAGCTGGGCGTACAGCTCGACGCCGCCCATGCGGGGCATCCGCAGATCGGCGAGAATCACGTTCGCCGGCTGGGCTCGTAACCGGGCCAGCCCCTCCACACCGTCCGCGGCTTCGTCGACCTCGGCGCCGCGGCGCGTCAGGTACCGCACCATGGGTCGCCGTACGGCCTCCTCGTCCTCCACGATCAATACGCGCAGTCCCGCCAGGGACCCCCTGGCGGGCGGAACGTTCGGGGCAAGCGGGGCCTGTGCAGGGGCGGGGGCGGGGGCGGGGGCGGGGGCGGCGTCGGTGGAGGGAGCGGAGGGCGCCGCGATAGGGAGCGACAAAACAAAACGGGCACCGAAGCCAGGCGGCGACGTCAGGGTGAGGTCGCCGCCTGCTTCGCGGGCGATCTGCCGCGAGATATAGAGTCCGAGCCCGGTCCCGCGGCGGCCTTTGGTGGTGGCAAAGGGCCGGAACAGCCGCTGCGCGATCTCCGGCGCGACGCCTTTCCCGTTGTCCCCGACCGCAACCGACACGTTCCCGTCCTGGACCCACGTGTCCACGGTGAGCTGGCGGGGGGGTGTCACGCCGCGCAGCGCGTCGATCGCGTTGGACAGGAGGTTGACCGCGACCTGCTCGAGCTTGATCGCGTCGCCCAAGACGGGCGGCAGGCTGGCGTCGAGCCGCCCGCCCACCGTGACCTCGTCGACGCCGAACCGATATGAGACGAGATCGAGCGCCCCGCGCACCACATCGTTGAGATTGACGTTCGTGACCTCGCGCTCGCTCGCACGCACGAACCGCAGCAGTCCGCGCAGCAGCTTGGTGGCGCGGCGGGCCTGGCGCAGGATCTGGGTCATCTCGCTGCGCTGCTCCCCCTCGAACGCGGGATCGGCGAGCCGGTTTTCGGCGTGCGCCGCGATCGCCATGAGCGGATTGTTCACCTCGTGCGCCACGCCGGCGAGCAGCTCGCCGGCCGCGGCGAATCGCCCCTGCTCCTCCGCCCGGTCGCGCAGCACGCGGGTCATCGCATTGAAATGCTCGGCCAGGCGGCCGAGCTCGTCGGAGCCGTGGACCGGCACGCTTACGGTGAGATCACCGTCGGCGACCTGCGTGAGACCGACTTCGATCTCGCGCAGCGGACGCCATACCCGCCGTCTTACGACCAGAACCAAAAGTGGGGCCAACAGCGCGCCCAGCCCGACCCACAGGATCGTGTCGCCTCGCACCCCTCCGGCCGCGTCCCGCAACGCGCGCTGGCGTTCCGTGAGGTATACCCGAGCGACCCGGCTGCCGTCGGCACCGCGCTCATGGGCGACCCGCAGGAGCTGTTCGACCGTCGCGAGTCGCGCCGCGGCTTCCGTCCGCCGACCACGCTCGAGCTGCACCACGCCCTCCTCGAGCGCGTTGCCGACGCGCGAAAGCGCTCCGTCGATGCTGGCCAGCGCTGCACCGAGCTCATGCGGGATGGCGGCGCCCGTGGACACCTGCAACGGCGTACGCCCGACTGCCGCGAGGTCATGCAGCAGCCTCAGCGAATCAGGGCTGGGCCGCGGACTGTGCGTGAGGTCCCGCACGATGGCGACCGCCCGGTTGAGCGCGCTGTCGCGTCGCGCGAAGGCGGCGCTGACGGTGGTGATCGCTTCGGTGGCGGCGCCGAGCGCTAAGGCAGGACGACTGACGCGGAAGAACAGGTAGACGGGAAGGGCGGCGGCATACGCACCGGCTGCGAGAGCGACGACGAGCAGCGTCACCCGCAGGCTGAACGCCCGCCTCACGGCTGAAGCAGCCATTTGACGGGAGTCACGGGAATAGCAGCGCGAGCTTACCGCACATGAAGGTCGTCGCCATAACGACCCGCCTAAGATACGCGACCGCCCGGCGCTGACTAGCGGGGCCGCGACGCAGCGGCCACATTTGCAGCATGGCGACCGATGCCGGCGACCGGATGAAAATCGTGATCGGCTACGCGGTGTGGGCGACGCTGTGCGCCGCCGCGGCTGGCGTCGCGATCTCACTCATCCACACGTGGTTTTTCAGCTACCACGGGAGCCGGCCGGGGTTTTGGCGGACGTTGCTCGAAGATGCAGCTGTCACGGTCGGCATCGCCGCCGGGCAGGGCGCCGTGGCCTTGGTGACGGGCAGCGTGCTCACTCAGCTCGGACGCGGGTTGCACGCCACCGTTCTCCTCGGTCTGCTGGTCGGGCTGTTCGACTTCCTGATGAACTTCCTTCAGATGGCCGTGCCTCGGACCGAGCTCGGCTGGGTCCCTGATCTCGTGATCCTTGCTGGGGCCACGATCGCCATCACCGTCTTGGGATCCCGCGCGGCGACCGCTCCCTCGCCTCCGCCGTGAGCGACGCGCCGCACGACGCGTTGCAGCGACTCGAGCGGCGCGTCGAGGTGCTGGAGCAGATGATGCGGCGACTGGTCGCGCCCGGCGCCGCCGTAGAGCGCATCAGCGCGGCACCCGAGCCCGCCGCCGTAGCCTCGCCGCCCGCGACCCTCGCCCGACCCCCGGAACGGCCCCACTACTCGCCTCCACCCGCCTCGACCCCCGACCTCGAGCAATGGTTCGGCCAGCGCGGCCTGTTGTTCGTCGGCGTGCTCGCGCTGCTCACGGCGGTGGGATTCTTCCTTAAGTACGCCATCGATCGCGGCTGGATCGCCCCCGCGGTCCGCGCGGCCCTCGCCATCGCGGCCGGCATCGGTGTGGGCACCTGGGGGGAAGCGCGCGTGCGCGCCGGCCTACGGCGGTACGGCGCGGCGATGATCGGCGCGGGAGGCGGACTCGCGTATCTCGGCCTGTGGGCGGCCGCCGGCCCGTACGGGCTGCTCGAGCGGCGCATAGGGGTGCTCCTGCTCGCCGCGTGCACCGTCATCGTGACCCTGCTCGCGCTGCGGCACGAGATCGAGGGACTGGCGATCTGGGCGCTGGCCGGCGCGTACCTGGCCCCAGTCTTGCTCGCACCGCCGACGCCCAACCCGGAGGCCTTCCTCGGGTACCTCGAGGTGATCGGCCTCGGCACCGGCCTGCTCGCGTACACGATGAACTGGCGCCGCGCGTTCGACCTGGCGCTCCCCGGCTATTTCCTCCTCGCCGCGGGCGGCGCGGCCCGGGTGCTGACCAGCGCGCTCGGTTGCTGGTTCCTCGCCGCCGGCGCGCTACTCACCCTGCACGTCACGCGGCGGCGCGCCTGGCCCGAGGCTCGAGTCGGAATGTTGGCGCTCGCGTGGGTCTTGCTCGGCGTCGCGCTCGCCGGCGTGAGCGCCGGCCCCCAGCCGCGGCTGTGGCTCGCCGTCGGCGCGGCGTTCGCGATCGCGGCCCTCCTCTGGTGGCAGCAGCTCGATCAGCATCGGCTGCGAGCACCCGAGGAAGCGCTGCTCTTCGTCGTGAATCCCTTCGTGCTGCTGGGGCTCGCGTCGATAGCGGATCCCGAACTGCTTCACCGGGCGCCGGCGCTCCTACCCGCGCTACTGGCGGCTGTCTACCTCGGCGTCGCGTGGGTCCGACGCGCCACCCCGCACCTGGTCATGGGGTTCGCGTTGGGCGCTTGGGCAATGGCCGTGGACTGGAGCGCGCCCATGGTCGTCGTCGGCTGGACGGCGCTCGCTTTGGCCGCCCTCGCGTCCGAGCAGTTGGGCGGGCGATCGGGCGGGCGGATTGCAGCGCTCGGGCTCGCCCTACTCGCGTTCCCCTGCCTCTTTGGGTTCGCGCTCTGGGATCGACCCTCCGACGCCGCGTCGTTCACCGACCCCTGGGCATTGGCGCTGTACGCCTACGTGGCCGGCACAGCTCTGGCCGCGCGTCGCTGGAACGCCGGAGTGAAAGATCCGAGCACTGCGTGCTGGACTGCGCGCGGCGGGGAGCTGCTCTGGGTGCTGTGTGGGGCGGCACTGTTCGCGGGCGGCTCGGTCGAGCTGCAACGCTACTTTGGGCGGCGCGCTCGGCTCGCCGGCGACCTCGCCTTGAGCGTCTTCTGGCTGGCGTACGCGGGCGCCCTGGTGCGGCTCGGGTTCCAGCTCGACCGCAAGGACGTGCGCTCGGCGGGGCTCGCGGTGGCGGCGGGGGCGGGACTCAAGATCGTGCTGTACGACCTCTCGAACCTCGAGGCGCTGTACCGTATCGCGTCGTTCTTCGCGCTCTCGCTCATCGCGCTCGCCGTAGCATACGCCTACAACAAGAGAGCTAGAGCTTCGGGAGCGTAATTCCCGTCTGCGCCTGATACTTGCCTTTCTTGTCTTTGTAGCTGATCTCGCACTCGTCCCCCTCGTCGGCCGTGAAGAACAGCACCTGGGCGATTCCCTCGTTGGCATAGATGCGTGCGGGAAGAGGCGTCGTGTTCGAGATCTCGAGCGTGACAAAGCCCTCCCACTCGGGCTCGAACGGCGTCACGTTGGTGATGATCCCGCAGCGGGCGTAAGTGCTCTTGCCGACGCAGATCGTGAGGACGTTGCGGGGGATGCGGAAGTACTCTACGGACCGGGCGAGCACGAAGGAATTCGGCGGCACGATGCACACATCGCCCGAGAACTCGACGAACGACTTGGGATCGAACTGCTTGGGGTCCACCACCGCCGAGAGCGCGTTGGTGAAGATCTTGAACTCGGGCGCGACCCGCATGTCGTAGCCGTAGGACGACACGCCATAGGAGATGACGCCCGCGCGTGCCTGGTTTTCCGCGAACGGCTCGATCATGCGGCGCTCGGTCGCCATGCGCCGAATCCAGCGGTCGGACTTGATGGACATGGGGCGGCAATATATCGGCGGCATCGGCAGTTACGCCACTCGATTCGGTTGACAAGGGTGTGGCGGCCGGATACGTTTCGGCGGGTCAAGTGAAATTTTTCACGAACTCACATGAACCAGCCCTATCTCTCGTTCCTCCTGCTGCTCGGGTTCGTGGCGTTCAACGCGGTACTGTTGATCGGGCTGTCGCATCTCCTCGCCCCCCGCAAGCCCACCGCCATCAAGGACAGCCCGTACGAGAGCGGCATGCCGCCGCTCGGCAACGCGCGCGATCGGTTTTCGGTGAAGTTCTACCTCGTCGCGATGCTGTTCATCGTATTCGACATCGAGACGGTGTTCTTGATCCCCTGGGGGACGATCTATTTCGGGGGAACCGGAGGAGGGCCGAGCATGGGGTTCCTGCTCGTCGAAATGCTGGTGTTCATGTTCATTCTGGCGGTCGGGTACGTGTACGTGTGGAAGCGCGGAGCGCTCGAATGGGATTGAACCGGGAGGGCTTGCGGTCGTGAAGCGCGTGATCGAAACCAAGGAAGTGTCGGGACAGAGTCCCAACTACCTGCTCGCCAAGTTCCAGGACCTGGTGGACTGGGCAGTGAACTCGTCGCGTGCCAACTCCCTGTGGCCGATGCCGTTCGGGACCGCGTGCTGCGCCATCGAGTTCATGGCCACCGCAGCCAGCCGCTACGACTTCGCCCGCTTCGGGATGGAGCGCCAGGCGTTCTCGCCACGACAGGCGGACGTGCTGATCTGCGCGGGCCGGCTGCCCTTCAAGCTGGCACCGGTCATCCGGCGGATCTACGATCAGATGCCCCAGCCCAAATGGGTGATTTCGATGGGCGCGTGCGCCTCCACCGGCGGCATCTTCGACAACTACGCGATGGTGCAAGGCATCGACACGATCGTCCCGGTGGACGTCTACGTCCCCGGGTGCCCGCCCCGGCCGGAAGGCCTGTTGTACGGCGTGCTCCTGCTGCACAAGAAGATCAAGGGCGAGTCACTGTTCGACCACGTCCCACGCCGCGAGGAGCAGCCGCTCGACGCGCGCGGCCTGCGACTCCCCCCCGAGCAGATCGACGAGATCTCGGAGCCGTTCGGCAACTCCGTCCACCAGTTTCGCTCGTCGTGAATCCGTCCGTCGACGCCCTGCGAGCGACCTTCGGCAACGCGATCGGCCGCGGGCTCGAGTCGTGCGGCGACACGATTGTCTACGTCGCGCGCGAAGCGCTGTTCGACGCGATGACGTGGCTGCGCGATACCCAGCAGCAGGGCTACGACTACCTGGTCGACGTCACGGCAGTCGAGTATCGTGACCGCGAGCGACCGCTCGAAGTGGTCTATCAGCTGCGCTCGCTCGCGCGCCGCGTCGACCTGCGCGTCAAAGTCGAGCTCGACCCGCGCGGGGACCTGACCGTGGACTCCGTGGTGCCGCTGTGGCAGGGCGCCGATTGGCTGGAGCGGGAGACGTACGACATGTTCGGCATCACCTTCCGCGGCCACCCCGACCTGCGCCGGATCCTCATGTGGGAGACCTACGCCGAAGGCTATCCGCTGCGGAAGGACTTCCCGCTACGGGGGCGCTTCAGCCGCTCCGAGCAGGTGCGGCAGGCGCTGGGCGCCAACCCCGAGGCGCACTACTCCATGGAGGAGTTGTCGATCGCCGAGGCGTTCGACGAGCTCCCTGCCGACATGAAGGAGCGGCTGCGCCGTGGTGAGCGCGGTAAGCTCCCCAATTCCGAATGAGCAAGCGCACCGTCGAGCTCGGGCTCGCGACCCCGGGCCTGGACGCGCGGGGTCAACCGGTCCGGGTCCCGTTGGGCGCGGCGGACGTTGCTCCCGAGCCGGATCTCGCGGGCGAGCACATGCTGATCAACATCGGGCCGCAGCATCCGGCGACCCACGGAGTGCTGCGGCTGGTGGTCGAGCTCGACGGCGAGACCGTGGTGCGGGTGATCCCCCACCTGGGCTATCTGCACTCGGGGTTCGAGAAACTGGGAGAGTATCGCCACTACAACCAAATCATCCCGCTCACCGACCGTACCGACTACCTGTCGCCCATGGCGAACAACGTCGGCTTCGCGCTCGCCGCGGAGAAGCTGATGGGCATCGAGATCACCCCGCGCTGCACCGTGCTGCGCGTGATGGCGTGCGAGATGAGCCGGATCATCTCGCACATGGTGTGGCTCGGCACGACCTCGATCGACCTTGGCGCGTTCACCCCGTTTCTCTGGGCGTTCCAGGAGCGCGAGCGGATCTACAACCTCCAGGAGATGTGGACCGGCGCCCGGCTCACCACCAGCGTGACGCGGGTGGGCGGCCTGATGGCCGACGTCACCGACGATTTTGTCGCCGGGCTCCGCGAATTCACCCAGACATTCCCCCGGACCCTAAACGAGATCGATCGCGTGCTGACCCGGAACGCCGTGTGGGTCGGGCGCACCCAGGGCGTGGGCGCGCTCACGGCCGCGGAGGCGACGAACCATTCCCTCTCGGGCCCGATGTTGCGCGCTTCGGGCGTCGCGTACGACGTGCGGAAGGACAATCCGTACCTCGACTACGAGACGTACGACTTCGACGTCGTGGTGGGCGAACACGGTGATGTCTACGACCGCTACCTCGTCCGCCTCGAAGAGTGCTCCCAGTCGACCCGCATCCTGCAGCAGGCGCTGGTGCGCCTGCCCGATGGTCCCATCAACGTCGCCGACCCGCGGGTGATCCTCCCTCCCAAGTCGAGCGCGATGAACGACATGGAGGCGATGATCTATCACTTCAAGCAGGTCATGGAAGGCGTGAAGGCGCCCGTGGGCGAGGCCTACGTCGGGATCGAGAACCCGAAGGGCGAGCTCGGGACCTACCTGGTGTCGGACGGCACCGCGAAACCCGTGCGGTGGCGCATCCGGCCGCCCTCGTTCATCAACCTCTCGGCCCTCTCCAAGATGGCGGAGGGGCACCTGTTGAGCGACCTGATCGCGATCAACGCGTCGGTCGACATCGTCATGGGCGAGGTGGATCGATGAGTGTCGGCGCGCAACCGACGCAACAGCCGGGCACGGAGGAGTACCAGCCCGTGTTCGTGGGCAAGACGCTCGAGCAGCTGAGCGAGATCTTCACGCGCTATCCCACCAAGCAGGCAGCTCTCCTGCCGGCCCTGTGGCTCGTGCAGCAGGCGCGCGGCTGGATTTCCAACCGCAACATGGCCGAGGTCGCTGAAGTCCTGGGGTTGACGGCGGCGTACGTGAAGGGCGTCGTGACGTTTTACACCATGTATCACCAGCACCCGGTGGGGAGGCACTTCGTGCAGGTGTGCACCACTTCGCCGTGCAATATCTGCGGCGCCGAGGCCGTCGTGAAGGCGCTGCTCGACGCGACCGGCGCCAAGGAGCTCGGCGCCACCAGCCCCGACGGCAAGTGGACGGTGATTGAGGTGGAATGTCTGGGGGCCTGCGGGTTTGCGACGCCGGTGCTCGTGAACGACGACTTCATCGAGTCCGTCACGCCGGACAAGGTGCCGGATCTCGTGAAGAGGTACAAGTAAATGGGGTACCCGCACAAGCCGCACCCGAAGGAGACGGTCGTCCTCTCCAAGCATTTCGGCGAGGCTGACGCCCGCACATACAAGGGCTGGGTGAAGCGGGGCGGCTACGAGAGTCTCGCCCAGGCGCTCACCATGGAGCCCGCCCGAGTGATCGACGTCGTCAAGGAATCGGGGCTGCGAGGGCGGGGCGGTGCCGGCTTCCCCACGGGCCTGAAGTGGTCCTTCATGCCGAAGGAAAAGAAGAAGCCCCACTACCTGTGCGTGAACGCCGACGAATCGGAGCCCGGCACGTTCAAGGACCGCGAGATCATGCGCTGGACGCCGCACGCGCTGCTCGAGGGCGCCGCCATCGCGGCGCACGCCATTCAGGCCGAGGTGGTCTACATCTACATTCGCGGCGAGTTCACCGAGCCCTGGGCGGTCATGGAGCGAGCCCTCGCGGAGGCGAGCGCGGCCGGCGTGTTCGGCGCCATCAAGCTCTATCTCCACCGCGGCGCGGGCGCCTACATCTGCGGTGAAGAAACGGCGCTCATGAACTCGATCGAGGGCAAGCGCGGCAACCCCCGGATCAAGCCGCCGTTCCCGGCCGCGGCCGGCGTGTTCGGCATGCCGACGACGATCAACAACGTTGAGACGCTCGCCGCCGTGCCCCTGATCCTCAAAAAGGGAGCGGCCTGGTACAAGGGACTGTCGCTCTCCTCCCCGAAGAGCACGGGCACCAAGCTGTTCTCCGTGTGCGGTCACGTGCAGAGGCCCGGGAATTACGAAGTCACGATGGGCTTCCCGCTCAAAGACCTGGTGTACGACCTGTGCGGCGGGGTCCCGCCCGGCCGGACGCTCAAGGCGTGCATCCCCGGAGGCTCGTCGGTGCCGATCCTGAACCGCGAGGAGACCGAGAGCTGCCTCCTGGACTACGAGGGCGTGGTCGAGAAGGGCTCGATGCTCGGCTCCGGCGGCGTGATCGTGTTCGACGACTCGTCCGACATGGTCTACCAGATCATGCGCCTCGCCCGGTTCTATGCGCACGAGTCCTGCGCGCAGTGCACCCAGTGTCGCGAAGGCACCGCGTGGACCACGAAGATCCTGGAGCGGATCCTGTCGGGGCAGGGCAAGACGGCCGACCTGGATCTGCTGCTCGACCTCGCCGACAACATGACCGGCAAGACGATCTGCGTGCTGTCGGATTCGTGCGCCGCCCCGGTCGTGTCCGGGATCAAGCAGTTCAAGAATGAATTCGAAGACTACATCGCGGGACGTCGGAAGCCCGTCATGGTGGCTTGATGCCCGACGATCTCGTCAACCTCACGATCGACGGAGTCGCGGTGAGCGTCCCCAAAGGGACGCTCGTGATCGAGGCCGCCAAGCAGGCGGGCGTGCTCGTGCCGCACTATTGCTACCATCCGGGACTGGCGGTGGCCGGCGTGTGCCGCATGTGCCTGGTGGACATCGAAAAGGCACCGAAGCTGCAGATCGCCTGCGCCACCCAGGTGGCGGAAGGCATGGTCGTGCGCACCCAGTCGGCTCAGGCAAAGAGCGGCCGCATGGGGGTGCTCGAGCTGCTGCTCATCAATCACCCACTCGACTGTCCGATCTGCGACCAGGCGGGAGAGTGCGAGCTGCAGGATTTCACGTTCCAGGAAGGCCGCCCCGCCACGCGGTACAGTCCCGATTACGCCAAGCGCTTCAACCCCGTCGAGGACTTCGGACCCGACGTGCTTTACGTCCCGAATCGCTGCATCCTGTGCACGCGCTGCGTCCGCTTCATGGAGGACGTGGCGAAGGAGCCCGTGCTCAACGTCTCGGAGCGCGGTGACCGCGCCTACATCGGGATCCATTCCGAAGGACGCCTGGACCATCCGTGGGCGGGCAATGTCGTGGATCTCTGCCCGGTCGGCTCGCTCCTCTCCAAGGATTTCCTGCACAAGGCGCGCGCCTGGGAGCTCGACAAGGCGGCCTCCATCTGCACCGGCTGCTCGCAGGGGTGCAACATCACGCTCGACACCCGCGAGAACGTCGTGGTGCGCGTGCGCCCGCGCTCGAACCTCGAGGTGAATCGCTACTTCATCTGCGACCACGGGCGGATGAACTACCGCTGGATGAACCGCGGCGACCGCATCGAAGCCCCGCTGGTGCGGCGGGGGAGCGAGCTGCACGCCACTGACTGGGACGAGGCGTTCGACGTCGTGGCAAGCCGGCTGCGTGGAGCGGGCGGCAAGGCGGTCGCGCTCGTCTCCCCCAAGGCTTCGACGGAGGCGCTGCATTTCGCGCGGGAGCTGTGCCGCGGGCTCGAGTGGAGCGGCGCCTTCCAGCTGGTCATGGGCGAGGAAGCACCCCTCGCCGGGGTCCCGAGCCTCGCGCTCCGCGCGGAGCGGGCACCCAACCGTCGGGGGGCCGAGCTGCTGGGGTATGGCCAGGATTATGCGGCGGCCGTCGCGGCGGCCGAGACGGCGTCGCTGGTGTTGGTGCTCGATGAGCCCGACATCTCCGTTCGCACGGCAGGGGCGCTCATCTACGTCGGGACGGTCCTCCCCGAGGGCGCCCGCGACGCCCAGGTCGTGTTGCCGATCGCCAACGTCGCCGAAGAAGAGGGCACGTTCGTGAACCGGGACGGCCGCGTGCAGCGCTACTTCCAGGCGAAGGTCGCACCGGGAATGGCGCGGCCGGCCTGGTGGGTGTTCTCCGAGCTGGTCGCGACTTTGAACGGCGGCGGTCACGTCGGCACCGCCGCGGAGGCGTTCGACCGGCTTGCCGCATCGGTGGAGGCGTTTCGCGGGCTCTCGTACTCGCGCCTCGGTTTCGCGGGTGCGTCGGTATGAGCTTCTTCCTGATCAGCTCGATCGTCAAGATCGTCGCGGTCTTCACGGCGATCATGGTGGGCGTGGCGCTGCTCACGCTGGCGGAGCGGCGCATCTGCGCCTGGATGCAGGACCGGCTCGGCCCGAACCGCGTGGGCCCGCAGGGTCTGCTGCAACCGGCGGCGGACGGGCTCAAGAACCTCATCAAGGAGGAAACGCTCCCCGCCCAGGCCGACAAGGTTCTGTTCATGCTCGCGCCGGCCATGTCGTTCATCCCGGCGTTGTTGACGTTCGCCGTCATCCCCTTCGCGGCCCCGCTCCCCACGCCGTGGGGCGACGTGGACATGGTCGTGGCGAACCTGCCGGTGGGATTCCTCTACATTCTCGCGTTCGGCTCGCTGGGCGTCTACGGCATCGTGCTGGCGGGGTGGTCATCCAACAACAAGTACTCCCTGCTGGGCGGGTTGCGGGCCAGCGCGCAGATGATCTCCTACGAGATCGCGCTCGGCATGAGCACGGTCGCCGTGCTGCTGGTCGTGGGAAACGTGACGCTCACCGACGTCGTCGCAAAGCAGTCGGCGTCGCTCTTCACGTGGAACGTGTTCCCGCTGTCGCTCGCCTGCTTCATCTTCATCGTCGCCGCATTCGCCGAAACCAACCGACTGCCGTTCGACCTGCCGGAAGCGGAAGGCGAGCTGATCGCCGGTTACCACACCGAATACAGCGCGATGAAGTTCTCGATGTTCTATATCGCCGAGTATTCCAACATAGTGACCGCGTCGGCCCTGATGACGACGCTGTTCTTCGGTGGCTGGGACATCCCCTTCACGACCTGGGATAACGCGCCTCCCTGGAGCGTGCTCAAGACGCTCCTGACGCTCGGTTCGTTTACCCTGAAGACGCTCTTCTTCTTGTTCCTGTTCATCTGGGTTCGCTGGACGCTGCCGCGCTTCCGCTACGACCAGCTGATGGCACTCGGTTGGAAGGTCATGCTGCCACTCGCGCTCACCTACCTGACGGTGATCGCGACCGCGATTTGGTTGCTGCACGACCAGCTGGGCTGGACATACGACACGCGGTTCGCGCTCGCGTTGTTCGGGCTGAACCTGCTGCTCGCGGTACCGCTGTTCTTCGTGCTCGACCGCGGTCATATCATCGCCGGCTCGGTGGCGGCGGAAGGGGCAGGGGGAGGGGGAGGAGGGGCCTGATGGCGATCGGCGTGAAGGTGATGAAACGGCCGGGGACGGAGGTCTCCTACCTGCGCGCCACGCTCAGGGGCATGGCGCTGACCTTGAGCCACTTGTGGCGGCCCAAGGTGACCATGCAGTACCCGGAGGAAAAGAGCAGCAAGGACTGGACGCTCTCGCCGCGCTGGCGGGGCACACACCGCATGCTCACCGACGAGCAGGGGCGGGCCAAGTGCGTCGCGTGCGGCTTGTGCCCCCAGATCTGCCCGGCGAACTGCATCAAGCTCGTGCCCGGGGAGGACGAGCAGGGCAACCGGTATCCGCTGATCTACGAGATCGACGAGTTCCGCTGTGTGTTCTGCGGCTACTGCCAGGAAGTCTGCCCCGAGGAGGCCATCCACGTGGGCGTGCACTATGAGAACTCGGAGTACTCGCGCGACCGGTTCGTGTACGACCTCGAGCGGCTGTGTGCGCAAACGCACCCCGTCTCCACGCTGTGGGATCCCTCCGACCCGAAGGGTGAATAGGCGGTGGACGGGACGCTGATCATCTTCTGGGCGTTTGCCGGACTGGCCGTGGTGAGCGCCCTGGCGTGCATCACGCGGCGCAGCCCCGTGGCCAGTGCGCTGTGGCTGGTCGTGACCCTGTTCTCGCTCGCCGCCTTGTTCGTCCTGCTCGACGCGCAGTTCATCGCTGTCCTCCAGGTGCTGGTGTACGCCGGCGCCATCATGGTGCTGTTCCTGTTCGTCATCATGCTGCTCAATCTCGGCCGGCCGGGACCCACCGACCTGAAGGGCCCGGCAGGCCTCGGGGTAGGCGTGCTGCTGGCGGGGCTGCTGCTCGTGCAGCTGCTGGGGCTGCGCCAGGCGGCGCCGCCGTCAGGGCTGACGCTCGCGCCCGGGGCGGTGGCGCGCGCCGCGGCGGACCAGGGGATGGTGCCGGCCGTGGCCCGTCCGTTGTTCGGCGCCTATCTCGTACCCTTCGAGATCACCAGTATCCTGCTGCTCGCGGCCATCGTCGGCGCCGTCGTGCTCGCCAAGCGGAAGCTGTGATGCTCCTCGGACCGTCGTTGGCCGTCTCGGCCGTGTTGTTCGCGCTGGGCGTCGCCGGGGTGCTGCTGCGGCGCAACGCCATCGTCATCTTCATGTGCGTCGAGCTGATGCTCAACGCCGTGAACCTGACGTTCGTCGCGCTGGCTCAGCAGCTCGGTGTCGCGGGTCAGATCTTCGTCTTCTTCGTCATGGCCGTCGCCGCAGCCGAAGCCGGCGTCGGGCTCGCGATCATGCTGGCGATCTATCGCCACCGGCACACG
>Ga0137410_10001130_pt1 | contig 18351 bp, 25 predicted proteins | sample CZODoug1_16funga_FD_108878 | JGI IMG/M metagenome (GOLD analysis project Ga0137410, IMG submission 108878) | Vadose zone soil fungal communities from Angelo Coast Range Reserve, California, USA - CZODoug1_16fungal (Illumina Assembly) | ecosystem: Environmental > Terrestrial > Soil > Vadose zone... | reverse complement strand
TCCCTTTCGGCTTCTTCCGGTCGAATGCCTCGAAGGCCTGGCGCCAAAGGCTGCCGGTGGAGGCGGCGTCGAGGCGGCCGCTGAGCACGAAGACGAGAAAGCTCCCGTCGTCGCGGAGTTCGAGCGCCCCAGGTGCCGGCATGGACAGCTTCCTAATACCTGTCCCCTATATCGGCCGGCCCCCCTCTTTTCGGGTAGCGCTTTCCCCTCTTTCTTCCCCCCCGGATCCTCTTCTCCCATGCTTGATGCTGAATGCCCGATGCCTCCTAGCTGACTTTGCTTCCCGGAGCAGCCTCCTTCTCGGGACTCAGGAGAATGACCTGGTCGCCGGACGAGGCGGCGAGCACCATGCCCTGGCTCTCGACGCCGCGAAGGACCGCGGGCGCGAGGTTGGCGACGAGGATGATGCTCTTCCCCACCAGCTGTTCGGGGGCGTACCACTGCTTGATCCCCGAGACAACCTGACGGACTTCGCCGCCGCCGAGGTCGACCTTGAGAACCAGCAGCTTGTTGGCGTTCGTGTGGGCCGCGGCTTCCGTGATCTTCCCGACCTTGAGCACGATCTTCTTGAAGTCGTCGATCGTGATCGTCGACGGGGCCGCAGGCGGAGGAGGCGGCGGGACGGGTGCGGCGGGGGGCGTGGGTCCGACCATGAAGGGCTCCTATGCTTTGGAAAGGGCCTGGGACAGATCCTCGAGAATATCGTCGAGATCTTCGATTCCGGTGGAGATGCGGATGAGGCCGTCCGTGACGCCCATCGCCTCGCGGGCGGCGGGGCTCAGATAGGAGTGGGAGCTGCGCGCCGGGTGCGAGCTCGTCGTCGTCACGTCGCCCAGGCTCGGCACGAGCTCGATCAGGCGGCAGGCGCGGACAAAGCGGTCGGCCGCCTTCAATCCGCCGTTCACCTCAAACGAGAGCATCGGCCCGAGCAGCGGCTTCAGATAGCGGTTGGGCTTCGGATAATTGACGCGGCCGATCTTCCGATGGCGCGCCAGAAACGTCGCGAGAGCGGCCGCGTTCTTCGAGGCGCGCTCGACGCGCAGGCCCAGCGTCTTGATGCCGCGCGACATCAGCCAGGCATCGAGCGGGGAGATGACGCCGCCCGCCAGGATCGTCAGTTTGCGCATCGCCGCGATCGCGTCGGCCTTCCCGGCGATGACGCCGCTGGTCGCGTCCCCGTGTCCGTTGAGGAATTTTGTCCCGCTATGGAAGACCACGTCGGCGCCCCACTCCAGCGGACGGCAGAGGACGGGCGTCGCAAAGGTGTTGTCGACGACGAGCGTCGCCCCCGCCTTTTTCGCGTTCTTCGCGATCCGCGCGAGGTCCGCGACGCGGATCAGCGGATTGGACACCGTCTCGACGACGACCAGATTCACGCCTTCGGAGATTTCGCGCTGGATATGGCTCAAGTCGCCGAACTCCACCTCGACTCCGAGACGCCCCATCAACTTGTCGAGATAGGCAGTCGTGCCGCCGTAGAGGTCGCGCGCGGCGAGGATGCGGTCGCCCTTCTTCGTCAGGCTCTGGAAGAGAGTGGCCACCGCCGACATCCCCGCGGAGCAGGCCAGCGCGTCTTCAGCCCCCTCCAGCGCGGCGACGGTCTGCTCGACCATCCGCCCGTTGGGGTGTCCGTAGCGGCGGTAGAAGGTCTGGGCCGCCTTCTCGCCCTTCGAGGCGGCGAGCAGCGTGTCGAGGTCGCCGAAGCGGTGGACGGAAGCCAGGTTGAGGGGCGGGGCGATCGGGCGGCTGGGCGACTCGGCCGCATCCGGCGGATGGACGGCGATCGTCGCGCGTCCGGGTTTTTTCACGCGATTCATCTTAGGGGGGCTTGAAGCGATGTCAACAGAAAGGCCGTCTTGATCTCAGGAGACGCAACATATACGCTAAGAACATGAAGCTTCGCATGCTCTTCCAGGGCGGGCTGTGCACGGGCGCCCTGCTGGCCATCGTCGGCGGAGGCGCCATCGGCATCTGCACGTTCATCGACCCCAACATGGAAATCCTGGCCCGTCTGGACCAAGGCTACCGCCATATCGTCTTCGGCTTCCTTTTCCTGACGGTGTTCGCGCTCGCGTCGTCCATCCTCGAGGCGCTGGGCCGCGTCCCGAAGCCCGTCCCCGCACCGGAGCCCCTCCCCGCCGCCGTCCTCCCGCACGCGGAGCCCGCGCCGGCCGTCGCCCCTTCCGCGCAAAAGACCGACCCCGCCAAGCTCGACGCCCTCTATCACGAGATGAAGACCTACATCGACCTGGAGATGTGGGAGCTCGCGATGGAGAAGGCGAACCGGGTCGTGAAAGAATACCCGGGCACAAAGGAAGCCGAGCGGGTCGCGAGCAACCTCAACGAGCTGCGCTGGAAGGCCGAGCCGAAGTACATGGCCCAACAGGCGCCGATCACGGCCGACCAGGAGAAACAGCTGCGCGAGAAGGGTCTCGCGGCGATGTACAACCACGTGAAGACCTATATGGACCTCGACATGTGGGAGCTCGCGCGGCAGAAGGCGGTCGCGATCCTCAAGAGCTTCCCCGATTCGCCCGAGGCCGGCGAGCTGATGAAGATGTACGAGACGATCGAGAAGAAGGCGCGGGCGGCGGTGTCGGCCCCCCCGGTTCCCGAGCAGGCGGAGCGCATTTAGATGGCGGACTGGAAAGACTTCCTCGCGTTCCCCTTCCGGGCGGCGACGGCCGGCGTCCGCATCATGGGCCGGATCACCTTCGGCATCACGGGCTTCGTGCTGATGGGCGGCGGGCTGCTGCTGATGTCGCCGATGAACATCTACTATCTCGGCATCCCGATCTTCCTGGTCGGGCTGCTCCTGCTCGTCAAATCGATTTTCTAGTCCGGATCACTTCCGGATCAGCCAGGTCGACGACATCGACAGAAACGCCCCCGCCAGCTGCGACAGCGTCAGTGTCAGAAGCGTCAGCCCGAACGGCAGGAGGAGGACGGCCAGACCCCAGGAGGATCGACACGTCCCAGCGGCCGGGTTTTTCTGGTGCTGGGATCGGGCGTTCATCGCGCCTCAGGGACGACGCGTCACGCCGGCGGTTACGCCTTAAGCCGCGGGCCCCACCAGGTCCTTCACCGCCTCGCGCTCACTCTTCAGCTCCGCGGCCGACGCGTCGAGGCGCTTGCGCGCGTCGTCGTCGATCGCGAACCCCGGCGCGATCTTCCAGCCCTTCCCGTCCGACGAGGTCAGCGGGTAGCTGTAGACGATGCCCGAGGGGAGGCCGTAGGGGTTCGCGTCCGCCAGCACTCCGGCGCTGAAGATGTCGCCCGCCGCGTTCGGCGTCGAGGCCGAGCGCAGGCTGTCGATGGCCGCGTTCGCCGCGGAGGCGGCCGACGACGCGCCGCGCGCCTTGATGACGGCGGCGCCGCGCTTGGCGACGGTCGGGATGAACGTGTCGGCCAGCCACGCGGGGTCGTTGATCACCTGGGGCGCGGGCTTGCCGCCGATGTAGGCGTTCTTGTAATCCGGATACTGCGTATCGCTGTGGTTGCCCCAGATCGTCATGCGCGTGACGGCGCCGACGGCGACCCCGGCCTTCTTCGCGAGCTGCGAGGCCGCGCGGTTCTGGTCGAGCCGCGTCATCGCGTACCAGCGCTCCGACGGGATCTTCGGCGCGTGCGAGCGCGCGATCAGGGCGTTCGTGTTGCAGGGGTTGGCGACGGTGAGGATGCGGACGTCGCCCGCGGCGGAGTCGTTGATGGCCTTGCCCTGGCCCGTGAAGATGGGACCGTTGGCGCGGATCAGGTCCGCACGGGTCATGCCGTCCTTGCGCGGGAGGCCGCCGACCAGGACGACCCAGTTGGCGTCGCCGAAGGCCTCGTCCATCTTGTCCGTGGCCTTCACCGAACTGAGCAGCGGGAACGCGCCGTCCTCGAGCTCCATCAGGGTTCCGTTGAGCGCGGGGAGCGCGGGGGTGATTTCGAGCAGGCCCAGGGAGACGGGCTGATCGGGGCCGTAGACGTCGCCGGCGGCGATGCGGAAGATGAGGGCGTAGCCGATCTGACCTCCGGCTCCGGTGACGGCGACCTTGATGGGCTTTTTCATGGCACTCAAGCTCCAGAATAGTGGGTGTGCGCCTGATTCTAGGCGGACCGCGCGGTCAGTCAAGGATTAGGTGGGGGGCGCCTCCTCATTCGAATTTGAGCGTAACAATCCTCCCGCCTCTGCATCTGCAATGGGCCAGAATTCGGAGCCGGGAGGTGGATGTGGGCGCTTCGAAAATCGTGACGGTCGTCCATCCGGACTCGAGGACGAGAATCCTGCTGCGGTCGGTGCTGCAGAATCACGGCTGCGAGGTGCTGACGGATCATTCCTGGTCGCACCTCCTCTCGGACTCCTCGGGCGCCGTCCCCGCCGTGATCCTGATCGACCGGTCGCTTATCCATCAGGACGTCGGTGACGGGCTGTCCATCCTCCAGCGGAAGTGGGTCGACTCGGAAATCGTCCTCCTGCCCGGGGATCTGATGACCGCCGACACGGTGACCTCGACCGTGACGCAGCTGCTCGCCCACGTCGACCGGCTGCTGGCGATGAAGACGACGCGAGAAATTCTTTCGGTTTGATCGGGGGCAATGATGGACAAGGTGGCCGCAACCTGCTCTATTTGCGCCCGGGGCATTCCGCTCGCGGACCTGGAGTCGCAGCGGGCCCTGACGCTGCTGAAGCGGCGGTATTGCCGGCATTGCACGACGATGCTGGACGGCGCGCGGCCGAAGCCGCCCGCGTCGCTTTATGAGCGCCTGACTCAGCTGATCATGCAAGTTCGAGGTGGTCCATGAGAAGGATCCACGGGACCGGCGAAACCCTTCGCGACTTGGAGTCGCGTCTCGGCGCGCTGGCGCTCCGCGCGGGCATGGTGACGCCGGACGAGCTCCAGCGGGCGGTCGCCATCCAGAATCGCGAGAAGATCGAGGGCAAGCTCCCGCGGCAGCTCGGCCTGATCCTCCTGGCCGACGGCGTCGTGGACGAACTGGAGATCTCCTATCTGCTCTGTCACCAGCACACGTCGCGTCACCCCCCGTTCTAGCCGGCCTCCGCAGACCCCCGCTCTCCGGCCCAACATCGTGATCGTCCTCTCCGACGACATGGGCTACAGCGACTTGGGCTGCTACGGCGGCGAGATCCGGACGCCCAACCCGGACGCGCTCGCGAAGAACGGCCTGCGCTTCACCCAGTTCTACAACACCGCCCGCCGCTGCCCCACCCGCGCCGCCCTCCTCACGGGCCTTTACTCCCACCAGGCGGGGGTCGGCCATATGACCGAAGACCTCGGCCACGACGGGTACCAGGGTGATCTGCGCCCTAAGGCGGTCACCATCGCCGAGGCGCTCAAACCGGCGGGATACCGCGCCTCTGCGACGGGCAAGTGGCACGTCACGCGGCACGTGAAGCCCACTGGGCCCAAGGACAACTGGCCGCTGCAGCGCGGCTTCGACCGCTACCACGGCACCATCGCCGGCGGCGGCAGCTTCCATGACCCCGGCACCCTCACCCGCGACAACACCGCGATCTCCCCCGCCGCGACCCCGAGTACCAGCCGAAGCAGTATTACTACACCGACGCGATCAGCGACCACGCGATCAAGTTCGTGACCGAGCAGCAGCGCGACCACGGCAAAGATCCGTTCTTCATGTCCGTCGCGTACATCGCCGCGCACTGGCCTATGCACGCTCTGCCCGAAGACATCGCGAAGTATGAGGGCGTCTACGACCGCGGTTACGCGCCGATCCGCCAAGAGCGTTTCGCCCACATGAAGGAGCTGGGCCTCGTCGATCCGCCCTGGAAGCTGTCGCCGGTCTCAGGCGACTGGGATAAAGTCCCCAACAAGGAATGGGAAGACCGCTGCAGGGAGATCTATGCGGCGATGGTCGACCGCATGGACCAATTCATCGGCCGTCTCGTCGACGCGCTCAAGGGCTCGGGTCAGCTGGACAACACGTTGATCCTCTTCCTGCAGAACAACGGGGGCTGCGCGGAAGCGACGGGTCGGAGTCCGGACAAGGAGCGCCCGGAGCAGCCGACCCTGCCGCCGATCGCCGCCGACGCGCTCAGGCAGGACGTGATCCCCAAACAGACGCGCGAAGGCCGGCCGGTGCTGAGCGGGAGGCTCGTGATGCCCGGCCCGCCCGACCCCTTCATCGCATACGGTCAGGCCTGGGCGATCGTGTCGAATAGAATACAAGCACCGGGAGCACGAAGGCGGGATCTCGACGCCGCTCATCGCGCACTGGCCGGCGGGCCTCTCGCGCCGCGGGGAGCTCGAACGACAGGCCGGCCACCTGATCGACCTGAAGGCCACCGCGGTCGATCTCGCGGGCGTGAAGGCGGCCGGCCTGGAAGGCGTCAGTCTGCGTCCCGCGCTCGAAGGCAGGCCGCTCGACCGTCCGACGCCGATCTTCTGGGAGCACGAGGGCAACAAGGCGATCCGCGACGGCAAGTGGAAGCTCGTGTCCAAGCACAACGCCGCGTGGGAGCTCTATGACATGGCCACGGACCGCACCGAGCTGACGAATCTCGCGAAGCAGGAACCGGATCGGGCCCGCAGCCTCGAGGCGCAGTGGGAGGCGTGGGCGAAGCGCGTCGGCGTCGAGCCCTGGCCGGTCCGTCGCCCGGGGCCGAAGGGACCCCTAGTGGATCATGGGCTTTCCGTGATGCTCGGGAACGGGAGCCCCTTCATCGGTGGTCACGGTGGCGTCACACGAGGAGACGAGGCATTTGTAGGTGACCTGCTTCCTGGCGGGCGCCTCTGCCGGCGCGGCCGCTCCCCCGCTGCAGGAAACCATCGAGACGGACAGAATCCCGACGAACAGCCAGGCCACTCCCGAAAGGAATCGTTTTCCCATACCCTTCCCTTTCATCCAGCCGGATTCGCACCCCAGGACGGTGGAAGGACAGCAAGCGCGATGCCAATGGGGTCTTTCGCAGGGGAGAGGGGCTGTCTGGGGGAGACTTCGCTAGGGCGAGGGCGGGCGCTCCCACCCGGAGGTATGTCTCGAGCCGGACATCCTACGGCATTGTTTGCCGGAAGACCGCTCCCCAGAACGGCCGACTCCTACTCGTCCACCTTGAATAGCTTGAGCTCCCCGCTTTTGAGCTGGCCGGCCGCGTCCTGGCCGCTGACCATGGACTTGAGCTCGTCACGGTCGAAATACCTCCAGCTGAGCCAGGCCCAGACGATCCCGAAGGCCTTCCCGGCCTTCTCCGGCGGCATGAACTTCTGGTCCAGCCCCGCGACGGAGTACAGATACCGGGGCTTCCGGCAGTCCCCGTACGTCTTCGTCGCGGCTTCCTGACCCTCCTCGCCGCCGACGATCAGCGTCGCCCCTTTGTACTTGTCCGGCGGCTTCAGCGGCGACGGCGGCGACAGCAGGATGACGCCTGCGACCTTGGTCGCGTCGGCCCCCGCCGCCAGGGCTGCCGCGGCGCCGGACCCATGGCCCACGACGATGACTCGTGCGGGATTGACGGCGCCCTTCCACGCCGGATTCTTGTCGGCGTTGCGCTTCAGCAGGGCTTCGCGCACGGCCATCAACCGGGCGGGTTCCTCCCCGCCGGCCTTGGGCGGAAGCACCGCGGTGACGAACCCGCGGGCGGAGAGCTCCTGCGCCATCCACTCGCAAAGCTTATAGGGGCCCTCCTCGGCGTCCGGCGTGAAGAGCACGAGCGGCGCGGGACCCTTCGAGCGGTCCATCGGCACCCTTTCGCCCTTGTCCTTCGCGGGGTAATAGAGGTCGACGGAAAGCTCGGGCGACACGACGAAGGAGTCCTTCCCGACGGCGAACTCCTTGTCGGCGAGCGTGCCGGAGTTCTCCATCTTGAGGATGTACTCCGACCATTCCTTCTCCAGGACGTCGAAGTCGAGCGCCTTGCCGTTGAGCTGGAAGCTGGCCCGGAGCGCCGCTTCGAGGTCCGTCTTGCCGTCCGAGAGGAGCTGGATGTACTTCGACAGCACGGTCCAGTACTTTCCGTTCGGGATCTGGCTCTTCGTCTCCTCGTATTTCGGATACGCGAGCAGGAAGGAGCAGAAGCTCCACGCCTCCGGATACATGTCGCCGCGGCGCTCGTCCCAGGTCTTCTGGTTCATGCGGGCGAGTTCCTTCAGCGGGACGTGTTTCTGGTCCTTGATCAGCTGCTGGATGACCGGCAGATTCTCCTGCGCGATGATGCCGTTGCGGGCGCACATGAAGAGCTTGCCCTTCAGGACGACGCTGTTCCCGATGCACTCGGCCATGCCCTCGACGAACCAGGGCGGCGCGCGGTCGATCCCCTTGAGCGCGAGGTCCGTGAACTGGTGCGTGCCTTCGTGCGCGAAGACGTTGTACATGCGCTTCGGCTCCGCGAAGCCGACCAGATAGCGGATATTGGGGTCGTAGTAGGCGCCGCTGCCTTCGGGCGTGCCCGGGTTCGCCTTGTACTCGGCCTCGTCCTTGAACAGCACGAGAAAGGCCTTCTTGGCGGGCACCTGCTTGATCGCGAAGAGCTTGGTATAGGTTTCGAAGACCAGGTCCATATGGTCGGCCAGCTTCCGGGCCAGCTCCGGCGCGCAGGTGGCGCGGACCTCGTATCGGCCGGACTGGAAGCTGACGGGCCAGTTCTTGCGCTTCTCGAGTGCGTCCTGGGGCGACGACGCCGCGCAGGGCAGCAGCAGGAGCACGACCGCGGCGACTCGCATCCCATCCCCCCAAGGTTCTGGGAAATGTTTACCTTATGGGGCCGACGGAAGCAAGTCTGGAATCCGTGCGTGGACGGGGACTACAGGAAGCAGGCGTTCTTGATCTTGCGCGCGAGCGACGCGCAGCCGTCGCAGGCGATCAGGATCAGCACGCCGAAGAGAACCTCGAAACGCTTCATCCCCCACCCCCCTACCTTGCTTTGAGCAGCGCCAGGCTCGACACCGCCATCAGCGCCGCCACGATCCAGAAGCGCAGCGTGATCTTGGTCTCGGGCATCCCCAGGAACTGGAAGTGATGGTGCAGCGGCGCGATCCGGAAGATGCGCCTTCCGGTCATCTTGAAGCTCAAGATCTGCAGCAGCGACGAGCCCGCCTCGATGACGAAGACGCCGCCGACCAGGAACAGCAGCAGCTCCTGCTTCGTCGCGCAGGCCATCAGGCCCAGCGCTCCGCCCAGCGGAAGCGAGCCCGAGTCGCCCAGAAAGACCTGTGCCGGATGCGTGTTGAACCAGAGGAAGCCCAGCGTCGCCCCGAGCATCGCTGCGCCGAAGACCGCGACCTCCGCGCTGCCGCTGACGTACGGCAGCCCGAGGTACTTCGAGTAGTCCACGCGACTGACGACGTAGGCCACCGCCGTATACGCGAAGGTCGAGATTCCCAGGCAGCCGCCCGCGAGCCCGTCCAGCCCGTCCGTGATGTTCACCGCGTTCGTCGTCGCGACGATGACGATCATCACGAACCACGGATAGACCAGATGGCCCAGGTTGATCGGCCCGAGGAACGGGATGTAGAGGCGCGACGCCAGGTTGCCGTCCGATTCCACCAGCGCCATATGGAGCAGCATGCCCACGGCGACGCTGATCGCCATCTGAAGGAAGAACTTGGTCCGCATCCGCATCCCGGATTTCGATCTCCCCGAGAGCTTCAGGTAGTCGTCCGCCGCGCCCAGGGCGCCCAGCGCGAGGAGCGTGAAAACGAGCACCCAGAGCACGGGATTGCTGAAGTCTCCGAAGATGCTGAGGCTCGCCAGGATCGCGGCCACCACGAAGACGCCGCCCATCGTCGGCGTCCCCGACTTCCCTGCCATCAGCTCGTCGAGCCGCTTCGAATCATCCTTCGCGACCTTCTCGCCGACCTTCTTCGCACGCAGCCAAGCGATCACGCGCGGTCCGAGCAGCAGGCAGGCCCCGAACGCGACCAGGCCCGCGAGCGCCGCGCGAAGGGTGTGATGGCCGTCGCCGGAGCCGTTGCCGAGGAGCCAAAGCAGCATCTCAGGTTGTCCTCTCGCCCATCCATTTCACGACGCGTTCCAGGCCGACCCGCCGCGAGCCCTTGAGGAGGACCGCGTCGCCCGCCTTGATCAGATCGCCGAGTCCCGGCTTCAGGTCGTCCACCGACTCGAACCCGTGCTTCTCCTTATGGCCCTCAAGCTCGGCCAGCAGCGCCCGGCATTCGCGGCCGACGCCGACGACCACGTCGATCTCGCTCGTCGCCAGCTGGCGCCCCAGCTCGCGGTGATAGCTCTCCGAGGTCGGGCCCAGCTCGCCCATGTCGCCGATGACGGCGACGCGGCGGCCGTGCGACGGGAACCGGGAGAACTCCCGGACCGCGCGCGAGGCGGATTCGGGGTTGGAGTTGTAGGCGTCGTTGATGATCGTCACGCCCGCGAGCTCGAGGCGCTCCATCCGCATTTTCGGCGGCTTGAACGTCTCGAGGCGCGCGGCGCATTCGTCCAGCGGCACGCCGTGCAGCATCGCGGTCGCCGTCGCCGCGAGCGCGTTCTGGATGTTCCATTCGCCGAGCAGGTTCAGGCGGAACTCCACGCCGCGGACCTCGAAACGCATGCCGTCCACCCAATTCGGGTGCAGGTCCGCGTGGTCGCTGAGCCCGAACGTGACGTACTTCTCGGACGACAGGGACAACCGCTCCAGGATCCGCGGGTCCTCGTGGACCACCGCGTAGCCCCCGCTGCGGAGATGCCGGAAGATGGCCGTCTCCTCATCCGCGACGCCGTCGAGCGAGCCCAGCCCCTCGAGGTGCTCGGCGCCCACGCTGACCAGGACGGCGATATCGGGCCTCGCGATCGCCCCCAGGGCGGCGATCTCGCCCGGATGGTTGGTTCCGATCTCGAGGACCGCGACCTCGGTTTTCTCGTTCGCCTGGAAGATCGTGACCGGGACGCCGACGCAGTTGTTGAAGCTTCCCTGCGCCTTGACGACGCGGCGGTCCCTGCCGAGGATGTGGGCGATCATCTCCTTGGTCGTGGTTTTGCCGTTCGAGCCGCAGACGCCGACCACCCGGGCGGGCAGCGTCATCCGGTAGGCGGCCGCGAGCTGGCCGAGCCCGGCCATCGTGTCCGCCGTCTCGATCGTGAGTCCGGGAACGCAGACCGGACGATCCACGACCGCCGCGACCGCCCCCTTCGAGAAGGCCTGGAGAAGAAAGTCGTGCGCGTCGAAATTGGCGCCGTGCAGGGCGAAGAAGAGATCGCCCGCGCGGATGCTGCGCGTGTCGGTCGAGACTCCGGTGACTTGTTCGAGGCCGAGGGGGCGGCTAGGCCGCCCATTCACGGCCAGCGCGACCTGGCTCAGAAGCATCACGAGCGGCCTCCCTGGCCTTCATCTGTTTGCAGACATCGCAATTGTCGTCATCGACGTGCGAGAGTGAAATGTCGAGATTCTGCGCGGTGAGTTCTTGGACCGCCTCGAACACCTTCAAGGCGAGATACGGCGAGATGTTGAACCCGCCGTAGATATGCGGACCGGTGACCATCCTTCTTCCCCCCTCCGGAGGCTCCCCCGAGCCTCCGGTAGTTACTTCGGCCTTCTTCCCCTTGTCCTGATGCGCAATGCGCTATTTTATTTCCGTTTCCCTCGCGCCGGAGGCGCGCCCTCCCTCTTCATGCCTGATGCTGCATGCCTATTTCTTGGCCAGCTCTCCGAGAATTTCGCGCGCCGTCTGACGGTCGTCGAAGCCGATCGTGCGATCCTTGAAGATCTGGTACGTCTCGTGCCCCTTCCCCGCGATCAGGACGACGTCGTCCTTCTGGGCGGACTGCAGCGCCAGCTTGATCGCCGATCGACGGTCCGGCTCGATCGTGTAGTCGACGCCCTTCTTGATGCCCTCGACCACGTCGCTCAGGATCGCGGTCGGGCTCTCGCTGCGCGGATTGTCGCTGGTCAGGAACACCTTGTCGGCCAGCTCGGAGGCGACGCGGCCCATCTTCGGGCGCTTGCCGCGGTCGCGGTCGCCGCCGCAGCCGAAGACCACCACCAGGCGGCCGCGCACGAGCGGACGAAGGCAGTTCAGCACGTTGCGCAGCGCGTCGTCCGTATGGGCGTAATCGACGAGCACCGCATAGTCCTGGCCCGCGTCGACGGGCTCCAGGCGACCGGGCACGCAGGCAAGGTTCTCGATGCCCGCCTTGATGTGGTCGAGGTCGTAACCCATCGCCCAGGTGCAGGCGGCCGCGCCGAGGATGTTGTAGACGTTGTGCGTCCCGATCAGGCGCGTGTGCAGGCGCACCTCCTCGGTCCCGAGCTTCATCTTCAGGCGCGTCCCGTTGAACGTGCCCAGCTCGACCGTCCCCGTCACCTCGGCCTTGCGCTTGAGCCCGAAATAGACGACGTGGGCCTCCGTGCGGCTCGCATAGACCGCCGACGCTTCGTCGTCCGCGTTGAGCGCGATGATGCCCCGCTGGGGGATCTGTTCGAAGAGCTTCCCCTTCGCGTCGCGATAGTGTTCCATCGTCGGGTGGTAGTCCATATGGTCGCGCGTCAGGTTCGTGAAGACGCCCGCGGCGAAGCGGACGCCGCGCACGCGGCCCTGGTCGAGCGAGTGCGACGAGACTTCCATCGCGGCCGACTTGCAGCCGGCGGTGACCATCTCGCCGAAGATGCGCTGCAGCTGGTCGGCGCCGGGCGTGGTGTTGTCGCTCGGCAGCAGCCGGTTGCCGATCGCGTGGGAGATCGTGCCGAGAAGGCCCGTGCGCTCGCCCGCCGCCTCGAAGATCGAGCGGAGGATATAGGTGGTCGTCGTCTTGCCGTTCGTCCCGGTGACGCCGACCACGTTCATGCGCGAGGTCGGGTCGCCGTGGAAGCGGATCGCGAGCTCGGAGAGCGCGTCGCGGGCGTCGTCCACCCGGATCACCGGGACGGGACAGCCCATGATGACTTTCTCCGAGACGATGGCGCTCGCCCCGCGGCGGATCGCATCGTCGATGAACGCGTTGCCGTCGAGCCGGGTGCCCGGGACGGCGACGAAGACGGAGCCCGCGGCGACGGCCCGCGAGTCGCACGTGATCGAACGGATCTCGGCCTCGCGGAAGTTCACCCGTTCGCCCGGAAACGACACGAGAAGATCGCTCAGTTTGACGCCCATCCTGCCCCCCTCTTTCCGACGCGGATACTGAAGCCTGCCCGCATGCAGGTAGATGTGACGAAGCCACGATGGAATGGATCGCCGACCCTCGGTCGACATGTGTCCCCCTCTCCTGTCGACGTCCCCCCGGGGACGCCGCCTATTTCGCGAAGACCAGGCCGCGCCTCAGGATGTTCCCCACGACCGGAGCGGCGACCGCGCCGCCGTAGTACGATCCGCCCTGGGGCTCATCCAGCACGACCGCAATGCACAGCTTCGCGTCGTCCGCGGGCGCGAACCCGACGAACGACGCGATGTATTTCTCGTGGGTGTACTGCTTGGTTTTCGGATCGATCTTCTGGGACGTGCCCGTCTTGCCGGCGACGTCGACGCCCTCGACCGCCGCCTTCTTGCCGGTGCCTTCCTTCACGACGCCCTTGAGGATCTCGATCATCTCCTTCGAGGCCTTCGTGCCGATCACCCGGCGCACCACCTGCGGCCCGCGATCGACGAGCAGTGTGCCGTCGGTCGACGCGACCCGCCGCACGACATAGGGCTTGTAAAGGGTTCCGCCGTTGGCGATCGCCGACATCGCGACGGCCAGCTGCAGCGGCGTGACCGAGATCTCGTGGCCCATCGGGACGGACGTCTCGGAGTAGATCGACCAGCGGGACAGCGGGAAGAGCAGGCCGGAATCCTCGGCCGGCAGGTCGACCTCCGTCCGTTCCCCGAAGCCCCAGCGCCGCATGGCGTCGTGGAGGCGGTTTCGGCCCAGGATCATCGCCCCGACTTTTGCCGCGCCGATGTTCGACGAGAACTTGATCACGTCGCTCAGCGTGATCCTCGCATAGGGATGATGGTCGTGCAGCGTGCGCGGCCCGTACGTCCACAGGCCGTTCTCGCAGTCGATCATCGTGTCCGGCCGGATCAGGTTGAGGTCGAGCGCCACGGCGCAGGTAAAGGGTTTCAGCGTCGACCCCGGCTCATAAGGGACGGACACCACGCGATTCAGGCGCGCTTCGGGGGCCGCAGTGCTGAACTTGTTGGGGTCGAAGGTCGGCCGGTTGGCCATCGCCAGGATCTCGCCCGTCTTCGGGTTCAGGCAGACGGCGACGGCCCACTTCGGCTTGTGCTCGACGCACGCGGCTTCGAGCTCCTCCTCGACGACGCGCTGGAGCAGGAGGTCGATGGTCAGCGTCGCCTCGGAGCCGCTCAGGTCGATCTTGGACGCGCCGAGGAACTGCTGCCGGCCGTCGTGGACGATGGGCACGCTCTTCGGGGGCAGGATGAGGAACTGGGCCAGCGTGCGCTCCAAGCCTTCCCTCTGGGTGGGCTCCATGCTGTCGTGGCCGATGACGGGACCCAGGAAGTTCCCGTTCGGGTACTGACGCTGATACTCGGTGCGGAGGCCCAGCCGTTCGTCGGTATCGCGCCTGCTCCGTTTGAAAGGAGTCTCCGCCATGAGCTTCTTCACGGCGGCCGACTGCTCGGGCGTGAGATGGTGCTTCAGGAGGACGAACTTCAGGCGCTCGCTGGTCAGTTTGCGGAGGATCTCGTCCTCGCTGAGCCCGATCGCGGGCGCGAGCAGCTTCGCGGCGGCGGGCTTGTCGGCGATCGCGGAGGGGTTGGCCCAGGCGGCGTCGATGGGGCAGGAGATCGCCAGGGCGATTCCCCGGCTGTCGTAAATGGGTCCGGGCGGCGCGGTGATCTCGGTCTTGCCTTCCTTCTGCTTCGACAGCTGTTCCTTATAGGTCTCGTGGCCGACGATCTGGATGGCGTAGAGGCGGGCGATCAGGCCGAGGAAGACGGCGCAGAACAAGATGTGAAGGACGACGGCGCGACGGCGCGAGGACTGGTCCACACGACCCCCGGGAAACGCCTTAATGGCGCGGGACGACGGGCAACGGGGATAGCCTTCTGGTGTCGGCGGCCGGCGTCGAGCCGGCCATCGCTTCGCTTTCGAGCAGGTGCAGGTCCAGGCCCATGGCCAGGGCGCGGGCGGTCACGCGGTCGGGCCGGCGCGACTGGGCGACGCCGCCGAGCAGCGAGCGGTTCTCGTTCACGAGCTTGCGGAGGTCCGCCTGCTTGCGGGCGAGATCGTAGCGCATCAGCGTGGTGCGCAGCGGGCCGGAGACGGCCAGGAGGGCGAGATTGAGCAGGATGACGACGACGAGCGAAACGCGGACGGCTTTCACCATTCCCCCTTCAACCTGCCCCTCTCCAGGACCAGGCCACTGCCCCTAGACTTTCTCGACGACCCGAAGCTTCGCGCTGCGCGAGCGCGGGTTCGCGAGCACTTCCTCGCGCGACGCGCGCACGGGCTTCTTCGTCACGATCTTCAGGCCTCCGCCCGCCGACTTCCCCTTGAAGGCCCGCTTCACCAGGCGGTCTTCCAGCGAGTGGAAGGAGATCACGGCGCACCTCGCGCCGGCCCCCAGGAATCTATCGAACACTTCCAGAAACTTCTTGAGGTTATCCAGCTCCCCGTTGACGGCGATCCTCAGGGCCTGGAAGACCCGGGTCGCGGGATGAGTCCGTCCGTGTCTTCCGACGACGCGTTCGACGAAATCACCCAGCGCCCGGGTCGATTCCAGGATGTCGCTCCCCGGTTCCCCCCTCGCCCTCGCGATGGCTGCGGCGATCTTGCGGGCGCGCGGCTCCTCGCCGTACTCCCGGAAGATCAGTTCCAGTTCCCTCTCTCCAGAGCCCTGGATCAGCTCCTTCGCGGTCCTCGGGAGCAGCGGCGACATTCGCATGTCCAGAGGACCCTCGCGCTGGAAGCTGAACCCCCTCGATGCCGTGTCGAATTGAAGCGATGAAACGCCGAGGTCGATCAGGATCCCGTCCACGACGGTGATCTTCAAATTCTCAAGGATCAGCGGAAGGTGCGCGTAACTGTCACGCACGATCGTCGCGGCCGCGCCGAGTCTCTCGGCCGCCCGCGACGCCGCGTCGTCGTCCCATTCGATGCCGACGACCCGGCCTCCCCGGTTCGCGATCTGCTCCGCATGGCCGCCCAGGCCGAGCGTGGCGTCCACATAGACGCCCCCCGGCCGCGGCCGGAGCAGGTCGATCACCTCACGACAAAGAACAGGCTGATGCTGCACGCGAGCGTCCCGGTGAGGTGAGTGTTACTGTGCGCAGGGCTCCCCCCTCTCTCTGGTACTGCCCGGCCCCTCTCACCCATTGGCCCTCACCTCGCCGGGACGCTCGCCCGGCGCCCTTGTCCGACGCCTACAGGAAACTTGCCGCGCTCCGGAAAGACGACGCCGAGCGCACGGGCTTGATCTTCAAGCCCACCATGCCCATCAGCTCCCACATGCGCTCGCTCACGTCCACCGTGGGCGCGATCGTCCGCACGCGCATCAGGCGCTGATAGATGTCCGCCAGGGGCACCGCGATCGCCTGCACCTCATCACGCTGAGGCCGCCGATCGCCCATCCCTGACAGGAACTCTTTCACGACCTCGAAAGAGTCCTTTCCCCCCTCTCCGACCATGACCCCCTCCTCTCTCCGACCCGGGGACCGCGCGCTAGGCTTTCGACTCGGGATTCGGCCACATCGCACGGTTGCGATCGCCGATTTCCTCGTCCAGGCTCTCCGTCGCCGCCCGGTATTCGCCCGTATTCCAGACTTCGATCCAATCCACGTTGCCGACCATGAGCACGTCTTTCTTGAGCCCGGCGTAGTCCATCAGCTTCTGGGGCACGACCAGCCGGTTCTGCGAGTCGAGCGCTCCGAACTCGCCGCGCGACGCGAAGAAGCGGAGGTATCGCGCCGGGTCCTTGGCCTTGTTCGCCTCTTCCCGCAGCTTGGCGGCGACCAGCTTCCAGCCCGACATCGTGTAGAGCCGCAGGCAGTGCTCGCCGGAAACGGGGCTCGCCACGATGAAGAAGCCCTTCTTGTCCTCGGGGTCGCTGATGAAGGCGCGGAACTTCGACGGAAGAACCAGCCGGTTCTTTTCATCGATCGCGTGAGTGAACTCGCCTACAAACACAGGGATTACCTTCTAGTTTACTCTACTTGTTCCCACTAGCTTCCATTTTGCCCCACTTCTGCGGACAAAAAAGCGGCTGAACGTGTCAGCCGTCGGCTAAAGACTACCACACCGCTCTTTCAAATCAAGCGAAAATCAGGGAGCTGAAGGGGCACCCCGGTCGTGCCCACAAAGCATATTTCAATTTCTACATACGCTAGGGCCCCCGCGTCCGGCACCCCCCATATATGGTGTTTTCTTAATATGCCCGGAAAAGACCCGCGATGTGGATTTTCGCGTCCCATCTTGACACATCGAATGCTCCGCCCTCTTGAGCGTTTCTTTCTCCAGCGATCGCCGGGAAGCGTCGATATGTTTTGCGGACCCTTATAACGGAGATCGCCGGATGAACGTGCTCATTTTCGACGCGCCCCGCTCGGTGTGCCACCTGGTGAAATCGCTGCTGCTCACCCAGCGCCATCGCGCCGCGATCTCCACCGAGCCCGAGGACGCGATCCTCAAGCTCGAGACCGGACTCTTCGACATCCTCGTGTTCGGGCCGTCGGGCGCGCCCGCCGAGATGGCCGAGCACGTCGAGCGCGAGTTCCCCAATCTTCCCGTCGTGCTCGCCGGCGTCCCCTTCCAGGTCCCCTGCGCGGGCCAGGTCGCGGCCGTCATCCCCTCGCCGCTCTCGTCGCAGCGGCTCATCAACGCCTTCATCCGCATCGACCGCTGGCGCCACAACCGCATGCGTCAGCTCCCCTGCCAGCTCGCCGGTCAGGACGGCGTCTCCGTGCTCTGCCGCCTCGCCGACCTCTCCCTGGACTCGCTCGTCGTCGCCGGCGAGGCCGACGAGTTCCTCCGTCACTTCGGAAGCTCCATGCCGCGCCGGATCGACGCGCGCGTCGGCGACACCCTGCTCTCGGGCGAGGTCACCCGCGAGGAGACCGACTCCGTCGCCCGCCTGCGCCGCGTCGCCGTCAAGATCGAGGGCGACGGCGCCCGCAGCATTCTGATGGGATTGCTCAAGTAGACGTCGTCGTCGTTCCGCTGGGGAAATTAGGGGGGATCGACATGCACCAGGCCCATCTTTTGCACAAGCTGGCGATCTGCTGCCCGGCCTGCCGCTCGGACCGCTTCTCGACCTACCGCCGCTACCCCGCCGCCGACGGCCGCGTCGTCAACCGCTGCAACTGCATCCGCTGCGGCTCCGACTTCGAATACGTCGAGGACCGCACGGGCCGCCCCGTCAGGCCGTAGTCCCCGCCTTGATCGGCCACGGCCGCAAGTGGAACTCGCGGCCGTCGTGCTCGACGTAGTCCTGCGTGCCGCCGC
>Ga0137410_10001126_pt1 | contig 18425 bp, 15 predicted proteins | sample CZODoug1_16funga_FD_108878 | JGI IMG/M metagenome (GOLD analysis project Ga0137410, IMG submission 108878) | Vadose zone soil fungal communities from Angelo Coast Range Reserve, California, USA - CZODoug1_16fungal (Illumina Assembly) | ecosystem: Environmental > Terrestrial > Soil > Vadose zone... | reverse complement strand
TCGCATAGTGGCGGTGCGGTGCGAGTACACCCTATCAAAGAGCAAGGGGCGTACCCGAAGGTAGCGCCCCCTGCCGAGTCATCAAGTCGAGAGAGTTACGTTAGCGACAGCTCGCCGGACGGTACTTCGCGTCGAGGGTGCCGCCTTTGCAGTCCCAGCTGACCGTGCCGTTCGCCGCGCCCAGGCCCTTGAGCGTGAGCGTCTTGCCGTTCGCGGTGCCACCCAAGTTGTTCGCGTGGGTCGTGACCGTGATCGTGGCCGGGTTACCAGTCGTGAACGCGATGCTCGCGATGTATTGCGACGAAGAGTCGACGATACCCGCAGCGCTCATGTCGGGCGGCATCACGCCGCGCGCCTGGTAGTACTCGGCGATCGACACCTTCGCGGCGTCGAGGAACGTCATCGGCTCCGACACCTTCGCGCGAATCGTGTAGTCCTGATAAGCCGGGATCGCGATCGCGGCCAAGATGCCAATGATGGCCACCACGATCATCAACTCGATCAAGGTGAAGCCCTGTTGCACTTTCTTCATGATTGAAAAGCTCCTTGCTACTTTCGAAACGGTTTCCATTGCACCGACGCCCTATGGCGCGTCTGGGCGGGTATTCTGCAAGCGCTGTGCCAGTGCCGGCGCGTCTATGTCAAAACTCCCGCAACGGCGCCATTGTCAGAGATGCTCGGAAAAATTGCCGTGACCTGGTTCGACATATTGCGGTCGGAGCCAAACGGCCGAAAGCCGAATATGCGTCACAAACTGACCGATTTTGTCAGTCCCGACGTCGGCCGGCGGCGACAACCGGCTGGTCGGAACGAGCGCGCTCATCGAGCATCGGCCCGGCTCTCGCGGATTTCCGGCGCGCCGTCGACCGCCGCCCACGCGAGGTCGAGGATCAGCTCGATGTCCGGCGAGCGGTGCGCGTTCTCCAGTGCGGCGGGCCGCGCCTGCCAGAGGGCGAGGGCACGGTCGGGCCGGCCGCCGTTCAGCGAGCCGAGCATCGCCGCCGTCAATGCGTAGAGCCGCCGGTCGTCGTCGCTGCGTTCGTCGGCCACGGCTCTGACTCCGCGCGCGGCTATGCCGCCGGCGTCGCGGTTCGCGACGGCGCGATAGAGGTCGATCCAGGTCCGCAGTCGCTCGGAGCCGTGCTCGACGCAGGCCGCGGGAAGCGCAGCATCGAGAACGGCGGCTCCGTCCCGGATGTCGAGGAACGCCAGGGACCTGACGGCGACGGCATGCAGCGTCTGCAGTCGCAGCTCTTCCGAGTCGCGCGCCTCGCAGGATGCGGCGAGCGACCGCGCGAGGGCCAGATCGGGATCCGCGAATGTCGCGGCCGTAGCGCCATCGGTGGCGAGCGTTTCAACTGCTAGGCGCGCGTCCTGCACGCGGACCGTTCTGTCGTAGATGGCCGAGACTGTCGCTTCGGCGTAACTGAAGGGCTCTATCCCGGTCATTTCGAGCAACGGCAACGGGGAGTTGCGCCAGCCCGAGAACATCGTCGGAGTCTGCCGCATGAAGCGTGCTTTCCCCGCGTGGAGATCGAGAAACGGAAAGAAGTCCGAGTTCGGCGGCGACCCGGAGCGCGCCGCTACGGCGTCGAACTGTCGCTTGGAGCCCGTGTTGCGGATCGCAAAGTCGGCGGGGCTGTTGAGCCGGACGTTCGCGAGATCCTTCGCGAGGGCTCCGCTCAACACGCGGCCGAAGTCCGGCTGACCGAGCCGGCCGGTAGGGCGCGCGACGATCAAGATGTTCTCGCCGTCCGTGTTATAGATCGCAAAGTCGCTGAAGTGAGCCGACAGCGCTTTCAGCACCGAGATGGCGAGCTCGTCGTTGAACTCGTAGAGCTGCAGCCATTGCACGAGCACTCCATCCGGCTTCAGATAGAGTGGGATCGTTCGATAGAACTCCTCGGAGAACAGGCCGGCAACTCCGCTCACCCATGGATTCGAGGGCTCGGCGACGATGACGTCGTAGGCGCGATTCTGCAGCGAAAAGAAAGTCTTCGCGTCTTCGAGATGGATGTGGCTCCGCGGGTCGGTAAAAGTGCGCCGCACGCGGTCGCCGAAGCCCCTCGCCGCCGTGATCACGGCTGACTCGATCTCCACGGTGTCCACTTGTTCGATGGCGGGGTCGGCGAGGAGCGTGTGCGTCGTCATGCCGGACCCGAGACCGATATTGGCCACCGTCTTCGCATCGGGCTTGTACGCCAGTGGCAGCGCGGCGACCATGACCATCGTGATTTCATCGCCGGTGGCGGGTAGCCCGGGTTTCATTTGGATCCCGGCATCGGGCTTGCCGTTGGTCCAGATGATCACCTCGCCGCCCGGCGCCAGGGTCAGACCGACGCTCGCGGTCTTACCGTCCGCGTAGAACAGGACCTTCGCCTCGGGGTCGAGCTCGGCTCGGCCGTATCGAAAGACTCCCGAAGTGAGCCGCCTCGGCTCGAGGTTGGCGCCAACGGCAACGACCAGCAACACGGCAGCTCCGGCGAATGCCGCGCGAGCGACCGCGCCGATCCGACCATGCGCGCCGCTCCGGTGGAGCAGTACTAGCCCGAGCAGGATGTCGAGCGCCGCTCCGAAGGTGATCAACGACTTCAGACCGAACAGCGGCAAGCCGATGTGCACGGCGAACAGCACGCCGGCGATCGAGCCCAACGTGTTCGCGGCGTATACCTGGCCGATCGCGCGCTCCCCCTGCGCCGAGCGCATGAGGACGTGCGTGAACAGCGGCAGCGTCATGCCGGCGAAGAACGTCGTCGGCACCATGACGACCAACGCGAGTGTGTGACTGAAGGCAATGAACAGCGTGTAGCCGGCGTCGTTGTGCTGCACCGCGGAGAGAAACCCAGCCATCATGTCGAACGTCGCGACGTAGAGGGGGACGGTCAGCACGGCCATCACCCCCATGGCGACCTGCACCCAGCCGGCGAAGCGCGTGCCGTCGCCGACACGGTCGATGCGGCGCTTTATCCATAGACCGCCGAGTGCGAGTCCCGTAATGAATGCGCTGAGCATCAACTCGAACGAATGCGTCGTGCTGCCCAGCACGAGGCTCAGCATTCGTATCCAGCCGATTTCGTACATGAAGGACGTTGCGCCGGTTACGCCTGCCGCGACGAAGAACAATGTCGCCAATGCATCCGTCTCGGCGGTACGCTGCGGGTTTTTCGCCGGCGTTGCGACTTGCGGTTCCGATCTGACCAGCGCCCAAACGACCAGCGCGAGGGCTATGTTCAGCAGCCCCGCGGTCAGCATCGTTCCCGGCAAGCCGACGACGCCGACCAACCAGAAGCCGCTCACGAGCACCCCTACGGCGGCGCCGATGCTGTTGGTGAAGTACAGCATCGCTACGCTCGCGCCCGGCTGATCTGGGAATCTCCTTACTATTCCGGTGGACATCAGCGGGAACGTCATTCCGAGCAGTACGGTTTGCGGCAGCATCAAGAGCGTACCGGCTGCCCACTTGAGCACACCCGCGAACGCGGGGCTGCTTAGCGACGGCAAGAGCGAGAAGTAGAAACCGTCGGAGACCGATACGAAGACCCCGTGAAACAGCAGCGCGGCGACGCCGATGATCGCCTCGACGAGCGCATAAACCACGAGCGGTCTGCGGACGACGGCGGGAAATTTCGCCGTGAGCCACGAGCCCAACGCGAGCCCGCCCATGAAGATCATCAATACGAGCGATTGTGCGTAGGCCGCGTGGCCGAGAAACAGTTTTAGATAGTGGGTCCAAATCGATTCGTAGATCAGGCCCGAGAAGCCGGAGATCGCGAAGATTGCGAAGAAGATCCAGCGCGGCGGGCGAAGAGCTAGCTCCGCGGCGCGGACGGGCACGGCCTGAGTCATGAGCACACCAACGTGACGGCGTTGCGTTGGATTATGTCGCGCGCTCGTCGCCCAGACGGGACTTGGGTCTCAGTTCTGCCGGCGCGGTGCGTTCACTCGATTCCGAGCTTCTTGATGCGATACCGGAGCGCCCGGAACGTCATGCCGAGCGCCTTCGCCGCCGCGGTCTTGTTGTAGCGCGTCTGCTCGAGCGCCTTGACGATCGCCTCGCGCTCGATCTCCTCGAGCTGCGTGCCGAGCGACGCGTCCGAGGCGATCCCCGGCGCATCGACCGCGGCATCGCGGCGCAGCTGCAAGTCATCGACGTCGATCTCGTTCCCTGAGCACAGTGTGAGCGCGCGCTCGAGGATGTTCTCGAGCTCCCGCACGTTGCCGGGGAAGCGATAGCCGAGCAGCGCCGTTTGTGCCTGCTGCGTCAGGTGCGGGATGGGAACGTCTTGGCCGTCCGCGAGACGCGTGAGCATGTGATGCGCGAGCATCAGCACGTCCTCGCCGCGCTCGCGCAGCGGCGGCACGTTCAAGTCGATCACGTTGATCCGGTAGAACAGGTCCTCGCGGAAGTCGCCGCTTTCGACGAGCTCGGCGAGGTTGCGATGCGTCGCCGAGAGCACCCGCGCATCGATCGGCACCTCGTTGGCCTGACCGACCGGACGAATGGTCTTCTCCTGGATCACGCGCAGCAGCTTCACCTGCATGTGCAGAGGCAAGTCGGCCACCTCGTCCAAGAACAAGGTGCCGCCCTCGGCCGTCTGCACGAGGCCCACCTTGTCGACCACCGCCCCGGTGAAGCTGCCCTTCTTGTGGCCGAAGAACTCGCTTTCCATGAGCTCGGTCGGGATTGCGCCGCAGTTGATCGGGATGAACGGCCCGTCGCGCCGCGGGCCCGCTTCGTGAATCATCCGCGCGACGAGCTCCTTGCCGGTGCCCGACTCGCCCGAGATATGCACCGGCGCTTGGCTCCGCGCGACCTTCGCGATCATCGTGCGGACCTTCTCCATCGCGGAAGACGTGCCGACGAGGCCGTCCGCTACGGCCACGCGAGGCGCCGCGATTCGCCGCAGCTTTAGCGCCGCCGTGACGAGCTTGCGCAGGTCGTTGAGGTCGAGCGGCTTCGACACGAAATCGAACGCCCCAAGCTTGAGCGCGCGGACCGCCGCCTCGACGCTGCCGTGCGCCGTGATCACGGCCACCGGCGTGCCCGGAATCTCGCGCTGCAGCCACTCGACGAGCTCGAGGCCGTCGCCGTCGGGCAAGCGCATGTCGGTGAGGCAGAGGTCGAACTCGTCCTTGGCGAGCAGCTGCTTGGCGCTCGCGAGATCCGCGCACGCGCGCGTGGACACGTCCATGCGTTCGAGCGTGATCGACAAGAGCTCGCGGATATCCGGTTCGTCGTCGACGACGAGCGCGATCGGTTTCATGGAGCCTCGTCGTTGCCTTGCCAGCGGTCCGGATCGGCGAAGACTACGCGAAACACGCTGCCGCCGCCCGGCCTCGGCTGATAGCGCAGGCTGGCGCCGTTGCGCTCGCAGAGCTCGCGCGAAATATACAGACCAAGCCCGGTGCCTCCGGGTTGGCCGGTATAGAAGGGCTCGAAGATCTGCTCGGCGTGCTCCGGCGCAATGCCGGGCCCCCGGTCCGCGACCTCGAGGTAGACCCTACCCGAGCTCTCCAGCACGGCGCAGTGGAGCTCGACCGAGATCGCGCCGGCTGCGACGCTCGCGTACTTGACTGCGTTCTCGCAGAGGTTCCAGACCACCTGGTGCAGATGCGTCGGGTCCATCCACGCTTCGAGACTGCGGTCCGCGCCGTGCACCGCGATCGAGCCCTCGAACAGCTCGAGGGTCTGCGTGAACTCCTGAGCGAAGTCTTCGAGCCACTGCTCGAGCGGCAGCCATTGCTGGCGCGTTTTGCCGCGCCGGGTAAGCGTGAGCACGCTGTCGACGATCTGGCTCACGCGCCGCGCGTTCACTCGGATGATGTCGGTGAGCCGCTGGTCGTCGGACGAGATCGTCGCGGACTCGGCGAGCAGCTGCCCCGCGTGGCTCATCGCGCCGATCGGATTGCGGATTTCGTGCGCGATGCTGGCGCTCAGACGTCCGAGAGCCGCAAGCTTCGCTTGCAGCACCCGCTCCGAGATCAGCGACGTGTCCTCGAGGAAGACCATCACGCCGCCGCTGCGATCGGCGCCCAGCAATGCGAAGTGCGGCTGAATCGTCGTCGTGCCGTCGCTCGACGGAAACGCGCTGCGCGCCTTATCGAACGTTCCCGCCTCGTGCCGCCACGATTGAAGCTGCCCGGCGAGACTGGACGACACGTCCGGGAGCCCTCGGCCGACCGCGTCCGGATCGGACCCGAGCAGCTTCAGCGCGGACTCGTTGATCAGGCGGATCTTGTCGTCGCCGTCGACGACGACGATGCTCTCGCGCAGGTGTTGAATGATGTACTCGTTGAGCTCGACCAGGTTGCGCAGGTCGAGTCCACGCTGTTCCGCCAACGCCTCCGTCTCGACGATCCGAGTGCGCAACGCTTGCACCACGGCCGTGATCACGAAGATCACCGCGCCCAGAATGCCCGTCGGCGCGAATTGGCCCGCCGTCGTCATGCCCTCGAGCTGGGCAAACGTCTGCTCGAGCAGCAGCGCGAGCGTGGAGAGGGCCGCGAGCAAGAACGCGCGCTCGGGGCTCAATAGCAGTGCGAGCGTACCGGCCGAGACCACGAGTATTCCGCCGAGGCCGCTCGAGATGCCGCCGCTCGCGTGGACCAAGAACGTTACGGTGATCAGGTCGGCGCCGAATTGCAGGAAGGTTTGCACGGCCGGGCTCGGTACGCGCCGCTGCAGCAGCACGAGCTCGGCGCAACCCATGCCGAGCATCCCGAGCAGCGTTTCCCAGGCGAGCAGGGGATCGGCGGCGCCGACGATGCGCGGCTCGTCGACGAGGTAGAACACCGTGAGCAGCAACGCGCCGACCGCGAGCCTGAAGAGGTTCAGCAGGATCAGGACGCGCCACGCGAAGTCGTCGGCGACGGATTCGGCGCCCCCGCGGGCCCGCGATGTCGGCTTCTCGACTTCGAGGGTTTGGGCAGCAGGCATGTCGCGGAATTCTACCCGATCGCCCTCAGCGCCCTGGGCGCTGCGTCCCAGATTCCGCGGCGGCCGCGGGCGCGTCGCGGTCTGTTACGGGCCGGCGGCACGGATGCTACGCGGCCAGCGGAAGGTGCGGCAAACCCCGGCGTGTGGGCGCGTGGCCGGCTCAGAACGGCCGGCGCCACCGCAGCCCGGAGAATCTCGCGTAGTCGCCGTCCGTCGTAACCCACTCGCAGCCATGCTCCATCGCGAGCGCCGCGAACCAGGCGTCCTGCACTAGATTGCCACGCGCCTTGCCCGACTCGCAGAGGGACTCGAAGATCGGCCAATGTCGCTCGCCGGGAAAGATGACGGTCGCATTCGGTAGCTCGAGCAGCGCTCGGCAGAAGGCGAGTACGTCCCCGAGTGAGTCCGGCTCGGCGAACACCCCGCGATGCGTGCAAATCCGGACCATGCTCGCGAGCGCCTGCGGTGCAACACCGAAAGCGCCCGGACCGTTGACGACGTCGTCGAGCCAGCTCTTGTAGCGCTCGTGGTCCTTCGAGTCCGGACGGAACGCGTAGATCAAGATGTTGACGTCGGGCAAGATCAATCGCGGTCTTCCAACCGGTCGAGCAACGCTGCGCTGTCGTCCAGATCGACGCCGGGCAGCAGTCCACCTCCCGCCCGGCTCACGGGCAGGGAGACGAACGGCTTCTCCGAGCGCTTCAACGGGCGACGCATCGCGAGCCTCAGGCCCTGCTCGATCAACGCGGTCAACGTGATTCCGCGCCGCGTGGCTTCCTGGCGCGCCCGTTCGAGCAGTGCCGGTTCGAGACGGACTGTGGTGCGCATATGCCAAAGCATATCAATCGTATGTCTGTATGTCTAAGAGGCGATCCGACGCTATGGCGATTCGAGAACGGCTGAGCCGCGCCTTTACGTCCCGCGCCGCTTTCGGGGACAATACGCCGCCCCGCGCCCACTGCCAGAAAAGAACCCGATGAATCTGCACGAATATCAGTCGAAAGCGCTGTTCGCCGAGTACGGCATTCCGGTGCCGCAAGGTCACGTCGCAACCACGCCGGCCGAGGCGAAAGCTGCGGCCGAGAAGCTCGGCGGCTCGCTCTGGGTCGTGAAGGCGCAGGTCCACGCGGGCGGGCGGGGCAAAGCGGGCGGCGTGAAGCTCGCCCGCTCCATGGCCGAGGTGGAGCAATACGCCAAGGCGATGCTCGGCACTCGCCTCGTCACGCACCAGAGCGGCCCGGAGGGCTTGCCGGTCGATTTCGTCTACGTCGAGTCGGGCTCCGCCATCGAGCGCGAGCTGTATCTCTCGCTGGTGGTCGACCGGAGCTCCGAGCGCATCGCGATCATGGCGTCGGCCGCGGGCGGCATGGACATCGAGCAGGTCGCGCACGACACGCCGGAGAAGATCTTCACGCTCGGGTTGCACCCGGCCGCGGGCTTGGAGGACTTCCAAGCGCGCAAGCTCGGCTTCGGCCTCGGATTGAACGCCGCGCAGCAGGGCGAGCTCCGCGACATCCTGAGGAAGCTCACCAAGCTCTTTCGCGAGTGCGACGCGAGCCTGCTCGAGATCAACCCGCTGATCGTGACCAAGGACGGCCACATCATGGCCCTCGACGGCAAGATCAACATCGAGGACAACGCGCTGTTCCGCCAGAAGCGGCTCGCCGCGTTGCGCGACAAGAACCAAGAGGACGAGCGCGAGCGCGTCGCGCATGAGAACGACCTCAACTACGTCTCGCTCGACGGCAACATCGCGTGCATGGTCAATGGCGCCGGCCTCGCGATGGCCACGATGGACCTCATCAAGCTGCACGGCGGCGAGCCCGCGAACTTCTTGGACGTGGGCGGCGGCGCCACGGCCGAGCGCGTGACGCAGGCGTTCAAGATCATCCTCACCAACAAGAAGGTGAAGGCGATCCTCGTGAACATCTTCGGCGGCATCGTGCGCTGCGACACGATCGCCGAGGGCGTGATCACGGCGGTGAAGCAAGTGCACGTGGGCGTGCCCGTCGTGGTGCGCCTCGAAGGAACGAACGTCGAGAAGGGACGCGAGATGCTCGCGGCGAGCGGATTGAAAGTCGTCGCCGCCACCGGGCTCACCGATGCGGCCTCGAAAGTCGTGAAGCTGGCCGGAGCCTGAAGCCATGAGCATCCTCGTCGACAAGAACACCAAGGTCATCTGCCAGGGTCTCACCGGCAAGCAAGGCACGTTTCACACCCAGCAGTGCCTGGACTACGGCACCAGGGTCGTCGCCGGTGTCACGCCGGGCCGCGGGGGCGAGAAGCACCTGAACCTGCCGGTGTACGACACGGTGGCCGATGCGAGGAAGGCCACCGGCGCGACGGTCAGCATGATCTACGTGCCGGCGCCGTTCGCGGCCGACGCGATCCTCGAGGCGGCCGACGCCGGCATCGAGCTCGTGGTCTGCATCACCGAGGGCGTGCCGGTGCTCGACATGGTCAAGGTGAAGGCCGTGCTCAAGGGCACGGCCACGCGGCTCATCGGGCCCAACTGCCCCGGCATCATCACGCCGGGCGCCTGCAAGATCGGCATCATGCCGGGCTCGATCCACAAGCCGGGCTCGATCGGCATCGTATCGCGCTCGGGCACGCTGACGTACGAGGCGGTGAATCAGACGACGCTGCGCGGGCTCGGCCAGAGCACGTGTGTCGGCATCGGCGGCGACCCGGTCCGCGGCATGAACTTCATCGACTGCATCGAGCTCTTCGAGAGGGATCCGGCGACGCGCGGCATCATCATGGTCGGCGAGATCGGCGGCTCCGACGAGGAGGCCGCGGCCGCTTACATCGAGAAGCACGTGTCGAAGCCCGTGGTGGGCTACATCGCGGGCGTCACCGCGCCGCCCGGCAAGCGCATGGGCCACGCGGGCGCGATCATCTCGGGCGGCAAAGGCACGGCGGTCGAGAAGTTCGCCGCGCTCGAGAAGGCCGGCGTGCGCACGGTTCGGTCGCTCGCAGACCTCGGCGACGCGATGGCCAAGGCGCTGGGATAACACGGGGGTGAGGGTCGCCCTCGCTCAGCTGAACACGCGCGTCGGCGCGATCGACGCGAACACGAAGAAGGTCTTGGAGTGCGCCGCGCGCGCGCGCGACGAGCTCCACTGCGACCTCGTGCTGTTCCCCGAGCTCACGCTCTGCGGCTATCCGCCGGAGGATCTGCTGCTGCACCGCGGCTTGCGCAGCCGCGTCGAGGCCGCGTTCGCGACGGTCAAGGACGGCGTGCGGGGCGTCGCGGTGTATCTCGGCTACCCGGAATACGACGGCGGCGCGATCTACAACAGCGCCGCGCTGATCCGCGACGGCGTCGTGCTCGCCAATCACCGCAAAATCGCGCTGCCGAACTACGCCGTGTTCGACGAGAAGCGCTATTTCACGCCGGGGGAGGACGCGACGGTCGTCGACCTCGATGGCATCAAGCTCGGCTTGATCATCTGCGAGGACGTCTGGGTACCCGGCCCGTGCCGCGCGCCGGCGCAAGCGGGCGCGCAGGCGATCCTCGTGATCAACGGCTCGCCGTTCCACATGTCGCAGCAGCGCGTGCGCGAGCAAGTGCTCGCAGCGCGGGCCAAGGAAAACTCGCTGCCGTTGCTCTACGTGAACATGGTGGGCGGGCAGGACGAGCTCGTGTTCGACGGCGGCTCGATCGTCGTCGACTCGGCGGGCGAGGTGCGCGTGCGCGCGCCGCTGTTCGAGGAAGGGCTGTACGTCGTCGAGCTCGACGCGGAACGCGGCAGGCTGGAGCCGGTCGCGGCCGCTCCGCCGGCGCCCACGCCGCCGCTCGCGGAGCGCGTGTACGGTGCGCTCGTGCTCGGCACGCGCGACTACGTGGACAAGAACGGCTTCGCGGGCACCGTGCTCGGCCTCTCGGGCGGCGTCGATTCGGCGTTGACGCTCTCGATCGCGGTGGACGCGCTCGGCGCGGACCGCGTGCACGCCGTGATGATGCCGTCACGTTACACGTCGCAGATGAGCAAGGACGACGCGGCCGAGCAGGCCAAGCGCCTCGGCGTGCGGTTCGACACGCTGCCGATCGAGCCGTTGTTCGAGACCACGCTCGCCACCCTGCGCGACGTGTTCGTGGGCCTCGCGCCCGACACTACCGAGGAAAACATTCAGGCGCGCTGCCGCGGAATCCTGCTGATGGCGATCTCGAACAAGCTCGGCGAGATGCTGTTGTCGACGGGGAACAAGAGCGAGATGGCGGTGGGCTACGCGACGCTCTACGGCGACATGGCCGGCGGCTTCGCGCCGCTCAAGGATTGCACGAAGACGCTCGTCTACCAGCTCGCGAGCTACCGCAACTCGATCGCGCCGGTGATCCCAGAACGGGTGATCGCGCGCCCGCCGACCGCGGAGCTCCGCGACAACCAGAAGGACAGCGACTCGCTGCCGCCGTACGACGTGCTCGATCCGATCCTCGAGGCCTTCATCGAGAAGGACTACTCGGTAGAACAGATCACGGCGCTCGGATTCGACCGCGCCACGGTCGTACGGGTGCTGCAGATGGTCAAGCGCGCGGAGTACAAGCGGCGCCAGGCGCCACCCGGCGTGCGCGTCAGCAACCGCGCGTTCGGCCGCGACTGGCGCTACCCCATCACCTCAGGCTATTGATCGGCGACGGTCTCGGCGGCCGCGGGGCCGAACGTGGCGGCAAGCACGCGCTTCGAGTCGCTCGCGAGATCCGTCATGCCCATCTTCTCGTAGGCGCTGGTCAGGATCTGGAGCGTGTGCTCGAGCTCCGGCGCGCCGGGATAGTGCTCGAGCGCGTACTTCGAGCGGTTCACGGCCGCGACGTACGCGCCGCGCTCGATGTAGTACGCCGCGACGTAGTTCTCGTACTTCGCGAGCCGATTGCGCAGGAACACCATGCGCTGCCGCGCGTCGGGCACGTACTCGCTGTCGGGGAACCGGCGGATCAGGTCTTGAAAGGTCGAGAACGACTTCATCGAGTCCTTCGGCGGCCGCATCGACAGGTCGACCCTGAACAACCGCTCGATCACGTTCGGCGCCTGGTCGAAGCTGATGACGCCGCGCATATAGAGACAGTAGTCGATGCGGGCGTTCGTCGGGTTCTCCTTCTCGAACGTCTCGGCCGCGTCGATGGCCTGCTCGGGCTGTTGACTCCTGTAAAACAGGTAGATCAGGTCGAGCTGCGCCTGGCGCGTCTCGGGGCTGAACGGATAGCGCGCCTCGAGCGCCTTGTAATACTGAATCGCGCTCGGGTAGTTCGACGATTCCATGGCCGAGCGGCCCTTCTCATAGATGGCCCCCGGTCCCTGGTCGGTCACGGTATTGTCGCGCCGGCCGCACGCGGCTAGGGCGATGGCGATGAAGCCGAGGAGCAACGCTGTCTTTAGCAATCGAAGCACGATTTCTATCCGGTGACACGCAGGGGGCGCGATAATCGCGGCCGGTTTTCTCGAGGACGCTCGTTGGACGATGGAGTATAGCCGAAAGTTTCAGCGGCCCAGGGAGTTGCGCGCATGCAACGCATCCAGCGCCGCCTGATCGTGCCCGAGGGCCTGGCCGGGCGCCGGCTCGACCAGGCGGCGGCCGAGCTCCTGCCCGAGTATTCGCGCAGCCGGCTCAAGACCTGGATCGACGCGGGCCGGCTCACGGTTGGCGGTCTCAGTCTGCGGCCCCGGACGCTGCTCAAGGGCGGCGAGGAGCTTGCGCTCGAAGCCGATCTCGAGACGGCGGTCGCGGTCGAGCCCGAGGCCATCGCGCTCACGATCGTCCATTCCGACGACGCGCTGCTCGTCGTCGACAAGCCGGCTGGCCTGGTCGTTCACCCCGGCGCGGGCAACCGTTCCGGCACTTTACAGAACGCGCTGCTGCATCTCGATGCGGAGCTCGCCGTGCTGCCGCGTGCCGGGCTCATCCATCGGCTCGACAAGGACACGAGCGGCCTGCTGCTCGTGGCGCGCACGCTCGAGAGCCAAACGGCGCTCACCGCGGCTCTCGCGAGCCGTTCGATCCGACGTACCTATCGCGCGCTCTGTCACGGCGTGCTCACGGGCGGCGGGGAGATCGATGCGCCGATCGGCAGGCACAGGCGCGAGCGCACCAAGATGGCCGTCGTCGACGGCGGCCGCGCCGCGCGCACGCGTTATCGGGTGGTCGAGCGATTCCGGGCGCACACGCACTGCGAGGTCGAGCTCGAGACCGGCCGCACGCACCAGATCCGCGTGCACATGGCCCACATCCGCGCGCCGCTCGTGGGCGACCCCGTGTATGGCGGCCGGCCGCGCTTGCCGCCGGAGCCGACCACTGAGCTGCGCGACGCGCTGCGCGGCTTCCGTCGCCAGGCGCTGCACGCGAGCCGGCTCGCTTTCACCCATCCCTCGACTGGCGCCGCGCTCGCGTTCGACAGCCCGGTGCCGGCCGATTTCGCCGGCCTGCTCGGGGCATTGCGCGCCGACGCTGCCGCGGCCAGAAAATAGGGACATGTTTGATTTTCGGCGAGACGTGGTGAGCGCTCCGCTGGGCTTCGCGCCCGACTGGCCGGCCCCGGCGCCCGTGCGTGCGCTCGTGACCGAGCGGTCGGGCGGTGTCGGCGACGGCCGCTACGCCACGCTCAACCTCGCGACGCACGTCGGCGACGCTGCGGCGGCCGTCGCGGCGAACCGCGCGCGATTGCGCGCCGCCTTGCCGAGCGAGCCGCGCTGGCTCGAGCAAGTCCACGGCTCGACCGTGCTCGATCTCGACCGGCAAGGCTCGGCGCTGCCGCCCGCGGACGGCGCGGTCACCGCCCGAGCGGGCACCGTATGCGCGGTGCTCACGGCGGACTGCCTCCCCGTGCTCCTCTGCGACCGAGCGGGCCGGCGCGTCGGCGTGGCGCATGCCGGCTGGCGCGGCCTCCTGCGGGGCGTGCTGCCGGCGGCCGTCGCCGCGCTCGACTCCGACCCGAGCGACCTGCTCGCCTGGCTCGGCCCGGCGATCGCCCCCGACGCCTACGAGGTCGGGGCGGACGTCCGCGACGCCTACCTCGCGGTCGACGCGAGCGCCGCGGCGCACTTCGCCCCGAACGGGCGCGGCCGCTGGCAGGCGGATCTCTACGGCCTCGCGCGCGCGAGCCTCGCCGCCGCCGGGGTCGCGGCGGTGTTCGGCGGCGACTTCTGCACCTTCGCCGAGAGCGGGCGTTTCTTCTCGCATCGGCGCGAGCCGCCGTGCGGCCGGATGGCGACCCTCATCTGGCTCGCCGAAAAATAGGGACATGCTGCATTTTCCGGTGAGACGCTTCGGATCGGAGCGGAGGCGGCGGAAAATTCAGCATGTCCCTATTTTTCGGCGCCGGACTCTCGCGGTTGATAAGCGCCGCCGTTACCCTCATGTCGCAGACCTAGCCCGCTCGTTAGGACCCTAAACCTATGCGCATGGACAAACTGACGACCCAGTTCCAGCAGGCGCTCGCCGAGGCGCAGTCGTTCGCCGTCGGCCGCGACCACCAGTTCATCGAGCCCGTGCACCTGATGTCGGCGCTTCTCGAGCAGGAGGGCGGCACGGTCCGCGGCGTCCTGACCAAGGCCGGCGTCAACATGAACCTGCTGCGCTCGCAGCTCGGCGAGGCCCTCGACAGGCTGCCCACGGTCGAAGGCACGCCGGGCGAGGTCCACATCGGCAACGAGCTCGCGAAGCTCCTCAACGTTACCGACAAGCTCGCGCAGGAGCGCGGCGACTCGTATATCTCTTCCGAGCTGTTCGTGCTCGCGGCCATCCAGTCGAAGGGCGACCTCGCGCGGATCCTCGAGAAGGCCGGCGCCGTCAAAGGCGCGATCGCCAAGGCGATCGACGAGATCCGCGGCGGCGACAAGGTCCAGGACCAAAACGCCGAGGAGAAGCGCCAGTCGCTCGAGAAGTACACGATCGACCTCACCGCGCGCGCCGAGCAGGAGAAGCTCGACCCCGTGATCGGCCGCGACGACGAGATCCGGCGCACGATCCAGGTGCTGCAGCGCCGCACGAAGAACAACCCGGTGCTGATCGGCGAGCCCGGCGTCGGCAAGACCGCTATTGTCGAGGGTCTCGCACAGAGGATCGTCAACGGCCAAGTGCCCGAGGGCCTCAAGGGCAAGCGCGTGCTGTCGCTCGACATGGGCTCGTTGATCGCCGGCGCCAAGTTCCGCGGTGAGTTCGAGGAGCGCCTGAAGGGCGTGCTCAACGACCTCGCGAAGCAGGAAGGCCAGGTGATCCTCTTCATCGACGAGCTGCACACCATGGTCGGCGCCGGGAAAGCGGAAGGCGCGATGGATGCCGGCAACATGCTGAAGCCCGCGCTGGCGCGCGGCGAGCTGCACTGCGTGGGCGCGACCACGCTCGACGAGTACCGCAAGTACGTCGAGAAGGACGCCGCGCTCGAGCGGCGCTTCCAGAAGGTGCTCGTCGACGAGCCGTCGGTGGAGGACACGATCGCGATCCTGCGGGGACTCAAGGAGCGCTACGAGGTCCACCACAAAGTGGAGATCACCGACCCCGCGATCGTCGCGGCCGCCACGCTCTCGCACCGCTACATCAGCGACCGCCAACTGCCGGATAAGGCGATCGACTTGATCGACGAGGCCGCGTCGCGCATCCGGATGGAGATCGACTCGAAGCCCGAGGAGATGGACCGGCTCGATCGCCGTCTGATCCAGCTCAAGATCGAGCGCGAGGCCTTAAAGAAGGAGTCCGACGACGCGTCGAAGCGCCGGTTCGCCGACCTCGAGAAGGAGATCGACAAGGTCGAGGCCGAGCTCGCTGACTTGGAGGAGGTCTGGAAGGCCGAGAAGGCCGCCGTTCAGGGCGAGGCGCAGATCAAAGCCGACCTCGAGCGCGAGCGCGCGGAGCTCGAGAAGGCGCGGCGCGCGTCGGACTTGGGCCGCATGGCCGAGCTCCAGTACGGCAAGATCCCGGAGCTCGAGCGGCGGCTCGAGCAAGCGCTGCGCGGCGACCGCGGCGCGTCGAACAAGCTGCTGCGCAACAAGGTCACCGAGGAAGAAGTCGCCGAGGTCGTCTCGAAGTGGACCGGCATCCCCGTGTCCAAGATGCTCGAGAGCGAGAAGGACAAGCTGCTCCGCATGGAGGAGTTCCTCGAGAAGCGCGTCGTGGGTCAAAGCGAAGCGCTGACCACGGTCGCGAACGCGATCCGCCGCGCGCGCGCGGGGCTCGCCGATCCGAATCGGCCGAACGGCTCGTTCCTGTTCCTGGGTCCCACCGGCGTCGGCAAGACCGAGCTCACCAAGGCGCTCGCGTCGTTCCTGTTCGACACCGAGGAGGCCATGATCCGGATCGATATGTCCGAGTTCATGGAGAAGCACTCGGTCGCGCGGCTGATCGGCGCGCCGCCGGGCTACGTCGGCTACGAGGAAGGCGGCTATCTCACCGAGGCCGTGCGCCGCAAGCCGTATTCGGTCGTGTTGCTCGACGAGGTGGAGAAGGCGCACCCCGACGTGTTCAACGTGCTGCTGCAAGTGCTCGACGACGGTCGGCTCACGGACGGCCAGGGCCGCACGGTCGACTTCCGCAACACCGTGATCGTGATGACGTCGAATCTCGGCAGCCAGCGGATCCAAGAGCTCGCGGGCGCGGAGAACTACGAGCGCATGAAAGAAGAGGTGATGGAGATCGTCGGCCAGCACTTCAGGCCCGAGTTCATCAATCGCATCGACGACGTGGTGGTGTTCCACCCGCTCGAGAGCGAGCACATCCGCAAGATCGTCGACATCCAGCTCGAGTACCTGCGCCGCCGGCTCGGCGAGCGCGAGATCACGCTCACGCTCGATTCCGCCGCGCGTGACCGGATCGCGCAGGCCGGCTTCGATCCGGTATACGGTGCGCGGCCGCTCAAGCGTGCGATCCAGCAGCAATTGGAGAACCCGCTCGCGCAGCGTATCCTGCGCGGCGATTTCGGCCCCGGCGACGCGATCCGCGTGGTCGCGAAAGGCGACGGCCTCGACTTCGCCAAAGGAGTCAAAGAGGCCGCCGCGTAGGGTCTGACCCCCTTGGGGTCTGACCCTAATTGGGTTTGAGGAGTGAATTAGGGTCAGACCCCAAGAGGGGTCAGACCCTCGAGCATGCCGGCCGCGCGCCGGCGCGAGACAGATTTATGCCGATCTACGAGTACCGTTGTACTGCCTGCGGCCACGAGCTGGACGCATTGCAGAAGCTTGCCGACGCCCCGCTCAAAAAGTGCCCCGAGTGCGGCAAGCAGAAGCTGCAACGGCTGATGTCCGCTCCGTCGTTTCGCCTGAAGGGCAGTGGTTGGTACGAGACCGACTTCAAGAACGACTCCGAGAAGAAGCGCAACCTCGTGGAGACCGGCGGCGCCGAGAAGTCGGACGCGGCCGTCGAAGCCACCGCAAAGAGCGACGAAGCGAAAAACACGGCGACCGAGGCCAAGCCCGAGGCGAAGCCTGAAGCGAAGCCGGCTGCCTCCGCTGACGGCGAGAAGAAGCCGGCGGCGAAGAAGCCTGCGGCTCCTCGCAAGAAGGCGTCGACCAAGGCGAGACGCTCCGCGAGCGCCTGATGCGCCTGCGCCGTTATCTGGTGGCGGGCCTGCTGGTCTGGCTGCCGGTCGGCGTCACGATTCTGGTGTTCAAGGTCCTGCTGGACCTCATGGACCGCCTGCTGTTCCTGATCCCGGCGGCGTATCGGCCGGAGACGGTGCTCGGCTTCCGGATCCCGGGGCTCGGCGCACTGCTCGCGGTGATCGTGCTGTTCGCGACGGGCGTGCTCGGCGCCAACCTGCTCGGGCGCAGGCTGGTCGTCTGGTACGAGTCGCTGCTCAACCGCATTCCGCTCGTGCGCACCGTGTACGGCGGCGTCAAGAATTTCGCGTCGGTCGTCCTCAACGATCGCGGCCCGAGCTTCAAGAAGGTGCTCTTGATCGAGTACCCGAGCAAAGGCCTCTATCGCATCGCGTTTCAGACGGGCGAGGAAGTCCCCGAGATCGTGACCGCCACGGGGCGCGACGTCGTGCCCGTGTTCGTGCCCACGTCGCCGAACGCGGCGTCGGGCTTCGTGGTATTCGCGCCGCGCGCCGAGCTCGTCGAGCTGTCGATGTCGGTGGAGGAGGCGCTCAAGCTCGTGATCTCGCTGGGCGTGGTCGTGCCCGAGGCGCGGGACGGAGTCGCCGCCGCGGCCGCGCCGCTTGCGCACCCCCAACGTTCCCCCTAAACTCCCGCCTCTTTCTTCGCGCCGCCTTATCTTTCAACCGCTTACACAATTGGGCGGTGCTCTTGATCGAAAGAGTCCGGCGGCGAAGCTCACGAGGGTAGTGCCATGCGCAGTCATTACTGCGGCCAAGTCAATCGAACGGCGATCGGGCGCGAGATCAGCGTTGCGGGTTGGGTGCATCGGCGCCGCGATCACGGCGGCGTGATCTTCATCGACCTCCGCGACCGCGAGGGGTTGCTGCAAGTCGTGTTCGATCCGGACCGCGCGGAGATGTTCGCGGAGGCCGAGAAGCTCCGCGGCGAGTTCGTGCTCG
>Ga0137410_10001125_pt1 | contig 18435 bp, 32 predicted proteins | sample CZODoug1_16funga_FD_108878 | JGI IMG/M metagenome (GOLD analysis project Ga0137410, IMG submission 108878) | Vadose zone soil fungal communities from Angelo Coast Range Reserve, California, USA - CZODoug1_16fungal (Illumina Assembly) | ecosystem: Environmental > Terrestrial > Soil > Vadose zone... | reverse complement strand
GCAATGGGTCCCAGCGCGTACCTCGACCGGTAATCAGTGCCACTCTCTGATGCTTGATCGATCCACAGTGAAGGCACGGCTGCCCGCGCAGTAAAAGACGAGCTCGATAGTGGGCGCCCCTTGATCCAACGTTGTCGCCCGCCCAGTGGGGATGTTGTGCGCCCGACAGCCTTCTCGCAATACGCCGAGCTTCCTCCGAAGTGATCCGGCGAATGTTTGAAGGATCACCAGTCCAGCCGACATAGTTGCCGTTCGCTCGCCGAGCCGCTATGCGCTTAGCGACGTGCTCCGACGTTTGCTTGCGGCCCGTAAGAGGATGTGTCATCCTTACACTGTACCATGGCACAGCTATAATTGCGCGACAGTGTCCACACCTGTTACTAAAAGCGAGCAGCTGAACGCCACTTTGTCGCTGACCTTGGACGATTCCTTGTAGTCAGAGAGCAGGGCGTTGAAAGTATGGCTGGTACCCTGGCCGGCGTTGTTGCCAGCTGGGTAGAAAATGACCGCGGTGGTCGTGCCCACCTGATTTAGCGCGATCTGGGCGAACAGCACCGAAGCAGGGCCGGTGGTGACGGTCGGATCCCAGGAGCCGCTCAGCGTCAATGTTGCGCCAGCAAGGCCGCTCAGGTAAGTCTTGTAGAGGTTGGTGGCGACTGTGGTCTCGGCGGTGTCAACCTTGATGTCGATGTCCGCGGTGTCACAGAACAAACTGAGCGCTTTCGTTGCCACGGTCACTTCGAACAGCCGCCCGTGTTTAAAGGCCGTAGCGACACCTCATGGCGTAAAGCTTACTCCTAGGTTGGGTAGCGCGCTACGGCAATCGAATAGGTGGCGGCAGCCGTGCCAATGGTCGCCACCGCTCGAACGAACTGGCGCACTGTACCGACCACCACAAGGCGCTGGGCGCCCAAGCTGGTCATGTTGGTGAAGGCACCCCCTGCAATGTCCGTGTAGGCGCCTCCTTGCGTCGTGGCGTCCTGCAGCTTGAACTGGTGCGTTCCTGCCGTGTAGGCGGTGACGTGAAGGTGGGCAATCAGCCCGGTCCCAGCCGCGCTCGTCATAACGCCATCGCCAGTTCCAGTAATCGTGCCCACGTTCTCGGAGGCGAGCGGATGGAGGCTGACGCCATAGCCCACCATGCCGGACGATGTTCCCTGAGGCGCCGTGCTATCTGCCTGCCATGTGAAGCCAACTGGATTAGTCGTCTTGGACGATTCCTTGTAGTTGGAGCTGTTGAACGTCTGCAGCCGGACAAGATCCCCAATTGTCGTGGCACCGGCGGGTGCGTAATTGAGGATTCCTGAAGAGGCTTGAAGCGAAAGTCGGACGGCTGTCAGGGTGGGATCGTAGTAACCATAGCCAAAGAATTGGGAGAAGGCGGGGCCGGCAATGAAAGACTTATACGTAGATTTGGCAGTAGAAACCTCGGACATCTGAACATAGGTGTTGAACTGGGACGAGAAGAGAAATGTGGAAATGTCCTGTGCCGTAGTGGCCGTACCGTGCAGCACCTCGAACAAGCGCCCATGTTTGAAGGGCATTAGGAGCCGCCTACCTCAACGATGAAGCGGGCGCCCAGGTACTCTTCCGTACCAGGGCCGACAAGGAAGACAATGCCAGCATCCCTCACCGCCACAGTATCCACTTGAGAGGATAGATCCGTCCCAATTGTCGCTTCAAGCACCATCGCCACCGAGGTCAGGCCGTCGAGGATGGTGGAAAGCGCGTCCCGCGCTTCGAGCCCGGTGAGGTTCCCGACCACGAAATCGACCGTGAAGGTGGCCTTGTACATGCCATGCTTGGCCGTCTGGTTGAATTCAACCTCCCCAGGACGGGGATAGTTCACAATCGCGCACGGCGGCGTATAGGCCCGCGGCTGGTAGGCATAAACGGTATCCACCAGCCCAGCGTCCCGAATTGTCTTGGCGATGGCGTCCATGGTCGGGCCAAGGCTGAAGCCGCTCACGCGGCAATCCAGTAGCGGGTGAAGTCCCCGAGCATCATCTCTACGTCGGGATCGAGGCGCGACTGCAAACGGATCGCGGTGCCCTGATCCCCGAAGCCGGCGACGCCGAGTGGACTGCCGCGGCGGGCGTAATAGCGGGCAGCCTGGAGCAGGCAAGCGGCCTTGATCGTGGTCGGCACCGCGCCCCAGCCCCACTTGGCGCTGACGAGCAGGCCGCCCGTGTTGGTCGGCAGGGCAGTTGAGGTGCCGAACTCCAGGCGGGTGAAAGGATCGCCCTTGCTGGCCGCGTTGTAAGGCCAAGCGCGCGTTGGCGTGTAGGTGACGGAAGAGATGTAATCGGTGACCGTGATGGCGCTGATCAGCTGCACGTCGAGGAAGAAATCGTCCACCTCCAGAGTGGGCGCCTCGGTGGTAGCAAAGAGTGTGGGGTAGACCACTGACCAGTCGATGGCACCGTAGTAGCCGCCCCACGGCGAGCCTGCGCTGCGACGATAGGTAAAGGTCCGCGTCGCAGCGGCCGTCAACTGCGCCTCGAAGGTGCGGTTGGTAGCAGTCTGAATGGCCGTGGTGGCGGCCGTGATATCCAGGCTGAGATAGGGATCGTTGAGATCTGCCACCGGCGTCTGTCCGGTCATGGCGATGTAGGAGCGCAGTTCGGCCAGGGTGCAGAAATCAGCCATCTAGGGGCAAGTGTAAGGCCGCCGTGCAAGGATTAGCACAGCGGCCTCGAGGCTGAGAGAAGAAGGGCTGGTTAGGCGTGATATCCGGGCAGGAGCTCGTAAGCCGCCGCGTTCCTGACCTTGGCGTCAGTGCGCGCGTAGCCGAAATAGAGCACCTGATTGGAGCCGATACCGGTGTAGGGGTCAACGGCGATCCCGACGCCCTGGACATCGCGAATCAGGTAAGCCTGGTTGATGTCCCCGAAAGCCGCGTAGGCGGTGTTGACGTTGGCCGGGTTGGCAGACGAGGTCAGGCTGAAGGCCGGCGAACCCTGGTCGATCTTGACCGGGTAACCAAGCAGCCGGAAGCTCATCGGCTCGCTGATGCCGGAATCTGAGTAGGAGACCATTAGCGGCCGGTTAGTGCTGTCGACGAAGCCAGAGATCACGCCATGGGTGGCCCAGTTCATGATCCATGAACAGTTCTCGGTGACGTAGCTAGGGTCAAGGTTGTGGATGAAGGCCTGCAGCTGAGCGTTGGCAGTGGCCTGAACCAGACCAGTTGAGAGCACCCAAGCCGCGGTAGTGGTCGAGGTCGCGTTGTAGAGGCCGCTGGGGGCAGTGGTCCCGACGCCGACCGCGTACTCGCTGGCCATCTTGCGGGCCAACCGAACGCCAAGCATCTCGGTCACCAGTGAGGTCACGTCGAAGAGTGCATCGTCGATCAGCTCTCGCGGCACCTTGAGGCCGAGCTGGCCAGTACCGGTGGCCGCGTATTTGAAAGCGCCAAGGGTGACTGTTCCAAAGACGAGATCGGCACCACCAGAGGCGGGGGCGGCGTTGATAGCCGCCAGCGCCGATGAGTTGGCGGTGTCGTCAAGGGTCGGGAAGTTCAGTGGATCGCCGTTGCCAGTGTTGATGTGGGCGGCCAGGGCAGAGATCCCACCAAAGGCCTTGGTTACCCTGACCATCACGGCTGGGCTCAGAGTCGGCACCAGGTAACCACCGCCGGTGGTGGTCTCGGTCTGGGCGTAGGACTCAGGCGTCTGGTTGTGATGGGGCCAGGCAAGCACCTTGTAGCCAGGCAGGCGTGCATCGGTTACCGCCGGAGCGCCAGAGTAGCTAGCAAGCTCCTTTGCCGCGCCCATATCGCCTCGCAGGTACTTATCGAAGGTGTAACGACCATCGTCGCGAGTGCCCTTGACCACGCTCGGCGGCTGGATGCTGAAACGCGGCGCCTCCCAGTGCTGGCCACCCTTGCTGACGGCCTCTTTCCGGGAGAACCGGATGAGATCCTTGTCCCACGCCTCGTACTGGGCAAGCTCATCGTCAGTGAGGGAATCAACACGATCTTCCATCGCCTTCATGGCGACGCGGATCTCTTCGGCGGTTTTCGGCTTGGTCTCGTCTGCCATCCCTAGTACTCGACGTAGCCGAATTCGAAGGCCCAGCTAGAGGCGGCCTACTGTGTAGTGGCGATGAACGGAACCTGGAGGCACTTGCCGGGCGGAATCACCACCGGCGGCATCTGCCTGGTTGTGATTGCGGCCTGGCTGGCCGTGGCGACTGAGGGGCTAGTGAAGCCGGAGACGCTGCCGAACTGAAGGACGAACATGGTTCCGACCGTGAACACAGCCGCCTGGGTCGGGATCACCAGCGCCTGACCGATCAGCACGCGCACGTTGGCAGTGGCCGCGATGCCGGTCGGTAGGAGGCGGATCACTGCCCCCGAAGTGGTGTAAGGGTCGTTGGCGTTGGTCCCCACTGGGGTCAATGCCGTACCGCCAGTAGGGGAAATCGTGTCCAGCTCCAGCTTCAGTCGAAGGTCAACTCCGGCCGTACCGGCCGCCGTGTTGTAGCCCACGATCCAGTCCAGATATAGGGACCGGCCTATGTTGTTGGCGTTGTTGTTGAGGATCGTAAAGAGCGGCGCCGTATCGCTGAAGGAGGTCGGCGCAGCTGCGGTGGCAACACCGGTGGCCCCGTTGTTGGCGGTGAAGTAACTGCCAGCATCGATGACCGCGCGGGTAGTGTTCAGTGGCATTACTTCTTACCAGTCCCGAAATGAGCTTCCTGGCCGAGCTTCTTCTGTACCGCGTCAACGCGATCACGCATTTCCTGTCGCACCTTCTCGTCGGGCTCGTCAAGTACCTTGCCGATCAACGCGTCACGCTCGGCGAGAAGGGCACGACCCTCGGGACTGTCGTTGTCTACTCCTGCCATGGGCTTAGGCTCCAGATTCGTGGCTGTGAATGAACATCTACGGAGACGCTATCACATTCTCGCTCGCTGCGCGTGTAGGTTTTCTGCTAGTCCTTACGCGTCAACCGACGCAGGCGAAGGCGCTGGAGTCGGGGATCTCCTGGCTGAACTGAGTTCAGCACGACTGAAGTGCCCTGGAAGGCTGGATTCTCCACGAAGTTGATCTGGTCAAGTTTGCCTTCGGTCCAGATCCGAACCTCGCCTCGCTTCTCGTACTTGCCGGGGATGAACTCAAAGCTGACTCCGATCTCTTCGCCGGCATCTACAAGAGCCTGGAGATCGCCAGCATAACTGGTCTTGGGCGGCTTCAGCGCAAAGTCAACCGTAGCCCCGTTGTCAGCCAGTTGCAAGGTCCCCGCCTTCTGGGAGCCGAGCCGAAGCACAGACTCGTGCCCCCAGTAAGCGCGGACCTTGCCAGCCGCAATGCTCGGCTGGAAGATGCCCGGCTGAAAGCCATGTTGGCGACCGTCGACGGTGACCGTCCCGTAGGCGTGAACGCGGCCGCTGAAAACCCCAGCCTCAAACTTAGCGTCCGCAACGCCGAAGGTTAGCCGTTCCATCCCAGCTATTGTGTCATTCCGGCAGGCACCTTGCCGTTCGCGTTTCAGCCTCCGGTGGTCGGCTGTGGAATCTCCGGCAACTTACCAGATGGCGGTACTGGCGCTGGCGTGCGGAAGGTATCAAGCGGGTCCTTGGGACCAAGGCCGGCGAACTCGCGATACTCCTCTTCGCTAAGTACGCCAGCGTCAAGCTGCTGCAGCAATAGCTTGATCTCGATCTCCGGCGTACCCTGTAAGAGGCCCTTGTAGTCGAACTCAACAAACTTGGTGCTTGGCCCGATGACTGGTGAAACGGCCTCCTCGATACGCGAGGTGATTGGCATCAGGGTGAAGCGCGCGAAACCAGCCACTTGCTCGGCAAGGCCCGACGCAAAACTCTGTTCCTTGCTTGTGCTGAAGAGCAGGTGGGCGGGAACGCCGAGCATCCGCGCCACCTCATGAACGGTGAACTCGCGCTGTTCAATGAACTGCGCCTGATCGTTGCTTTGGGTCCAGGGCGTGAACTCGAACTCCGCGTTGGTGGTGACGATTTCGCCCGCGTGCTCTGGACCGAGCATCGTTTCCTTGAGCGCCTTAGCAACTGCTTGTGCATCCTCGAAAGTGACCTTGGCGCCAGAGCGCGCAGAGACCAAGCCGGAAATGTGCGCGCCATTGGTCATCGTTCGCCGCGCAGCAATGTCAAGCGCCTGCGCTAGGGCGATTCCACCTCGGAAGAGCCACATTGGGGACAGGCCACGCAGGCCGTCGAGGGAAGGTCCGAGAATCTGGGTCATACAGCGGCCTTCGATCGCGTTATCGCAACCGTCGCCGAATTGCAGCTGTTTCCCGCCCGAAACAGTGACTGTAAAGACGCGCAGATTGCCCTCCCAGCGCGGTATGTAGTTAGTCGGCGCGAAGGGCACTAGGCCGATCAACTCGCCACCGTTGGCGTGAACGTGCGGTAGACCAACCTCCCCGGCCGTCACCAGATTCAATACCACCTGCTCTTTCCAGTTGAAGGGCGTCATCCGGCCGGGCCCGCCTGGCCACTGATCCATGAAGCTGGTCGACGGCTCGCGGGCATCGCCATCAGCATCCCAGTGGTACGTCTTGAGCGGCAAGCTGGCGATCGTGCCAGCAAGGATCTGAACGCCACGGTTGAAGGCTGGATTCTCGAGTGCCTGATAGGCGGGGAAGTTACCGGCCGGTCCTAAGCCGAAGTGGATCAGGTCGGCAAAGGCCGGACTGCTGATCGAAATGTTGGCGTACTTCTCTGGGTCGCGAAAGGCTGCCCAGCGTTCGCCTAGTGACGGCACGCGCTCAGTCTAAGCTTATAATATTGGTAGCCCCAATGACTGGACGCTTACTCACCTATTCCATCACTCCAAGCGGCTGTTGGATTTGGCAAGGTTCATTGCACCCAAATGGGTATTCCCGCATTGCGGTCCGCCATTCGCGCGTAAAGGGCTGGGGACATAGGGTTATCTGGGAGGAGCTGGTTGGACCGATCCCAAAGGAGATGACGCTCCACCATGTGTGTGAGACGAGAGCGTGTGTCAATCCAGATCACCTGCGCCTGGTGACGCTCGCCGAAAATATCGCCCTTGCACGATCTAGGAAACGCGTGGCAGGTATATCGCGGCCATTACCGGCTAAGGCCATCCATGGCAGATACACGACTTACCAGAATTACCGATGCCAGTGCCGCCCTTGTCTTGATGCGTGGAATGCCCACTGCGCGATCTATCGCTAGCCGCGTTTGGCGTTGCACGACCGGCAGAGAATCAGGATGCCGTGAATGACCCCACCCCCATGTCGGACGGCTTGAAGATGATGACGGGTGAGGTCCACGTTACGCCCACAGTCAGCGCAAGGTCCGGCAAGCGGGATGGCGCGATATAGCGAATCAGAATAGGCGCGGCGTTTCGGTTGCGCGTTGCGGCGAGCCTCAAAATAGCGAGCGCAGTCAGGACAGCGGCCCCGACGCCCAGCGCTACCAGTAGCTTTCCCACAGTCACGACACCGATGCATAGCAATCAACGCAGAGGCGCTTGCTCCGATGCTCGAGCGGTACCCGCAACCAGTCCCCATGGCTGACAAAGAAGTGCGCGTAGTCGCGGCCGCAGAGCTCGCAGGGCGCCTTGATCGTGCGATGAACGAACACCCTCACATACCCATCGTGCGCGTGATCCCAGCGCTCGTCATAGTCGTGCTCGGCTGGGTTGACGCGCTCCCACTGGGCGGTCATCCGACAAACAGCCGGCGCTGCACCTCTTTGTGCTCGTAGCGATCGACCGCCAGCGCCAACGCGATGCAAGCGTCAATGTGGCCGCGCGGTGCACTCTTGCTCTTACTCAGCGTGAAGCCACGCTCATTGAGGCGCGGTACGGCGTTGACCACCTGGGCGCCGAACAGTTCGTCAGCCTCATGTGTCAGGCCGCCGCGCTGGATGCGCTCGAACAGCGCACCGACGATCGGCGTCATCTGCTCCACCGACTGCGGCACCTCGACCATGGGCAGCCGTCCCTCTGTGAGATAAATGGCTGGCAACTCGAATAGGCGTTTGTCATAGCTGATAGCCCTCACGTCCCAGTCCTTGTCTAGGTCGCGAAGATACTGGGTAACAGCCGCGATATCCACAGTCTGACCTGGCGCTGGCATCCAGATCCTTGCGGTGGCGTGGAGCCGGCCGTCTGGTCGCTCCTGAACGCAGACGATGGCCGTAGAGTCTCGGACGAGGCCGACGTCAACGCCCACGTATACGGGTAGTTCTCGCCGCAGCTCGTAGTGCTCCTCGAGGCCGGCCCAGATCGTTCTAGCGTCGGGTCCCAGCCAAGAGTCGTGTCCGGTGACATCAGGTTCATTGAGATGGTACGTCCTGAACGCCGCCTCTGGCGTCATCACCGCAGCGTTGCGCAGGAACGCAATGTCCGGCATCCCGTGCTTTAGGTTGGGGTTGGCCCGATGCCAATTGGCCTCGTCGGAAAGAGCGGCACCAGGTTGTCCGGAATGGACTCGCCATAGGAAATCGGCGGGGGCGTTTCCGTCCCTGACCATTTTGCGGAGCTGATAAAGCGGCGATGTAGTGTCAGGCCCCCAAGTGCCAGCTCCGAGTACACGAGCGCCCCGCCGTTTCCGTCCGAGTAATACCGCATCCCACGTAGCCTGCTGAATATGTCCCACTTCATCAACATAACCTCCTGGCCAGATGTCTAGCCCCTGCAAAGTGTCGGGATCGCTGGAGCGCGGAATGATCTTCCCGCCAGTCCTGGGAACGAGGATTGTCTCAGTGCCCACGCCAGAGAACACCAGTGAGCGTCTGGCGAGCTCGGGCTCGGCCTGGATCATGCTCACCACCTGCGCGTAGACGGCCGTTCGCGCCTGGTTGAGCGAAGCGGCCACGATCGGGATCAGCGGCGCTCCCTGTGAATCGCCCTCGAAGAGATCCCACGCAGCCATCATCGCCAGGTCGGTCGACTTACTGCCCCCGCGCCCCATACCGCGCACGCCGGCGCTGTAGTCGCCCTCGAACCATTCCTCGGCAAAGCGCTTCTGCTCCGGCCAGAGCTTGACCAGCTGGCCGGCGGCGGATCCGCGCGGAAGCCGGAGGTATTTCTCGGCGAAGCGAATGTAACGGCCAACCCTCGAGCCTCTCCACCTGACCCAGGGCCCAGCGGTGCTGTCCTCAGCCCGCTTGGCGGCATTACCCTCCCGAGTCAAGGATCGTCCCGGCTTGCTTTGTATCTAAATCAAGCGCTTGACGGGGGTTAATCGAGCCGCCTGCGCTGAACTTTTCCGCCTTGTGCAGCACGGTCAGCCGGCCAGCCACACTCATGGTGGTGCGACCGAAGTACGTAGCTATAGCGCGCCATGACCAGTGCTTAGCACGCAACGCCATGAGCACAGTGTCATCATCAGCTGTCCATGGCTTGCCTCGGTTGGGTGCGTAGTTCATGGCTTGCTCAGTGTGACGAGGATCTGTGACCACTGCTCGGGGCGCCACAAGTGCACCTCTACCCCATGCACGTCATCGAGCGCAGCTATCCATGACAACTGCTCGTCACTGGGCTTGTTGCGGCCTACCTTGAGCTCGGCAAACAGTAAGCGCTTACCGCGCAGTAAGCAGAGATCAGGAAAGCCCTTATCGCCTTGCGTGGTCGGTATGCCGCGGCCGTTCTCCATGCGGCCTGAGGTTCGCGCATGGAAGCGTCGCCAGCCATAAGCCTTAGCCCAGCGTAGAAGCTCGTTCGTAAACTCCTTCTCGTTCACGCTTGCTTCTTTTTCTGGGAAGAGTGATTAGTCGGGCAGTGGGTTGACTGGGAGTCTAAGAGTACGACCCCCCCTATAGTCCCCCCCAATCGAAGCGCTTTCCCGTTCCCGGCGACCGCCGCGCCCCTCCCTCCCCCCGGCCGGAGGGGGTGGGCACCGCGGCCACATTCTAAGCTCATGGCCGCTCACTTGGCAAGGGGATGATTGCGTCGAGCCCCGGACCGTAGACTGGCGGTCGCGTTGGCCGGCGTCGGTCGCGCAGTTTGGTGCGCCGGCGATTGCGCTCAAAGCGCTGCGTCCGGTGGCTGAAGTACCAGCGCTCGTTTAGAGCTGGATCGCGCTTCAATTCCTCTAGCGTCTCTTCTAACGCCCTCTCGTCTGCGCTCACCCTCTCCTCCCAGGAATAAGAGCGGCTCATGCGTTGACGCTCACCACAGCGCCGGCTGAGTCGCTGTAGTGCGACCAGACGAGGCGCCGCTTACGCGCCAGCAGGTTGAGGTGCAACGCCAGGCGCTCGGCTGCGTAGCGAGCAGCTGCAATGCGGTCGCGGTCACTGGCGAGCGGCAGCTCGCGAATCATGGCCTAAGCATCCTTAACGTCAATGGCTTCTAAGAAGCCAGGGGTTGCGAATCGTAAACGTTCGATAATGGCCCGCACTCTCTGATCGACCGGGATCGGCTCAAGATGAGTGAGCTCTCCGATGGCAGCCACGAACTCGTCTATCGCCGGACGATTCTTAAAACGAATCACCACCTCATATGTGTCCTTCAACGCCTAACCCTTCTTGTAAACAGGAATTTGGTTCTCATGCAGACCGCACCGCTCGCAGTTGATTGAGGGCACCACGCGGCCTTCCTGTTCGGTCCAGAACTTGTACGTGCCCCGAGGCAAGAGCGACTCCTCTGGCAACCCAACACAGATGTGGTGCTGCCACACGTGGAAGCCGTCCTCGTCCATCCAACAGGTGTAGTGCCCATATGTGTCGTTGCGCAGGATCTTCCGCAGCACGGCTCGGCAGTAGGGGTCGATCTCGCACTGCCACAGAATTCGCATGCCAGCTCGCTCGAGTCCGAGGTCAAGCCCTCCGATGCCGGTAAAGAGGGAGCCAACTGTCAGCACCCCAACCACGTATAACTCGGATAAGAATTGCTCCGTGTGGTGCCCGGAGTTTTGCTGCTCACGGCTGTCCTTATCAACCTGCGCTCCCTTTCGGCCTGCGCGTCTTGAGCGGTTGGTCCAGCGGGCGGGCCTGTACTTCTGTGTCTCCGGGCACCACATGCGAATTATTGAAACGCGGCGGTGGGAATAGGGCAGCGCGCAACTCGCTCCAAGCGTCGTGTACCTTCTTGGAAGTCGGCTGAACAGCGGCTTGCACCTCCAACCACTGGTCAAGGCGGTCAGCCGCCTCCCGCACCCGCTCCAGTTGGGAAATGCGCATTGCTGCGTGCTCTGCAACCAAGCGGTTAGCTGCCTGTGCAAATGCGAGTGCAGCCTCCGCCTCGTCAGCTCGTAGCGTTTCCTTGGCAAACGCCCTGATTTGATCATTGCGATTGGCAATCATGCCCTCTCGCTCTGACAGGAGGAGTTCGAAGAATTCCGGCGTGCGCTCCCCGTCACCCTGCCCCCGCTTGTGACCAAGGTATGCTTCCCAGATCTCAACTAACTGCTCCACTTCGGCTTCCGCTTTCCGGACCTTCTCGATGAGGGTGCGAACCTGAAGGCGATCAACACGCCATTCGGCACCTTCGTTTATTCGCTCCAGCGCGTCGAGATCCAACGTAGTCTTATCGAAGTTAGACATGGGCCTGCACGACGATGAACCACCGAAAGCCTCCGAGGCTCTGTACCCCAATTCCTTCGGCAATCCATAGCTTGCGGCCTCGCCCACGCCATCGTTTCTTAGTCTGATTGGACGTACTCATACCGCCTCCAATTCACGCAGGCGGTCCTCGACGATGGCAAGTGCCTGTCGCCTGGCCCTCTGGCCAGATGGTGTCCGATCCATCAGGTACTCGGGATCTTCTTCCTCAAGGATGCGGAAGCGTAGCTCTACGGCCCGCTCGCGCAGCCACGTGGGGTTCTCCATCCAGCCGTGGTTAGCTACTCTAAGCGCCAAAATAGTCAACTCCCTCATTAGGAACCGGAAGCCCGCTCTCCCACCACGAAGGGCCACCAGTCGCAGTTCGAATGGATAAAAGCCTCCGATCCCTAACGATTGAGCTCATTCGTCCTCTACCTGCTCGTACTCCCACTCGCCAGCGTTGATCTCTTGCTCACGGAAGCGCTCCTCGCGCCTGATCGCTCGGATGTCGTCGTCGGCAGTCAGCGGCGGGTAATAGGCCGGATCCCATGCACGGTAGCGCATGAGCGGCGCCGTCCTTGGGGGCACGGCCGCCGCTCGAGGCGATGTTAGCGTGCCCAGCGGTTCTGGCTTGCTCTCGCGCGGCCGTGGCTTGTCCGATCGCTGTCGCGTCACTTACCCTTGCCTGGCGCTGTGCGGTAGCTGGTTACGCGGTAGCGGTCGTTGACGATCTCGCCGCGAAACTCCACGACCATGCCGACGCAAGCATTGAGCGCGGCGTAGGCCGGCGATCCGTCCTCCAGGTCGTAGCCCCACTCCAGCGTCTCGCTGTCGAACCAGCAGTCGGTGCCCTTCGGCTTCTCGGCGATCGCGTTGAGCAGCTGCCGCATCTTGGTCGGCTTCTTGTCCTTGGCCGTGAGGCTGTAGCCCACCCAGTCGCGCAGCTTACCGCCCTGGCGCAGCTCCCAGTCGAGCTCCACCTGATCAGCCCAGCCCTCCTTCTTGCTCGGCACCACCTTGGCGCTGGCGAGCACTGCGAGGTACGGCTCATCCTCCTTGAGCTCGGCGAATTGCGAGGTCGTGCGGGTCATCGGTTCTCCTTGCGCTTAGTCGTTGAGAGCGTGAACGTAAATTGGCCTGTCGGCTGCACTTGTCGCCACGTGTCGCCCCAGCTAGTCACATCCACAGTCCGCACTTCAATCAGCAGTTCATCGATACGGTGACCCTTCAGGTAGGTCAATAACTTACGTCGAGTGATGTTGCTGCCGGTCAGATGTGCCATGCACCGACCGTACAGCGTTGCGTGCTCGCGCGCAAGCCACCTGTTGAGGCGCTTTAGGTGATAGTTACGCTGTCTTGTTTGGTGTCAGCCAGACGCCGAGCGCGGCGATCAGCCCGACCACCGCAGCGCTGATCAGCCGCGTCTGAATGTCAGCGTCAGCGACTGAGGCGGTTCCGTAGCTGCCGGCTGCGGCCAGGATGAACGCCACCAGCGCCTTGTCAATTCTCGTCAGCATAGTCACTCTCCTCGGTCGATCTTCTGTACGGTGGCCAGGATCTCATCGAGCTCCGCCTTCTCAGCTGCCGTCATGGCGCCGCCAGTCGTACCGACCAGCTTGATCGCCGCGGCCAGCGCCAACATACCCTCATACGTCTTGATGACCGTCTGATAGAGCGCTACCTGTTGAGCATCAGTTAGGGCTGCCATGAAGTCGGGGACAACCGTACCACTTCCTGGTCCATACGTCTGGGGATCGAGCACCGGCATCGGATCACGGCCGGGCGGCGTGTTGATCTGAGTCCCCGATCGCTGTACCTCGAAGTGAAGATGGGGTCCGGTCAGATGGCCACCGCCGGGGATCACCGCCCCCGAGAAGCCGAGCGGTGTGCGGTAGGCCACACGCTGTCCCAGGAGCACGGTGTAGTTGCCGTGCACGTAGTAATCCACCTCGCCAGAGGCCACCAGAAGCCCCAGGATGCCCGATGTGCGATGCTCGACCGTCCCCGCCCGCACGGCGTAGAGTGGCGTCCCCACGGGCATCCCAACGTCTACGCCGCAGTGCCAGTAGCCGCCGAGGTAGCGCGGCTCCACGGTCAGCGTGGTCGGGCCCCACGGTTGGGTGATCTGCCAGTCCCCCTGCCAAGCGGCGGATCTCACCGCACGCTCAGGTAGGCAGCCACGCCACCGAGGCCGAAGGTCAGCGCCGAGCCGACGCCGAGTAGCATCCACATGAAGCGTTCTAAGCGCGTCATCCGGATGCCTAACTCGCGGTCGCTAAGCTCTCTCGCCTTCTCTTCCAAGTCGATCGCCGCTCGCCAGCGATCCTCCTCGCGCTGCCGCCGATCCCAAGTTTCGCCCACACTCAGAGGTTGCCGGCGGTAGCGATGACCTGCTGAATGGTGATCGCGTCCGAGGCGCCGGTGGTGATGCAAACGCCGACGATCAGGCTGGCCACGGTCACATCAAAGGCGCCGGAGATTGTGTTGACATCGATGTTCGGCTCGGTGCAGTGACCGAGCAAGCCGGTGGCACCGCCAACGTGGCTGAGGTGGAAGTTGCCGGAGACCACGCCCGAGGCCGAAAGGGGCCCGCGGACCAATGCGTCGATCGTCACCATGCCAACGTCAGCCGCAGCGGTACCGGCTGTCTTGGTAAAGCTGACCCGAGCAGTGTCAGCGGTTGTGCCGGCAGTGCCGAAGCAGATGTCAAAGGTGCTGGCAGCCGATCCGGCGGCCGTCTTGGTCAAGTCAAAGCGCCACTGGAAGAAGGTCCCGATGCGCAGCTTGCCCGTAGGGACGCTTATCGCCGAGCCGCTCAGATAGGTCCGCACAGTGGCTGCTGGCGTCTGTGCCGCAGCGGCACCACTGGTGTTGTTGAGTACGTTACCGGCCCACGCCTTGAGCACTGGTCCGACAGTGGCTTGCTTGCTAGCGCCTCCTTGGACGATGTAGAGCAGGTCAGCGTCAGCAAGAGTAGTAGCTGCGGGTAGGGCACTGTCTTTTGTGTCGGCCATCAGCGCAAGTCTATACCGTCAAGTGCCGATGTCCTCGACGAGGATATAAGCAGGGGTGGTAGTTCCGGGCGAGGGCGCTGAGATATTGCCGGTCCCCGAGTTGCGCTTGGCGGTCAATTTGTAGGTGTGGACGCCCGTGCTCGGCGTCAGAATTACCGAATCCGCCATCGTGTTCTGAAAGGCGATTGGCCCAACTCCGCTTAACAAGGTCGTCTGCACCACCGTAGCCGCCCCGTCATAGGCCAAAATCGCCACCGCATCATTGGCCACTGACGAAGAAACAGTGACCGAGTAGCTAAGGCGTAGCCGTCGCCCACTGCCCACGGTGACTGTCACTGTTAACCCGGTCAAATCAACCTCTGTCGTCAGCGTTGCCTGGTTAGCGGTGACCTGCGCGTAGCCGAGCACGCCGCCTGGCTGCACCACGCCAAGCTGTTGCGTGGCCACGCCGGCCGTCCGCGTGATAGCGCCGCCGGCCACCGTCTGCAGGGTCTGGTAGGCGTCGCCGAACTCGATCAGGTAGGCGGGCGTTGGCTGCCCGGTGAGCGCCGCCCCCAGCCAGGTCTGGGTTACATTGGTGATCGTGCAGCTGACGGCAGCCAGCCCGAGGTTGGTCGACGTGATGGTTACCGTCTGGCCTGCTGCAAAGCCGGTCTCGTAGGTCTTGAGGCTGCCGTAGGTGCTAAGCGTTCCGTCCTGGTTCTGAGAAGAGCGCACCTGGAGCTCGACGTAAGGAAAGGCCGTTCCTTCGAGTAGTAGGTAATCGCCCGACTCCAAAAGCAGCGCTCCGCTGCCGTCCTCCAAGAGTAGATGGCCGCCAGTCACGACATCGCTGAAATTGCCGGGTGCGGTGGTGACGCTCGCCACAGTGTTGTTGGTGGCCGCGACCTGGATCTCACGATAGTTCGTGATCGTATCGGTCAGGCCGGCCAGTGCTGTGCTGACCACTCGGCCACTCCAGGTTGGGTTCGTGATCGTCACCGGATCGCCGAGCGACGGCACGACCGTGTCAAGTAACAGGTAGCCGCTACCGTCCTCCAGTTGTAACCGGCCGCCATCCTCCAGCAGCAGGTAGCCGCCCTGTGTCAGCGTGAAGTCGGCGGTGTTCTGCTTGGTCGAGAGACTGCCGTACTTCAGATAGGCGGTTTGATCGAGGATGGGCGGCGCAGCCTTCAGGACGATGATGGCGCCGGCGGCGTATTGGGTTGTGCGGTTCGAGGTTACAATCGGGGTAAGTGGCGCTCCGGTCAAAGGACCGATCTGATACTCGACCTCCATGTGTTGAAACGCCGCGTCCGTAGCCGCGCCGTTGTCGCCACCAGACACCAAGCTTGTGAATCCTGGCGGCGGTGTATAGGCGATCGAGTTAAAGGCATGAAGTTGAATCCAACCGACTAGCACCAAATCGCCAGCAGTCACAACGCTACCAGTCGTCGTTAAGGTTAACGATGTCCCCGCCGAGGCCGTGGCCATGCCTGACGTTTCGAGAGTGCCGATCGACGCCACGTTCGTCCATTCACTGATGGTTGCCAACCAGGAGGGAGCTGACGGGATTGATCCGACATGAGCAATCTGCACGGTCTGAATGCCGCCTGGATTATTGGCGTAAGTCCAGATCTCGTAATCGGCGATGTTGGGAACGCTCGTAATCTGGGCCTGGGCCTGCTTGGTCCAACCGGCCGGAAGAGTATAAGTCTGGTTGGCGCTAGCGCCGCTGCCGTAAGTGATGACCGCAATCAAGCAGGTCCCGGCGGTTGAAGCGACCGGCAGCTTAAGGGTGATTGGAGCGCCGCCCACGAAGAGTGGATAACCAATCTGTGGCGGATCGTTCTTCTGAACGAAGGCTACCGCTCCTGAGCCGATGCTGACTGTCGTGGCGGTCATGGTTGCCCAAGCGTATACGGCCAGCGCGGTGAATGCGAGCGCGATAAGGATGATGGCGACAAACCTGCGAAACATGGGAGAATCCTCCCGGGGCCGCGTAACCGGTGAGTCAAGCACCGCGCCGCGTGGCCCCGCTAGCGCAGTCTACGTCCCAGGACGGAATCGTGCATGACGAATCAGCGCATTGCTGATCGCGTCGATGGTCGGCCCGTGGTCCATGAACATGCCGCCGTTGATCGTCAGGTTGACCACAGCGGCCGTTTGGCGAGTGCCTACCCCTCCGAAGCCGCCGACGCCCTTGCTGACTGCACGACCACCCGTAGGGCTCGGCTCATGCGTCAGATCGTAAGCAGCGTTGTGGCTGCCGGCAATCTTGTCGATGAGCTGCACGGTCAGATCTAGTATGCCGACCAATGTACTGGCGGCCTCAATCAACTTACCCCAAACCTTGAGAAGCCCTGGCGCCGTCTTCTCGGTAAAGCCCTGCCAGGACTTGTTGAGCTCGTTTTGTTTTTGCGTCGTTTCATCGATTGCGTCACGGCCACCCTTTATCCGAGCCTCGATCAACGCGAGGATTCGACGATGCTTCTCAGCCGTCGGTAGGGTCTTGTCGTTCATAATCTTGTCGAAGGCCACTGTATCGCCAAGTAGATCCTTGACCGCCTTCTTGTTCCCGGCCATGGCCAGCACCAGGGTCTTCTCGGCATCGGTCACAGGGATGTGCTTGATGGCCGCATAGTCCAACGCATCCCCAAGGATGTTTAGGGCGGCAGCCGTGTCATAGCCAGCACGGATGATCGACGCCAGCGCTTCTTGCGTGTCGTACTGGTCGCTGATAAAGCGAGCGTTGGTGTTGAGGAAGGCTTCAATCGCCGCCCCGTGCTCGGCCAGCGTGTCCTTCTGAGTAGCGTATGCCTGTGTCAACAGGTTGGTAGCCGTTTCCTGCTTCTTGAAGTTCTCGATACCGTCACTCCCAACCTTGTATAGAACGGCAAGAACGGCGACCAGCGCAAGTGACTCAACGTTTAGCCCGAACAGACTTGCCTTGAGCGCATCAGCGCCGGCCAGGTTGGCGAGCGTCGTAAAGCGAACTAGTACGTTCTCTTCAGGCATCCTTAGATCCGGCCATCGCCTCTTGCGCCATGTCGGTAAAGATGGTGGCCGCCTCCACCAATTGATGGCTAAGGACGCTCAACCGCTGTATGGCGTTGTTCAAGCGCCCCACCTCATCCAGGTCGATGTGGGTGTAAAAGTTCTGCGGATCGTTGAAGGCGGCGGCAAGTTTGGAAGCTGGCACCGCAGCAAGGTTGGCGAGCGCCATGAGCTCAGGCTGATCGGCAAGGATCGCCATTACTTCTTACCCCACCAGGAACGCCACCCGTAGTAGAAAGCCACCATGCGTTTGATTCCTCCCATCGCCTTGTGCGCTGTATAGAACGCAGGCTCTCCTCCTCCCCCAGCAAAGACATGAGCCAGCTTGGATTGGCGAGCGGTTAGCTTGCGACCACTACGTCCGCGGAAACTACCGCGCGTTCCAAACTCTCGCCAATACATCTGAATCGCGCCGCGGATCTCGCCAGTCGTCTTGTTGCCGACTTGATGCACGGTCACCTTAAGCGTGTCCCGACCGTGGTAGCCGAAATGCGCTGGACCAAGTGGAGTAGCGCTGGCCGTAACCGCCTTGGCCTGCTCGAGCAAGATCTTAGTGTTCTCAAAGTTCATGGCAAGAATCCGCGGCCGTGCCAGCGCCAGCTTTTCGAGGAGCGCCTTGTCGTAGACCTTCATAGACACCTGAAGCGCAGGCATCAGTCCCCCGGCGTCAGACGCATGACTCGGCGGGCTGCATTGTCGTACTTCAGGTGGCAAGAGGCACACAGAGGGATGTAGTCAGTCGGCACGATGGAGAACATACCGTGCAATGGGTCCCAGCGCGTACCTCGACCGGTAATCAGTGCCACTCTCTGATGCTTGATCGATCCACAGTGAAGGCACGGCTGCCCGCGCAGTAAAAGACGAGCTCGATAGTGGGCGCCCCTTG
>Ga0137410_10001122_pt1 | contig 18462 bp, 15 predicted proteins | sample CZODoug1_16funga_FD_108878 | JGI IMG/M metagenome (GOLD analysis project Ga0137410, IMG submission 108878) | Vadose zone soil fungal communities from Angelo Coast Range Reserve, California, USA - CZODoug1_16fungal (Illumina Assembly) | ecosystem: Environmental > Terrestrial > Soil > Vadose zone... | reverse complement strand
CCGGCGCAGCGGTCTGCCGGTCTCCGCCGCGAAGACTCTTCCGCGAATCACCGCCGTTCCGGTTTGCGCGGGACGCGCGTCGCGCGGCGGCGCGCCCTGACCGGGCCCTCGCGGAGGCGGGCCCGGCTGCCCGCCCGCGATTCGGGCGACGCCGATCGACGGCGCGCCGGCGAGGATGAGCAGAGCGAGGACGACGATGGGCTTCGCGATCATGGCGCTCCAGGTCGATCAACAACCGCCTTGGCGGCGACCCTGAAAAAGTGCGCTACACGTTATGACAGTGACGGGGACCCTGAAAGCGTCGCCCTGAACGCGCAAACCAGTTTAGTTCCGGCCGCCGAAATGGACCGTCACAGGCCGGGGAACATCATGTGGATCCTTCCTTCCGCGCTTTCACGACCAGGTTGGCGATGCGCTCGAGCTCGTGCTCCGTCAGCCGTGCACCCTCCGCGCCGAGCAGCGCCGCCACCGTCTTTTCGATCGATCCCTCGAAGAAGGTCTCGACCAGGTGTCGCAGCGCCGACTTGCGCGCGGCGTGCCGGGGCACCGCGGGGATGTAGACGTAGCGCAGGCCGTGCTCCTCGTGCCGGACGTGCCCCTTGCTCTCGAGCACGCGCAGCTGGGTTCTGACCGTGGAATAGCTCGGGTCGCCTGGAAGCGCGGCCATCACGTCGGCGGCGGTCGCGCGCCCCAGCCGATAGAGGATGTCCATGATCTGGCGCTCGCGGCGCGCGAGCGTGGCGCGGGCGGGGCGGGCGGCGCTGGGCATGTTATTTTCATAACACACATGCGATACAAATAACAGTTCGAGCCCGCGCGCGCCCGCCCCGCGCCCGGGCTCCGATCCGCGGTCCGGGGGCGTCGCGTCGCTGCTCGGCGCTTCGCTCGGAGCGACCCGTTCGCGCGACCGGCGGAACAAACAGGCGCCGACGGCGTCTAATCGCCAGATCGTCTTCACCGGGGGCCTATGACGCTCTGGCAGGACCTGCGGTTCGCCGTCCGCCTGCTCATCAAAGACCGATGGTTCACCGCCGTCGCGGCGGTGGCGCTCGCCCTCGGTATCGGCGTCAACAACACGGTGTTCACGCTGGTGAATGCGGTGCTTCTTCGCGGTCTCCCGTTCGACCACTCGGACCAAATCGTCTCCCTCGGTATGACCGATGCGCGCGGCCGGCAGATGGGCGCGTCGCGGCTGGATTTCATCGACTGGCGTGACACGTCGCGATCGTTCGCGGAGCTCACATTGTTCCAGGGGGCGCCGATGAACGTGAGCGAAGAAGGGCGCGCGGCGGAGCAGTTCCAGGGCACCTACGGGTCCGCGAACCTGTTTCACCTGATTCGCCAACGTCCGCGGATCGGCCGGGACTTCCAGCCCGACGACGACAAGCCCGGCGCCGCGGGGGCGGTCATCATCAGCGACGGCATGTGGAAGAACCGCTACGGCAGCGATCCGGCGACGATTGGCCGCACGGTCAAAGTGAACGACGTCGTCTGTGCGGTCGTCGGCGTCATGCCGCCCGACATGAAGTTTCCGTTCAACAACGACGTCTGGATGCCGTTCTCGCAGCTGCCGGTTCAGGTCCGTGAATCCAAGCGCGGCGTCCGCACGCTCCAGGCGATCGGCCGGCTCGCGCCGGGCGTCACGCTGAGGCAGGCGCGCGGCGAGATCGAGCGGATCAGCGACCGGCTGGCGCACGATTTTCCAGACACGAACAAAGACGTGCGGCCGTCAGTGGTGACCTTCAACGACCGCATCACGGGCGGACAAATCCGTCTGATCTTCCTGTCGCTGATGGGCGCCGTCGCCTTCGTTCTCCTGATCGCGTGTGCCAACGTATCGAATCTCCTGCTCGCGCGCTCCACGCAGCGCACGCGTGAGATTGCGGTCCGTGTCTCGCTCGGCGCCAGCCGCTGGCGCATCGTCCGCCAACTGCTGGTCGAGAGCGTCCTGCTCGCGGGGGTGAGCGGCGTCCTCGGGCTGGGGTTGTCGATCCTGGGCGTCCGCATCTTCGACTCGCTCACGACCGACGTTGGCAAGCCGTACTGGATGACCTTCACCATCGACGCGACGGTGCTGGCGTTTCTTGCCGCCATCTGCCTCGGCACCGGCGTTGTGTTCGGTCTGGCGCCCGCGCTGCACGTGTCGAAGACCGACGTGCACGAAGTGTTGAAGGATGCGGGAGGCCGGTCCGGCACGGGCGGTAGCCGCGCGCGCCGGTGGACCGGTGCCCTGATCGTGATCGAGGTCGCGCTCACGCTGGTGCTGCTGGCAGGCGCCGGCTTCATGATGCGGAGCTTTCTGGCGCTCTACCAGATGAACATCGGCGTCGACACGTCGCATCTGCTGACGATGCGGGTGTTTCTGCCGCTCGGGAAATATCCGAAGCCCGAATCGCGGACTGCGTTGTATCAGCACATCGAAGAACGGCTTCGCGGCATCAGCGCGATTCAGGCGAGCGCGATCACGACGAACCCGCCGATGCTCGGTGGACTCCTGCGCCAGCTGGCGGTGGAGGGCCGCAGCGTGACGCCGGGCGAGCGGCTGCCGGAAGTGACGATGGTCAGCATCAGCGCCGGGTACTTCGACACCCTCGGCGTGAAAGTCGTGCGCGGCCGGAGTCTGACCGATGCTGACGGGACGCCCGGGCACGAGGCGGCGCTGGTCAATCAGCGCTTCGTGGGGATGCATTTCGCCGGCGAGGATCCGATCGGCCGCCAAATCACGCTGATCGACGGCCAGCCGAGCGCGCAGCCGTCTCCGCCGGCGCGCGTGCAGATCGTCGGCATCGTGCCGACGGTGCGCCAGCGCAATTTTCAGGATCCGGATCCCGATCCCGTGGTGTACCTGCCGTACCGCGCCGACCCGCAGCGGTTCGTGAACCTGATCGTGCGGACCGCGGGCGAGCCTGGCGCCGTGACGCCGCTGATTCGCGAGCAGATGCGCGCGATCGAGCCGGATCTGCCGCTCTTCGGGATCATGACCATGGATCAGTTGCTGGCGCAGCAGCGTTGGAGCTTCCGGGTGTTCGGGTCGATGTTCGCGATCTTCGCGGTCATCGCGCTCGTCCTCTCCGCGGTCGGTCTGTACGCCGTGACGGCGTATTCCGTCACGCAGCGCACAGCGGAGATCGGCGTCCGGATGGCCCTGGGCGCGCAGCCGGAGCAGGTGCTGTGGCTCGTGCTGCGGCGCGCGCTCGTGCAACTCGCGATTGGCGTTCCGGTCGGGGTCGCCGGCGCGTTCGGCGTCGGCCGGCTGCTGCAGACGCTGCTCGTCCAGACCAGCACCCGGGATCCGGTGACGATCACCGCCATCGCCACGCTGATGATCGTCGTTTCCGTCAATGCGTGCTTCTGGCCCGCGCGCCGGGCAACACGCCTCGATCCGGTCAGCGCGCTGCGGTACGAGTGAACCGCGAGGTCCGCAGGCCCGGGCCGCCGGTTCACCCTCCTCGCCGTCTCCCTCGGCGTCGTGTTTCCGGCGGTCGCCGCCTGGCTGCGCAGCACGACCGCGCGGACGCGCCCGATCACAGGACGGCGATCGTCGCGCCGGCCGTGTGGCGAATCGTATGGACGGCGCCGTGACGATCGCGATCCGTCAAACGAAGAGAAGGCAACGATTGACGTACGATGTGTACTAATATACATAGTACACGTCAGTGCTGCCCTTCAGCGTCACCATCCGGCCGGGACGTGCGCTGCACGACCAGGTCGTGTTCGCGGTCACCAAGGCCGTCATCACCGGGCAGTTGCAGCCTGGCGATCGGTTCCCCTCGGTGCGGACCCTCAGCCAGGAACTGAAGATCAACCCGAACACCGCGCAGAAAATCCTCACGACGCTGGTCGAGCGGCGGCTGCTCGAGGCGCGCCCAGGCATCGGGACGACAGTGGCTCCCTGGCGTCCCGCCTCGGGCGCGGGACGCCGCGCCCTGCTGGCCGATCACATCGACCGGCTCGTCGTCGAGGCCAAGCGCCTCGGCTTCGATCTGTCCGATCTGCTCGACGCCGTACGAAAGGAATGGACGTAGTGTCCCGTCCCGGGTCGTTGCAAGAGTCCCGGAGCGCGGCGCCAGGACGGCAGGGCGCCAAGACCGGGAATGCCGGAAGTACCGGAAGTATCTGAGCGAGGAGCAACGCAGGCAGCCCCGGGGTCCTCAACACGGCAGCCGCGTTGGAATGGAGGAGGGATGCCCGGGAATCATGTAACGAATCACGGGCACTTGACTCTTGGAGCGCCGATGGATTCCGCACTCGCCACCGACAACCTTACGTGCCGCTACGGCCGCACCGAGGCCGTCAGCGGTCTGACGCTCGCGGTCGAACCGGGCGCGCTGTTCGCGCTGCTCGGGCCGAACGGCGCTGGCAAGACGACCACGATTCGCATGCTGATGAACATCCTGCGTCCCGCGAGCGGGCGGGCCACCGTGCTCGGCGTCGACTCCCGCCGGCTCGGGGCCGCGCAGTTCAAGACGATCGGCTACGTCTCGGAGAACCAGCAACTGCCCTCCTGGATGACGGTCGGGGCGCTGGTCGCGTACTGCCGACCCTGGTATCCGTCGTGGGACGACGCGCTCTGCCGCAAGCTGCTCGCCGACTTCGACCTGCCGACGACGACGACGATTGGGCGGCTGTCGCGCGGCATGCGCGTGGCGGCGGCGCTCGTCTCGTCGCTCGCCTACCGGCCGAAGCTCCTCGTGCTCGACGAGCCCTTCAGCGGCCTCGACCCTGTCGTGCGCGACGATCTCGTGCGCGGCGTCCTCGAGCTCGCGGGCGAGGAGCAATGGACGGTCTTCCTGTCGTCACACGATCTCGACGAGGTCGAACGGCTCGTCGACGCCGTAGGATTCATCGACCTGGGCACGCTCGTGCTCACGGAGCCACTTGCCGATCTGCATGCGCGGTTCCGGCGGGTCGAGGTGACGATCGACAGCGTCGCGTCCGGCGAGGTTCCCGCGCCCGAGCCATCCTGGATCGGGCTGCAGCACGCCGGACGGGTGACCCGCTTCGTCGAGACGCGCTACGTCGACGGCGAGACCGAGCGGCGCGCACGCGGCGCGTTCGGAGGCACTCGAGTCGAGGTCTTTGCGATGACGCTGCGTGAAATGTTCGTCGCCATCGCCCGTGATCGGCGGGAGGCGCGACCATGAGCGAACTGCTGCACATCCTCCGGAAAGATCTGCGGCGTCTGCGGTGGCCGCTCATCGCATGGGTCCTGATCGTCATCGGTCGCATGATCGTCGCGACCACCGGCGCCGCGGTCGCATTCGGCGACATCGGCCTGCAGCTGGCGATGAACAACCTCTCCGTCCTCGTCACCGTGATCGACCTGCTGATGCTCGCGCTGCTCGTGTCGTGGCTCGTGCATGACGAGCCGCTCGTCGGCGTCGACGCATTCTGGCTGACGCGGCCGGTCGACCCGCTGCGGCTGATGACGGCGAAACTGCTGTTCGCGGCGGTGTTCCTCGTCGCGGCCCCCGCCGCCGGCGAGTCGATGGCCGTCGCCCGGATCGCCGGCGGATTTCACGACGCGATGCGGGCGGCGCCGGGGCTCGCCCTCGCCCGGACGTTGTGGGTGTTGCCGCTGCTGGCGCTCGCGGTCCTGACGCCGTCCCTGACGCGCTTCCTGCTGGTGATCGTCGGCGGCGCGGCCGCGCTGGCAGGTCTGATCAGCGTGTTCACGACGTTCGTCTTCCTCACGGCGTCGGACGAGGCGCTCGATGCCGCACCGTCGCCGCTTCAGGACCCGACGGGCCTGATCGTCGCGTCGTGGTTGCTGATGGCGACGGCGCTCGGCGTCATTCTGTATCAGTATCGCCATCGCCGGCTCGGACGCGCGGTCGTGCTTGGCGCCGCCGGCCTGGTCGCGACCGCCGTGATCGTGTCCGCGTGGCCCTGGCACTTTGCGCGGCCCGCCGAACCGGATCCCGGAGCGTGGGCGCGTGACGCGCGGACCGTGGCGATCCTCGACGCTGACCCGCCGCCGTATGTCAGCGATGCGTTTGGACTGAGAGAACGCGCGGCCGCCAGGAAGTTGATTGCCGTCCCGCTGCATCTCGCGAACACGCCGCCGGACGCGTCAGCCGACTCGTTCGCCGTGCGCGCGCGCCTGACGCTGCCCGACGGCATCACGCTGCAGAGCACACAGGCGAGCATCGTGTCCGTGCGCAGACCCGGACGCCACCTGACACCGGCGACCACGACCCGTCTGCAGGCGGCTCTCGGCGGCATCAGGCTTCTGGGATCCGACTCTGGTGATTACGACTCGTGGCCGGTCGTGCTCAGGGTTACCGGACAGGAATATGCGCGCTACGGCGACACACCCGGCCGATTGACGGCCGATGTCGATGCGTTGGTGTATCGCTCGCGTCTCTCCGGCTCGCTGCCGCTCGCCGCCGGCGAGGTTCTGCGGAGCGGGGCAACGCGGTTCGAGATGCTGCAGGTGGTGAGGCGCGCCGACAGCTGCTCGGTGCTCGTCCGCCAATCCACGATCGGATCGGTTGGCCGGCCACCAGCTCCGCTGACATATCAACTGCTGCTGCGAAACGCGATGCGCGGCGAAGCGCTGACGGGCGAGCCCGAATTCATGATCGGGGACGGCATGATCATGGGCAGCTGGTTCGTGGTGAGTCCTGGCGCCGGATTGGGGTTCTCGTTCGTGCACCTGGCCCAGCATTACCCGGCGCGCGGGCCGCTTGGATCCGCGGCACGCATCGATGCCGCCTGGCTCGACGGCGCGGATCTCGCATTCGTCGAGACAGTCTATGCGGGGCGCGTCACCCGCTCGATCGTGGCCGAAGGCTTCAAGATGGGTTCGTTCGTGGCGCCGTGATGCGCCGCGCTGCCCCGCGACGGCAATTCACGGGGCGGCTCTCCTGAAAGGCTCGCCCTCCTGCAGCTCGCTGAAAGGCTCGCGCACCTGGTTCGTGGAGCGCGAGGCTTTCAGCCGAGCGTCGAGGCGATATTTTCGATCGCGGCTAGCGACCCTGACTCGAGGTGCGCGTCGCGGTGCCCGGCAGGCTGAACGCGACGTACTCGCCTGAATACACGCCGCCGCCGATCGCCACGATGATGTACTGCTTGCCGTCGACCGAGTAGGTCATCGGCGATCCCGTCTGCGGCGCCGGCATCCACACGGCGCCGACCTCACGCCCCGTCGCCTTGTCGTACGCGCGGAGCATCGCGCCGCGCTGCCGTCCCGGCGGCGCGGTGATCTGCGGATCGCCCATGACGACGACCGTCTTCGTCACCATCAGTCCGACGCCCGAGGTTCCGGGCTGACCGGTCTTCGGAATGGTCTTGCCCGCGAGCAGCGGATGCGTGCGAATGTTGTCCGGGGTGTCGCCGTGCGGCACCTGCCACATGAGCTCGCCGCGATCGACGTTGATCGCCGTCAGCATGCCATACGGCGGCTTGTAGATCGGCAGACCCTGGACGTTCAGTCCACCGCCACCGCCACCGCCAGCGGCGGCTGGCGGAGTGGCGGCCCCGGTTGCGGCCGCCGGCTGCGGAGAGGCGGGAGCGCCCGGCCGTGGCGGCGCATCGGCGGCACAGCAGTCCCCCGGCCCGAATACTTCGCGGAATTCCTGTCCGCCTATCCCGGAGACATACCGAATGTCCGAGAATCCCGGCGGCGGCGCGACCAGCGAGCGCGCCGACGGCGCGTTGCTCGCCTGCGCGTACACAACGTGCTGTTCGGGATCAGCCGCGGACCCCGGCCAGTTCGTCGCCGTGCCGGCGCCGATCGCGCCGAGCAGTCCGTTGGTGTTCCCCAGAATCGGCGGCGTGAACGGCGAGTTGCCGACTTTGTACCGCTTCAGGACGTCGAGCGCCTGCGCGCGCAGCTCCGGCGTGAAGTCGATGAGATCGTCCGGCACGTTGAGGTAGTTGCGCCCGTACGGCGGCGGCTTGGTCGGATGCGGCTGCGTCGGCGACGTTTTTTCTCCCGGCACGTCAGACTGCGGCACGGGCCGCTCTTCGATCGGCCACACGGGCTGGCCGGTCACGCGATCGAACACGTAGAGGTACGCCTGCTTGCTCGGCGACGCGACCGCTTTGATCGGCCGGCCGTTGACGTTGATGTCGAGGAGAATCGGCGCCGAGGAGTTGTCGAAGTTCCACACCGGATGATGGACGAACTGGAAGTACCACTTACGCTGGCCGTTCTTGAGGTCGACGCACACGAGGCTTTCGGCGAACAGGTTGTTGCCCGGGCGGTGTCCGCCGTAATAGTCCGACGTCGGCGTCTCAATCGGCAGATAGACGAGGCCGAGATCTTCGTCGACCGTGATCTGCGTCCAGACGCCCGTGTTCCCGTTGACCGCCCACGACTCGTTCTCCCACGTGTCGTTGCCGAATTCGCCGGGGCGGGGAATCGTGTGGAACGTCCACAACAGCTTGCCCGACCGCGCGTCGAACGCGCGCACGAGGCCTTTCGTGTTGTTGTGCGTCGACACCGTCGCGCCTTCCCGCATCGAGGAGCCGACGATGATCACATCTTTGACGACAGCCGCCGTCGAATGCACCCCGATTTCGCCGGTCTCCAGATCGATCGCCTCGCCCTTGCCTTTGACGGCGCCGACCTTCAGATCGACGATGCCGTCCTTGCCGAACGACGGGACGAGCGCGCCGTTCTTCGCGTTGAGCTCGACGAGCCGGTAGCCGGTCGTCACATAAATGACGCGGTCGTCGCCTTTGCCGTCGGTCCAGTACGACACGCCGCGGCCCGAGAGCTGCCGCGGCGCGATCGCCGCGCGCTTCCCTTCGCGAAGGCTGTGCGTCCAGATCACCTCGCCGGTCTTCCCGTCGAGCGCGACGACGGAGCGGCGCGTGCCGCCGGTGGTGTAGAGCACGCCCTTGATCGCAAGCGGCGTCCCCTCGAGCTTGTATTCGGGCCGGGGACCGAGGTTGTCGGTCTTGAACCGCCAGGCCACTTCGAGCTGATTGAAGTTCGTGCCGTTGATCTGGTCGAGCGGCGAGTACCGGGTGCCTCTGATGTCTGCGGTATAGTGCGGCCAGTCGCCGTTCCTGGTCGACGGTTGGCCCGCAGCCTGGCCCGCGAGGCGCGGGGTGACGAGGACGACCGCGGCGGAGACGAACACGAGCGCCGATGCGACGGGAAGGACTCTGCGAAACATCGCTCCACCCCCTTCTGGCTGCGGACAACGCCGTGGACCCTGCGAATGCTGCCGTGTGTGCGCAGTGTAGACCGTTTGAGCGTCCCCAGGTCAAGGATTCAACTTAGAATTTCATCTGCAATGCCGCCCGGAAGATCCGCCCCTGCAGAATGGTCAACGGCTGACCGAGCGCGGCGCCGAACGTCTGATTCTCGGTCAGCACGACATTTGAGTTGAGCGCGTTGTAAATGTCCACCTGCCCCGTCACCGTGTAGCGGCCCACCCTGAAGTTGCGCCTGCCCTCCAGATCGAGCTGACTCCAGCGGTCGAGGAACTTGGTGCCGGGGGCAATCACGGGAAGCGTGAGGCCGGCGACCGTCTGCCCACCAGGAAAGAGCGCGGCCGGAACGGGCCAGTTCACTGCCAGGCTCTGCGTCTGGAGGATGAAGGGCCACACATCGGTCTGGTTCGCGTTGCCCGCGAAGCTGATGAGCGTCGCGCTCGCGGCAAATCCCCAAGGCAGCGGATAGTGGCCCGCGATCTTGAAGTCCTGCCGGAACGGGATGCTGAGCTGCGTCTGGTCGCAGTAGAGCAGCTTGTTCGGATCGTTGGTATCGCAGGAGATGCTGCGGATCCGATCGCTCGACCAGCCGCCGAAGAGATTCCCGCCGTGGGCGAGCCGGGCGTTGAAGCTGACCTCGTAGCCATCGTAGAAGCGTTTGTTGATGTCCGAGTTGCTGTCGACGAGGTTGACCAGACCCCGCTTGTCCCGATTGAGGTTATACACCGTGATCGGCTGTCCGTCGACGGGGTTGGCCGCCGTAAACGGCGTGTAGTCGGACAGCGTGAGCAGTGTGTTGATCGACTTCTCGAGATTCTTGAAGTTGCGCCGATAGTACCCCACCAGGACCGACACGCGTGGCAGCAACTGGTGCTGCACGCTGGCGCCGTACTCGATGTTGTACTCGCGGCGCAGATTCTCGTCGGGGAACCGGCTTTGCGCGACGCCAAACTTCAGGTTGTTGCTCGGCCCGATCTCGTTGTCCTGTGCGATGTCGTCGTTGTTGAGGTCGCTCCAGCTGCGCGTGTCGCTCGCAAAGGTGAACGGGTTGTAGCGCGCGGCCCACCCGCCGGCCCATGACGCCATGTATTTGTTCGCCGTGAACTTGAGCGCGGTCCTCGCGTCGCCGAACAGGTCGTACACGGCGCTGAAGCGCGGCGCCACGTCGTTCCAGTTCGGGTAGTCCTTGATCGGTCCGAAACTGCGCGCCGGCAGGAAGCGGCTGGCCGGGAGGTTCACTTGCTCGAGCTCCGAGTTGAAGTGCTCGAAGCGGACACCGGCGCCGAGCGTCAGGCGGCTGCGCGTCCAGGTGTCCTGCGCGTAGAAGCCGCGGTCCGCGTTGAGAAATGTCGTCGCTTCAGTCGGGGTGTTGTAGACGTTGACGCTGTTGGGCGCGCCGTTGCGGTAGATCTGCAGGAGGTCCGCGTTCGCGTCGAACTGGTACCCAATCGATCCGAACTGCCACTGCAGGCCGGCCTTGAAATTGTGCGATCCGGTCACATACGAGAGGGCGGTCGAGACCAGGAACTTGTTCGGCAGGTTGTTGCTCTGAGACAGCGCCGCGCCCTTCAGCGTATTCAGCACCGTGTCCTGCCTGGCCGCCTGCGCATACCACTCGGGCGAAAAGCGGACCTTTTCGATGCCCGGCTGATACCGCTGGCTCAGCCGCTCGATATTGATCGAGGATCCGGCCTCGAGCAGGAGCTTGCTCGTGATCGTCGACGTGTACTTGGCCTGCGCGACGTAGTACAGCGAGTGCTTCGGATCGCGAATGTCCGACGCCGTCACCACGTCGTACCCCGGGTTCAATTCGTGCCCCTTGAACTTCCAGATGCGCTCGAAGTAGACGCTCACCTTGTTCTTCGGCGTCACCTGCGCGGTCATTCGATTCAGAATGTCCCGGACGTACTGATCGACGATCGCCGGACTGCCGTCCGGATAGAACGCGTTGGTCACCTTCTCGTTGACCGAGATGTGCCGGGCGGACGTGAACCACCAGAGCCTGTCCTTGATGATCGGTCCCGAGATCGAGCCGTTGAAGTCCTGAACGTGCTCGATGCCGTTCGGCGCCCTCACTCCTTTGGCCCGCAGCGTGTCGTCGATGTTGGGGCTCTGCCACGATTCCGGCGTCCCGCCGAGGTACAGCGTCCCGGCAACCCTGTTGCCCCCGTCTTTCGGAATCATGTTGACGCGCAGCCCGCCGGCCGAGACCTCGGCGTTGACGGCGCTCGTCTGGACGCTCACCTCCTGGTTCACCGCGTCGTCGTGATACGGCATGATGACGTTGTCGTTCATCGTGCTGTTGATGCTCATGCCGTCGACCTGCATGGTGATGTCTTTGGTGGCCGAGCCATGAGTGCTTTCCGCGATCTGCTCCATCATCTGCGAGCCGCCCACGTCGGGCCGGCTCATCTTCACGCCGGGCACGATGGCGCCGACCGATTGCGCATTGCGCGTGACCGGCAGCGCGTCGATGAGGTCGCGCGTGAGGACCTGGTTGCGCGAGGCAGCCTGGACGTCCACCAGCGGCGAGGCGCCGGACACGGTCACGGTCTCCGCGATGGCGCCGACCGTCAATTCCACGCTGAGCGGCAGCGTGACGTTCGACTGCAGCTCGAGGCCCGAGCGCACCAGCGTGCCGAACCCCGTGAGCGTGAAGGTCAGCGTGTAGATGCCCGGCCGTAAATCGACAATCGTATAGCGCCCCTGCGCGTCGGTGACCACCGACCGGACTCGTTCGATGAGGACCGGGCTCGCCGCTTCAACGGTGACGCCCGGCAGGACCGCGCCGCTGGTGTCCTTGACCGAGCCTGAAAACGCACTCTGCGCGGAGGCAGAGACGGGTAGCGCGATCAGGCACGCGAATGCCATCAGGAAGACTCCCTGGAATCGATCGACCCTCATGACCGTGCCTTCCTTTGCGTAAACGTGTCCGTTCTTTCCGAGCGTGCCGCCGAGGTTCCGCACACTCCAACGGAAACCCGCAGCGCGGTCGACGACAAGGTGGACGAGGCTCGCGGTGTGTGGAGACTGCACTAGCCGTCTCGTCGATGTCAAGCGCTCCATGGCTCCGGGAGCCGATAGCTTCTGGCGACGGTCCGCGACCGCGCCGGCCCGAGAGTCAGTGTGCCGGAATCGTCCAGAGGAAGATCTCTTCGTTGTCGACGCGTACGGTTTCCTCCGGCGTCCACTCGCCGATCGGGAACTGGTGCGAGACGATCCGCGTTCCGGGCTTCAATTCGCGCCGCAGCTTCGGTTCCAGCCGGCGGTTCATCGATTCAGTCAGCCAGAGCGTCACGACCGTCGCCGGCGAGATGTCCGTCGCGAACAGATCGCCTTCGACGAACGTGGCGCGGTCCGCCACTTCGCCGTCGCGGGCGACCATCCGCGAGATCTCGACGAGCCTCGGGTCGATTTCGATGCCCACGCCGCGCGCGCCGTATTTCTGCGCGGCGAGGATGACGATGCGCCCGTCACCCGACCCGAGGTCGTACACGACGTCCGCCGCCGTGACGTGCGCAAGCTTCAGCATCGCGTCGGCCACGTGCTGCGGCGTGGCCGCGAAGTGGACGTCAGGGCGGCGCGCCGGCGGCTGGCCAGGCGCAGCGCCGAGGAGGAGTGACGCCGCGAACAACGCGAGGAGTCTCATGGTCTCGGCAGCTGTCCAGCTGTGCCGGTCGGTGTTGCAGCCGCCTGCATCGCGCCTCAAACGCCTGCGGAAAACAAGCCGCTGTAGACCGCGAGCATACGCCGTCGAGGAACCGAAGAAAAGTACATGTAGCGCAGATCTTACGCATCACCTCGGAACAGGAACCCGACGAGCATGGCGCCCGGATCGAGCCGCGAGACGAACCAGTAAGACAGCGGCGGCGTCGGCGGGCGTCATGCCCACGGCTGACGCCCTGGCGACACGAGGCCACGCGCGATCGAGCGGAAACGGCGAGGGCGTGTCTAGGAGTCAAGGAGGGCCCAGCCGAGGCAGGCACCTTACCCGGCAGTCGTAGCGCCGATGCCGGGAAAGTCCGATCGAACGTGTCAGGCGAAGTCGGACTTAGTGAGGACGCGTTCGATTTCGGCGTGGCGCGTCATCGCGGCGACCGGAGTGTCGAAGTATTCGACCAGCGTCTTGGCGGGATGCTCGACGGTGAGACGATAAGGGCCATCAGGGGCGAGGGGGAGGAGTTCCACGCGCACGTAGTTATACGGACCGAGATTGATGTAGCTGACCATGACGCTTGAGGTAGCAAATGGAATGCCTGCACATGATTGCCGGATGGTGCATGAAACCGCGCGGCTGCCGGCTGTGTCACCACGGGACGCGCCGCACGAAAGGGTGATTGGAGTCGCTTGACAAAAGCAGATATCTGCTTATTATCTCTGCCGTGCGCCGAAAACCCGGGACCCTCGTTCCCCTCGAGCTTGCCATCTGTGACGCCGCGGCCGCCCTGCGCCGCTGCGGCGGCGACGAATTTCACGGTTACGAAATCGCAAAGGCGCTCGGCGACGCCGCCGACGCCCGACTGCTGACCGCCTACGGCACGCTGTATCGCGCGCTCGGACGGCTCGAGAAAATGGGCGTCCTCCGCAGCCGCTGGGAGGATCCCGAGATTCCGGCGCGCGAGAATCGTCCCGGCCGGCGCCTCTACACGCTGACCGCGCTCGGCGAAACGACACTCGAAGAGGCGCGTCTCCGCTCGGAGGCTGGCGCGCGCACACGCGTGCGGCGCCGGCTGGCACCCGCATGAGCCCGGCGCTCGCCGCCGCGATCGGCCTCGTTCGCGGGTGGACGCGGCTCTACACCGCGGGCATGGAGCCGGACGCGCGCACTGAGCGCTGCGCCGAAATCGATTCCGATCTCTGGGAATTCCACGAGGACGCGCGCCGCCGCGGCGCGACGCCGACGCTCCTCGCGCTCCACATGGCGCTGCGCCTCGTGCTCGGCATCCGCCACGATCTCGTCTGGCGCGCCGAGCAGGTGCGCGTGCGCGCGCCGCTCGTGCAGAAGGCGCTATGGGTGACGGCGGCCGCATCGGTGGTCCTCGTCTGGTGGCTTGCGTCCACGCTGCAAGGTGTGGAGGCTCCGCGGATGGCGGGCATCAACGTCATGCGCCTGCTCTATCCGATTAAGCCGGTGGCGAGCGTGCCGACGCCGCCTCTCCCGCCGATCGAGTTCGCGCGCTTCAATGTTCGCTTCGTCTCTCTTCTTCCGCCTCCACCTCCGCCCCCGCCGCCGCAGCCTGCATGGAAATAACGGAGTGCATCTGGAACGATCCCGAATACCTCGACGCGATTCGCCGGTACGCGGAGAAGGTGACGCTGGGCGAATCGGCCGCGCAATCGCTTTCGCTGAAGGTCATTGATTAGCGGGTCTTGTACTGCGCGGTGAATTCTGGCATAACTCCAGCGTGCCAGAGCGGCCGAAGACCGACGACGCGCATGACCGGGCGAACGACGTTGATTGGCACAAGCGTGCGGAGGAGGCTGAGCGCGAGCGCGATCGATTGCGCCGAGAAAATGAGCGCCTCCGTCAGCAAGTTGATCATCTCAAAGCTCTGTGGGGGAAATCGCTCCTGGGCCGGCGCCGACAGTCATCAGATTCTCGCCAGCGTCGCCCGGACGGCGTCCCAACGCGAGTTGAGTCCGCACGTCGTACTCGCCTCGATGCTACACATGCGCACTCCGCACGTGGTCGCCGAGTTAAACTGAACCCGCTGACCAGTCACCTTTCAGCTGTGAGGTCCAGTCTCGTGGGGAAGAGGCGTCAAGCGACTAACAGGGACGAATCGCGGCAGCGTGGTCAGGCGAGAGTGCGCATCCTGTAGGGCCTCACGTCCGCATCCATGGATCTCGCACCGCTCCGCCATCGGAACTATCGACTGCTGTACGTCGGACAGGCGGTGTCTCTGCTCGGCACGATGATCACCTACGTCGCGCTGCCGTATCAGATGTACCGGCTGACCGGCTCGACGTTGGCGGTGGGACTCCTGGGCCTGGCCGAGCTCGTGCCACTCCTGACGACAGCATTCGTGGGCGGCCTGCTGGCCGATGCTGTAGATCGTCGTCGGATGGCGCAGGTGACCGACGTGGCGTTAGCCGCGGGCAGCGCCACGCTGGCGCTTTTGGCGGCCACCGGAACATCCGCGTCGATGCTCTATGTCGTGGCGGCGTGGATGTCCGCCGTCGCCGGATTGCAACGGCCGTCGATTGAGTCACTCGTGCCTCGGCTTGTCGAGAAAGGCGAGATGCCGGCCGTCGCGGCACTCGCGATGTTCCGCGGCAGCGTCGGCATGATTGCCGGACCTGCGATTGGCGGGGTGCTCATCACCATCGTTGGTCTGCGCGCCACCTACCTTGCCGACGTCGTGTCATATGTACTTTCGTTAATGTGTCTCTCGCTCATCAAGGCAGCACCACCGGCGAACAGCACGGAGCAGATGAGCCTCGCAGCCGTGCGTGAGGGTTTCACGTACGCGCTGAGCCGACAGGAACTGATCGGGACCTACGTTGTGGACTTCGTCGCGATGGTATTTGGCATGCCGCTCGCGCTTTTTCCCGCCGTCGCCGATCGGCTTGGTGGGCCGTCGGTGCTCGGGTTGCTCTACGGCGCACCGGCGTGCGGAGTTCTTGTCGCAAGCCTTACGAGCCGTTGGGCACCGCGCGTGCACCATCACGGCCTCGCGGTCATGCTGGCCGCCGTCGGGTGGGGCCTTGCGATCGTTGCCTTCGGCCTTTGCGGGACGTTATGGCCGGCCCTCGCGTGGTTGACGGTCGCCGGTGCGGCCGACGCGATCAGCGGGATCTTTCGTATGACGATCTGGAACCAAACCGTTCCTGACGCCCTGCGCGGCAGGTTGGCGAGCATCGAGATGGTCAGCTACTCGAGCGGGCCGCTGCTCGGCCATGTCGAGGCTGGTGCAGTCGCCGCCGCGTTCGGGGTCACGTCGTCAATCATCTCCGGCGGCGTCCTCTGTGTCGTGGCTGTTATCGCGAGTGGGTTGTGGTTGCCGCGGTTTGTTCGTTACGACGCGCGCCATATTCCGGTGTCGTCCGTGCCGTCGAACGAGGTCAAAGACCTCCACGCGGCGCAATAATCGACACACATCTATGTCTGAATACTGCATCGGGCGCGTCCAGTGACACTCTCCTTCACGTCGACGACCATTGGGGCACTGCGGGGCCTAACGAAAAGACCCTCATACATTCCGCGACCCGCTAAACAAAAACCGCTGAAGATGGTGACGCCCTAAAACCTAGCTCGTAAACGCGACGCCGAATTGTCAAAGGACGCAGAGATCGTGGTCTGACCCGGTTATGGCAACCCCGGCGGTGGCACGCGCCTTTTCGTCGCCTGCTCGAACGCGTAGGCCAGCTCAATCAGCCTCGGCTCGCTGCAAGCCGTGCCTGTGAACCCGACACCGAACGGCGCCGGCTTCGCGTCGAATCGATCGGGGAAGGCCGGTGTCGGCGCGTTCGGCACGATGCCGAACGGCACGACGATGATCGGATAGCCGGCGCGCGCGGCCAGGCCGGCTCCGGCGCCGCCCGGCGTCAGGATCGCATCGAGCCGATTGGCTTTCAGCGCGCCGTCGATGCCGTTGGTGCGGCTGAGCAGCATATCCTTCCGATGATCCGCGTCGTTGCGCGCGCGATCCGCGTCGAGATCCATTTCGTCGGAAATATCGAGCCGCGATTGCCCGAACTTGATTGCGCCGGCTTTGGCGTGGCTGAGATTCCACTCGCGCAGCCCGGTCAGCGTTTTCACGGGCGCCGACGGCCCGAGGCTCTTCAGCCACAGGTTGAAGTCGCGCTTCATGCCGTACTTGAAATTCACTGAGCAGTTCGCGTCCTTGCCCTTGCCGTGCTCGCCGCCGGAGCAGAAATCCCACAGCGGGAAATTGTTCTTGGCGTCGGTGTCGACGAAGCTCGGCACATCGGCGGGATCGACGACGATGGCGCCCTGCGTCTTGAGCGCGGCGATCGCGTCGCCCATGACCTTCGCCTGCGCGTCGTTGATGCCGCCGCGCGGGCTGCTCTCGCCCGGCAGCGTGACGCGGTCGTAGTAAAAGGCGCGCGGCACGCCGATGCGCGCGCCCTTCAGTCCGTCGGCGCGCAGGAACTTCGTGTAGTCGCGTCCCGGCGGCGGCGTGCACGTGGTGGTCGCCGGATCGTGCGCGTCGGGCGCCGGGCTTTCGAGCGCGCCGAGCATGATGGCGGCATCCGTCACGGTGCGCGTCATGGGCCCGGCGGTGTCGTGATCGGCCGTGATCGGAATCACGCCGTAGCGGCTGATGCGGCCGATCGTCGGACGGATGCCCACGAGCATGTTCGCATTCGATGGGCTGATCACCGAGCCGCCGGTATCGGTGCCGACGTTCGCCGACCAGAAGCTCGCCGCCGTGCCGATGCCGGAGCTCGAGCCGCCGGTCTGTAGCGCGGGACGGCCGTCGAACGTCGCCTCGCGCGGATCCGGACGGGGATCGTACGGGTTGTAGCCGAAGCCGCCGACGGCGTTGTAGTTGCCCGGCATCGCACTGGGATTGCCCGCCACCCAGTTGGCGAGCTCCGTGAGCCCGGTCTTCGCGATGATGATGGCGCCGCCGTCGCGCAGGTTCTTCGTGAGCGTCGCCTCGTACGGCGGCACGTATCCCGCGAAAGCCAGCGCGCCGCCCGTGGTCGGCATGTCGGTGGTGTGGATGTTGTCCTTCAGCGCGACGGGGATCCCGTGCAGCGGACCACGAATCGTTCCGGCCGCCCGCTCGCGATCGAGCCGCTCGGCCTCGTCGAGGGCGCGCGGGTTCACGGCAAGCGCCGCGTGCACGCGGTGCTCGTACAGCGCGAGGCGGACCAGGTACTGCGTCACGAGCTCGCGCGACGTAACGCGGCCGCCGGCCAGGGCCGTGCGGATGTCTGAGAGGCTGGCGTCGACCACACGGAACGCCGCACTGTTCGGTCGGGTTCCGCATGCGACCAGGCAGAAGCCCAGGAGGCCGGCGCCAATGACGATCACCGTGCATTTCATGAGGCGGCTATCTTACGACGACACGCCTTCGGACACGGTCCGACCGAAGACGGGCATGTTTGCGGACGCGGTCCGACCGCAGGCGGACTACGTACGTTCGTGATGGACGAGGATCGGCCTGGCGAGAGGGCGCGCGTGAGGCGATGGAGGTAGAGATTTCTGTCAGTTCTGCGACGTGCCCCGCCGCTGCGCCAACAGCTTCTTGATTTCGTTGACGGTGTTGTTGACCGTGATGTCGATCAGGTCCTTGCCGATTGCCTTGGTCGACGGAT
>Ga0137410_10001120_pt1 | contig 18480 bp, 17 predicted proteins | sample CZODoug1_16funga_FD_108878 | JGI IMG/M metagenome (GOLD analysis project Ga0137410, IMG submission 108878) | Vadose zone soil fungal communities from Angelo Coast Range Reserve, California, USA - CZODoug1_16fungal (Illumina Assembly) | ecosystem: Environmental > Terrestrial > Soil > Vadose zone... | reverse complement strand
CGCGTCCATGACCAGCACGCCGACGTAACGGTGGTCGGGATGGTAGTCGTTGGGGCGGTGGCTGATGACGAGGTCGGCCTTCCACTCGCGGATGAGGCGGCAGATCGTGCGGCGGTTCTCCATCGTCACCATGAGCTCGCCGTCGTGGATGTCGAGCACCTCGTGGTCGATGCCGAGGATCTTCGACGTCTCGACGACCTCCGCCGAGCGGCGCTTCGCCAGCGGGCCGCCGGCCATGGCCCAGTGGCCGATGTCGCCGTTGGTGACGGACACGAACTTGACGTGGTGGCCCAGGGCCGCCCACTTCGCCGCGCAACCGCCCTCGCGCAGTTCGCAGTCGTCGGGATGGGCGCCGAAGGCGATGATGCGCAGCTTCCCGTCCTGCGGGGCCTGCGCCGGCATCGGGGTCGGAGAGGTCATCGGGGCGACGTCCCCCGGCGGCGACGCGCAGGCGGCGATCACGAGCAGCAGCAGGCTGAAGTTGAAGTGGCGCATGGCGATCCTCCCGAGTCTCCCGTTGGTGCGCGTCCGGATTACTTTTCTATCCGGAGCACGCGATTATTGTCGCTGTCGCAGATGACGATCGCGCCCGATGGATCCGTCGTCGCGCCGTGGGGCCGGTTGAGCTCGACCTGGTCCGGGACGCCGCCCGCCGCGCCCGCCCCCTTCTTCCCCGTCCCCGCCACCCGGTGGATCTTGCCGTCCTTCGGGGTGTAAAGGCGGATCGCGAACGATTCGGTGTCCGCGATCAGGACGTTTCCGTCCTTGTCGCAGCTCAGGTGCTTCGGGCCGTTCATCTGCGCCTGCAGCGCCGGCCCGCCGTCGCCCGACAGGCCCGCCTTCCCCGTCCCCGCCACCGTGTGGATCTTTCCCGAGACGTCGACCATCCGCAGCGCATGGCCGCCGCGTTCGAGGATATAGATGTTCCCTTTCGAGTCCGCCGCCACCGCGCGCGGGTCGACCAGCGGCTGCGTCTTCGCGTCCTCCCCGTCCTTCGGCACGCCCTTCTGCCCGTTCCCCGCGACGGTGACCGTGACCCCGGTCTTGAGCAGCACCGCGCGGATGCGGCGGCTGTCGAGATCGCACACATAGAGCTTTTCCCCCTTGGGATCGAGGGCCAGGCAGAAGCAGTTGCCGAAGTCGGCGTTCACCGCGGGCCCGCCCTCGCCGCTGAAGCCTTTCTTTCCGGTGCCGGCGACCCGCGTGACGGTGCCCGTCTTGAGGTCGATCTTCCGCACGCAGCTGTTGAACGTATCCGCGATATAGAGGTCGCCGTCCGGACCAAACATCAGGTGATGCGGCCCGTTGAACTGCGCCTTCGCCGCGGGACCGCCGTCGCCCGACAGCCCCTTCTCGCCGGTGCCGGCATAGACCGACAGCTTGCCGGCCTTGTCGAGCAGGCTGATCCGGTTTCCGCCCATCTCCGCGATATAGGCGTTGCCGGACTTGTCCCAGTCGATGCCGAACGGCTCCTTCAGGTCGCCGCTCGCAAGGATCGCGACCTTTTCCGCCGGCGCGAGGCCCAGGGCCGTCGCCAGCAACACCGTCAGCAGGGTCGTGCGCATGAAGGGCTCCTTCGAGGGGTTCGACGTCCAATATTACGCTTCCGGGGCTGATCCGGAGTCTAATATGGCGCCATGGCATCGCCCGCACCCTGGCGCTCGCTCTTCCACGAGCGCCCGCAGTCGTTCGAGGAGTACGTGCGCGACTGCGGCAAGCGCCGGAGGCCGCAGGGCTCCGTCCTCGTGCTCCAGCCGCTCGGAGACGTGGACCCGTCGATCCTCGACGCGCTGCGGAGTTATGGCGCCGCGTTCTTCGGCATCGAGGCGCGCGTCGCCGATCCGATCCCGCTGCCCGACTCGGCCCTGGTCCACCCGCCGGGCCGGCACAACTCCGGCATGATCCTGGACGCGCTGGCAGACCGGCTTGAACGCGACGCGCTGATGACGGTGGCGGTCGCCGGCGTCGACCTGTTCGCGCGCGGCAAGAACTACGTCTTCGGCGAGAGCAGTGTCGAGCGGCGGGTCGGGGTCTGTTCGCTGGCACGGATGACGACGCCGGACCGGACGCTGTTTCTGCGGCGCTCGCTGCGGCTGATGACCCACGAAGCGGCCCATCTCCTCTCGATCGCCCACTGCCTCGACCGCGACTGCATGATGCAGGGCGCGAACACGGTCGAGGAGAGCGACGGGCATCCGATGGAGTCCTGCGGCGAGGATCGACGCAAGCTGGCGTGGAGCACCGGGGTGGACCTGGCGCGCCGCGAGCGCGATCTGCTCGGATGGAGGGAAATCCTTGGGCGCTGAACGTGGATTCCGAAGCCGGGATTTGGAATAATATCGTCGTTAATGGTTTCGCCTCTGGGGCGCACCACGGCGGGGATGGATGGGCGTATATAGGGTAAGGGTCCGCGGGATCTCACCGGGAATGCAGTCCCTCCAGTTCCTTCCTGGGAACCCCCCGCGGCCCTGATCGCACCTATGGGTCGAGAAATCGTCTATTGCTGGAAGTGCGCCACGCGCCTTCAGGGCTCCGACTTCGATTCGGGCGCGGCGTTCCGGGTCGGCGACAAGGTCAGCTGCCCCGTCTGCGTCGAGGAACTCGTCGCGGACCTCTCCGCCGAGGAGCAGGAAGCCATCCTCAACCCGCCGAAGCGCAGGGAAAAGACCCAGTCCATCAAAAAGACCGGCGCCGCCCAGGTGAAGGTCGTCGAGGACCCGACGGTCTCCCCGTCCACTCCCCGCAAAGGAAACACCGGCGTCCGAACGAAAACCGGAACGACCGGGCCGGTGACCAAAGTCCGCACCGGCTCGACCGGGCCCGTCCCCAGGGTCCGCACCGGAACCACCGGGCCCGTCCCCACCGCGTCGGGAGGCACCGGGGTGCGGAAACGCGTGACGTCCACGGTCCCCAAGGCGGACCCGCCCCCCGAGGAGGGCGCGGAAGGCGGCGAGAAGCCGCCGATGGACGAGAAGAAGAAAAAACTCCTCATCCTGGGCGGGGTCGGCGGCGGCCTCTTCCTCCTGATCGTCGTTCTCGCGGTCCTCGTCATCATGAAACCGGCGCCGCCGAAGAAGACGACGGCGACGGACTCCGAGGAGGCCCGGACGGTCAAGGCGCCGGTGGCGCCGGTCGAGCCCCCCAAGGAAAAACAGATCAAGACGCTGCTCAAGGAAGGCTTCGATCTCAAGGCGAAGGAGCCCGATTCTCTCGGGCCGCAGCTCAGGAAGTTCCAGGAGGCGGCCTCCGCCGCCGAAGGGACCACGCTCGCGGCCGATGCCGAGGCCGCGCTCGACGACGTCCGGCTGCGCATCGACAAGGCCGTCGCCGCGGTCGACGCCTCCGTCAAGGACCCGTGGACGGCGAACGACTTCAAGCCGGTCTTCGAGGCCTACGCGAAGGCGAAGGGCCTGCACGACTTCCCCGACTGGAAGGACAAGATCGACAGGAAGATCAGCCTCGCCAGGAACAAGATGGAGGACGTCTTTCACCGCTTCAAGAAGGATGCGGAGGACGCGCGGCAGAAGGGCGACGACGCCGAGATCGCCCGGATGAAGGCGACGATCGAGAAGTGGGGCGAGCCCGAGCTCCTGGAGAAGTTCAACAACTTCGTCGCGCTGATGGCGTCGGCGGAGAACCCGGACCCCGGCAAGGGGCCCGAACCGTCGAGGACCCCGGCGGCCCAGTCGCTGAAGCCGCTGACGCCGGCGATGAAGGCGTTCATGCCCTCCTGGACCGAGGCGATCACGCCCGCGCTGGGCCGCGATTTCGGCGCCGCCGCCAACGCGCTGGGCGGCGCGGGCGCGCGCGCGGAATCCGACGAGGCGAAGAAAGCGGCCGCCGAGGACGCCCAGGCGCTCAAGGACCTGGGCGAGCTGTATCCCGAGATCCTGAAGACCGCGGGGCAGACCGCGAAGCTGCAGGCGTTCACGCTCGAATACCAGGACAGTCCGGGGACCTGGAAGAAGGTTTCGGGGAAGACGCTCAAGGTCGACCCGACCCGCATCGAGTTCAAGCCCGACACCCCGAAGGACGCCAAGGACCTGCCGCCGATCTTCATCGAGATCAGCGACCTGAACGCCGGCTCGCTTGCCGACCTCTATAAGGCGAAGAAGAAGACGCTCCCCAAAAGGGAAGCGGACCTGCTGGCCCGCTTTGCGCTGCTCGAAGGCGCGACGGAGTCGGCCCGGGCGACCGGAGGCAGCGCGCCCGACCGCTTCTGGCACTTCGCGCCGGAGGCCCGCGAAAAGGCGCCCAAGCCCGCCTCGCGCGAGTTCGAGGCGCGCATCCTCTTCCACCAGTCCGAATTCGACTGGCGCAAGCCCGCCACCAAATATGCGGCGGTCGAGAAGTCCAGGACGCTGATCACGGATTACACGAGCACCGCGATCGTGAAGCGCTACCAGCCCCAGATCGCGCAGCGCGCGGACATCGGCAAGGAGTTCATCTACCTGCCGCCCCAGCTCGCCGCCACCGGCGACTACAACACGTTCAAGCTCCGAAAGGACGATCCGGCCTGGATCACGTCCAAGGCCATCGACTTCAAGGACAGCCTCTTCAACTACATCGAGGTCGAGTTCATCGCGCTGCCGAACGTCAGCTACAAGTGCTGGGTCTACGGCGCGGGCTGCTGCCAGGAGGTCTGGAACGAGGGGTCGTTCCAGCTGACGGAAGGCATGACGAAGAACAAGGGCAAGGACGTCCCCATCGATCCGGGCGGAACGATGGCCGCACCGCTGCCGGTCCCGTCGGGGCTGAAGAAGACGCACGAGGACCACAAGCCCAAGGGGACGAAGACGGCGGAGTTCCCCAAGACGCCCGCGAAGTGGGACTGGATCCAGATCCCGCTGCCCAAGACGTTCCCCACCCCGGGGGCGAAGCAGCTCCGCATCCTCACCGACCAGCCCGGCTTCGGCATCAAGTACATCATCGTCTCCTCGACGCGGACGAAGGCGCCCGACGAGGCGCTGACGAAGGACCTGGCCAAGGACGCCACCTCCGCGCCGCCGCCGTCGAAGTCCGAGGTCAAGGGCTCGCCCCAGCCCAAGGAGTGGCTGATCATCGGCCCCTTCAACGAGGGCCTCTCGAAGGAGGAGGGCCCGGAGAGCTCCATCGATCTCATGCAGGAACTGAAGGGAAAGACGGGCCCCGTGAAGTGGAAGATCTTCAACAGCGTGATGAAGGGGAACCAGATCTACCTCGACTGGGAGAAGAACGTCTTCAACCCGAAGGACAACGTCAGCGCCTACGCGCTGATCCACGTGAAGGTGCCGGCCGCCATGGAGGCCCGGCTGTTCGTCTCGCACGACGACGGCGGCCGCGCCTGGCTCAACGGCGGGCGGATCCACGAGAACAACCGCGGCGGCGGCGTGAAGGCGGACGAGTTCAACGTCCCGCTCAAGCTCGAGGAAGGCTGGAACCGCCTGCTGTTCAAGGTCACCACGGCCAGCGCCGGCTTCGGCCTCATGCTGCGCATCACGGATTCCAACAAAGCCCCCGTGACGGGCCTCGAGTACAGCCCTTACGGGGATTCCCTGGAGCCGCCGTAACCCTCCGGACGGGGGGCACCGGCATTTCGGTAGAGGGAGCGATCGGACATGGGTCGGGAGATCGTTTACTGCGAAGGATGCGGTCATAACCTTCGCGAAGACGATTTCGAGAAGGGCCGGGCCCGGACGATCGACAACAAGCCCTTTTGCACGGAGTGCCGCCCTTATGCCCCAGGCGAGCCAGGCCAGCCCCGCCGGCCCTCCTCCGGCAAAGTGCCCGCAGGCCAGCCCCGCAAGTCCGCCTCCCAGCCCATTCCGGTCATCGCCCCGGCAAGGCGGTCCGCGACGGGGCCGGCGGCGACGAATCCGCTTCCGGTCATCGCCGCCATCGGCGGCGTCCTTTTCCTCGTCCTGATCTTCGCGATCACGCAAAGCGGGACGAGGAAGGCTACGACCCCGGAGACCGCGCCCCTTCCCCCGGTCGTAATCTCGCCGCCACGACGGGCCGAACCGGCGCCGCCTCCCCCGCCTCCCCCGCCGCCTCCTCCCCGGGTCGCGCAGCCCCCTGCGCCGCCGACAGGACCGCTGGTCGCCCCGAGCGCGTCGGAGAAGCTCGACTCGTTCCTCGCCCAGATCCGGAGCATCATCGACAACGATCCCCAGATCCAGCGCAGCGACGAGATCCTGAAGATGTTCGCGGCCGCGGAAAAGGTCGCCGGCCCCCGGGCCGCGGAAGTGATGAAGATGCGGTCGGACTACGTCGACCGGCTCGACGAGCCCACGCGTCGCGCGGCCGCCTGGGGGGAGTGGCACATCACCTCGAACGGCGACGGCGGCATGACCGTCCTGCTGCCGTCGCACGCGGACCGATCGAACGTCTATCAGACGCATCCGATCGACAAGTCGACGCCGGCCGCGCTCGAGCGCGAGGTCGACGTCCCCGCCGGGAAGAAGACGACGTTCTCCTTCTGGGTGGCCTGTCATACGGGGGGCGATTTCGAGCTGCGCGTCTACGTCGATAAGAAGCAGATCCTGAAGGAGATCGTGGGGCCGCCCGGCTCCGGCTGGCGGGAGAAGAAGATCGACCTCACCCCTTACGCCGGGAAGAGGATCCTCCTGAGGCTGGAAAACTTCCCCAACGACTGGCTCTGGGAGTTCGCCTACTGGAGCGACTTCGCCATCAAGTCGGATTGATCAGATCACTCGCGCGTACTGGTCGAGCGGAAGATCCCAGACGCGGACGCCGCAGAAGCGGTTGCCCTCGGGGCAGAACGGCGACGCGCCCGCCGTCTTCCGCAGCCCGCAGGGGGCCGTGAGGTGCGTCGCGAGCGCGGGGTGCACCGTCGCGACCTGCCGGACCTCCTCCACGCAGCAGCGCCAGATCTCCTCCTGCGCCAGGTAGCACAGGCGCGTCGTCCACTTGTGGTGGAGGTGCATCAGGTCGCCCGACTCCTCGAAGCGGATGGGGAACGCGTTCGGCAGCAGGTACTGGGCGAATTCCCACGGCACGCCCATCCCGCGCAGGTCGCCGATCGCCTTCCAGACCCTCCTCATCAGCTTCGCGACCGTATCCGCCACCTCGGCGTTGCGCTCCATCACCGGCGGCAGGACGAGGTCGGGATGATCGGGCACGAACTGCGCCGCCAGCACGGGCCGCGACCCCGGCACCATGCGGTGCCGCTGGTCCTGCGAGTCCGCGGTGTGGGAGATCTTCTTGCGGAACGTATAGTGCGGGTGGTTCATCGCCCGCGACAGCTTCGACATCGTCGTCAGCACCAGCGACTCGCCCAGGATGCGGTTCTTCGACGGGTTCATGACGAGGTCGATCGCGTCGGCGTCCGACATCGCCGCGCCCTGGAGTCCGAGCATGGAGCGCACCGATTGCGCCATGACCTTCTCGGCGTTGGCCTTCCAGTCGACGAGCTTCGAGCGCAGCGGGCCGAGGTCGGCGTCGAACTCCCTCGCGAACGCGGCGCCGCCCGAGTCGCCCTGCGCCCGGCGGGTCTCCTCGAACATGCGGTGTTCGAGGGTCTCGCTCAGGCGGACGGGGTCGTCGACCTTCCGGAAGAAGAGCGGGTCGAAGGCGTTGACGGCGGCGATCATCTTGTCGACGACGACGCGGGTCTCCAGCGGCGTGTCGAACTGGTCGCAGAGCTTCTTATAGCGGTGCAGGGTGATCCCGGAGACCGTGTGGTACAGGTGCGCGTGGGTGGCGACCGGCAGCACGTAGCGCGCGGCCTCGAGAACGCGCTTGTGGATCGCGTTCTCCCACTTCTCCTTCGATTTCCTCCGCGCGGGGTAGAGCTTGAAGTACTCCGCCTCGATGTCGGGCCCGAGCAGGTCGATCAGCTTGAAGTACGCCTTCATCATGCGCTCGCACGCGTCGGTGTAGAGCTCGAGGGCGGGGCCCTCCAGCGGCGGCGTGACGAAGTTCTGCCGCTTCACCTCGACGTAGCGCTGGCTCACCTGCTCCGAGTTGTAGAAGGGATGCGCGTGCAGGAAGCTCCAGATGAACTGGCGCGACACCTTCTTCAGGGTGAAGACGAAGGTCGGGTGCTGGATCGTCGTGTGATGGCCGGCGTCGTAGATGCCCTCGTAGATGCGGTCTCGCAGCTCGCGGGACTTGTCGTCCTTGTCGACGTCGCCCGGCGTGACGACGCGGGAGGAGTAGCAGGTGCGGGCCGCCGCGATCACCGTGTTGTACGGGTTCTGGAGGGCGCTGACGAGCTCGACTTCCGGCTCGGGGTCGAAGGGCATCGGGAGCGCAGTATACCAGAAAGCCTCAGGAAATCGCCGCTTTGCCCCTGGCGTCCTCGGGGTGGATGCCGACGACCGCGGCCCTGCAGGCATTGCAGACCAGGCCTTTCTCGCGGCCGGAGCGGGGATCGTCGTTCGAGTGGACCGTGACCGTCTCGCCCAGGTTCAGCCGTTTCTTCAGGGCCTCGCAGTCGAGGACGGCGTCGAAGTAGATCCAGTGACGGCAGTTGGCCGACCAGGCCTGGCCCGCGAAGGTGATGTTGCGCTGCTGCGCGACCAGCTCGTCCTCGAGGGCGCGAAAATGTTCACAGACCTGTTGATCCATCCGCCTTTCCTCCTTGATGCATGATCGCCGATGGCCGTATATTCCGTCCATGCTCCTGATTGAACTGTCGATGTCCCCGATGGACAAAGGGCCGTCGGTGTCGAAGTGGGTCGCGCGGTCGCTGGAGATCATCGACCGCAGCGGCCTGGACTACCGCCTCGGGCCCATGGGCACCTGCATCGAGGGGGACTGGGACGAGGTGCTGGCCGTCGTGAAGAAATGCTGGAACAGGATGGCCCGAGACTCGGTCAGAATCACGTTTTCCATCAAGGGCGACTGGCGCCGGGGGGCGGGGGGCCGCCTCGCCTCGAAAGTCGCCACCGTCGAAAAACAATTGAAGAGGACATTGCGCACATGAGCGACTCCTGCTCCTGCGGGGACAAACGGGTGATCGTGCTGTCGGTGAGCCTGTCGCGCGACGAGGTGCCCTGCGGCGCCTGCGGCGGCTCGATTGAAGTGGACCAGATCAAGGGATCACGCGAAGCTGTCCAGCTGCTGAAGCGCTGGATCGACCAGGCCTACGCCATTGAGATGCTCTGGTTCGCCAGCGGGGAATACGAAGACTGGGCCAAGGGCGAACTCGACGGGCCCAAGAGCAGGGTGAACCTGCTCGGCCGCCAGGCCGCGCAGAAGCTCAACGCCGGCGCGCCGACGTGGCTCTATTCGGCGCCGCACGCGGGCGCCCGGGTGGCGGTGGACAAGTACCTCCACCACTGCCCCTCCTGCCACGAGCCGACGGAAGAGACAGGCCTGATCTCAAAATATGGCCTGGGCTGCAAGAAGTGCCGGGTTGCCGGCAGTGCCGAGTAGGACATAGACGGTAGCCGGCAACCAGCAGTCTTGCCCCCCTCCGGGGGGGGCGAATGATCGGCGGACTCCTGTCTACTGCTTGTGTGCTGCCGCCGCTTTCGCAGCACTCGCCGCCACCATCTCCCGCAGCTCCTTGGGTTCCACCGCCCGCGCATAGGGCGCGTGATACAGCACCCAGCGCGCCACCTCGTGCAGGCCCTGCACCGTCATCTTGAGCGTGACCTTGCCCCCCGTCCCCTGCTCGATCCGCTGGGTGGGATGCCATTCGCGCTCCAGGACCGTGCGGGCGGCTTCCTTCGCGAACTCGATCTCGACCTTCTCCTGCTCGCCTTCCGAGTAGATGCCGAAGCTCCGGCCCAGGTAGTCCTCGGGGTCGAACTCCTTCGGCCGCTCGAACTTCGCCGCGAGGGGCTTGATCGTCCGGATCCGGTCCACCCGCAGCGTCCGCACCGACTGCCGCAGGTCGCTCCATCCGATCGTGTACAACTCACCCCCGTAGTACGCGATGCAGTACGGCGAGAAGGCGTAGGTCTTCGACTGGTCGTCGCCCGCGCGGTACGTCACCTCGACCTTCTTGTGCTCGAGGCAGGCACGGGACAGGATCCCGACGGCCGCCGCGTGGCGCCGGTAGTCCTTCGACGGCGTCATCTTCGCGACGTGGGTGAACACGAGGTCGCCGAAGTACTCGCGCTCCTCCTCGGTGAACGTCGCCTCGATCTTCGCGAGCAGCGACTCAAGGCCGTCCCGCAGCGGGGTGCCGCGGAAGGGCTGGAGCAGGTTCATGCAGAAGTACAGCGAGAGCAGCTCGCTCTCGGTGTAGGGCTTGTCCGGCGCCTTGCGCATGCCCGGGGGAAAGCGCCACTTCTTCGAGAAGCCCCCGCCGCCGCCCTCCTTCACGAAGCGGTAGCCCGCGTCCTCGATCATCTCCAGGTCGCGGTACAGCGTCCGCCGCGTGATCGTCATCTCGCGGCAGAGCTCGTTGATCGTCATCCCGTAGCGCGAGTGCTCGAACAGCTTGATCAGCTTGAGCACCCGGAGCAGCTGGCGGCCGCGTTCCTTGCGTCTCATGCCCTCTCCATGTCAGATTGGGACATGGTACCTATTCGGGCACGTCCAGGGAACGCCTATCGCAGGCGGAGCACGGATTCCCGGGGCAGGCGCAGCTTCTTCCGGGCGGGGTCGATCTGGCGGTAGAAGCGGCGGGCGTCGGGGCCGTAGCCGGCCGTGCGTTTGAGGCCCTCGCAGTGGCCCGCCCACCAGTCGTTGAAGAGGAGCATCGCGCACTCGCGGACGTACTTGCCGACCATCGACGCCAGCGCGACCAGCTCGTGCCGATCCTCCGCGTCCATCAGGAATTCCACCGTCGCGTCCGGCAGCTGGTAGGCGGAGCGCGTCCGGCTCTCCTCGAGGACCATCACCGTCGGCGAAACCTGCTGCTGGATCTTCGGAAGGTAGCGGTTCCGCCCGCCGTGCTTCCCCACCAGGAATCGGACGGGACCCGGATGGCGCCCCCGGATCCGGCCGATGAGGTCCGCCGCGATGTCGAACAGGAAGTCGCTCTTGTTCCGCTCGCGCGTGGCCGCGTTGAACTCGTCGGGGTCGACGACGCGGACCCAGGCTCCGGCGAGCCCCGCCAGCGGCTCGGCGCGGGGCAGGGTCAGCGGCGCGGCATACCAGGGATGGGCCGGCAGCGACGCCGACAGCCGCTCGAGGAGTTCGGTGAAGGTGCCGGCCTGGAGGAAGCCGAGCACCGCGGGCTCCAGGGTGCCGACCCCCTTCGCCTGGGAGAACACCTTCTTCGAATCGGCGATGGTGACCCCCTTGGGCAGGGGACCTTCCGCCGCGACCGCGCAGACCACCAGAGGGCCCAACTGCGGTCCGTATCCCACCTCGTCCATGCCGACCGTCAGCACGCTCCCACCTTATCCGCCCGCCCCCGTTGACGTCAATTCTCCACCGCAGTAGGATGGGCGCCCGATGAAATTCACGAAGATGCACGGCGCCGGCAACGACTATGTCTACGTCGACGCCTTCAAAGAGAAGGTCGCCGATCCGGCCGCGCTCTCGATCGCCATCAGCGACCGCCACACGGGCATCGGCTCCGACGGCCTCATCCTCATCGCCCCGTCGAAGAAGGCCGACTTCCGGATGATCATGTTCAACGCCGACGGCTCCGAAGGCAACATGTGCGGCAACGGCATCCGCTGCATCGGCAAATACGTGTTCGACCACGGACTGACGAAGAAGAAGGCCATCCGCGTCGAGACCCGGAGCGGCACCGTTTCCCTCGACCTCCACGCCAAAGGCGGCAAGGTCGACCAGGTCACCGTCGATATGGGTCCCGCGCGGCCCGTGCCGAAGGAGTTCCACGTCCGGGCGGACGGCGTCCAGACGCTGCTCCAGGAGTCCTGCGAGGGCTTCGAGGGCTATGTCGCATCGATGGGCAACCCGCACTTCGTGATCCCGCTGGAGTCGACCGAGACGGCGCCCGTCACGACGAAGGGGCCCCTCATCGAGCGGCATCCGGACTTCCCCTCTAAGGTCAACGTCGAGTTCGTCCAGATCCTGTCGAAAGCCCACGTCCGGCAGCGCACCTGGGAGCGCGGCAGCGGGGAAACCTTCGCCTGCGGCAGCGGCGCCTGCGCGGTGGGGTTCGCCCTCTCCCGGCAGGGACTGACGGAGGACAAGGTTCGCGTCGACCTCCTGGGGGGCACCCTTCAGATCGAGGTCGGGAAAGACGGCCGGGTCTGGATGACCGGGCCCGCGGTCGAGGTCTACTCGGGCGAGTACCCCCCAACGAAAAGCCCCCGCCGTCGTTAAACCGGGATGGCACGCGCCGTCGGGCTGGAGCTCACGCCGGCCCATGTAAGGATTCTCTCGCTGGAGCGGTCCGGCAAGGTCACGAAGATTCTCCAGTTTCACCAGGCCGCGATCCCCGGCGGCGAGACCCCGTGGGAGGAGCGCGCCACCGCCACGCTCAAGCAGGCCTTCGTCGACTCCGGAATCTCGCGCGGCCGCGTCGTCGCCGCCCTCGATTCGGGCGACGCCATCCTCCGCGAGGTGTCCCTCCCGTTCAAGGACGACGCCCAGATCCGAAAGACCGTCCGCTTCGAGATGGAGAGCCTGATCCACAACTACACCATCGAGCAGCTGATCGTCTCCCACTACAAGACCGGCGAAACCGACAAGGCCACGCTCCTCCTCGCCGCCGCCGTGCCGAAGGCCGCCATCGAGAAACGCCTCAAGGTCTTCCAGGACGGCGGGGTGGACCCCGTCGCCCTCGACCTTGACATCGCCGCCGTCATCAACGCGATGCTTGCCGCCGGGGCGATCGACTCCGACGAGCCCCTGCTGCTCGTCCACGGGACGCCCAAGTTCACGAAGCTCGTCTTCATCGAAGAGCGGCGCCCCCGCTCGATCCGGACGATCCGCTTCTCGCTCCACGAAGAGAAGGTGACGGCGGCCGCCGCGCCCTCCCTTCCCGAGGCGCCGGTCGGGGCGGACGAGACCAGGGACGAGGACGTCCCGATCGTCATCGCCACCGACAGCGACCCGGGCTTTGCCGAGCTCTCGACCGACGATCAGAGCGCCCTGGTCGCGATCCTCTCGAAGGAGATCTCGCGCTTCCTGCTCGCCAACGCCGCCAGCGCCAGCCCCGCGCGAATCCTGCTCTCGGGGGATTTCGGGGACAACGGAGCCGCGGAGCTGCTCGAGACCGCGACGCGCATCCCGGTCAGGACGGTCGACCTCGCCGCGGGCGTCGATCCGACCTATAAGGCCGGCAGCTCCGCCGCGGGGCTCGCGGTCCCGCTCGGCCTCGCCCTGAAAGGCGTCGGGACGGACGCGATGGGCATGGACTTCCGCCAGGAGGAGTTCCAGTACACGAAGAAGTTCGAGGCGGTCAAGACCACTCTGCTGGTCACCGTCGAGCTGATCATCGTCTTCCTGGCCGCGATCGCGTTGCACTTCTACTTCAAGCGGAAGGATCTCGAGGCGAACCTGAAGACCGTCTACAACTATCAGCAGGCGCTCTACGAGAACACCACCAACGAGTCGTTGAAGGACGCGACGCAATCCTTCCCCAAGCTGAGCGAGCTGCACCGGCAGGCGCTGGGCGGCGCCTCCGCCGACCTGCCGATCAAGACGTCGGCCCGCGAGGCCTGGCGCGAGCTTTTCAATGCCCTCCAGCGCCTGCAGCAGAAGCACGGCGACAAGACGCTGGCCGACGGGGCGTTCTACGTCGAGATCGACAGCCTGGACATCCAGAACAGCACGATGCCCGGAAACGAGTCGATGACCCTGACGCTGCGCGGTCGCGTCCGCAATATCGAGTTCGCCGGCCTCCTGAAGACGGAGCTGCGCCTCTCGGAGCTGTTCGCGAACGCGGACTTCGTCGGAAGCCTGCCGACGAGCGGCGAGGCGGTCCAGTTCACGCTGAAGGCCACCAGGGGCGGAAGGCAGAGTTAGGAGCGACGCGATGGCCGCCGACCGGAAGCCGAAGGAAGGAAGTTCGATGACGGTGATCGCCGTCTCGGTGCTGCTCGCGCTGGGGGCGGGCGGCGTCGTCTGGTACTTCCAGGATCAGGCGGTCAAGTCGGAGAACCTGCTGCTCCGGACCAAGGACGAGTACCGGCAGATGGAGAAGATGAAGCGGCCGGTCGAGGAGTATCTCCGCAGCAGGCCGAAGGGTCCGCCGGTGAAGGAAGAGGCCGGGGACATGCTCACGTTCCTGGACCGGAAGGCGCGCGAGGCGCAGATCCCCCCCGGCGTCTTCACGATCGCGAAAAACGCCAACGCGACGGTCGGCACCTGGGTGGAAAGCTCCTATACGGTGACCCTGCAGAGCGACAAGAAGGATGTGCCGGTGAAGCGCGTCCCCGTCGTCGACTTCCTCGGCCGCGTGGAGCGGGAGCGGAAATCGGCGAAGTCGAAGTCGATCCAGCTGACCTTCGCCGGCGACGACCTGAAGAACGCCATCATCACCTTCTCGCAATTCCAGCCCAAATAAAGCATCTTCGGGGCCCATGAGAATCGCCGTCACGGGCGCGTCCGGCTTCATCGGCGGCGCGCTCTGCGACGCCCTGCGCGCGGCCGGCCACGCCGTCCTCACGCTCGGCCGCTCCTCCGGCGAGCGCCGCTGGGATCCGATGGCCGGGCCGGCCCCCCTCGAGGGGACCGATGCCGCCGTCCACCTCGCGGGGGAGCCCGTGGCCGCCGGCCGCTGGTCGGCTGCGAAGAAGCAGCGCATCCGCGACAGCCGGGTCCTCGGGACGCGGAATCTGGTCGCGGGAATGAAGGCGGCCGGGACCCGGACGCTGGTCTGCGCGTCGGCGACGGGTTATTACGGCGACCGCGGCGACGAGGACCTGACGGAGGACTCGCCGCCGGGGGCCGATTTCCTCGCCGGGGTCTGCCGCGAATGGGAGGAGGAGGCGGCCGGATCCGGCGTGCGCACCGTGTCGGTCCGCATCGGCATCGTGCTGGGCGACGGGGGCGCGCTCGCGAAGATGCTCACGCCCTTCCGGCTGGGGCTGGGCGGCCGTCTCGGCAGCGGCCGCCAGTGGATGAGCTGGATCCACGTCGACGACCTCGTCGCGCTGTTCCTGCACGCGCTCGCGTCGGAATCGCTCTCGGGCCCGCTGCTGGGGACCTCGCCCGGCCCCGTGACGAACCGGGAGTTCACGAGAGCGCTGGGACGCGGGCTTCGCCGCTGGACCTTCCTGCCGATGCCGGCCTGGCCGCTGCGGATCATCATGGGTCCGGTTGCGGAGGTCCTGCTCGGCAGCCAGCGCTGCCGCCCGAAGCGGACGCTCGGGAGCGGATTCGCGTTCCGGCATCCCGACCTCGAGCCCGCGCTCGCGCGGATCCTCCATCCCGGCCCCGCCGTCTGAGCGCGCCGCGATCTTTCCCTTGCGCGCACCTGCATAAAGATGTAACTTCTCTGCATAAATATGAGCTCCAAAGCGGACCGCCAGAACGCCCTCCTCGATCTGATCGCGAGGCATCCGATCGCGACGCAGGCCGAGATCAAGGACCGCCTCCGGGAGCGGGGCATCGCGGCCGACCAGGCCACGCTGTCGCGCGACATCCGGGAGCTGGGCCTGATCAAGGCGAGCGAGGACGGCGTGCACTACCGCTACGCCCCCGTCGAGGCCGTCGCGTCGCCGGGACATCCCAAGGCCAGCGCGATCCTCGCCCGCCTCGTCCGGAAGATCGAGTGCTCCGGGAACCTCCTCGTGGTCAAGACCGACCCCGGCGAGGCGTCCCCCGTCGGGCTCGCCCTGGACCGCATGAGCTGGCCCGAGGTCGTCGGCACCGTCGCCGGCGACGACACGCTTCTGGTGGTCGCCCGGGAGGGCAGCCCCGCGCGGAAGCTCGCCAAGAAGATCCTCGACCTCAAGCGCCACAAGAAGGACAGCGCATGACCGGGATCAGCGGCAGGGACGGGCTCCGCCCGGTCTCCCAGGAAAGAAACCGAGGATAAATGGCACAGATCATCCGGGAACGTTTTTCGAAGCCCGCGGACGAGTTCGCGGCCAGGTTCGTCGCGTCGATCGACGCGGACGTCAACCTCGTGGTCCAGGACGTCGAGGGCTCCATCGCCCACGCCGTCATGCTCGGCAAACAGGGCATCCTTTCCGAGCAGGAATTGATCACGATCGTCCACAACCTCGAGAGCATCCTCAACGACTGGAAGAACGGACGCTTCACGCTGGACGTCGCCAACGAGGACGTCCACATGAACATCGAGAAGCGCCTGATCGAGATGTGCCCCCCCGGCATCGGCGCGAAGCTCCATACGGCGCGCAGCCGGAACGACCAGGTCGCGCTCGACCTGCGCCTCTGGACCCGGTCCGCCGCGCGGGAGATCGTCGAGGGCCTGAAGAAGGTCCAGGTCTCCCTCGCCCACAAGGCGCGGGAGCACGCGGAGACCATCTTCCCCGGCATCACGCATCTGCAGCACGCCCAGCCCATCGTCTTCGGCCACGTGCTGCTCTGCTACTACGACCGCCTGGGCCGCGACATCGGCCGCTTCGAGGACGCCCTCAAGCGGACGAACGTCAGCCCGCTCGGCGCCTGCGCGATGGCCGGCACCTCGATGGCCACCAACCCGGCGATCACCGCCCTCGAGCTGCGCTTCGGGTCCACGTTCACGAACTCGATCGACGCCGTGAGCGACCGCGACTTCGCCGTCGAATTCACCGCCGCCTGCTCCGTCCTGATGGCGCACCTGTCGCAGATGGCGGAGGACCTGATCTACTGGTCCACCCCCGAGTTCGGCTTCGTCGAGCTGCCCGACGAGCTGTGCACGAGCTCGTCGATCATGCCCCAGAAGAAGAATCCCGACATGATCGAGCTGGTCCGCGGGAAGGCGGGCACCGTCTACGGCCACCTGATGAACCTGCTGACCACGCTCAAGGCGCTCCCGCTCGGCTACAACCGCGACCTCCAGGAGACCAAGCCGCCCGTCTTCGGCGCCGCCGAGACCACGCGGCTCTCCCTCCAGGCCATCCAGCTCGCCGTCGACGGCATGAAGGTCAACATCGACCGCATGCTGGTCATGGGCAGCGATCCCCAGATGCTCGCGACCGACCTGGCCGAATACCTCGCCAAGAAGGGCATGCCCTTCCGCGAGGCCCACGGCGTCATCGCCCGCCTCATGAAGCACTGCGCGGAGAAAGAGCTCTCCCCCGCGAAGATGAAGCTCGCGGAGCTGCGGAAGTTCAGCGAGGACTTTGAAAAGGACGTGTTCGATCTCCTCACGCCGCAGGCCTCCGTGCAGTCCAAGACGTCGCCCGGCGGCACTTCCCCGCAGCAGGTGGCCCACCGGGCCTCCCAGCTTTTGAAGGGCCACTCATGAAGATCGCCGTCAAGCACGTCGCGTCGTCGACTTCGCCATTCCGGCTCTCGAACCCCGTCGAGGTCTTCCGCCAGGGCCCCGTCGAGGCGGGCCAGCTGGTCGTCGTCCGCGCCCTCACGGAGAACCCGCTCTATCCCGATCTCGAGACGCCGACCGGCGACCGGGTCCCCATCCGGAAGGACGACATCATCGCGGGCGTGCTCGGCAGCCGCCAGGCCCTGCGCGGGTTCGTGGGGTACGCGCCCTACCGCCTCGCGGCGGGCGACAAGCTGCATATCCTCAACCTGGGCGGCGTCATCGGCCGCTTCGTCAGCGGACATAAGGACCTGGGCGAGCCCGTCCAGGTCGAGGTGCTCGGCATCGCCAAGCGGAATCTCAAGGAGGTTGCCCTCCCGAAGGTCGACGTCCTGGCCGAGGCCAAACCGATCATCCTCGTCTGCGGCTCCTGCATGAACGTCGGGAAGACCTCGGTGACCGAGGAGATCATCAAGGGCCTGTCCTGACAGGGCATGCGGGTCGGCGGCGCCAAAATCACCGGCATCGCCTGCCTGAAGGATACGCTCCGGATGAAGAACGCCGGGGCCACGCGCTGCCTCAGCTTCCTGGACTGCGGCGTCCCGTCGACCGTCGACACGGACGACATTGCCGGCATCGCCCGGTCGATCGTCGCCCAGATGACCGACGTCGACCTCGTCGTCATGGAGCTCGGCGACGGCATCATGGGGCACTACAAGGTCGACCGGTTCTTCGAGGACCGGGCTCTGATGGCCCACATTGACGCCGTCGTCTTCTGCGCGAGCGATCTCACCGCAGCCTGGGGCGGCAAGGAGATCCTGGCCCAGCGCGGAATCCCCGTCACCGTCGTCTGCGGGCCGGCGACCGACACCGAAGCCGGCGTCACCTATCTCGAGAAGACCATCGGCGTTCCGGCAGCCAACGCGCTGACGGATTCGCAGAAGCTTCTCGGCCTTCTTCAGCCCGTGGTGACGGCAACATGAACAAGATCAAGACCGTCATCGTGGGCGCCTCGGGCTATATCGGCGGCGAGGCCGTCCGCCTGCTCCTGGGCCACCCGAACATCGACCTGGTCGCCGTCACCGGCAACGAGAGCGCCGGGAAGCGGCTGGACGAGATCCAGCCCAACCTGCGCGGCTATTCGGATCTCGTCTATCAGAAGGAGATTCCCGACGCGGACGCCTACGTCCTCTCCCTCCCCCACGGCGAGGCGATGAACGTGG